>MAAC01017518.1_pt1 | contig 41308 bp, 27 predicted proteins | sample 1115981 | NCBI WGS metagenome assembly MAAC01 (sample SAMN04961126, study PRJNA320927) | seawater metagenome | isolation source: sample BD02T64 sea water enriched with oil for 64 days | place: USA:Gulf of Mexico | collected 2013-07-27 | reverse complement strand
AATGTAACTAATTCTGGATCACAAGCATGATTTGGTCCTGTTATTTGATCTAGAAGTCCGTCGAAGACAGTAACTGTTGTTGAAATTTGGCTTTCACAATTTCCAAAACTAACATTTGCCGTAACCGTGTAGACGCCTGTAGCATTGTAAGTTACTCCAGTTGGAGTAAGGTTACTTGAATTTGGTATACTAGCATTAGTCCCAAAATTCCAAACTACAGATATAGGGTAATCTTGATCAATTTCTAGTTCAAAATCAAAGGAATTGGCTGCTAAACATTGTGGGTCGTTCAGTGCAATTATTCCAGAAATAGGTTCCAATATTTCAATGGTTGTAATAATGGAATCGGCACATTCTATTTCATCAGCATAACTAACTAATGAAACATCATAAGTTCCATAATCTGAAAAGGTATGGCTAGGGAATGAGTCAGCACTTGCGTTGTCTGAAGATCCTACATCTCCAAAATCCCATATAAATGAATTTGAATTAGAACTTTGATTTTGAAAATCAACGGTTAATTCACCACAAGGCATTACAAACTTACCATTCACAGGAGTCGATGATGGAATATTCATGGCTGCAACGTTAATATTACAGTTGGCAACGATATAGGTGAAGGTTCTGTGGATTTCACTTATATAGTTTCCAAGTGAATCATACTCTAAGACACGAACACCACAATAATATGATCCTCCCAGAGTAGAAATGGCTGCACCTGGACTAATCGTTAATTCTATAATCCCGTCTGTTGTTAGGTTGGTTGTTAAAATGTCAGGGTAAGGAGCGGGTTGTCCAAAAGGGTAGATAGCTTCAAATCCTGTTTCCCACAGTATAGTGTCCCAATCATTTATAGTAGGGTCCCAACCAGAAGGTAGTTCAGGATTTTGATCATAAGGAGTAAAAAACTCATAAACCAAAGTATTCGTTGGTTCGGATGGAGTACATGATAAGTCAATTTCATTAGGATAATCGAAACATACTATTGCAGGGGGGTCACTGTTAAATGTAGGGCTAGTGTGACAGGTTAGTTCAGGGCTAGCTCCTATTCCTGGGATTGTTGCATTGTAAGTGACTCCTGCTGGTCCTGTAAAATCAACATTGTCAATGTAGTCATCTGATAGAGCATTAGTATGAACAAATAATTCCATCAATCCTGTTGTGACTCCAATGTCAATATTGTCCCAGATATAAGTTCCTTTTTCAAGACAAATATCATCGGGTAATGAAGCACAAGGGTCATTATAATTGTCTGAGATAATTTCAAGAACAGGATCTCTATCCCCAAATGCATTATCAGTTCCATTCAAATGATTATAAGATAATAATTCTTCTGACTGAAGTGGATATGCAGCATTACAGTTTCTGTACATTATAAGTGTTACAGTATATTTACCTACAGCATTACAAACATACGTCAATTCACCACCGGCGATATGAGAAGCGAATAGTTTACCAGAAAATAAAAAAAGTAATAGGATTAATGAGACTATATTTTTCATTAGAATGTGAAATAAGAAAATTAGAAAAAATTGAATTTTGAAAACACTAATGTATGAAAAATAATTAGGTGAAGTGAATCTATCAAGGAAATAAAGGAAAAGAAAAATGGATTTTATTTTAAATCAATGATGTTGTTTTTGAAGTTATTCACTGTTTTAGAAATAAGTTCACCTTCTTTATCATATATTAAATATGCCTTTATAGATGGGGTATCATTCAGGAATTTTATTCCTCTTTCTAAGCCCATACTTAATACTGCTGTTGCATAGGCATCGGCAAGAATACAGTCTTTGTGAATTATAGTAACACTGAGTAAAGAACTCATCCTTGCCTCTCCAGATTTTGGATTGATAGTATGAACATATTCTTCACCTGTGTGTTCATTCCTTATTACCTTTCTGTAATTACCAGAAGTCGCGACGGCCTCATTTTCTAAACCGATATATTCTTGGAACCCATTTTTTCTTTCCTTTTCGGGCTTGTCCAAAGCAATGATCCATTGTTCTCCATTGGCTTTTTTACCATTGCAGTATAATTCTCCACCAACTTCTACCATGAAGGAATGAATACCTTCTTTAAGAAAATAATCTCTTATAAGATCTACCGTATAGCCTTGCGCTATTGCATTAAAGTTTAATGCGATTCTAGCGTCTTCTTTTTTCAGTGTAGTTTGTTCTAGTTCAACTTTATCTAGACCAATGAATTGTAATATTGAGTCGACTTTAACAGTATTGATATTTAGATTTTTTGTTTTTCCAAAACCATACAATTCGATTAATGGACCTACGGTTGGATCAAAAAAACCATCACTTTCTTTATAAACTTGAACAGAGGTTTGGAAGACATTTCTAAACAAGCTATCTATTTCAATTGTCTCGTTTCTATTCCATTTTGAGATAGTTGAGCCTTCCAAATAGGTGCTCATGGATTGATCCACCTTATTTAATATGCTGTCAATAGCTTGTTGGAAGGAACGATTCTCATTATCGTAATAACTTATTTGGTATGTAGTTCCCTGTGCTTGTCCTCTGAGAATTATTTTTTCTTGGTTGGTACAGGAGTAGAAACTAATACAAGGTAAAATGATAATTAAATAGATAAGGTTTCTAAGCATGATCTAACCATTTTTTTTGACTACGCAGAAAGGTCCCTTGTCCCTCTGCAATTAATTTTTGTTTTTCATTTCTTAGTTCAGCTTTTGCCTCGAAATGATTTTTCCCCAATTGGATCAGTGTTCCTTTGGCAGTTAATTCCCCTTTATCTACTGGTCTGTAAAAATGGATATGAAAACCCGAAGTTAAAAGGAAATAATCCTTTTCTACTGAGGCGGCTGCAAAATAGGCTGCATCATCCAAAAGTTTGAAGATAATTGAGCCATGCAAACCATTTCCTGCATGAAACAATTTTTCATCTACAGGCCAATTTATTATGGCTTGCTTGTGGTCAATTATCAATTTCGAATGGGTAAAAACATTTTCGTTTACATTCGCCTTTTGATAAAGCTGCTCTAGAAAATTATAGTGTTCTTTCCAATTCATGATTTGGATTCTATTCTATATCCCAAGGCTAATTGAAATACATCGTATTTGTAGCTTAAAAAACCTTTTTTGAAGGCTATTTTATATATCCATTTATTTTTATTGTAGCTCAATTGAGATTTATAGATTAAAGGATGATCACTCTTTTCAATATCCCCATAAATCTCTGGATATTGACCTTCATCTAAATATCCAAAATAACCACTAAGGCTATTGTCCCAAGTCCAATTATTCCTTGTCGTAAGTACTGAAAGTCCAATAAGTGGAGCGTCATTTTGACGGTTGGTCATTGTATAGGTTTGCCATACATATAAACCCAACATTAAGTTCCACTCTACACGTTGCAGAAAACTATTTTCATTGAAATACTGTTCTCCAAAGCTTAAGGCAAAATGATATCCTGGGGCATCTGTAAACCTGGCATTATGAAAATCACCTCCAGAAGCCGTTTTCAAACCTGCATGGAAACTAATATCAGGATATTTAGTATGGTCAATTAGAAGTTGATATTTGAATTCAAATAAAACATCTCCTGTGGTATTTCCTTTTGGGTTGAAATCTCTGGCTCTTCTTTCATCTCTTACTTTATGAGACATATCATACCACTCTTGTAAAGCAGTGACTTTTAAAGCAGCTTTACCATTTGCAACAGGCCAATAAAAGGTGGCGGCAATATCATATGTATTGTCTTCGGGGTGACTGAATTGGTCGAATCTTATTTCATATTGACCAACGGAGTCTAGCCTAGCCTTATAAACATCTGGGGCAGGTAGTGCATTTGGTCCCATATTGCCAGGGTTGGTAATGATGTATTGACTCCAATGTGGACTGCCTTCAGTCCAATTGTGGGTATCATTCCACCATGCCGGATATTCTTCATCAATTTGAGAGAAGGCTTGGAGACTAAAAAGAAAGCCAAGAATAAAGAAAATTACCTTTTGGGTTGAAAACATTATTTTAGTTGATTTTACCTATTATAATTTCATGCATCAAAGAGGGGTCTAGATATTTATCTGCTATAGATATTACTTCATCCGTTTGTATAGTTCGAATTCTCTGAACTAGTCCATGGATATGTTGATAATCTAGTTGGTGAGAACTTAAATTTTTAAATAATTCTGCCTGATTAAAAATTCCATCCGCTGATTTCAAAATATTACCTAGCATATAGTTCCTTACGAGATTCAGCTCATCATTGGATACCAATTCTGTTCTAAGAAGATTCATTTCTTTATAGATTTCGTCTAGTGCGTTTTGAGTGACATTTGCACCTACTTCGGTACTAATACCGAAATATCCTGTTCCTAGAAGTGAAACCTGAAATGATCCTATTCCATAGGTGTATCCTTTATCTTCACGAATATTTTTCATCAACCTTGAACCGAAATATCCACCTAGAATAGTACTTACAATTTTCAAATTGTAATAGTCAGGATGTATAGCGTCTAAATTTGCATATCCCAACCTAATCGAGCTTTGTAAAGAGCCTTTTTTAGATTCATGAATTCGCATCGATTTTGGATAGACTATAGTGTTATTGTATTCCTTGAATGAAATGACCTGCTTGTCCTGTCCAAATAATTTTTCAACCAATTTAGTTTCTTCAGATCCAAATTTTCCAGCAATAAATAGTTCCATGTTTGAGGCATGATAGTATCTCTCATGAAACTTTTGGACATCAGATAAGGAAATTTGGTCAAAATGTTCTTCTTCCAATTGTGCTCCATAGCAGTTGTTGTCTCCAAATAAGGTATTGAAGAAGATGCCTCTGGATTTTTGATGAACCTTTTCATTGTTAACCAAGAAGGTTTGTTTTTTCGTTTGAACCATTCTATTGAACTCGCTTTCAGGAAAAAGAGGTTCAAAAATGATTTCCGATAAAAGTGGAAGCAGCTCTGTAAAGTACTTTCTCATACAGAACAATTGAATCGTGGTGAAATCTTGGTTATAATCTGTATTGATATATGCACCTAAGAAGTCAACTTTTTCAGTGATTTCACTTGCTTTGTGGTGTTTAGTGCCACTCATTAACAAATCCTTACAAAGTGCTGTAGTCAAAAATTTGTCTTGTAATTTACTACCTGCATTCAGTCGAATGGTAAGGCTTATCAAATCTTGACTTCCTCCTTCCTGACAATGTAATTTACTTCCGTTTCCAAAGACTGATGTTGAGACTGGAATGTAGATTGGTGCTTTAATTGAATGCTTATGTGGTGCTATAGTTCTTTCCATTATGCTTCGGTCTTTGCGTGATAAAATAGAGTAGAGCTGTTTTCCTTGGTGAAAATTGTATTCGCCATGGCTTGAACTCCCTCAGTAGTACTTTGCTGGTATTTTACTAAATCATCATTGATGAAATTAGCATCTCCTAGCAATTCAGAATAACAAAGTTCCATTGCCTTATCAAGAACACTAGCTTGTTGGTATAAATGAGCAGCCTCAAATTTGTTTTTAAGTTTGTTCAGTTCGCGTTCTTGGATTTTCTCTTCTTTGATTTGGTTCAGTACCTTCCAGATGGCTTCATCACCTTGCTCCATTGTGAAACCATCCGCCAATTTGCCAATAATATAAAATAGACCTGGATCCAGTTCTCCACCTACATAGGCGTCTATTTCTGTGAATATTTGCTGCTGTCTCATCAGTATTTCATGAAAACGAGATGATCTTCCTCTGGAGAGTATATCAGACAAAACATCAACTACAAAAAAATCAGAATGCCTTCTGTCGCAAACATGGAATACCTTGTAAATCATATTTACTGGAACATCCCTTTCTACATGTAAAATTCTTTCTTCTGATTGAATTGGTTCCTTAGGTAAGTTTCTTGATGGGACTTCTCTCTTTGGGATGCTTCCAAACCATTTATTTACCATTTCTAAGGTCTCTTCCTCTTCTATGTCTCCAGCAATGCATAGAATTGCATTATTTGGAGCGTAATGAGTAAAGAAGAATTCTTTTACCTCTTCCATGGTAGCCTTTTCAATATGATCTATTTCTTTTCCTATTGTCGCCCATTTATAAGGATGGACTTTAAATGCTAAATCTCTTAAGAGTAAATAGGCATCACCGTAGGGTTGGTTAAGATAGTTTTGTTTAAATTCTTCAATAACAACCTGTCGTTGTACTTCTAAGCTTTTTGGAGTGAATGCTAAGCTCAACATTCTGTCGCTTTCCAACCATAGTGCAGTTTCCAAATTTTCTTTAGGAATTGTAATATAATAGTTGGTAATATCATTTGAAGTGAAGGCATTGTTTTGTCCTCCTGCTGTCTCCACATGGGTGTCGTAATCAGGAATATTTGAAGAGCCGCCAAACATTAAATGTTCAAATAGGTGAGCAAAGCCTGTTCTTTGTTCATTCTCATCTCTGGCTCCTACATTGTACAAAAGATTGATAGCAGCAATTGGACTTGTGCTATCTTGGTGGATAATAACTGTTAAGCCATTTTCCAATATGGTTTTATGGTATTTGATCATTTTCGTTGTTTGCTAAGGAAATTCCTTTCTTGTATTCCGTGGCTTTGAATCAGGTATGAAAAAATTTAAGCCAATTAAATTGAAAGGGACAAGTTAATAAGAAAATTCAATTGGTGGACATAAAAAAACCGGCTCAAAGCCGGCTTTCATTTATGCATGATTTCTTCTACTGACTTCTTCAGTGAGCAATCTAAGCTCTCTTCCTGTTTGTCCTGCTATAGAAGTATTTTCTTCTGCTCTACGGATAAGGTAAGGCATAACATCTTTAATTGGGCCAAAAGGCACATATTTCACAACATTGTACCCTGAATCAGCCAAATTGAAACTGATATGATCACTCATTCCAAGAAGTTGTGCAAAATATACTTTTGAATCCTTCATTTTCATTTCATGGACTTTCATCAATCTGCAAAGGAAATCTGAACTATTCTCATTGTGAGTACCAGCGCATAAGGCCATTCCGGAAATATTATCCATAATATATTCTAAAGACAAGTCGTAATCTTTGTCAGTTGATTCCTTGTCTGGTTGGATTGGTGAAGGATAATTAAGCTGTAATGCTCTTTCTCTTTCCTTCTCCATATAGGCGCCTCGTACAATCTTGACTCCTAAGAAATAGCCATTAACTTGTGAATGCTTGTGTTTTCTTTTAAGGAAGTCCAAGCGGTCATGACGATACATTTGTAATGTGTTGTAAATGATAGCTGATTCCTTGTTGTAATTCATCATCATTTCTTCCACTATTTCATCGATAGCATCTTGTATCCAACTTTCTTCGGCATCAATCATTACTGGAACGCCTAAGTTATAAGCTTTTTTACAGATTTTGTCGATTCTTTTTATAGCGAAATTATATTGCTTTTCTTCTTGCTCTGTAAGTGGTTGGCTTTCATTTAGCTTTTGCAATAGAGACAATGCCATTACTCCTGTTAATTTAAAAACGGCAAAGGGCACTGCAGGGTTTTCTTTGGCAATATCAATGGTCTTTGATACCATTTTGGCTGTGCGATTGAAATCCTCTTCTGATTCTTTTCCTTCAACGGAGTAATCTAGTAGAGACTGAACACCATGTTCAGCTAATTTGTTCATGGTTTGATTACATTCCTCAATGCTTTCACCACCACAAAATTGTGCAAAGGCTGTGTTTCTAATTAGACCAATTACAGGTAGTCTCAATTTTAAACTTAAAGAAAGCATTTTGGTTCCCAAAGAGTTGATCACTGGGCTTGCCATCATTTTAAAAAGCCAAAGGGCTCTTTTCAATTCTTTATCCGACTTGTATTTAAAAGCCGTCTTCGTATTATCAAAAGAAATCATAAGTACAAATTCTAACGTGCAAATATAAATTATCTTGAGAAGATTTTACTCAAAAAAACATCAATTTTTACAGTGCAAATATCATTATTTAAATACTGCTGTACTATGCGGATTATCAGGATTTTTATCTTGCAATGTAAATGGTGAAACTACTCTATTATTAATATGAGCTTTAAAGCGAAGAATTCTATATTTGTTAAAAAGTTAATAATGGAGGTACAGGCTCAATATCCTATTTATATAGGGGATCAACATCTGGAGGAACTAAATGGAATTTTAGAGGCGCATGCCGATAAATATTCTAATATTTTTATTGTGGTTGATGAAAATACAAAGGTTCATTGTCTGCCATTATTATTGCATTCTGTTCCCTATTTGGACGGTTATGATGTGATTGAAATTCCATCAGGAGAGGAAAATAAAACAATTGAGATTTGTCAAGGTATTTGGGCAACCTTAACGGAAGCGAATGCTGATAGGCAGGCCTTGATGATTAATTTAGGAGGGGGAGTATTGTGTGATATGGCTGGCTTTGCTGCAGCGACTTATAAAAGAGGGATTCGATTTATTCATATTCCTACTACCTTACTTTCTCAAGTGGATGCCTCCGTAGGTTCTAAAGTGGCTGTGGATTTTGAAGGATTTAAAAATCAAATTGGCCTGTTTGCGGATCCTATGTTGGTGATTGTTGAACCTCAATTTCTGGCTAGTCTTGACCAGAGACAATGGTTGAGTGGCTTTGCAGAAATAATTAAGCATGCTTTAATTGCTGATGCTAATTATTGGGATTTGATTAAACAAGGGTTCGAACCTAGTTTACTGAATGACTATATTTCTCAATCTATTTTGATTAAGAAGGAAGTGGTTATGGCTGATCGTGAAGAATCTGGAAGACGTAAAATTCTTAATTTTGGACATAGTATTGGGCATGCTATTGAAAGTCATTTCCTCCAAACTGATACATTTTTATTACATGGTGAGGCAGTAGCTGTTGGGATGGTTTTTGAGGCTTATCTGTCAATGGAATTTGCTGGTTTGTCAAAGGAGGAATTTGAGGGAATAGTCACCTTTATATTGGCGAATTATAAGATGCCAGTTCTCACGGATTCAGACCATATAGAAATAATTAAATGGTTGGGTCAAGATAAAAAGAATGACAAAGACAATTTAAGATTTGTCTTGTTAGAAAAAATCGGACATGCCATTTATGATGTGATTATTTCTGATGAAAAGATTGTTGAAGCTTTACAAATTGTACCTACATTATATGTCTAAATTTCAAATTCATATTTCAGGATCCAAAAGTATTTCAAATAGATTTTTGATCATGGAAGCCTTGGCTTCGACTAAGGTAAAGGTGTCAAATTTGTCAAATTCAGACGATTCTGAAGTAATGCAATCGATACTTGCTCATCAAGAGCAAGTAAATTGGGATGTAGGGCATGCCGGAACAGCTATGCGATTTTTGACGGCCTATGCGGCTATTCAAAAAAGAGATATCGTATTGTGTGGTTCTCAAAGAATGCATCAAAGACCTATAGGGCCTCTAGTAGATGCTTTAAGATCTTTAGGGGTTCAAATTGATTATTTGGAAAATGAAGGATTTCCACCTTTGAAAATAAATGGTTCAGAAATTCAAGGAGGTGAATTGGATATTCCAGGTTCAATGAGTAGTCAATTTATTTCTGCTTTAGCAATGATTGCTCCTAGTGTTCCAGGTGGTTTGAGAATTAATATTTTAAATGACCTTGTCTCGAAACCATATCTTCAAATGACTTTGTCTATGATGGAGGCTTTCCATATTCAATATAATTGGAGTGGGAATGAAATAGTAATTCCTGAGCAGGAATATCTGGTCAATGATTTTGAAATTGAGTCTGATTGGTCTTCTGCATCTTACTGGTTTTCTCTTGTAGCAGTTGGGATTGTTCCTGAAGTAATTTTGACTAGTTTCTTTGATAATTCAAGTCAGGGTGATTCGGCTTTGATTAATATGTATGAGCAACTAGGGGTAAAGGCTATACAAGAAGGAAATAAACTTATACTTACCAAGTCTGGGGCGATAGTTGATCAATTCAAGTATAATTTTCATGAACAACCTGATATAGCTCAAACCGTTGTGGTTTCTTGTTTTATGTTAGGGGTGCCTGCTATAATGACTGGGTTAGAGACGTTACCTATCAAAGAGACAGATAGGTTAAAGGCAATGCAGGTTGAAATAGGGAAATTAGGAGGAAAGATTCAAATTGAAAATCAAAATAGCTTACTATTAGTCCAATCAACAGGAAATATTCCTTCAGGTCCAATTCAGATTGAGACCTATAAAGATCATAGGATGGCGATGGCATTTGCACCCTTGACTTTTATTCATAAAAACATGGAAATTCTGGATTCCAATGTAGTATCAAAATCATATCCAGACTTTTGGAAAGACTTATCAAAAATAGGTTAGTTATAAAAGCCCACTGTTATTTATTGTGATCTAGTTGTTTTATGATTAGAATTTACTGTTTTAAAATGGCGTATAGTTCAGATTATATTACTAACTTTAAATGTATAGTTATGTTTAATCAATAAAGAGGAGGGAATTATGAAGATTGGAAAAATATTTTGGACTTTTTTAGCTGCAATTTTAATATCACCATTTTTTATAAGTTGTGAAAAAGATGGAGATGTTGCAGGTTTGGAAGTTAATGGGCAAAAAGACATTCCCTATGGTATCTTTAGTTCTGTACCCATTGAAGGTCAGTACATTGTTGAGTTTACGAAAGATTTTGGTGAAAGTTTCACAGATCAGTCGGTGGACGTTAAGCAAGGAGAAATTGAATTGAAGAATCGAGTAATCAAAGATTTTCCAAAATTAAACTTTGAGAAAGCTGAAATTTACCATACTTATGGTAGTTCAATAAAGGGCTTTGCGGGTAAGTTAACAGATAAGCAATATGAAATATTGAAATCTGATAAACGTATCAAGCATATAGAACAAGATCACATGATAATCTTAGCCAAACCAGATAAACCAGGTAAGCCAGGTAATGGTGGAGGAGAAGACGAAGGTCAGGTTGTCCCTTGGGGAATTGACCGTGTGGGTTCTTCTGCTGATGGTACAGGCAAAAGAGCTTGGATTATTGATAGTGGGATTGATATGAATCACCCAGATTTGATTGTGGATCAAAACTTAAGTATTTCATTTTTATCTGGTGGACCTTCGTCAACTAGTCCTGATGATCAGAATGGTCATGGTACTCATGTTGCCGGAACTATCGCTGCTAAAAATAACTCAATTGGAGTTGTTGGAGTTGCAGCCGGAGCAACAGTAGTTGCTGTTCGTGTTTTAGATAGAAAAGGTTCTGGTACTTGGTCTGGAGTTATTGCTGGGATAAATTATGTTGGTGCAAATGGTGTAGCTGGTGAAGTGGCAAATATGAGTCTCGGTGGAGGTGTTTCTGTTTCTGTTGATAATGCAGTGATTGCAGCTTCAACGAATGTGAAATTTTCTATTGCCGCAGGTAACTCAAGCACAAATGCAAATAATGCCTCTCCTGCTAGAGTAAATGGAACAAACATTTACACAGTTTCAGCTATGAACAGTACAGATAATTGGGCTTCCTTTTCAAATTATGGAAATCCACCAATTGATTACTGTGCTCCTGGAGTTGGAATAAATTCTACTTGGAAAAATGGAGGATACAATTCCATTAGTGGAACTTCTATGGCTGCTCCACATGTAGCAGGTATTTTATTACTTGGTTCCATTACTACCAATGGATATGTGATTGGTGATCCGGATGCAAATGCTGATCCTATTGCACATAATTAATATCTTAAGAAAAAGTCTAAATATAATAAAAGGCCGTTCTGATATCAGAACGGCCTTTTATTATTCTAAAAGAACTCTTATAAGCTGGTAGGCTTGCCATTTTTGTGCACCTCTCAATATTCCTACTTTCTTATCAGCATTGTTGATATCATATACCTTGTATCTTTTTTTGCCATTCCAGTCTATAGACATTTTTTGGGGTTCATGACCTTTATTCTTAATCTCTAATATTATCCCTTTACCGCCATGATGTGGATACATTTTTTGTATGTACAATTCTTTATTGTCCCAATTGAACAAAGCCTTTTGTCTATTCGTGTAAACATTCTCTAACGCTAACAGTGGGTAATTCTTGTTCAGAAAATGAGACTCATTGTCTTTTTCTGCCAGAGATAGTTTAAGAGTGAAATCGTTACTATAGCTAAGCTGATTGTTCTTAGAATATCCAAAATAGTTAGAAGTTAAATAACTAATGAATTGGTTATTGTATCCTATTTGAGTTCTCCATCCATACTTTGACGGGGTGACAGCTAATTCACCAATTTGCCAAAAGGAAGGGTACTTACTGTAAATATCAGCTTGGATATTTATGTTTTTCACACAGAGATATTGACTACTAAAAAAGTTCAAATTTCCTTTCTTATTAAATTCTGATTTATCCAATTCAAATAATTGACAATCAGTTTTATAGTCATTTGATGGTATTCTTAAAGGCCAATTCATATGCACTGAATAATCTGTAGAAGGAAGATTCTCCAATTCTACATGAACCCTTATTTCATTGTCTGGGTGGTATAGGTAAATGGTTTTAACACAATTAATATCATCCAATTCACTATAAATCTTATAAACCGTGCAAAGTGGTCCATCTTTGAATGTAATGAAGTCTCTATTTTTTTCAAGACTGATATTGTTCTTTGGATGTTTTCCATTTACCAGTAGAAGTGAAAACAGATCAGCAGTTGGTTGTAATATGTCTTGATCAGTAATGGTTGATTTTAAGGAATAGATTCCTTTATTCTTATCGTATTTGAGTTTTATTTTTGGATAAGTATTAGGGTATTTATTTGTTGTTCTAGTAAAGGTTATTTCCTCAAAACCATAAGGGATGATTTCGTCTAAAAATAGAAGAACCATATCTTCATCAATTCGTTGAAATGGAATCGTTTTTCCTTCCTTGTTTTTTGCTCCTTTGAAATTTGTTGATAAAGATATTTGAAGTATGCCTCCTCGTTTAGTAGGTAATTGATTGTAAATTACTGTCGTTCTTGAATCAATTGTTTTTACCTCAAATAGTTCTTTTTCTCCCTCAGGGTTGGTGTTGAAACTTTTTTGTTGAATGGTACTACTCCTTTGGTCCCAGTACTTTTCTAGTGGTGCTGTTAATTCTGTTCTATCCGAATATTGCTTTTGGATAGAGCCAATGCATTCATTGGTTTTTATATCCTCAAATTGATGAGTTGCATCAATAAAGGATGTTTGATCATTCAAATAGGCCTCATTCCAAAACGGAGAATCAATGCTCCTTGCACCATTTAACTTCGAACCAGATATTTTGCGAAATTGCTGAGCAAACTTATTGAAGTTTGATAAAATCAATTTTGGACTTTGATGTGTATTATTCCATTCTTGAACAAATTGGCAAATGTCTTTGTCTATAATTCCGTCTAGAGGAATTAACCTCATGAGGCTATTTGGATACTTAAAAGATTTCTCTTTTAGGTTGTAAAGATGTTTTGATATGGAATGTCCTGAAATACTGGGTTGATTGTAACCATACAACCATGTGTCATTCTGATTGTAGACTAATAATTCCTTTCCTTTATAATGGGATTGATAGAAAACAGGTTTCTTTTGTGTTTTGTTATATTCTGGTCTAATTTGGTATCTGTTGTTTTGGAATAGACCGAGTTCAGTTATCCCTCTATCCAATAGATATTCCATAAAGTTGGCGCTAATACCAGAAGGGTCTATTTGCACTTGACTCAGTTTGTCGACTTTGGCTTCTGCAGCAGTTTTTAGTCCCTTTTCAAAAAGATAAGGATATCCATTGCTATTGGATAGACTTGAAATGATTTGTTGGTAAGCAGGTGAAACTTCTATATATCCATTTTTAATGCAGGATAGAAGGTATTCCTCCTCTTCGGGACTGCATTGGTCTAGGTAATATTGAATAGTCTTGAATTCGAAGGAGGACCAGTGAAATTTTGACCATAAATCCTTTTTAGGATTGGATTTCGTTAGTTCTATTGCTTGTCTCAATGTGTTCAATTCAGTAGTCGTGGTATTTGGGAAAATACTATTGACACTATAGGATTCATTTAACAAGTATATATTTTTAGTCTTGACAGTAGCTAGGCGGTGTCTTTCAAACGAAACAATGGAATCATTCACAAGTATTTCTATTTCCAATTCTCTAGGGCTGCTGTTCTTTGCTAGATATATAGGGTGATAGTGCTGTCCATTTTCTGCAACAAACTCATGATTCGTTTCATTTATTTTGATATTGACGTTTTGTGAAAGACCAAAATTATTGATTTCAATTCCAAATTCGCGAAAATTTTCACCCTCCTTGGTTATTACTATATCTGGATCCAAAAAGGTAATTCCTTGTTTTATTTTTGATTGATAAATCATCAGCCAGGAATCGTTAGCTTCTTCGGATACTGCTTCTAAAGTAAAACGAATGGATTGTCCAGGTGATAAATACTCAATAGGAACTGTTATAAAACCTATTCCTGATTGACTATTTTCTCTATTACTTTCTTTTTTTTGAAATTCTATTTCTATTCCATTGTCAGAATGCGAATATAGATGAGATCCTATAAATTCAAATTCCAATTGATGGATACTATCCATCGTTAAGATATAGGTGGATATATCCTCATCTGAATTCTTCAAAGAATAAGTAAAAGCAAATTTTAGCTTTTGATCTCCGTAAAAATTAGGGATGGCTTCGCTTTCCCAGCTAATTTTCTGATTATTTCCCCCGTCTACTAGTAAAGCATTTTTACTCTGATATACATTGGTTGGATAAAAAATGCTACTCCCTTCAATGGCTTTATCATAAGCTGATAGCACATGGTAGCTAGTGAAGAAATCATTAGCCTGGACAAGGGAGGTAAAACCTATTATAACTGTAAGAATAAAGCTATTTAAGAGGTGCTTGCTCATTGTTTCACCTTATTTAATTGAAATTTCTCTTGCGTTATTCTCTTTTACTTCGATATAGATATTCATACAGTCATCGGGAAGTAGAGAAGTGATTTTGTCTGGCCACTCTATGAGACATAGAGCACCACTATCAATGTATTCTTCGGTTCCAATGTCTAAGGCTTCTTCTTCCTCTTGAAGACGGTAAAAATCGAAATGATAAACAACTTGACCATCCTGAGTTCTATATTCATTGACAATAGAGTAGGTTGGGCTACTGATATTCTCTAGTACTCCAAGCTCTTTGCAGATTTCTTTGATCAAGGTCGTTTTACCTGCTCCCATCTCTGCATGAAACAACCATATATTGCTTGAGGAAGCCCTAATAAGTTCCTTGACTACTGTTGGAATTTCCGATTGAGAAAATTCTTTTATTAACATCTAGTTTGGTTTTAATACTACAAAAGGACAAATCATTTCCTCCAATGAAATACCTCCATGTTGGTATGTGTTTTTGTAGTAGTTTGAAAAATACTTGTAATTATTCGGGTAAACCAAGAAGGTATTCTCCTTAGCAAATACAAATTTACTACTTACATTGAATTTGGGAAGCTGAACTTCAGTAGGATTTGAAATTTCCATTACATCTTTCTTGTTGTAATTTAAATTCTTTCCTGTTTTATACCTAAGATTAGTGCTGGTTTCTTTATCTCCGATCAATTTTGAAGGGTCTTCAATATTGACCATTCCATGGTCTGTAGTAATGATAACAGTTCCATTGACTGATTTTATAAGTCTTAAAAGTTCCAGTAAGGTTGAATTATTGAACCAGGTTAGCGTAAGTTCACGGTAGGCTTTGTCATTTGGAGCCAATTGCTTTATCATTTCTGTGTTGGTCTTTGCATGAGAAAGCATATCCACAAAATTGTAAACAATAGCATTCAATTTATTCCCTTTTATTTCATTGAATTTACTAATTAGTTTTTGACCTTGACTTTGCTGGGTTATTTTATGGAATTGGTGTTTGATGTTTAATCCTAATCTTTTTAGCTGATCAGATAATAACTCAGATTCAAAAAGATTTTTTCCGCCTTCTTCATGGTCGAACTTCCACTGATCCTTATATCGCTTAGAGATTTCAAGAGGTGTTAATCCGGAGAAAAATGCATTTCTAGCATATTGAGTAGTTGTAGGAAGAATGCTAAAGTAAAAAGTTTCTTTTTCCACTCTAAATTCTTGTTCTACCAGTCTTTTAATCGTTTTCCACTGATCCAACCGCAAGTTATCAATAAGCAAAAGGAAAACAGGGTTTTCACTTTCTGTTATTACAGGTTTTGCCAATTTCTGGAAAGCGTTGAAGGAAAGCGTTGGGACGTCTTCATCAGAAGTAAACCAATCAGTATATTCTCTTTTGATGAATTTAAAAAATTCTGAATTGGCCTCTTTCTTTTGGATGCTTAAAACTTCATTTAAGGAGCTATTGGCATTGTCTAGTTCTAATTCCCAATAAACTAATCGGTTGTAGATATTGACCCAGTCCTCGTAATCCTGAGCCATTGCGATATCCATTCCTAATTTCTGGAATTCCTTTTGGTAGTTATAGGTAGTAGTCTCATTAACTAGTCTACTTTTTTCAAATTGTTTTTTTATGGTCAATAAAATCTGCATTGGATTAACAGGTTTTATAAGGTAATCTGCAATTTTGGACCCTATGGCCTCGTCCATTATACTTTCTTCTTCACTTTTTGTGATCATAACCACGGGGAAAGTGAATTTTTCAGGAATTTTTGAAAGCGTATCTAAGCCAGATAATCCAGGCATATTCTCATCTAAAAACATGATGTCAACTGTGGATTCTTCAAGTAGATCCAGGGCGTCTTGACCATTGGTTGCTGTAAAAACTTCATATCCTTTTTTTTCCAAAAATAAAATATGAGGTTTTAGCATATCAACTTCATCATCAACCCATAAAATTTTCACTTTCTCCATTCTTTAATTTTGTTCTTTGTTTCAGCTATTACAACCCTAGTTTATCACATTTATTGTTTATGTCAATGGCGATTTTACTGAATTATAATTAAGTACCCAAATACATTTGTTATATTTGAGATAGAGGGGTGTTTATCATTAAAAACTTCAGGTATAAATATAAAATAATTTGTAAAGAATTGAAGCAGAAAAACAAGATTTTAAATGACCCAATTTATGGATTTGTACATTTGTCAAACGCTATAGATTTTGAAATAATTGAACATCCTTATTTTCAAAGATTACGAAGGATAAGTCAATTAGGTCTGACGTACTTAGTTTATCCTGGAGCCTATCATACACGTTTTCATCATGCCATTGGTGCCTATCATTTAATGCAACAGGCTATAAAAACTCTTCGAGAAAAAGGCGTTTATATTAGTCGTGATGAAGGTATAGCGGTATGTCGAGCTATCTTGTTACACGATATAGGTCATGGTCCTTTTTCCCACGCACTAGAGCATTCTATTGTTCACCAAATTTCACATGAGTCCATTTCGAAATTATTGATGGATTATTTTAATAGGAAATTTGAAGGTGAATTGGATCTTACTATTGAGATATTCGAAGGGAAATATCATAGAAATTTTTTACATCAGTTGATATCAAGTCAATTGGATATGGATAGACTGGATTATCTAAAACGGGATAGTTTTTATACTGGGGTCTCGGAAGGTGTTATTAATTCAGATCGAATTATATCTATGTTGAATGTTGTGGATGACGAATTGGTAGTAGAGTCTAAAGCAATTTATTCTATTGAGAAGTTTATTATAGCTAGAAGGTTGATGTATTGGCAAGTTTACCTTCATAAGGCTGTGCTTTCTGCTGAATTTATGCTTGAGAAGGTATTGGAGAGGGCAAAAGAGTTGTCCATGAAAGGAGAAAAGGTATTTGCCACCTCAGCTATGTCTTATTTTCTAAAAAGTGAGGTGACCCTTGAAGATTTTGAAGCGGATCCTAATGTTTTAGATAAATTTTGTCATTTGGATGATTATGATGTAATATCTGGAATTAAGGAGTGGATTAATCACCCTGATTTTGTACTATCTGATCTCAGTAAAAGGATATTAAATAGGAATTTATTCAAAATTAGGCTTCAAAAAGGGAAAATTGAAAATGATTTTGTAAAACAATTAAAAAATAGAGCCTTATCAAATTACCCCATTTCTGAGGTGGATTTGAAGTATTTTATTCTTGAAGGAAAAATCGATAATCTCGCCTATAATGCGGAAAAGGAGAATATTCTACTACTTCAAAAGGATGGAAAATTAGTTGATTTGTTGAACACTGCAGATCAGTTGAATATGTCAGTATTATCACAAAGAGTTCAGAAAGAGTACGTATGTTTTCCTGACTATCTTTAATTTTTTTTATTTTTGCCTTCTATGGAATTTAAAGCAAAGCAGATTGCCGAAATTTTAGGCGGTGAAATCGTTGGAGATCCTGACGCAATTGTAGATAAATTATCTAAGATTGAAGAAGGAGTAGAAAGGTCATTATCTTTTCTAGCTAATCCTAAGTACACCCCTTTTATATATACTACAAAAGCTTCTGTAGTAATTGTAAATGCTGACTTTCAGCCTGACAAAGAAATTAGCGCTACCCTTATTAAGGTAGAGGATTCTTATCAGTCGTTTGCTCAATTATTAAACTTTGTTGAATCGATGAGAGCAGACAAGGAAGGAATTGAACAACCGAATTTTATAAATGAAACAGCAGTATTAGGTACCACACCTTATGTAGGTGCTATGTCATACATTGGTGAGAATGTTAAAATTGGAAACAATGTTAAGATTTATCCGCAGTGTTATATTGGAGATGACGTAACAATTGGAGATAATACAATTCTATATGCCGGAGTGAAGGTATATCACGATTGTGTTATTGGAGAAAATTGTACCATTCATGCTGGTGTCGTTATTGGGAGTGATGGTTTTGGATTTGCGCCTCGCGAGTCTAAAGATTATCAGAAAATTGCTCAAATTGGAAATGTTGTTATTGAAGAGTTTGTTGAAATTGGTGCTAATTCTTGTATCGATAGAGCAACTATTGGATCAACAATTATTCGAAAAGGAGCTAAATTGGACAACCTAATTCAAATTGCTCACAATGCGGATATTGGAGAGAATACAGTAATTGCTGCTCAGAGTGGTGTTGCTGGTTCATCCAAATTAGGTTCTAACTGTATGCTTGGTGGACAGGTAGCAGTAGCCGGACATATTTCCCTTGGTGACAATGTAAAAGTTGGAGCTAGATCGGGTGTTACCAATAGCGTAAAGGATAATCAAGTTGTAATGGGCTTATATGCCTTTGATCACAAGGATTTCCAGCGTTCTTATATCTATTTCAGGCAATTACCAGGGTTAGTTGGTAGATTGAAGGATTTGGAGAAAAAAGTTTTATCAGATAATAAATAATGGAAACTAAGCAAAGAACCATTTCAAAAAGTGTAGAAGTCAATGGAATTGGTCTACATACAGGAAAGAAGGTGAAACTAGTTTTTCATCCAGCTCAAGAGAATCATGGATTTAGGTTCATGAGATCAGATCTTGAAGGCCAGCCTGTTGTTAAGGCTGATGCCAATCTGGTTACGAAAACAGAACGAGGAACAACAATTGAATCTAACGGTGTTGAAGTAAATACAACTGAACATGTATTAGCTGCATTAGTTGGTTTGTCAATTGATAATGTACTTATTGAGTTGAATGCCTCTGAGCCTCCTATCATGGATGGAAGTTCTTACCCTTTTATTGAAAAAATAAAAGAGGCAGGAATTACAGTGCAGGATGCTGAGAGAGATTACTTCGTGGTAAAGGAATCAATCAGTTATTCAGATCCAGAATTGGGTGTGGAATTGATGTTAATTCCTGCTGATTCGTATCAAATTACTTGCATGGTGGATTATAATACCAAGGTATTAAATACGCAGCATGCGATAATGAATGATATTAGTGAGTTTGTGTCAGAATTTTCTTCCTCACGTACCTTTTGTTTTCTTCATGAGTTAGAAACCCTTATAGAGCATGATTTGATCAAAGGGGGAGATATGAACAATGCTATTGTTTATGTCGATAGAAAGATTTCTAAAGATGAGCTTAAAAACCTTGCTCAGGTATTTGACAAAGAAGAAGTCGAAGTTCAGGAGAATGGGGTTTTAGATAATTTGGAATTAAGACATTCCAATGAAGCTGCTAGGCATAAACTTTTGGATATAGTAGGGGATCTTGCTTTGATAGGGAAGCCTATTCAAGGAAGAGTAATCGCTACAAAACCTGGTCATGGACCAAACACAAATTTTGCAAAGATTATTAAGAAAATAATAACCAGAGAAATGAAGAATCAAACACCTCAATTTAATGTGAATGAGGAGCCAGTCTTGGATATTCATCAAATAATGAATATTTTGCCTCATAGACCTCCATTTTTATTGGTTGATAAAATCCTAGAATTGTCGGATAATCATGTAGTAGGGCTGAAAAATGTAACTATGAATGAGCCGTTTTTTGAAGGACATTTCCCAGGTGCACCGGTTATGCCAGGTGTATTGCAAATTGAAGCAATGGCGCAAGCCGGAGGAGTATTAATATTAAGTACTGTTGAAAATCCTGAAGAATACCTTACTTATTTTATGAAAGTAGATAAGGTGAAATTCAAGAGAAAGGTACTTCCTGGAGATACTTTAATTTTCGATTTGAAATTATTATCCCCTATTAGAAGAGGGATTTGCCATATGGGTGGAAAGGCCTATGTTGGAGATAATGTCGTAATGGAAGCTGAATTAATGGCTCAAATTGCGAAAAAAAACCACTAAAATTATGAATCAGCCTTTAGCTTATATTCACCCTCAGGCAAAAATTGCAAGTAATGTTGTTGTTGAGCCTTTCTGTACCATTCATAAGAATGTTGAAATTGAAGAGGGTACCTGGATAGGATCCAATGTGACGATCATGGAAGGTGCTCGTATTGGGAAGAATTGTAAAATTTTCCCAGGTGCTGTAATTTCTGCAATTCCTCAAGATTTAAAATTTGATGGAGAGGATAGTATTGTTGAAATTGGTGACGGAACAACAATTAGAGAATGTGTTACTATAAACAGAGGAACCAATGCCACAGGTAAAACTGTAGTAGGAAAAAACTGTTTATTGATGGCCTATTCTCATATTGCTCACGATTGCAAAATAGGTGATAGTGTAATTATTGTAAATGGTGTTGCTCTTGGTGGACACGTTACAATTGGTGATTACGCAATTATTAGTGGACTATCTGCTGTTCACCAATTTGTGAACATTGGAGCACATGCTATGATTAGTGGAGGTTCTCTTGTAAGAAAGGATGTGCCGCCATTTGTAAAAGCATCGAAAGAACCACTTTCATTTATAGGAATTAATTCAATCGGTCTTAGAAGAAGAGGTTTTACTTCAGAGAAGATCGCAGAGATACAGCAGATATACCGTATTCTATTCCAATCAGATTACAACAACTCTAAAGCTATTGAAGTAATAGAGGCAGAGATGTCGGCATCCAAGGAGAGAGATCAAATCATCTTCTTTGTGCAGCAATCTAAGCGTGGTGTAATGAAAGGTTATATTCGCGGATAAGATGCAAATTGTACTTAAGGATATAGAAAAGAAATATGGCAAAGAACGAGTTTTTACTCGTCTTTGCTTTTCTTTTTTTATGGGTGAGCATTACCTTCTTTCTGGATTCAATGGTTCAGGGAAATCGACTCTATTGCGTATTATTTCAGGTTCTGAAAAGGCTGCAAAAGGGACGGTTACTTATTTTAAAGAGGATGTCGAAATTCCACAAGAAGAGATTTTTAGCTATATAGCCATTATATCGCCCTTTTCTAAATTAATTGAAGAGTTTACCATTCCAGAATTAATAGACTTCTATGCTAAGTTTAAACCCCTTAAAAAAGGATATGGAGAAAAGGAATTGATTTCTTTAGCAAAATTGGAGTCATCAAAAAATAAGCCCATCCAGAATTTTTCTTCTGGGATGAAGCAAAGATTGAAGATTGCTCTTGCTTTTATTACAGATGTTCCAATCTTGTTATTTGATGAACCATGTTCTAATTTGGATAAAGCGGGAGAAGAATGGTATACTGAATTAATAGAGCGCTTTAAAAAGGATCATATGATTATTGTCGCTTCCAATCAGGTAGCTACTGAAGCATTTTTTTGTAAGCATACATTGGATGTTACTAGCTTTAAGCCACAGCCACAGCCACAGCCAAAATCAAAACTAAAGTCCAAGTCAAAATAAGAGATTATAAAAAAAGCCTGTTAGATTTCTAACAGGCTTTTTTTATATTTATTTAGTAGTTACACCTAGCTGTAAGGTCTTATTATTATTGGTTATCAAGAAGAATTTCTCTTTTTGATTTCCAATACTGATCCATTCCATGTCTTTGAGGTCTAATGGTAGGAATAATCCGGATTCCTTATTGGTCGCTACTCTGAAATTCCCTTCACCATCTCCTAATAGAGCAGATCCAATAGAGGCGTCATAACGAGGTGTCTCTAGTTCTACATTGAACATATTTCCTCCAATGATTAAATCTTTATGCCCATCTCTGTTCAGATCTTTTACTAGGGTTTTATTAATAGGCCCTATTTGAGCTTCATTCGGCAAAATCATAGTATTCATTGTTCCTCCATCATTCATTAAAACAATAGAGTGGAATATATTGGCTTGTAAATGTAATCCTTCAGTTAGGTTTTCCTTCCCATATACGTCTTCAAGGGATGCATTAGCAAAAGATTCATAACTTGGGAACTTATTTGAAATATCAGGTATCTGCTGCGTTGAACATTCCTTTCCTCGCATCGGAACTTCTTTTCCTTTATAATAAGAACTTAATACGATATCGTATTTTCCATTTTTATCGAAGTCATTTGCATAAATATTTAAAGGCTTCTTCTCAGTCGGGTGAAATTTGTTATTCAGACCGATATTACCCAAAATATAATCATCATCACCATCCTGATCTAAGTCATTCGCTTCAATACTGTACCACCATCCTTTATAGTTTTTAGTATTATATTGACTTGTTTGATTAATCAATTCTCCAGATATGTTTGCAAAATAACTGATCGGCATCCATTCCCCAACAACGATTAAATCTTTTACTTTATCTCCATTAAAGTCGGACCAAACAAAATCGGTAACCATGCCCAGGTTTTGTAAATCTTTTCCTTTAGATAAACTAATATCTGTAAAGGTTCCTTTGTTATTTTCTAAAAGGTAGCTTTTTGCTCCAAATGGATATTGACCTGGAGTTGTTCTTCCTCCAACAAATAGATCCAAATCACCATCTTGATCTATATCATTGGCCTTCACTTTTAGGCCACTACTGATCATTTTTGGAAGGGCATTTTTACTTTTTGTGAAATTCCCTGTCCCATCATTTAGGTAAAGACGATCTTGTAGTAAAGACGAATTTTTATCAAAATCACTACCGCCACCGCTTACAACATATAAATCTAAATCGCTATCTCCATCTACATCAAAGAATAAGGCATCCATATCTTCGCAAGATTTGTCTAGCTCTAATGCAGAGCTACTCATAGGGACGAATCTCATTTTATTGTTTTGAACATAAAGAATGGCTGACTGGCCTCTAGCTCCTCCAACGAATACATCCTCTAAGCCATCTCCATTGATGTCTCCAGTAGCAGCAAATGGTCCAAGGCGCGATTGAGAATGTGGTAAAAGAACTTCTACTTCATAGTCATCATGTTTATTTTCAGCATGGGTAAAATCGAAACCATAATCTTTATGATTTGTCATGTGAACCAATAAATTCTTTACATCTTCTACTGGCTCAGTGTTTCCTTGTTTATTAATCACTAATAGCTGGTTTCCTTTTACATTCGTCATGCTTTGTAAGGAGTTGTCCGGCCACTTTATAGTTAATGAATCAACAGAGGTATGATCACCTAATCCAAAATGAAGAACATATGGAACAGAGGATTGGTATCCTCTAGTCGCAGAAAGTTCTTGAACTTGCATCTCTCCATTACCGTAGTATATAGTTACCTTAGACTGTAAAGATTGTCCCTTTAACTTAATTTGTAGATGATTATTTGGTCCAAGACTTTCACTATTATTCCTATATAATAACATTGTTTGATCAATATTATTTACAACCATATCTAAGTCTCCATCACCATCTAAATCGGCAATTGATGAGCCGTTTGAATAGGTTCCCATCTCTAGGCCTGATTCATTAGCAATATTGTGGAATGTTAAATCACCATTGTTTTTATAAAGAACATTAGGGATTTTTACATCGGGCATAGTTCCTATCATTGCATCCATTTCTTCCTTTGAAGGAGGAGGAGTTTGTTTCAGCATTTTATCCAACCTTCCTTGAAAGTCATTGTCTGAAAAATACTTTCTGAAACCATTGGTCACGAAATAGTCTTTGAACCCATCATTGTCAAAATCCGAGAATAGTGCAGACCAGCTCCAATCTGTTTTTGCAACATTTGACATCAATGCAATATCAGAAAAATAGTCATTTCCATTATTTAATTGAAGACTATTGAACATATATTGATGTTGTCTTTTCATTCCTGACACCAAGAATTTAGCCAAATCAGTATTCATAGACTTCATTAGTGTCTTGCTTCTGAAGTGATCAGTTGGAGTCATATCTACAACACCAATTTCCATTGCTCCATCATTGTTGATATCAGCAATGTCGCATCCCATACCGAACCATGAAATGTGTTTTGTTCTTTTCTTGATCTTATCCTTGAAAGTACCATCACCTTGATTGATATACATGAAGTCAGGAACATCATAATCATTGGTTACATAGATATCAGGTAATCCATCTGAATTGATATCACTGATTACCAAACCTAATCCAAATCCATAATTTAATACCCCTGCTTCTTCTGTTACATCAGAGAAACTGTTATTTCCATTATTTCTAAAAAGGCGACTACTTACTTTTTTGAGTTCATTTTTATCTTTGATTAGTTCAAAAACTTCTCCCAATGGTTTTTCATAATAAATGGAGTGGTCCATTACGTATAAATCCAAATCGCCATCTGAGTCATAATCAAGAAATGCAGATTGAGTAGATTGGTTTTTATCCTGTATTCCATAAGATTTTGCAGACTCAGTGAAAGTTAGATCACCATTGTTTACATAGAATTGATTTGGGCGTGTGTTTGGATCTAGTTTATATCCAGAGTTACAAATATAAATATCTAAGAAGCCATCCTGATTTACATCTGCCATGGTAGCTCCTGTAGACCAAAATTTGGAGTACAGTCCAGCTGATTTAGTAATGTCTTCAAACTCTAAATTGCCTTTATTTAAATATAGTTTGTTACTCACCATATTCCCGGTCATTAGAATATCAGGTAGTCCATCATTGTTGATGTCTCCAATAGATACTCCAGCTCCGTTATAAAAGTATTCATAGCCTAAGATATTTTGTCTTGAAGAAAAATTATCTGTAAGCTTGTTTTTGAATTTTAATCCAGAAAGATGAGCGGGGATTTTAGTAAATAATTTGTCCTTTGAAAGGGCTTTGATTTTTTTTGATTCCGCTGATTCGCAAGCTGTAAATAAAAGTATACATGAAAGTATACAGCTTCCTGCAATAGCTTTTGATATCAATTTCATATAACCTATTGATGTTTATGGGGTCTATAATTAAGTTCAGAGATTTAGATCTCTAAATTTACTTAAAAAATGATTGAAATTCACTTAGATTCATTGTAATTAAAGCTGAATTATTTCAGTTTGTACAATTGTACACCTCTATTGTTATTACTGATGATTAAATGTTTCTTTTTTTGATTCCCAAGTTGAATCATTTCCATGTCCTTTGCATCAAAAGGGGCAAATAAACCAGAGCTTGGAAATGGTACGGCGGTAAAGTTCCCTTTTCCGTCTCCACTTAATAAATTTCCATTGGATGCATCGTAACGCGTAGTTTCAAATTCTGTGTTGAACATATTCCCAACAGTTATTATATCCTTCGTGCCATTTCTATCTATATCCTCAACGATAATTGAATTGATGGCTGAAAATTGAGCTTCATTAGGTAATGGCGTAATCTCCATTGAATCCAATTTATTCATTATTAAGATGGAGGTAAAAGTATTTGCTTTCAAATGAAGGCTAGCTTCCAAGTTTTGTGTTCCATATACCTCTTCCAAGCTGGCATTTGCGAAGGAGTTATAACTTGGGAATTTTTCTTCAAGTCCTGGAATTTGCTGTGTAGAACATTCTTTTCCCCTCATGGGTACCTGTCTACCTTTATAATATGAACTTATAACAATGTCAAAATTCCCATCAGAATCAAAATCATTGGCATAGATATTAAGAGGCTTTTTTGTATTTGGATGAAACTTGTTGTTTAAGCCTATATTTCCAAGGATATAATCATCCTTACCATCCTCATCTAAATCATTAGCTGAGATACTATACCACCAACCCTGTAATTGTTCTGATGGATATTGGTCATTTTGATTGGTGAAGTACCCTTTGCCGTTGTTACTATAAAAACTAACGGGCATCCATTCTCCTACAATAATAAGATCCTCAAACTGGTCACCATTAAAATCAGACCATACAAAATCTGTAACCATGCCTATGGTTGAAAGTCCATTTCCTTGTTGTGTTGTAACGTCCTTAAATATACCACCTTCATTTACTAATAGATAACTATTTGAGGCGAATGGGTATTTTCCAGGCGTGGTTCTTCCGCCTACAAAAAGGTCCAAATCACCATCTTGGTCAATGTCTGAAGCTTTGACTTTTGCACCACTAGATATCATCTTCGGTAAGGCGTATTTACTTTTTGTGAAATTTCCTGAGCCATCGTTTAGATAAAGTCTATCCTGTAAAAGAGGGGAGCTTGCACTAAAGTCACTACCTCCTCCACTTACCACATATAGATCCATAGATCCATCTAGGTTAGCATCGAAAAAGAGAGCGTCCATATCTTCCGAATCTTTGTCTTTTTCTAATGCAGGACTAGTTTGCAATTCTAAACGTCCTTGTTGATTCTGAATATAGATTTGTCCAGTTTGCCCTTTGGCTCCTCCAAGGAATAGGTCATCTAGACCATCATTATTAATGTCTCCTACAGCAGAGAAAGGTCCTAATTTGGATTGTGCATGTGGAAGTAATACTTCGCTTTCAAAGTCATCGTGGTTATTTTCTTCATGTTTATATTGGATTCCCACTTTTTGAGGTCTTTCCATGCTTAACATTAAATCAAACTTTCGAGGTTTTGGCTGACGTGTATTCTCTTTTTTGATTGTCACCAATTGATTCGTCGGCGTGTCTTTAATTTCTTGTAATTTACCATCCGGCCAGAGAATGTCAATTTTGTCAATCATGTTTTCTTGACCTAGTCCAAAATGAAGTATATGAGGCATTGAGGATTGAAACCCTCGAGTTGGTGATAATTCTTGAACTTGAATTTTTCCGTCACCATAGTGAAGGGTAACCTTTGTGTTCAAGTAGTTTCCTTTAAAAGCTATCTGTAAATAGTTGTTGTTTTTCTGCTCGCTATTATTTCGATAGCAGGACAGAAATTGATCTGTATTGTTAATTATGATATCTAAATCTCCATCATTATCTAAGTCGGCTAATGCTGAACCATTTGAATAGGTTTCTTTTTCAAGGCCTTCTTGTTCTGCAATATCTGTGAAGGTTAGATCCTTGTTATTTCTGAAAAGTAGGTTAGGTAATTTGAGTTCTGGTATGCGGTTATAAATTTCTTTAATATCCTCAGTTGTTAATTGTTCTTTAGAATTTTTGAGGTTCATTACATATCTTTGGAAATCATTGTCTGTTGCATATTTTCTATATCCATTGGTGATGAAATAGTCTTTAAATCCATCGTTGTCGACATCAGAAAATAAGGCAGTCCAACTCCAGTCTGTCTTTCCTATCCCAGCTAACATACCAATTTCTGAGAATACATTATCCCCATTATTTAGCTGTAAAGTATTGAACATGTATTGATACTGTCTCTTTAGATCATTGACAAGGAATTTGTTGAATTTTGTATCCATTGTTTTCATCAAGGTTTTACTCCTAACATGATCATTTGGACTCATGTCAACTACCCCTATATCCATGGCTCCATCATTGTTAATGTCTGCAATGTCACATCCCATTGAGTTCCAGGTAATGTGTTTTGTAGTTCCCTTGATTTTATCTCTGAAGGTTCCATCCCCTTGATTGATGTACATAAAGTCTGGAACATCAAAATCATTGGTTACGTATATATCCGGTAAGCCATCAGTATTGATATCGCTTATGACTAATCCCAGTCCAAATCCATAACGTAAAAGTCCAGCTTCTTCAGTAACCTTTGTGAAAGTTCCATCTCCATTATTTCTAAAGAGGTTATTTGATACTTTTTTTAACTCTTCCTTATCTTTTAGTTTTTTGAAAATGTCAATGATTGTCAACTTAAAGAAATCCGCATGATTTATAACAAAAAGATCCAGGTCACCATCTAGATCGTAATCAAAAAAGGCTGACTGAGTTGATTTATTTTTGTCCTGAATACCAAATTCCTTAGCACACTCTTTAAATGTTCCATCACCATTATTAAGATAGAATTGGTTTGGTCGTGATTCTGGATCTTTGCTTGGCCCTAAGTTGGATACATAAATATCCAAAAAACCATCTTGGTTTAGATCGACCATGGTGGCTCCTGAGCACCAGAAATTAGATTTTAATCCTGCTTTTTCTGTGATGTCCTCAAAACTAAAGTTCCCTTTATTTAGGAAGAGTTTATTAGGGACTTGATTCCCTGTGGCTAATATGTCTTGAAGGCCGTCATTATTAATATCTCCAATTGCTATTCCTCCACCATTATAAAAATAATCATAGGAAAGAATATTCTCATTGGAGTTGGTTTTGTTGGTCAAGGTGTTTTTGAAATCAAGACCTGTTATTTCTTTGGGTAACTCCGAAAAAAGTTTTGTTTTAGGGATTGCATTCAATGCCTCTTCTTGGGGAGACGTGCAAGCGCTTAAAAAAATGATGGTTGAGAGGGTATATTTAATTACTGAAGGTATGAATTTGATATTCTGAACCATTGGTTATTATTGTTGTTTTACACTCGAGCTGCTTTGAATTTAAATATACTAATAAATTAGAATGATGGAGGGCATTTATAGGTCATTTTATTTTTAATTAATTTATCGTACTACATGTTTAAGTATTGTCCAATTTTAAACAAAAAAACCCTTTATTCTGATTTTCAAAATAAAGGGTTCTTTAGTACTATTTTTAATTTCTATCTATTGTATTCTGCTGTAACTTGATCTGTTTCAGCACCGTCAAATACATTGTAGGTGAAATTGATATTTGTGAAACCAATATTAGAGTTTCCACTCCCAGAAATATTATTTCCTTTTATCGATTGGCTTGATATGGTCAAGTCGTTGTCCTCAATAAATACAGAAAGAGACTCTGTTTCTCCAAGATTGTAAAAGTTGAATATATTGATATGATCTTCGTCTTCCCCTTTGGTTATGCTGACAAAATAATCTGACTCTCCATATTGTTGACTTACCTCATGGCAAGTCCATTGACCTATATATTCTTCTCTAAGATCACCAGAAGTTACTGAGTCATCTTCACAGGCAACAAAGGTTAGACTAAGAGCTATAATACCTAATACTAGTCTAATGTTCTGTGGTTTAAAATAAGTTTTCAAGAAGATCATTATTTACAAGGTTAGGCATCGTTACTTTTAGCTTTGGTTCGCGCTCCATTGCTCTTTCAATAGCTGTCATTGCTCCTTCGTTTCTAGCCCAACTTCTACGGCTAATTCCGTTGTTTACGTCCCAGAAAAGCATATTAGTTAGTCTTCGTTGAGCATCATCAGTACCATCTAAAAGCATACCAAATCCACCGTTCATAACTTCACCCCATCCTACACCACCACCATTGTGGATTGATACCCATGTAGCTCCACGGAAAGAATCACCAATAACATTGTGAATAGCCATATCAGAAGTAAATTTAGATCCATCATAGATATTGGATGTTTCTCTATATGGAGAATCAGTTCCAGATACATCATGGTGGTCACGTCCCAGAACAATTGGTCCCAATTTACCTTCAGCAATGGCCTTATTGAATGCCGAAGCAATTTGCATTCTTCCTTCTGCATCTGCGTAAAGGATTCTTGCCATTGATCCAACTACCAATTTATTTTCTTGAGCTCCTTTTATCCATCTGATATTATCAGACATTTGCTGTTGAATATCCTCTGGAGAATTTTTCTTCAATTCTTCAAGAACTTCACAAGCAATTCTATCTGTTGTTTCAAGATCTTCTGCTTTACCACTGGCGCAAACCCAACGGAATGGACCGAAACCAAAATCGAAACACATTGGTCCCATGATGTCTTGTACATATGAAGGGTAACGGAAGTCTATATTGTTTTCAGCCATAATGTCCGCACCTGCTCTAGATGCTTCTAGAAGGAAGGCATTACCATAATCGAAGAAATAAGTTCCTCTCGCTGTATGACCATTTACGGCATCAGCATGTCTTCTTAATGTGGCTTGTACTTTTTCTTTGAATAGGTCTGGGTTGTTAGCCATCATTTCATTTGACTCTTCCAAACTCATATCTACAGGATAGTATCCTCCAGCCCATGGGTTGTGTAGAGATGTTTGATCGGATCCCATATCAACAAAAATATCGTCAGCTAGGAATTTCTCCCAAACATCAACAATATTTCCTTGGTAGGCAATAGAAACAACTTCCTTGTTTGCTTTGGCAATACGCACTCTAGCAACCAATTCATCCAAATCTTCGATTAATTCATCTACCCAGCCTTGTTCATGTCTAGTTTTAGTAGCTTTTGGATTCACTTCAGCAGTTACCGAAATACATCCTGCAATATTAGCTGCTTTAGGTTGAGCTCCACTCATCCCTCCAAGGCCTGCAGTAAGGAATAGTTTACCTTCAATCCCTTCGCCATCTTTAGATATTTTACGACTTGCGTTCAATACCGTAATAGTTGTTCCATGAACAATTCCCTGGGGTCCAATATACATATAAGAACCAGCAGTCATTTGTCCGTATTGAGTTACTCCTAATGCATTGTATTTCTCCCAGTCATCTGGTTGAGAATAATTTGGGATCATCATGCCGTTGGTCACTACAACTCTTGGTGCATCCTTGTGAGAAGGAAATAGTCCCATTGGGTGTCCAGAATACATAACTAGTGTTTGCTCTTCTGTCATTTCAGAAAGATATTGCATACACAGTCTGTATTGCGCCCAATTTTGGAATACGGCGCCATTTCCACCATAAGTGATTAATTCATGAGGATGTTGAGCTATTGCATAATCCAAATTGTTTTGGATCATTAGCATAATAGATGCCGCTTGTTCGCATTTCGCAGGATATTCAGAAATAGATCTAGCATACATTTTATAAGTAGGGCGATAGCGATACATATATATTCTACCAAATGTATTTAGTTCTTCAGCAAATTCCTTCGCTAAAACAGCATGATCCTTTGCAGGGAAATAGCGCAAAGCATTTTGGATAGCTAGTTTCTTTTCATCAGCACTCAAAATTTCTTTTCTTTTAGGTGCATGATTGATACCATCCTCTTTAGGAGGCATTGCAGGAATCTTAACAGGAATCCCTTGTTTTATATCTTCGTGAAATTCAGCTAGTGTCATTTCTTCTCTATTTTCCCCGTTTTCCTATTATAACCGTACGGGCAATGTTTACAACCACTTTTACAGCAATACCCTCTTTTTAGGTGGTATTTCTCTGTAAAAACTATATAGCCTTCAGGGCTTTTGTAGAAGTCCTCTGGGGCTAATTTTTTTTGTCTTTCAAATAGACTCATAATCTCGCAAATTTCAGGAAATCATTTAGAAATAAAAAATGTGATTCGATTAATTTGATTATTAAAAAGTTCTGTTAGTTATCTATTTTGTTTTGTTTTTTCAAAATGTGAAAACATTATTGTTATCTTTCGAAATTGGGGTAATATGTATTGAATCAGAAATTAATTTTAATTCTATGAAAAATGAGGGGCTTTGTAACTTACTTAGAGTAAGTGTGCGGGTAATTTCTTTTGCAGTTTGTTTTTTGTTTAGTGGCTTTTCGGTCTACGCTCAAGATTCGAATGATAAAGAAACTGAAAAGGACCAGGAGGTTAATGCTAGTAGTACTTTAGTGAATTTTTATTATCAATCAAGAGTTGATGATCAACCTTTTGCTTATATCACCAAAAGTAAAAACTACCTGTTGAAATATCCTAACTTGTTCTTAACGGAAAGAGAGTATTATAGTGATCAAGTGGAGGTTATAGAAATGGGGATGTCCAAAAAATATGGGCGCAGAGTCCGTCGAGACTTCAATAATAGGATGATATATTCTGATACACCCGTTAAGAACCCTTCTATTTTTCATGATGACAGCAGAATTAAAATGATCTCATATGCTCCAGAGGTTATGCTTCCATATTATATGGATAAGGAAGATGTTACAGCCGATAATAATTATTATCATTCTGTATTGAAATATAGAGATTTACGTTATTTACCTTCTTTGTTTTTTCATGAAGGCAAGAGTGTAGCTAGTAAATCAATAAAAGTGGAGGTTCCAAATTGGTTGGAATTGGAAATTAAGGAAGTTAATTTTGAGGGGTTTGAAATTGAAAAGGTAATAGAGAAAAGTTCAAGAAGGACAGTTTATACTTACATTCTGGTAGATATCCCTAAGTATAAAGAGGCTAATTTTAGCACTTCATGGCAGGTTACAAAACCTCATTTATTATTACTTCCAAAGACGACAACAGTTAGAAAGGATAGTTTAGAATATTTCGTAGAAATTCAAGATTTATATAATTGGTATAAAGGATTGGTGGATTCTTTAGATAATGATCACTCGGAATTGAAACCACTGGTAAGCCAATTGGTGAACAAGGATAATACAGATAAGGAAAATGTTGAATCCATATTTTATTGGGTTCAAGACAAAATTCGCTATTTGGCATTCGAAGATGGGATTGCAGGTTTTAAACCAGAAAATGCTCAAATAGTATATCAAGATAAATTTGGCGATTGCAAAGGGATGGCTAATTTACTTACTGAAATGTTGAAATTGGCTGGTTATCAAGCCCATTTGTCTTGGATAGGAACACGAGGTAAAAAAGATGCTTATGATTATTCTATTCCCTCACTGATGGTGGATAATCACATGATATCAACTTTGTATTTAAATGGTGAAAGATATTTTTTAGATCCAACAGAGAAATTTGTAAGTCTTGGTGAATATGCTTATCGAATTCAGGGAAGACCAGTAATGATAGAGCAAGGAGATTCCTTTTCTATTGAGTATGTACCAGTTTCAACACTTGATAAGCCAAATCATTCGAGAATATCACATTGCAGCTTGGATTTGGAAGGGCAACAGATAAAAGGATTGGAAACAATAACCTTGTCTGGTGAGAAGAAAATGGATTTTTTAAGAGCCTATTCTTCAATTAAGCTAAATGATAGAGAAGAATTTTTATATGGCTGTTTTGATGTTTCTACTAGGGTTGAAGAATATGATATAACAATTTCGGACCTATCAGATAGGGCACAACCCATTAATGTTCAATTGAGTTATTTAGGTAAATATGATTTGATACCCTCTTCAAAAGGTTATTATTTTTATTATGATTATTCTGAAGAATTGAACAATGTTGAAAAGGATAGAAAGGAGTCTATATTTTTTCATGAAAAAATATTCAAGGAGGAAATCTTTGAGTTTGAAATCCCAACAGAATTTAAACTATCTAGTCTACCTGAAGGTTTGATTGTAGAAAATCAAGATTTCGTCTTTTCCCATACTTATGAATTGGAAGGTAATATGTTTAGGTTTAAATCTAAAGTAATGGTGCCTGATGGAGTTATAAATAGGGATAATATAGAGGCTTGGTACGATGCTTTAGAGTTTGCTGCTTTGAATAGAAAAAATTTAATGAAAATCATAAGGTTGTAATATGTTGAATTATATGAAAATCGTTCTGGTTGTCATTTGTTTATGGCAACATAGTTCGTTGAAGGGGATAGGTTTGAATTTCGACTCTAGTAAGGAATCTGTAAAGATTGAAAAAAAGGAAATGACCTATTCCTATATAGGTGCTAAACCGGTATTGATAGAGCATACCATTTTCCATCTTTTGGATGCCTCTGCCGTTGAGGAATTTGGTGACTTTTATAGCTATCAGAATAATTTTGAAATTAAGGTAATCAAAAGTGATGGAAAGGTTCTGAAAACAGATTCGGAGAATATAATTGAGATGGATTCTAGTGTGCCTAGAAAATTATTGTTTGGACTGCGAAATAAGAAGAAATCCTATTATAAGCTGGCAATTTCTGGATTGGAGATTGGAGATAAGTTAGATGTTAAGGTATATTCGTATGGGATTTCCGAAAATAGGATGAATGTTCGTGAGCACCTGTCTTCAAATTATTACATCCAAAATTGTTTAATAAGTTTTGAGTTTTCAAAATCCCATTATTTCAGATCAGAAAGTTATAATTTCGAAGGAGAATTTGAAAAGAGCGTTCAGGATGATGTGGTTAAATATACTCTTTCTGTAGATACAATTTTCCCAAGAAGCAAGGAGCGATTTGTATTTCCTTATTTGGTCAATCCTTATATAAAATTGTTCTATGATTCAAAGAGGAATTCTTCTCAAATTCCTGATTTACTGGAAAGTTTTTCACTTCCAACTAGCTCAGTGTTTAAGAATGAAAGAATAGGTGGCTTGCCTTATAAGTATTCTCCGAATTATGCTTACAAGCATATCAAAAAGTCATCTCGTTTGACCTTGTCCAGTAGGGTAAATGCTTTATATGATTATATGAAGTTTGCTTCTTTTTATACAATTAAAAATAAGGTTGATGATCTGAGCTATATTGAGCGTTCAAGACAATTTTCATTTGTTATGTTTCATGTCTTAAATCGTTTTGAGGAAAATGTAGAGGTGGAGCTTGCTTTATTACAATCTCGTTACTTTAAAGAAGCGCTTAATGAGCACAATGCTATATGGTCCATTCGTGTCAAATTGAATGGTAAATGGCAATATTATAATTGCCCAGAAATTTTATTAAATAATGGTGAAGATAATGACCATATTGAAGGGGGAGCGGCCAAGGGTTATGTTTTAAATGAGGATGGTGTATTGGAATTGGCTAGTGAGTTTAATTGGCCAAAAAGTAATTACGATGACAATTCCAGAAAAACTATTGTTAGCGCTTCAATGTTAAATCGAGAAGCGGATGGTACAAGAATTTTAGATATCAATTTAAATAGAAAAGTAACTGGAGAGTTAAAAAATAATTTAGTTTTTGCTACTGCCAAACCTCATATTAATGATTTTGGGAAGTTGTCTAAATCTTTTCCTGATCATATTAAAGATATGATGTGGAGTATTTGGCGTTTGAAACATAAGAATGCAGAGGATGAATTAGGTGAAGAGTATTTTGCTAAGAATAAAATATTGGAAAGCTTTGAATTTGAAGAGTTGGAATTTAGGGAGGTAGATGTGTTTGAAGATAGTCTTTCCTTAGAATTCGATATGAAATTAAAGAGAAAGATGTTTGTTACAGATTTCAATGATTTGATGGTTGTTGATCTTGGAGCCTTAATCGGTAGTCAGCTTCATTTTAATGAAAGGATAGGTAAGTTGGATAGAGACAGTGATTTTGACTTTACGTGTCCTAGGTCATTTGCCTTCGATATTAATTTGAAATTGCCAGATGGATATTTATTGGATAGTGAATTGGCTGATTGGAATATGGATATAAGTAATGAGTATGGTTCTTTTGAGTCTTCAATAGCTGTTGTGGGGGATAGTATAATCTGTAAGACAAAGAAAATTTATAAAACAAACCATGTAGATAGGCAGCATGCAGATTTATTGTATGCATTTACGGATGCTTCAAATGATTTTTTTCACAAGAAAATAATCTTTAGAAAGGCAAATTATATTTTGGAGGACTTAGAAGATATAGGAGCATTGAAAGATGCAGTAGAAAATTTGGAAGAGGAACCTGTTCAGACATCTAAAAAATAAACCATGATAGCTAAATTAAATAGAGCCATTCAGAAATATCCATGCTTATTAATTTGTGCCTTTTTCCTTTTAAAAGGAGGTGAAGTAAATGCCCAGGGGAGGCAAATTGAAATGTTGTTTCAGACACCAATGATATTTTTGGAGCAAAATGATTTTACAGAGAGCTTCGATCTTGAGAATAAACAAGCTTCATGGGGAATAGAGTTGGTATATTATCATAAGGTATATGATTTAAATCCCTATTGGTCATATAAGCGAGGGTATTATTTCGGGAGAAAAAATGTAGTTTATAGTCAAGAAAGGAAGGAAGAAGATTTCGATTTTACTCGTGCAGAGGCTCCTTATGATTTAACAGTTATTCAGGATATAAATATAATTGAATTTGGACTGACTTGGGGATTAAGGTGGAAATTATCACCAAAGGTAAATTTAGGATTTGATCTTAATTTGATGATTCCACCATTGGGGAAAGATAGTCGGTTAATTTATCGCGTAGAGGAGTATAGTGCTGAAAATGGAGTGGTCAGTTCGGTTGTCTATGAAAATGATTTGGCACAAGGCGAAGATTGGGAAGAAGATAGTCAATGGATTCAATTTCATGGTGACTATGATAAGGTTGGTCAATGGTTTAGATTTGGTTTTTCCATTGATTATTCACTGGGTAATTTTAATTTGGTTGGGAAAATTGATTATAGATATATAGATGTAAAACTTGAATCTCAAGTGGGTGCAACAAAGGATGGATTTAATTTTTTGTCCCATTATGTTACTCCTAAGATTGGAATTAACTATAATTTGACTAGAAAATATTAAGGTCATATGAAACTCCATTTAGTTAAATAAATGGAGTTTTTTCTTGTACTATTGTAAAAGCAACTTGCCTTCTTATGAATCCACCTGTTCAAATTCAGGAATTAACATTTGATCTTCTTAAGCAAAAGAAAGTACAACTCTTTATTCAAAGAGATGATTTGCTGCATCCTCATGTTTCAGGGAATAAATGGCGAAAACTAAAGTACAATGTGCTTGAAGCAAAAAAGTTAGGGAAAGATACTTTATTAACATTTGGTGGAGCCTTTTCGAATCATATTGCAGCGACAGCTGCTGCAGCGCAATTGTCTGGACTCAGGTCGATAGGGATAATAAGAGGAAAGGATGCTGATCCTGAAAATCCAACATTGAAATTTGCTCAATCTTGCGGGATGGAGCTAGTAATGATTGATCGTTCTCAGTTTAGAGAATTAAGAGATAATCAATGGGCAGGGGCTGTTTTAGATAGTTATTCTAAGGCGTATGTTCTTCCAGAAGGAGGGTCTAATAAATTGGCTGTAAAAGGTTGTAGTGAGATGGTTGAGGATTGGTCAGAGCAATATGATTTTGCTTGTTGTGCCTTAGGGACGGGAGCTACTTTTGCTGGATTAGTTAATGGAGTTCCTGAAAACACGCGATGTTTAGGTTTTCCAGCTATAAAGGATCAGGGCTACCTTCAAGGAGAGGTCGAGGAATTTTTGATAGAGAATAATTCCAAGGATTGGCAATTGATACGTGATTATCATTTTGGCAAATATGCAAAAGTGAATGATGAATTGATTCAATTTATGAATCAATTCTATAAAGAAACTGGAATTCCGTTGGATCCAGTTTATACCGGTAAAATGCTTTTTGGATTAATAGATATGATTCAAAATGATTATTTCCCAGCTGAAACCAAAATCATTGCAATACACACAGGAGGCCTACAGGGAGTGGCTGGTATCAATGTTCAGTTAGCTAAGAAGGGTAAGGAATTATTGAACTATCCTATAGATTAATCCTTCTTTCAATAAAATAGGAAGTAAATATCCTTGAAGCTCCTAAAATTATCTTCTAATATTTCTTTAAATTTGTAGGCTCGTTATTATCTTAGTAGCGATTACCGTTTACCATTCTAAAAATTACATTTCGTGCAGGAAAATTATTTAGCTCAACTCAACCCTTCTCAAAAGGAAGCGGTATTACATACTGAAGGTCCATTGATGATTATTGCTGGAGCCGGTTCAGGGAAGACTAGAGTGCTTACCTATAGAATAGCCCATCTAGTAAAGAAAGGGGTTGATTCTTATAATATTTTATCGTTGACCTTTACTAATAAGGCAGCCAAGGAAATGAAGGAAAGAATAGGGAAGGTAATCGGTAGAGGTGAATCTAAGAACCTTTGGATGGGAACCTTCCACTCGGTATTTTCAAAGATATTGAGGTTTGAAGCTGATAAAATTGGTTATCCAAGTAGTTTTACCATTTACGATTCTGACGACAGTAAAAAGATAGTTGGTAAAATTGTCAAAGATCTTAGGTTGGATAAGGATGTGTATAAGGCATCTCAAATCCAAAGTAGGATTTCTTCTTTAAAAAATAATTTGATCACGGTAAAGGCTTATTGGGCTAATGCGGAGTATCAAGAGCAAGATAATGCTGCTCAGCGACCACAATTGGGAAAGATTTACGAATTATATACCCAAGAATGCTTTAAGTCAGGAGCAATGGACTTCGATGATTTGTTATTGAAGACCAATGAATTATTTCATAGGTTTCCTGAAGTATTGATGAAATATCAGAATAGGTTCAAATATGTATTGGTAGATGAGTATCAGGATACCAACCATTCACAGTATTTAATCATCAAGGCTTTGGCCTCAAGGTTTGAAAATATTTGTGTGGTAGGTGATGATGCACAAAGTATTTATGCTTTCCGTGGAGCCAATATTTATAATATTCTAAACTTCCAGAAAGATTATAAGGACGCCAAGTTGATTCGCTTGGAACAAAATTATAGATCGACTAAAAACATTGTTGGTGCGGCTAATAGTATCATTAAACATAACTCCAAGCAGCTAAAGAAAGATGTATGGACGGATAATGATTCTGGAGATCAGATACCTGTTTTTAAAACCACCTCAGATGCAGAGGAAGGAATGTTGGTTTCTTCTATGATTTTTGATGAGATTCATGGCGCGCAAGTGAAGCATAAGGACTTTGCTGTATTATATAGAACCAACTCTCAGTCGAGGTCTATTGAGGAGGCTTTAAGAAAACGAGGTATTCCATATAGAATTTATGGAGGGTTGTCTTTTTATCAAAGAAAAGAAATTAAAGATCTTTTGGCTTATATGAAGCTATCGGTAAATAATAAGGATAATGAGGCTTTAAGGAGAGTTATCAATTATCCAGCTAGAGGTATTGGGCAAACTACACAGGATAAGCTTGGGATTGTAGCTTCCAATCAAGATAGGTCTCTTTGGGATATTATTGAAATGCCAGAACTGTATCAAGTTCCAGTAAATAAAGGAACAATGACCAAGTTGTCTCAATTTGGTTTGATGATAAAAGCCTTTGGCGAAGAGGCGAAAAGAATAGATGCTTATCTATTGACGAAGATGATTCTTGAGCGGACTGGAATGGTTCGTGAGTTCCAAAAGGAAAATACACCAGAGAATATTTCGAAGTTAGATAACTTGGAAGAGCTATTGAATGCCGTAAAGGAGTTCTCGGAAAGAGAAGATATAGAGGATAAGAGTCTTTCGACATTTTTAGAAGATGTTGCCTTATTAACAGATTCGGATAAAAAATCTGATGATGATGATCATGTTTCCTTAATGACCATACATCAGTCAAAAGGATTGGAGTACCCCTATGTATTTATAGTAGGGTTGGAAGAAGATCTATTTCCTTCTCAAATGAGTGTTCATTCAAGGGCAGATTTAGAGGAAGAGAGACGATTGTTTTATGTGGCTCTAACAAGAGCAGAAAAAAAGGTAGTATTATCTTATGCATTGACAAGGTATCGTTGGGGTAAATTGAACGATTGTGAACCGAGTAGGTTTATTGATGAGATTGCTGATGAGTATTTAGATATTAAGTTTCCATCTTTTCAAAAGATTAGAGCAACTAATACATTGAATTCAGAATCTTCTGAAAATATATTTCAGCAAGCAGGGATAAAGGCGAAATTGTTAAAAAAAGGAATTAAGCCAAAACCTTCTGTGAATGAAGCTGGAATAAAATCTCGGAACCTGAAACCAGTATCTCAGGTTCAGAGAGTTGTACCACAAGGAGACTTTCTTTCTAAATTTGATATAGGAATGAAGGTCAAGCATCATAAATTTGGCAGTGGAATAGTTAATGGGATGGAAGGACTAGGAGCTAACGCTAAGATTACGGTTATGTTTTCGGATGGTCAAGAGCGAAAATTATTTGTGAAGTTCGCTAAACTAACAAAGGGTTGATAAGTATTTCTTATGACAATATTTATTAAATCGATTTAATCTATTTATGTTTTCTTTTCTCATAAGGTACTTTTGTATGGAACCTAAAGGAATATAGAATGAACAAGGAGAAAGAAATATTAGATAAATTAAATGTATTGTTGTCGAGTTTTCAAATACATTATCAAAACCTACGTGGATTTCATTGGAATATAAAAGGAAGTCACTTTTTTGAGTTGCATACCAAGTTCGAAGAATGGTATAATGACAGTCAGATAAAAATTGATCTCATAGCAGAACGTATGTTGATGTTAGGAGGTAGTCCATTACATACTTTTGAGGATTATATAAAGATGTCCTCGGTGGAGGTGTGTAATAATGTATCAAATTCCAAGCATTGCATATTGGGAGTGTTGGATTCAGTTAATATATTACTACCACAAGAAAGGGAGTTGTTACAACTGACAGATGAAGTGGATGATGAAGGAACCAATGCTCTGATGAGTGAATTAGTTACCGAGCAGGAGAAGCTGAGATGGATGTTGCAGTCTTGGTTGAGTGCATAATATATATAATAGGAAAGAGTCATCTATAATTTAGATGGCTCTTTTTCTTTTAAAATAATAGTTGTTTGGCAAGGGTGATGACCTGTTTGCAGTAGTAAAATGGAGTTGGTTAATTATAGGAGTGAGGTTATAGCTGAAGTAGCCTACTTGGTAATAGGAGGTTAAAAGAAGTTTAGAGAATGCTATAAAAATATTCCAATAAAGGTTAGTAAGTTGGTAAAAAAGAGTTCTATATTTGCAACCGCAATACGGAAATGTGTTGCGCTAGATCGCTGGAAAGCGAGCTAGAAACGTTCCTTGTTTAATGTCCTTTTTAAGTCTTGATAATTTCCCAAAAGAAATTTTGAAAAGGCTTGCTAGAAAGAAAAAAGGTTATACATTTGCAACCGCTAAGTCAATAAGACGAAGCGCTAAGCTCCGAAAGGAGGATTAGAAAAGTTCATTGTAAAAGCCGCTTAATGAGTGTACTAATTATTTCGAAAGAAATTTTTAAAAAAGCTTGCTAGGAATAAAAAAGGTTATACATTTGCAACCGCTTTGAGCACTGGAAGG
>MAAC01013438.1_pt1 | contig 41321 bp, 40 predicted proteins | sample 1115981 | NCBI WGS metagenome assembly MAAC01 (sample SAMN04961126, study PRJNA320927) | seawater metagenome | isolation source: sample BD02T64 sea water enriched with oil for 64 days | place: USA:Gulf of Mexico | collected 2013-07-27 | reverse complement strand
AATACTGCTTTTTGTAGCTCTGGCTGATAAATACGTAACGAACCACCACCAAGTTCAGTACCATTCAACACCATGTCATACGCACGAGACAATGCGGCACCAGGGTTATTTTCTAACTCCTCAGCGGAGCATGAAGGCAATGTGAATGGATGGTGTATTGACGTCCAACCACTGTCTGTTTCTTCAAACATTGGAAAATCAACAACCCACAATGGAGCCCAGTCACCCTTAACCAAACCTAAGTCTTCGCCCAGTTTAACGCGCAAAGCACCCAACGACTCACTAACAATACGTGCATTGTCGGAACCAAAGAAGACCAAATCTCCAGTTTCTGCTCCAACACGATCCATAATGGCTTCAACAACATCATCTGGAATAAACTTCAGAATCGGTGATTGTAACCCTTCCCTACCTGCAGCCCGATCGTTGACTTTAATGTATGCCAAGCCCTTAGCACCGTATATACCGACATACTTGGTATAGTTATCAATATCTTTACGGCTAAGCTTAGTACCTTGCGGCAGCTTCAATGCGGCAACTCGGCCTTTAGGGTCATTAGCAGGCCCAGAGAATATTTTAGACTCAACACCCTTCATTAAGTCATCAACATCTTGAAGCTCTAACGCAATACGAAGATCAGGTTTGTCACTACCAAAACGAGACATTGCTTCTGAATATGGCATACGTGGAAATGCTGGTAGCTCCACATCAAGCATTTCTTTAAACAAGCCGCGAATCATACGCTCCGCTACAGCCATGATCTGCTCTTCACTCATAAATGAAGTTTCGATATCAATCTGAGTGAATTCAGGCTGACGATCCGCGCGTAAATCCTCATCACGGAAACATTTGGCAATTTGGTAATAGCGATCAACACCAGAAACCATCAACAACTGTTTAAACAGTTGGGGTGACTGAGGCAATGCAAAGAAACTACCTTGATGGGTTCGGCTCGGCACAATATAGTCGCGCGCACCTTCAGGTGTTGCACGAGTAAGAATCGGTGTTTCAACATCTAAGAAGCCATCCGCATCCAGGAAGTTACGAATAGCTGATGTAACCTTTGAACGAAATATCAATTTATTTAGCATCTCTGGACGACGAATATCCAAATAACGGTACTTGAGTCGAACATCTTCACCCACTTTATGATGGTCATCCATCTGAAAAGGAGGCGTCTCTGACGCATTCAAAAGCACAAGTTCTTTACCCAGAACTTCAACTTTTCCCGTTGGCATATCTTTATTGAAGGTTCCTTCGGGTCGATAACGAACCAAACCAGTTATCTGTAAAACATATTCACCGCGAACACTATTCCCTAATGCAAACGCCTCTTCAGTATCAGGGTCAATTACAACTTGCGCCACGCCTTCTCTGTCACGAAGATCTAAAAATATAACACCACCGTGATCACGGCGTTTATGGACCCAACCACACAATGTTACTTCTTCACCAATGTGTGTTTCGTTAAGATGGCCACAGTAATGGCTACGCATATCGTTATCCTGTTTTAACTTGGTTATTAATCTGCTGTTTTTGCAGCAGTTGAACTATCACTTGTCGGCTTTTTGGAATCATTTTCTGCTAAATGCTTCTTTTTGCCAGTCTTAAAATCAGTCTCATACCAACCAGAACCTTTTAATCGAAAACCTGCAGCAGATATCATTTTTTGCAGCTCATCTTTATCACAAGCCGGGCAAGTTACTAATGGTTCGTCGCTTAATTTCTGTAATTTATCCATTTGATGGCCGCAGCCACCACATTCGTATTCATATATAGGCATATTTCTGTACTCTTTAGATCACGCCACTGGCTATAACATACTGATTTAACATGAATTATTCAGCCGAACAAAACTACCCAGCCAATCAATACGGAAAAAGGGGCCACATTATAGCGATTTCGAGCGCCGAAAGCAGCCCCCACCTATACTTAGTTAAGGTTTCTATATTTTTTCAAATGAACTCAACAGCGTTTTGGTGGTATCGGCATGGCAAACATACAAAAGGGCCAGCAAGAAGGTGACAATAGCTCCATTGACACAGACCTGATGGAGGATTTCTTCTATGACTTTAAAGAAGCACATCAGAACTGCGAATCCATCCTTATCAACTTAGAGCATGACCCTAGCAACAAAGAACTATTAAATAGCCTTTTCCGGTCAGTCCACACGATTAAAGGCAATCTAGTTTACGTTGGCTTAAAAGACCTTACTCCGCTGATTCAAAGCATGGAGGATCTATTAGACGCCATTCGTTCCGAACAAATTCTTTACGACAGCTTATTAAGTGATGTCATATTGCTTGCAATGGACAAGACAAAACAAATGGTTCAAGCAAAGCTCGCTAAAAATGCTTCCGTCATCATTCCAGACGACCAATTATTACAGCTTTGTCAAAACATTAGCAGCATTGTTGAAGTTGAGGATCAAACTAGAACGGAATACATCAGAAATGCCATTATTGCGCTAGACCCTAGCACTCACATATTTGATGATGCAGTTCAACCTCCCTCGCTGCAAAAATCCCCCCCAGTTACCACTCAGCAACCATTAAGTGTTATCGAAGTTCTAGAACAGCACCACATTGAAATTGACGAGGATATTATATTTTTTGAAAGTATTGCCTCCCCCACGGAAAATCGCTCTCTTTACTGGAAAGGTCGAGCTGCACGTTTGTTAACACTTGCCCTAGAAATGAATAAAAAAGCCGGCAACCCCGTTGAACCAGCCCAGCTTGTGGCCGCCGTTTTATTGCATGACATTGGCATGGCGTTTTTGCCATTATCATTACTTCATAAAGCAGGCTCATTTAACGAAGAAGAACGTAACTCGCTTTTCAGGCACACTGAATTGGCGAGTAACTTATTAAGCCAATCTTCAAAATGGGAGCAAGCAGCCACAATTGTTATCCAACACCACGAACGAGTCGACGGCTCCGGTTATCCTAAGCGATTAACGGGTGTCGATATTTGTCATGGCGCAAAAATACTGAGTATTGTTGACACATTTGACGCAAGAACGCATGAACGAGCGTACAACACTCGCTTAAAGCGCCCCTTTATTCGTGCTGTAATAGAAGTAAATAACTGCAAAGGCTCTCAATTCGATGCACGCTGGGTCGAAGTTTTTAATGAAATAACAAGAGCCTCTCACGGGCGTAAATAAATATTCGCTTCTATATTTTTAGCCAAAAAAGCGCTAAATTGAGCTTTTTTTCGCTAAATGTAAAAAAAACCCTATAAATACAGTGTTAAATGCCGTTATTTACTTGCGAGAGTTGATAATTAGATTAATAATTATCGGCGATTGCTACGCACAATTACCCTGCTCAATTACAAACTCTAGCTTTGCCGTTATATTATGCTGCTTTGTTCTTGAGAAGAAATACTTACAAAAAATAGGATATGAATATGCCTGCCAAGAAAAAAGCACCCGCCAAGAAAGCTCCTGCTAAAAAAGCGCCTGCTAAAGCTGTTGCAAAAGCGGTTGCACCTGTAAAAAAACTTCCTGCAGTTAAAGATGCAATGACAAAAACCCAAATCTTGAATGAGCTTGCAGAAAGCACAAGCCTTTCCAAAAAAGAATGCCAGAGTGTTCTAGATGGACTAGGTGATCTAATGGAACGTCATGTGAAAAAACGTGCTGTTGGCCACTTCACGATTCCTGGGTTAATGAAAGTTCAGGTAGTACGCAAGCCAGCTACAAAAGCCAAAAAGAACGTGCCAAACCCGTTCAAGCCTGGCGAATTGATGGATGTTGCAGCCAAGCCTGCACGTAACGTTGTTAAAGTACGTCCATTGAAGAAGTTGAAAGACATGGTTGTATAAGCAGCTCATCGCTTATTTACACCCTAAAAAGGAGCTTCGGCTCCTTTTTTACTAAATCTATCAATTTCAACCACATCTTACGCTACAAATTGCACCCCAATCCAAATCAAGACTAGCCTTGCCTTCTGCTTCCTTTTACAATCCCGTCTAACAAATACGTCACTCCCGTATATCGTCCCTATTTTCACAGGATTTATCTCTATGCGCGCCACTCAGTACTTATTAGCCACTCAACGTGAAGTTCCCGCAGAAGCTGAAGTTATCAGCCACAAGCTAATGCTAAGAGCGGGTATGATACGACGACTAGCGTCAGGTCTATACACTTGGCTCCCGACTGGATTGCGAGTATTGCGAAATGTCGAACGCGTTGTCAGAGAAGAGATGGATAAAGCAGGCGCATTAGAAATGTTGATGCCCGTGGTACAGCCTGCAGAGTTATGGGAAGAATCAGAGCGTTTACAGCAATATGGCCTTGAGTTATTACGAATCAACGACCGTCATGGCAGGGGCTTTGTTTTAGGCCCCACCCATGAAGAAGTTATTACTGACATCGTCAGAAACAACATTCAAAGTTACAAGCAGCTACCCTGCAACTTTTATCAAATCCAGACTAAATTCAGAGACGAGGTTCGCCCTCGCTTCGGGGTAATGCGTGCTCGTGAATTTACCATGAAGGATGCCTATTCATTCCATTTAACGGAAGAAAGTCTGAAAGAAACCTATCAAACAATGCATGATACCTATAGCAAGATATTTTCACGTCTTGGTTTAGACTTCAGAGCTGTTCAAGCAGATACAGGCAGTATCGGCGGCAACGCCTCTCATGAATTTCATGTATTGGCAGACTCTGGTGAAGACGATATCGCCTTCAGTAACGCTAGCAACTACGCAGCCAACATAGAAATGGCTGAAGCCCTTTCCATTGGCGACACTCGCCCGGCCCCATCAATGGAACTTTGCGAAGTAGCAACACCAAAACAACATACAATTGTAGAAGTGAGTGAATTTCTCAATATTTCTCCAGAACAAATTGTAAAAACGTTAATCGTTCATGGTGTAAAATCAAAAGCTGATAGCAAAAAAGAAAATACCCCGACACCATTAATTGCCATTGTTATCCGTGGCGACAAATCACTAAACGAAATTAAAGCCGAGAAACACCCATTATTAGCTGAACCTTTCACGATGGCTAGCGATGAAGAAATTCAAAACGCCGTAGGTTGCCAACCAGGTTCTATTGGCCCGGTCGGATTAACTCTGCCTATTATTGCAGACCTTAGCGTCATTAACATGGCTGATTTCGTTTGTGGCGCCAATAAAGACGATGCGCATTTTACAGGCGCCAACTGGGAAAAAGATGCCTCATTCACCGAGCAATTCGACCTACGAGACGTTGTTGAAGGTGACGCTAGCCCTTGCGGCGAAGGGCAGCTAGAAATCAAACGCGGTATCGAAGTGGGACACATTTTCCAACTCGGCACCAAGTACAGTGAGGCATTAAAAGCGTCTGTTTGTGACGAATCTGGCAAAAATAAAACCATGACCATGGGTTGCTATGGCATTGGGGTTTCTCGCGTTGTAGCCTCTGCTATAGAACAAAACTATGATGATTACGGAATCATCTGGCCTGAATCATTAGCACCATTCCACATTTCTCTTGTACCGATGAATATGCACAAATCTATTCGTGTTCAAGAGGCTAGCGAAAAACTCTACCAAACCCTTACTTCATTAGGGTTTGACGTATTGTTTGATGACAGAAAAGAACGTCCCGGTGTGAAGTTTTCCGACTCAGAACTAATCGGAATCCCCCATCGCATAGTCGTCAGCGAAAAAGGTTTGGATGCCAACACTCTTGAATATAAGCACCGTCGAAACAATGAAAAAACCGATGTTCCTGCAGACGATATTGTCGACTTTATCAAAGAACACGTCAGCCTATAATCGACAGTTCTTTTCGTACAACAATGTCAATGTATAAAAAACACATCTACACTCACAACAAAAAGCAACACTTTGTTTTTTGTTGTGAGCTTTGCCGACGTTACCTTCCCCGCCTGACCACCCCTTCGGCGCTTATTGTCTGTTTGTTATTATTTTATTCACCCTTACCACTTATGGCCGCATCCTCAGAGGTCCCTGATGACGTTATGAGGAACATCCTTCTAAACACCATCAAAGATGCAGAGAGCTTCGAAGATCGCTTTGACGCTGAAGTCTGGCTATTGGATATGTCTACACGAATGTCCCGCTACATCAAAGATCCACATCAACGAATGAAAATCTTGAGAATCGCACACAAAGAAGCTCGCAGAATGAATTTACGCCCCGAACTCGTACTTTCAGTAATGCATGTAGAAAGCTTATTTGACCAATATGCCGTCTCTAGCGCGGGCGCCCAAGGTTTAATGCAGGTTATGCCGTTTTGGAAAAAAGAGATCGGTACAACGGAAGACAACTTAACCGACATCGCAACCAACATCCGTTACGGCTGCACTATTCTAAAAGCTTATTTAAAAAGAGAACGCGGTAGCGAACGAAAAGCCCTTGCACGATATAATGGTAGCACCGGGAAAAACTGGTACCCTGAGCGTGTATTTAATGCTTGGAAAAAATATTGGTTCGTACAAAGGTAATTAATTTAAAAATGACACCCACTATCGAGATCCATCACCTTCAGCGGCAGAGTCGGGCTCAACATTTTCATCTTTATTAACAAGATACCCTTCAATACAATCATCCACAGATGAATAGGGAACCACTTGATTCCTACCCCTCTCTTTTGCGTGGTACAAACATGCATCCGATGCGGCAATCATCGCCTCTACATCCGAGAAAACGGGGCTGTATTGAGCAATACCCAAACTTGCAGCTGTTGATATTTCACCATCAGAAAAGGGAACCGGCGTTCCCGCAATCGCCGCACGAATTCTTTCCGCAACTACCCCCGCACCCTCCTCATCTGTATTAACAAGCACAATACCGAATTCCTCACCGCCGTAACGACCTGCAATATCATTCTCTCGCAAGGACTCTTTAATAATTCTAGCGACCTGAACCAACACAGCATCCCCCCCCAAATGACCGTAGGTATCATTGGTTATTTTAAAATGATCCAAATCAAACATAATCAACGATACGGGGGAGCCATAACGCGCGGCACGACTAAACTCTTCGTTTAACCTCGACTGCCAATGGCTGCGATTAAATAACTGTGTTAACCCATCCACCCGACTCACCATTTCTAGCTTAGTCATGGCAGATTTGTGCATTGTTTGGTATATCGCGGTATCCGTCACATCAAACACAACCACGCATACCGATGTAACGTCACCGTCATCGTTTTTAACCGGCATCAATGTCAAGTCCTGACACATATACTCTAAGCCGCTTGTCACCGGGCGATTATGATTAAATGCGAACAGATGAGGTCGTTGCTCCCACGAGGTAAATGCGAAATTCTTCAACATAAAAACACTGCTAAGTTTTTTTGCTAACCAACGTTTGGGAAGATCAGGGAAACAATCAAACAAATTCTTGCCAATAACATCTTCTGGATTTAGACCACTATTTGTGGACATGAAGTTATTCCAGAGCTGTATCTCTTGGGCTTCATTAACAATAAATACGCCGACATTTACACGATCGACAATAAATTCTAGTAGCTCTTTAGATTGAGCAAATTCAGACACTTAAAAATCTTCCAGCAGTTTGTCCAGCTCATCTTTCATTACCACAATAGACTCCCCTGGCATCAACAAGAACATAGTGCAATTAAACGAACGATCTTCAAGGGTGTATGAAATCTCCACCAACAGTGCATGACCCCAGCTCAATTTTTCGTGTTCCAACAAATCAGCAATCGGCACATGCTGCCCAAGGATTGTAGGAGGTGAATATGCCAGTTCTGTTTCAATTTGCTCGCCAATTCCGTTTAAACATGCACCATTTAAAACGTTGGTCACATCCATTAACAGCTCTTTTTCAGCAGCATCCGTAAGTTCTTCATCATAAGCAAGCAGGTCAGCCAATTCTTTAAAAGAGGTATCATTAAAAACAATAATTGCCTCTCCCCGAATCCCCTTCCCATCTTCAATATGATAGAAACCCTGACTTACCCCAGACACTTTGGAGCCAACGCCACCAACCAAACCTTCTAGCTCTGTTCCAAGATCTTCTTTAGCGACTAATCGTATCCTAGGCACTGAAAGGTGGATAAACACCTCTAAAAACCGTGCTAACGAATCACCCGCCTGCCCCATAGCAACATTGACGACTTCCTGCAAGCAGTCCCGTTGATCTTCAGTTAACGCTAATTGCTCACTCATAGCAGACCGTATTTATTCAGAACTTCAGTTAATTTTTTGCCATCTATAGGCTTCTTCACAAAATCCAGCGCCCCAAGCCCCATCACACGCTCTCGTGCCTCAGGCTGTATGTCGGCGGAGATAACAATGATGATTGATTTGTGCCCTTCTTCTTTAACTTTCTGTAGCACACCGTACCCATCAAGTTCAGGCATGGTTAAGTCTAAAAACACCATTTCACCCTTACCAGAACGGATTGCTTCAATCCCCTCCACACCATTTGTTGCCAGTGTGATATCGACGTCCCATCCGTCCGGTATTGCCCGCTTAACTTGCTTACGGGCCATCGCTGAGTCATCGCATATAAGCAATGGAATCGACATAACTTTCCTTCTCTATCCGCTATTTTGGCGCTTTAAAACGCTTGTAATTTTCAGTATAGACGTATATCAAAATTAAACAGGGCATTTTTGACCGACTTTTCTTCTCAAACTCTTTCCGGCCTCGCCTCCAATCCAACATCAACCTGCGACCTAAACCTCTTAAGTTTAGCGTAGTTCAGATTTCACACTTTGTTAAACCCCAAAACGCAAAAACCCCGACATACAATGCCGAGGTTTTTGCGTTAACTACCTAAAAATCAATCCTCTACTGGGATAATACCTATTCTTTTTTGCCAAATTTTAGGGGCTGTATTGTGCACAGACTCTCCTGTCACATCCACCGCAACCGTCACTGGCATATCTTCCACTTCAAACTCATGGATCGCCTCCATCCCCATATCTTCAAAAGCAACAACTCTGGCTTTCTTAATCGCTTTTGAAACAAGGTAGGCGGCTCCGCCAACAGCCATTAGGTATACTGACTTATGCTTTTTGATAGCTTCTATTGCAGTCGGGCCACGCTCAGCCTTGCCGATCATACCTATTAAACCGGTATTCTCTAGCATTGCATCAGTAAACTTATCCATACGGGTTGCCGTTGTTGGTCCCGCAGGCCCCACGGCTTCATCTCGCACAGCGTCCACTGGACCAACGTAATAGATAAATTTATTGGTAAAATCTACAGCATCAGGCAACGGCTCTCCTTTTGCAAACATATCAACCATACGTTTATGGGCAGCATCTCGGCCTGTCAACATCTTCCCTGACAACAGTAACGTCTCACCGGGCTTCCAGTCTAAAATATCTTCTGGCGTTAACGTATCTAGGTTAACTCTACGGGATGAATCACCACCAGCCATCGCAATTTCCGGCCAGTCTTCTAATTTCGGAACTTCCAATTCAGCAGGACCACTTCCATCTAACGTGAAATGCACATGACGAGTAGCCGCACAGTTAGGAATCATTGCTACCGGTAATGACGCTGCATGCGTCGGATAATCTTTGATCTTAATATCCAAAACCGTTGTTAAACCACCCAGCCCTTGAGCGCCAATCCCCAGACCATTAACTTTTTCGAACAGTTCTAAACGCAGCTCTTCAACACGATTAGACGCTCCTTTCTCGATGAGATCCTGAATATTGACAGGGTCCATAAGCGATTCTTTTGCCAATAACATCGCTTTTTCTGCGGTTCCACCAATACCGATACCTAACATTCCCGGTGGGCACCAACCAGCCCCCATTGTCGGTACTGTTTTTAATACCCAATCAACAATGCTATCGCTAGGGTTTAGCATTGCAAGTTTACTCTTATTCTCTGAACCACCACCCTTAGCTGCGAGTGTAATTTCCACAGTATCACCGGGAACAACTTCGAAATGGATGGTAGCGGGAGTGTTATCTTTAGTATTTCTTCGCGCACCAGCGGGATCTTCAAGAATAGATGCTCGCAATATATTATCTGGATTATTGTACGCTTGACGTACACCTTCATTTACAAGATCGGCAACACTTTTATCAGTATCCCATTGGATATTCATTCCAATCTTCAGGAATACGGTAACAATACCCGTGTCCTGGCACAGTGGTCTCTTACCTTCTGCACACATGCGAGAGTTGATAAGAATTTGAGCCATAGCATCTTTTGCAGCTTCAGACTCTTCCCGCTCATAGGCCGCCGTAATAGCTTCAATGAAGTCTTTCGGGTGGTAATAGGAGATATATTGCAACCCATCTGCAACACTTTGTATAAAATCTTGTTCGCGAATAACAGCCATTGAAGCCTCTCTCTGTTCTAGGAATCTGATTCCGAATATCTATTTCTTTCGTCTCTGATGATTGTACACCAGAGGGCTGAGGCAGGATAGAGAGAGGATATGGAGCTAGAAACAAAGATAATAACTTAAATGCTATTATTACGCTTTGAGATACACGTTAATTAAGACCTAACTCATGGAACTAATTGTCAATGAATACACTTTATATTACCGGCGCCGGTGTAAGTGCGGAAAGCGGGATCCCTACATTTCGAGGTGAAGATGGTTTCTGGACAATAGGCAGTAATAATTACACCCCTCAAGAAATGGCAACTCGAAGCATGTATCAAAACAACCCTGTTGAGTTCCTTTCCTGGTACTACCATCGCTTCGCAACGTATCGCAATCATGGCCCTAACGATGTGCATTTCTGGCTAGCAGACAAAAACCTAATCACCCAAAATATTGATGGACTAGATGGGAAAGCAGGCAATTCAAATTACATTGCGATCCATGGCCGACTCGATCAAATGGTACTCTTCCATAATCAAGAACAGGAAACAAACTTAGGTAAAGAACAGGACGTACAGCCCATAACCGCACCATGGGACAACATTGATGAAAGCAACACTGTTTCCTCCTTACTTCAATTATTTAACATCAATGCAGAATCGCTATCCCCTGAACTATATCAATCTTACAAACCTTATGTGTTGCTATTCGATGAATACTACACAGAGCTTTATCGCATTTCAGAAGCGCGGCAAAGGATGCTCGACGCTGATCGCATCATTTTTATGGGTACCTCCTTTAGCGTAAACATCACTCAGATGGCATTAGATATTGCGATTAGTCAAAACAAACCCATTGAAGTGGTCGACCCTAACCCAATTAACATCCCTCACTTGCTCGTAAAATACCACAAAATGAAAGCATCAGCCTATATTCAGCTCCATTAGTATATGGGCAGTCAACGACACCATTGGCTTGCCAACCTATTGCAGCGGTGGAACAAGACTTAAACTAGATACTGGATTTGCACTACTTACTTGATACCACTAACATCAAGTAAGCCCTTTGCATTCGATACACCGCGCCAATAGCTCTCTTCCCTCTATTCACCCGCCAAAAAATCCAGCAACAATCGACTTACCACTAATGGTTTTTCAAGCTGAACAAAATGACCAGCGTCTTCAATCGAGTGTACTTTTACCCCCGCCTCAAAATCACTATCCACAACCGCTGCATCAAACATATTACGATCTATACACCCATCGTTTACTCCATGGATTATCTGCACCGGCATTTTCAGATTATGATTTAGTAATCGCTGTGTTTGTTTCCAGTTCGGGTCTCTAATAGCCATCAAACAACGATAATACTCAAGCGCGGCACCCTTAACTCCAGATTGAGATAACGTACTGATGACCCCCTCTATTATTTGCTCATCAACGCTCCAATTGGGGGACCATTTACGCCAAAGAAAACGTATCAGCTGCCAATCATTCGCTTTCACAGCCCAATCAGCCACTTTTCCTAACTGAAAAAAGCCGATATACCATGAAGAAACCAGCTGTAACGGTACTTTTGCCAAGGCCTGTTGAAATCGTCCTAGCGGCGGTATTGCAATGCTTGTCAGCGACATCATTCGGTTCGGTGCCAAACCTGCCATAACCCATGCGGTTAATGCCCCCCAATCATGCCCCACAACATGTGCCTTTGGGATAGATAACTCATCCATCCAATCAACGATGTCTTGAGCAATTTGATGCAGAAAATACTGTTGATTTGGTTGAACACTACTTGATTCATACCCTCTCATTACCGGTACCACAACGTGATATCCAGCATCAACAAGTAACGGAATTTGATATTGAAACGTTTCAATGTTATCCGGAAACCCATGCAGACAAATAACAACATTATTTGTCAATGCCCCCTTACCTACGTCATCATTACGCAAGCAGGAAAATCGATAGCCAGTAAACGTCCCTTTTGTATTCGTTCTCGTTAGTTTTTCTCCACCCATCTGATCGTAACGATTTGACTGCATTGGTTATTCCCTCCTATTAACCATAACCTAACATTATTAGCATCCTATGGTATGTATAAATAACCATTCGTAACAGGACACCTGTGCATAGATTGTCTATAATTCAATAAGTACGCAATCGCACCGGATAGGAAGAAGGTAATGCAAAAAGCGGAATCGAGAAATAATTCCAACAACAATGTCACCCAATTTCCCAGCCAACAGCTGTCGGTCCCTCGGGTTGAAAACACTCGTCACGTACTCTTTGATACGTCTCCAAAAAATATCGAGCGCGAACTCGTTGATCTGCCTTATGCAGACATTAACTGCGCACTCACTTTAGCGAAAAACAAACTCAAGCTACTTAACAGATTCGCTTTGCCTGCGATAAAACGCGAAGGGGTCAGTGGCCCTTTCCACTATGCCTTCCAGAAGTTTGTTGACCACTTTCGCTCTTTTCATGCTTTATCTCGCTATAACCGCCCTCCAACTGACGAAGATTTACGTGAGATGGCGCTGTTTACTCAAGAAATGGCTTACAGTTACAAACATATTTTTTTAGGGTTTCTCACTACAAGCAAAAAACCAAAAGACATAGCCTGCAGCCTTTATAATGCTATGTTCTACATCGGACAGTCGATGCTGCAATCCTATGAACAAAACCAGTGGCAAAACCCAAGGCTCTGGCAAGAGATACATTTTTTATATGCTTGTGCTGAAGAGAAAGGGTTTCTAGGACAAGACATTCCCAGTGCAGCCCCTCAACCTCGCCCGGCAAGTATTGACGCACTGTACAAGCAACTCTCGCTTACCGCTTTGGCTGATCCCTACAAATTAGCCCACGGGTGGCATTGGGCAATATTCGATTATGCTGGAAAAATTGCTCACCATGCAGAAATCCAAACAGCCGATGTATTACCCGCATTTCAATACGGTTTTGCCATTCGCTTAGATACCAGCAAACCCCCCATTGCGGTAAAGACTTTACCCGCTCAGCCGCATAGCAGTTTACGTATATTGCTCCCTCAAGGCGCAGCTACTGTCATCACTAATCAATTACACATGTTGAAATCTGGACAACCCCAAAAAATACCGGGGTTATCTGGTGCGGCAAACCGAGAAGAACAAACACGTTTCTTGCAATTACTGCATCATCAATGGGCAGAGAAACCGCTGCGAAATAAAAAGCGTGAGTCTATAAAAGAATCTATGGGATTTATTTGGGGTGTTAATGATATTCACAAAATATTAGACCCAGAAGAGCGCCATCGCGCCTCTAAAATGCAACGCCCTGTCGATGTTCAACATCGCTCGATGGGGCTGTCTCATAATGAAAGTGCTGATGGTATTTGCATTACGTTAAAATCGCCCGTGCAAGATGCCCCTCGTAATGGCCAGGTTGTTGCTCTAATACGAAAAATCAACAATCAAAAACAGCTTGTGTTAGGTATTGTTCAATGGTCTGCCAAACGAGGCACACAACAACTCACCTGCGGGATCAAAAAACTACAATCACCGCCACAAGCAGCACTGATTGCAGAACAAGATACTCCTGCGGATTCTCGCCCTGCATTGCTATTTCGTTACAGAGGCAAGTTTGGTGAGCCGAATGCTCTAATCCTCACCAACTCCGGTTTTTTACGATCTGGAAAATCAATTTTAGTCAATGCGGTAGAAACAAAGAAATGGCAAGCGACCAAACCTACCAGCCCAGTTAATCAAACTGACTGTATCGACCTTTTTGAATTGCAAGATGCCGTTTAGCTAGGCCGAAAACACCTTTGAAAGCGGCACATCCCATGCCGCTTGCATCGTATCGACCCCATCGTCAAACAAACCATTTACACGCAACTTCCATTCACCCTCCCCTTTAAGGTTTAACATCAATGCTTGCGGAAAACACGCGCGATAGAGCTGCGCAAACGTGTAATGATGAAGATCACGAGACAACAAAACATCACCCTCACTTTGCAAAGTAACCAATTTGGCTTCCTGTAATACTTTATAGTGAAACTCCCAATCGAGTGGGGTTAACCAAGGCATATTTTTGCTCAACAAATCTTCTGACACACTTTCTCCATTTTGCTGATTTTCATAAAGCAATTTTAAGATCAGTAAAATATCTCCCATAGAGGAAGTGGCTTTATTCTTTGAGATTTTATAACTTGTCAACCCCTGCACCAATTCGGCCCCCACCAGTAAAATCGACCAAGATACGAAAATCCATATCAGAAAAATAGGCACAGCTGCAAACGCCCCATAAACTAATTGGTATGTCGGGAAAAATGTAACTAACAAGGTCATTAAACGCCGAGCAATATCAAACAATATTGCCGCTGCTAGACCACCCGCCAGCCCATGTTTTAATGGTACCTTAGTGTTCGGCACGGCGATGTAAGCGAGTGAAAAAGCCAATGTGCTCAGTAAAATGGGAACAAAGCCTAACAAAAATTTCTGCGTAGCCTGCACTGACTCGTATTGTTCTAGAATACGTAAGGACGATAGATAAGAAGAAATTGCGATAGTCGCCCCCATCAACACGGGACCTATACTTAACAAGGCCCAGTACAGCAAAAAACCGCTTACTCCCTTTCGTGACTCTTTAACATGCCAAATCTCGTTAAAGGAACCCTCAATCTTGCGCAACATGGTAATTGAGGTCACAAACAACATCACCACGCCAATACTGGTCAAATTGGATGCTTGCTTAGAAAACGCCACCAAATAACCTTGCAAATGCTCTCCCGTTGCTGGCATGAAATGTTCAAACAAGTAGTTCTCCAGCTGACCCTCTGCTCCCTTTAGGTCTGGAATTAATGCTAAAATAGAAAACGTTACTGTCATAACAGGTACTACAGCAAACAATGCGGTAAATGTCAGGTAAGCTGCGGTCTTAGGACCATCATGTGTAATGTAGCTACGGACTAAATACAGTATAAACTGTCCCAGGTAGAGCATTCTTTCTTTCAATAATATTAATTTTTTTTCCAGCATAACCATTCCTAATAAGCCAGGTGAGGCACTCTGCTATTAACTCCATCAAACGCATTTTAACGCAAGATTTCACGTTATTTTTAAAATTCATCCAGCATACGCTAATTTCCACAATAGCTCTCGTGCATGATGGTAAATGTCTATAAAATAGCAGCTTCATTTCTTACATCCAAAGGGGAACTCAATGGTTACTATTTATCACAACCCACGCTGCTCAAAGTCCCGACAGACATTACAACTTCTAGAAGATAACGGCGTAACCCCTGAAATCGTACTTTATCTCGAAAACACACCTGACAAAGCGACTCTAGCAGCCATTCAAAAAAGCCTAGGTGTCGATGTACGTGGCATGATGCGTACTAAAGAAGCAGAATATAAAGAACAAAATTTAGCCAACGATTCTTTGTCCAACAGTGACTTATTTGATGCAATGGTCAATACTCCAAAGCTAATCGAACGTCCTATTGTTGTAAAAGGAAAGAAAGCTGCCATTGGCCGCCCTCCTGAAAGTGTACTGGATATTCTATAACCCTAAATATGCATCAAACAACCAATCCCACTGCACCCTACATACTCGTTCTTTTCTATAGCCGTCACGGGAAAACCCTTGAGATGGCGAACCTAGTAGCTCGAGGAGTGGAAGAATCAAGCGGTATTGAAGCAAAAATCCGCACTGTACCTGAAGTTTCACCAGTATCTGAACAATCTGCCCCCGAAATGCCTGAAACTGGCTCGCCTTACGCCACGTTAGATGACCTTAGAAACTGTAGTGGGCTTATTCTCGGCACCCCTACCCGTTTTGGTAATATGGCTGCACCACTGAAATATTTTATCGATCAAACCAGTAGCATCTGGATGGAAGGCGCATTGATCGATAAACCCGCCGCCGCATTTACAGCAACTGGAAGCCTTCATGGCGGTCAAGAGTCAACACTCCTGTCATCCATGCTACCGTTATTACATCACGGCATGATATGGGTAGGGTTACCGTACAACAATAAAGAGTTAATGGAGACCAGCAGTGGGGGTACTCCATACGGTGCAAGCCACTGGTCTGGTACGGGTAATCAACGAGCCATATCAACTGAAGAAACACAGCTATGCAAAGCCTTAGGCAAACGCGTCGCTCAACTAGCTCTTAAACTTAATTGCCAATGATCCGTTATTAGTGACCATATTATGAATGACACGCTTGAAAATACACTTGATCCTCTTCGCCATAAAGCAACGCGATGCAAACACATTTCCCTAGCCAGCCTCATAGTATTAATTGCATTATATGCGGCACAATTTATTTGGATTGGACCCAATGCCCATCTCACCAACAACAGCCCGCAGTGGTTTATGTTGGCAATTTATGTCATTCCACTTCTGTTGTTCGCTCCAGGTATGCTTACAGAACAAGCAAGAACCTACGCATGGTTTTGCTTTATCTTAATGCTCTATTTTTGCGATACCGTTATTACCGCATTTGCTGTTCCACACACCCTGGGGTACCTTGGCATAGCTGAATCGCTAACCGTTGTGGTGTTATTTAGCGCGGCTATGTATGCTGCAAAATGGTATGGACTTATTGCCAACAATGGAATTTCAAATCGAAAGAAAAAGAAAAGCAACGACCAAGACACAAAAGATCCAACGGCCGAATAACCAACAAAAACAACCAAATTAAATCCTCTATGTTAGACACGCACCAAACGCTAGAAACGCCTGAAAGCATTGACCTTGAACTGCACTTAGCTGGCCCTGTCGTCCGTATTTTGGCGTTTGGTTTTGATTTTGGCATTCGCCTAGTCATACAAATTATCGCCGGTATAATTCTCTCAGCATTTGACCAGGTTGGTATGGCGATCATGATGATTCTAGCCTTTTCAGTCGAATGGTTTTACCCTGTATTTTTTGAGGTATTTTACCAAGGCCAAACACCCGGCAAAAAAACAATGGGGCTAACCGTCATTCATGATGATGGAACACCTATCGGCTGGTCTAGCTCTATCATCCGCAATTTATTGCGCTTTGTGGATTTCTTGCCCGTAGGTTATATTTTTGGCCTGATATCAATGTGTAGCAATGACCACTTTAAACGTTTAGGGGACTTCACTGCGGGTACAATCGTTGTTTACGTAGCACCTAAACAGGTCACTCATCCAATCCCTAAAGATCAACCGTTATACTCTCCTATACCACTCACTGTTGATGATCAACGCGCCATTTTAAATTATGCTGAGCGTTTACATAACCTTTCGCCAGAGCGTCAACGGGAGCTTGCCAATCATTTATCACCGATTACTCAACGCAAAGACAATGACAATGTCGTGTGGGTTGTAAGAGTCGCAAATGGATTGCGGGGCAATCAATGAAACAACAACAGTTTGAAGCAAAGTACCGTTATGAATGGCAAGAATTCGAATCTCAACTTGAGCTATTGGAGACAAAAAAAACCTCCGACGCCGACCTCTCACTTTTTTCAAAAAACTATCGGAAAATATGCTATTACCTAGCACTGGCTCAAGAACGCCGATACAGCCCTGATATTATTAGCCGGCTTAACGGCATTGCCTTGCGTGGACATCAACAACTCTACCAGCACAAATCCAACGTGCTACACAACATGTTAATATTTATCATTTCCGGCTTTCCTCAACAAATTCGACAACACTCAAAATTAATTGGTTTAGCTTCTGCATTATTTTATGGGCCAGCGCTGATCTTTGGTTTACTGGTGTATTTTAATCCCTCATTAATGTTTAGCTTTCAGTCTCCCGATCAGGTGGCCGATCTTGTCGCAATGTACAACCCCGCCAACAATGCGGAATCGGCAGAGACGCGAGGTTCAGAGCAAGACTTGGTCATGTTTGGGTTTTATATTCGAAACAACATAGGCATTGGTTTCCAAACATTCGCAAGCGGCATTTTATTCGGATTAGGAAGCATCTTTTTCTTAATATTTAATGGCCTCGCTCTGGGTGGGGCCTCCGGATTTTTAAGCTCACTAGAATATAATGTGCCATTTTATTCTTTCGTTATTACCCACGGTGCATTCGAGTTAACCGCAATAACCATTGCCGGTGCTGCTGGCATGAAGCTAGGGTTCGCCCTACTATCTCCGGGAAAAAACTCAAGAAAACAGGCCCTATTGAATGCAGGTAAAGGAAGTATTCAGTTAGTGTATGGTGTTATTTTCTTTTTGCTCATCGCCGCATTTATCGAAGCATTTTGGTCATCAAGCAGTACAATCACCTCAACTATCAAGTTTACGGTAGGCGGCTCTCTTTGGGCTCTTGTCTTCGCCTACTTTTATTATGGTGGGCGCGGCACACAACAAAACGCACAACTGAGCGCACAGAAAAATGATGTCCCTATGGAGAAACGCTAAATGGATTTAGCCCACGTCAACGCAAGAATACGCCCTCGCAACCACTACGAAGCCATCGACCTGGGTTTCGTAATGGCCCGCCATTGGATACTGACACTGTATAGTCTATGGTTTTTCATTTCATTTCCTTTATTTATCATTTTACAAACAATTTTCTCAGACGCCCCTTATATATCTGCCATTGTCATCTGGTGGCTAAAACCTCTATTCGATTCAATACAGCTTCATTACGTCTCCGAGAAATTGTTTTCGAATAACGTAACCTTTAAACAAACCCTAAAACAAGCCCCTAGCCGTCTCTGGAAAAGTGCTCTTATAAAACTAACTATACGCAGACCAAGCCTTAGCCGATCATTTGATATGCCCGTGGATGATCTGGAAAACCTAACGGGAGCCCAACGTAGCAAACGTCTAAATGTATTGCAGCGATCGGCCAGCTCTGCCGCAATATGGCTTACCATTGTTAGCATCACCATAGAGAACATTATCGTATTTTCTTTCTGTGGGCTGGCCTGGATGTTTATTCCACCACAACTCGACATATATATTGAAATCTGGGACCTCATCGCTCACCCAGAAGTCCATCGCATACTGTCATGGTGCTGGTATCTTGCAATGGGGCTGGTTGCTCCGTTTTATGTCACTGCAGGTTTTTCTTTGTATATAAATCGTCGCACCGTATTGGAAGGCTGGGATATTGAATTGTCATTTAAAGATATGGCCACTCGGGCAAAAAAACTTCAACTATCTCCAATAAGCCTATGCCTCACTATCCTTTTGATGATCGGCACCTGTCTTCCTTCGACATCTTACGCAACAAAATCTACAGAACAACAAGTCAACAGTACAGACTCAGCACCTCTCGGCGAGCTAATTTACGACCTTCTTCCACATGATGCTCAGCAACGTATGATTGTTATTATGGAATCCGATACGTTTAATGATATTCGTAACAAAGAAGAATGGAAACTCATAAATCCTGTTGAGGAAACCGAAGACAATGATGAGACACCACTATGGTTGGCTGATATTCTCTCACTTCTTGCCCAAGGTGCAGAAGTGGTTTTATGGGGTGTCGCAATACTCTGTATAATGTTTATTATTTTGCGATTAAAAGGCTTTGAAGTACCGTTTATGGAGGCAAAAAAATATGCAAAGCCACCGCCTCCAACATCACTGTTCGGACTGGAGCTTAACCAAAACACATTACCAGAAGACATCATTTCTACCGCAAAAGATTTTTGGCGTAGAAGTCCAAGGCAGGCGCTTAGCTTATTGTATCGAGCCGCACTATCAGATTTGGTTCATGCAGAAACATTACCCCTACACAATAGCCATACTGAGGGGGAGTGCGTGAGATTATTTGATAAAAAAACACACAGTAACCCCAAGAGTGTATTTTTCCAAACCCTCACAGAACAGTGGGTAATGCTCGCGTATGGTCACCAACGGGTTTCCCACAAACAATTTGACGCTTTATGTGACGAATGGCCAAACCACTTTCCATTTGGGCCAAGCAGTGACACATCGGAACAATATACACCCGAGAAAAACTCCGGCGTGCCTTCATGAAATCATTATTCAACATAAACCAATCCATCAGAAACATATCCAAGCAGCAGCTCATGCACTTCGCAGTGCTAGGTATTGTACTATTGCTTGTGGGTGCCAGTTATTTTTGGATTCTATCCAAATTTGAAAAAATCCAAACCGTTAAGAATCTTGGCTATAAAAAAGAAGCATTTCTTAACCCTTATTTGGCAGGCAAAACCTTCCTTGAAGAAACAGGTATTAAAACGGACTCCACCGTTGATATCGAAATAATCTTAGACTCTGTTTCTAATGACGACACAGTGATTCTGCTAAACAAACGTCAGTTTCACCCTGTACAAGCCAAAAAAATCATGGAATGGTTATCCCGCGGCGGGCACCTCGTCATGGCTCCCTCATCACTATGGGATACAGAGGAAGAAACAAGCGATGACGATTTTCTAAATCAATTCGGTGTTCAATTCCATGAACGACAAACTGATGTAGAAGAATGGGAAGGTGAAGTATCTGACATTATTGAAAACTATACTGACCAAATCATTGCTGAAAACGCAGATGAGACAGAGGTAAACAACACTGCTGAAGGCACGCCTAAATTTGAAAACAACCCTATCCATGACAAAGCACATAAAGATAATACAGATACTGACGAACAATTTGACGAACCGTCTCAAGAGACATCTGCTTGTACGCCTTACGATCAAGAAGCCCCGTCTTATATCGCTTATGACAATAACGGCAACACTATCAGCATTAATTTCCGAAACCGCTACCATCTAATTGACAGCTCTGGAAACGCTCTTTACGCAGAAGAACTAGAAGATAGTGGCAGCGCAAACCACATTCTACAATACCCTGTAGACGAAGGTATGCTCACCGTGTTGTCCGACCAACGCTTCTGGAGAAACCAGCAGATCAGTTGGTATGATCACAGCTATTTATTATGGATGTTGACTAGTGACAGCGAAACCGCATGGTTTGTATTTGACACCGATTCACCTAGCTTAATAGCGTTGCTGTGGATCACCGCAAAATACCTTATAGCCTGCCTTGGATTTGGATTGCTATTAGTGCTGTGGCAGCAAGGCAAACGCTTTGGCCCCACCATTCCTGACACTTCATTCAACCGCAGGCAACTAGTGGAACATATTGAAGCTAGCACGCGTTTTTCCTGGAACCACAAGCAGTTTGAAAGCAATATGGCGGTGTTGTTACATGATATTCGACAACAGCTACGCATCTCTCACAATATCACCTTCGACGAGCTCAGTGACGTTCACAACACGCCCGAACTTGTGAAAAAAATTGCCCTAATAACACAAATGGACGAAAAATCGGTGCAATCAGCTTTTATCCCGTCTTTTGAGTACAAAGAAAATGCATTTGTTCAGCGAATCCAGCTGCTGCAACAACTAAGGAATAGACTATGAACACCTACGATACAACTGAAAACCCGAGCATTAGCGACGAACAATTTGATAAAGCCAACATGCTAATTTCAACAATTCGAGAACAAATAAATCAAGTGCTCGTCGGTCAAGCTGATATTATTGATCAAGTACTTGTTGCGCTATTTGCATCAGGTCACGTATTAATTGAAGGCGTACCAGGGTTAGGCAAAACTTTGCTCGTTAAAGCCCTTGCCAAATGTTTTTCTGGTGAATTTTCACGTATCCAATTCACGCCCGATTTAATGCCCAGCGACGTTACCGGTCACGCGATGTACGATATGAAAACGGAACAATTTAAAATCCGTAAAGGCCCTGCATTCACCAATTTACTACTTGCCGATGAAATCAACCGTGCCCCGGCAAAAACGCAAGCCGCCTTACTTGAAGTGATGCAAGAAAAACAAATCACGATCGAGGGTAAAGCCTTTATCGCTCACGCCCCCTTTATGGTATTGGCAACTCAAAACCCCATTGAGCAAGAAGGTACCTACCCGCTTCCAGAGGCTGAACTTGATCGTTTTATGATTAAGGTGCAAATTAACTATCCACAAGCTGATGAAGAAATATTACTGGTAAAACAAGTTACAACAGGGCAAGTACAAGATAATTTGAACGTCGAAGCGATTGATCCTGTTATAAAAGCTCACCAGGTCGTCGAGCTACAAGCATTAACGGCAGCCCTAGATGTGGATGATAGTGTTTTTGAATACGCCGTTAATATAGCGAGAGCAACGCGAGAATGGCGAACATTTTCGTTTGGTGCCGGGCCACGAGCCAGTATCGCATTAATACGTGCAGCACGAGCACACGCGCTACTAAAAGGTAACCATTTTGTAACACCGGATGATGTTAAAAGCATGGCAATACCCGTTTTACGCCACCGGGTATCGTTAACAGCAGAAATGGAAATTGAAGGCATGCAGGTTGATCAAGCGTTAATGCAATTACTTGATGAAGTCGAAGCGCCAAGGCTTTAACCAGCGAACCTTGAGCAACAATGTGAATCTGCACCCATTCTGACATAAAAACAATAACCGTTATGACTGTGTATCCATGAAACCATCCAATAGATTATTACTGTGCACTTTGCTCTGGTGCGCAACAGGGTTACTTTCTGCATTGAATTTCTGGCTACCGAATGCCATTACCAACCCAGATTTTGCTCCGACATTAACTACCATATGGCAAGTCAGCGGCATAGTACTGTTATTGGTGTCAGTACTTGATGGCTTTAGCCAACTAAAAACAAGCCCGCTGACCATTGAACGAAAACTCGGTGACACTATAGCTCTCGGTGTGTGGACCCCCGTAACCATCACGATTCAACACGGTTTTCATCAACCAACAGTAATTTCCTTATTTGATCACCACCCTTCTGATGTAGAAGCTGACTTTCCACAACAAACCGTAACCTTAATACCCAATCAAACCCTAATTGTGAAATATCGCATCAGACCCAAAAAACGAGGGGACCTTCAATTTGACAATATAGAAGTACTATCCCCTTCCACACTAGGCTTATGGCAACTTCACCATTGGCAGCAATGCTCTTCAGTGATCAAGGTATTCCCTAACTTTGCAGCGGTATCACAATTTGCCATGCTCGCGATGGAACAACAAACCTCACAAATGGGTGTTCGATTACAGCAGCGCCGCGGCGAAGGCATGGAGTTTCATCAGTTGCGCGACTTTCGTCAAGGCGACAGCCTACGACAAATTGATTGGAATGCTAGCGCCAGAAAACGTAAAGTTATTTCCAAAGAATATCAGGAAGAAAAAGACCAGCAAATCATTTTTCTTTTAGACTGTGGGCGAAAAATGCGAAACAAAGATGGTGATTTAAGCCATTTTGATCACGCATTGAATGCTATTTTACTCATGTCCTATGTAGCCTTAAAACAAGGTGACTCTGTGGGGCTAATGAGTTTTGCGGGCCAATCACGCTGGTTAAAGCCCGTCAAAGGTGTTGCCAATATGCCAAAGTTACTTAATCATGTCTATGACTTAGATGCGACACCTTCTGCAAGCGATTACTCATCCGTTGCAAAATCCTTATTAACGCGACACAACAAACGTTCACTGGTTATTTTTGTCTCAAACATTCGCGATGAAAACACCGACGATTTAGAACCTGCTATTCGCATTCTACAAAAGAAACACCTTTTGATGGTTGCCAATATAGAGGAGCCAGCATTACACAACATTACCCATCAACCTGTCGACACCTTCAAACAAGCGTTAACCTACGCCGGAACTATTGACTACCTCGACCAACGAAAAGTCATCGAGCGCACACTTAATCAACAAGGGGTCATAACGGTAAATAGTTTACCGAATATGTTACCTGTTGCACTGGTAAACCGGTATATGGATATTAAGCGTGAGGGGCGCTTATAAGCCCCTCCATTTCTTATGTTGGAAATTTTTTATCGTTATGAGCTTTAAGTAAATTTAACTGCTGCTCCCCCTCTGCCAAAGGCATTGGCAATTTATTCACCTCAATCCATTCATCGATATAATTCGCCTTTCCTCTCTTTGTTATAAATGCCACGATAGCCTAGCGAGGTTTTGCTTGATATGAGAACATACACAACCGAAATCATACTGCAGAGAAAAAAGGAATGTCTTTAAAGAATCTGGATACAACAATGATTGAGGCAGCTCGTAAGGGAGATCGTGATGCAATGGAGCGCTTACTCACGGCAAGCCAGCCCGATGTAAGACGTTATGCCATGCTACATTGTAAAATAAGCGATATCGATGACGCAGTACAAGAAGTCTTACTTGTAATTGCGCGCCGCTTAGAATCACTAAATATACTGGCCGCATTCTCTAGCTGGATCTTTAAGACCGTGCAGCGTGAATGTCGACGTTTAGGCCGACTAGCATTACGTTATGATCCATTTGATGAAGCTGCACTTGAGGAATGGATTCAAGCTAAACCTGAAGATGAGCTTTTAAATGATTTGTTAAATGCCATTGACACGTTGCCTAAAGATTATCGAGAAGTTATTTTAATGAAAGACTTTTACCAGTTAACGAATAAAGAAATTGCAAGTGAATTAGGCATGACACTGGTTGCCGTGAAAAGTCGATTGCACCGTGCAAGACTTGCTGCGCGCACGCTCTTAATCGATTGAGGTAGACTGCAGGCATACCACCAAGGTAGATCCTTTTTTGGAGGGGGGGGTAAAACCTGAAGTTTAATTAAACACACATCCACTTAGTCACAGCATCCAAAATAATCGCTTTCTTTACTGGTTTAGACACAAAGTCATTCATTCCAACATCCCAACATTTAATACGAGCTTGATAGTCTGAATTGGCGGTAACAGCAATAATAGGGCATCGATTACCATTTTTTCTAATCTTCACAGTGGCAGCAAACCCATCCATCACAGGCATTTGTAAATCCATAAAGATAACGTCATATGCATTATCTTTAACCGCTTGCACAGCAATCTCTCCATTCTCAGCCAAATCGGATGATAATCCGATGCGCTTAACCAATGCGGTAAGTACTTTTGCATTCACCTGGTTATCCTCAACAATCAGTGCATGACCTGAAACCGCCTTTGCTTTGCCTTCGTCTACGGCAATATTTGACGCATCCATAGGTACACGAACCGTAAAGCACGAACCTCCACTTGCCGGGCTCGTTATCTCTATATCCCCGCCTAGCAAATGCACCAACCGCTGACTAATAGACAACCCTAAACCTAGACCTTCATGGGTTCGCTGATAACCCTGACTTGCCTGAACAAAACTATCAAAAATTGTCTGCCTAATTTCTTCACTCACTCCAGGGCCAGTATCTGTGATGACAAATTTCACGCCTTGCTCATAAGGCCCCACCTCAAAAAGAACCTTACCTTCCTCTGTATATTTACAGGCATTATCCACAACAGGTGCCAGAACGCGATGAACCAAATGTTCGTCAAAGATATAAAAATCACTTAACGATGTTAAAAACCGAACATCAAACACAACCGGCTTCTGATATAGATAGCTCGAACTTTCTTCTTGTAATTGACTCACCATTGTTTTTAGCCGGACATCGTTTTTATGAGGTTCTACCTCATAATGGTCCGTCTCTGCCATTGTGACTATATTCTCTACCTGTGTAGATAATCGATCAGATCCAAATTGAATATATTGTCGTAATTCAGCTAACAGTTTAGGATCTTCTGTATATTTCATCTGCTCCAATGAGCCACTAATAACATTCAGAGGTGTTCTTAATTCATGGCTAACTGCCATGATAAATTCATCTTTGCGTTCTTGATTTTTTTCTGAATTCTGCAACGACGTTAATAACGTCTCATTCGCTTGTGTCAAAATGGTATTTGCATACTGCTCACTATCGTGGGCTGTTTTTAGTGCCCCCTCCTTCTCTTCTTTTAATAAATTAATTCGATTGGCAAGAGCCCATGCGAGAAAAACAACATCTAAGGTTTGCGCCACAAGCGCCCACAAAAATTCATTATAAATAACCCTAGGAAAACCAAAATAGGGAAAGATTACCAAGCCACCACTGATTAATACGACCGAAAAACCTAACACAAAAAAACGAGATGGCTTATAGCCTTCTCGCCAACGAACTACCCCTGCTAAAAAACCCACGCTTAGCCATAAGGTATTAATAACCACAACAAATAAGTAACTCATCCAATAAGGTACGAAGAAAAATGACACTGCCATTAATAACGCCAAAACCGCCACGCCATAACCAACGTTTGATAGCATTTTATTATGTTCAGATAGATCCAAAAACTTTTGATAAAAAAATGTATTGGCGATGACATTGCCATAAAACGGCAGCATAATCCAAAACACATCAACATTGTTAAATAATCGCGCATAAACTGCAAATACCGCAGCCCATCCTGTAAATGTAGATACTAAATAGACTGCATAATACAAATATTCCTTTGACCGCACCCACAAAAACAACATGAAATTATAGGTCGCCAATACAATAATTGCCCCCAAACAACCAATCACCAACAAGTCATCTTTAAATGCTTGTTGATTAAATTCTGATTTAGATTTTATTTCAATGCGAGGATCACCTGAAAAATAGCGGCTATCCAGATTCACCCACAAGACATAACCTAAGCGTTCTTCCACCGAAAACGTCATACCGTAATGCAAAGGATATTCGCTAGATTTCTGATGCCCACTTCGATGGGTTTGAAAAGGTACGGACTTTGTGGGATCTTGTGTTAACAGGTAAGCCTGAACATTTTCAATATAAGACCCGTATATATAAACTACCCACTCATCATCTCCAAGATCACTTCTTAAAGGCACTTTTAGCCAATATGAGCCGCCCGTAAGTGAAATTTTATCTATTGGCGTTAAAGCACTTTCTAACACTTCCAGAGAGGCGCGATCAGTTATACCTTTAGACCCATAACTAGAAAACCCTTGGTATAATTGCCCTGATTCAATTGCATTGGGCCCTATCAGCCCACCAATAAGAGCTTGAGCAGGACTAACAAAAAACAAGAAAAACAAACACAGTAACCGTGCAGCAACTAAATGCTTGGCAATACAAATCGTAGCGGCATCAACGTCACTTTTCTGTATGATATTCAACCGTATCTTGTTTTCCTCGTTGTTCCTTTCCAGCATTCGTTCAAACCTGTCCTACCATACATTAGGTCATTAAAAACCAAACCGTCATAACGTAAATGTCATTTTTCTCCAAAAACCTGCCCCACTTTTAATATTAGATCAGGAAATTATCTTTGGTATTAATTAAATCCTAACATTACTAGTTTTTTAAAATTTCCATCTATAGTTAATTTTTGCAACTTACAATCTCAAGACAGGATGTTAAACCATGGCTATAAACAACCGACCCCCTTTTATATACCGCGGAGGCGGCATGATGATGCACCCTCCTTTTCAACAACAAGACTCTATGATGTATGGTTTTTTCGTAAAGGGAGATATTGATAAGTTACAAGCCATGTGTGACCAGCAATTAAATGCCGTTGCACAAGGTAAATATCATTTCAAACCTCTAACAAACTACGTGATGGTGACTTTCACAAGTATAGGTAAAGACTACTCCACTGCACCAGAAGATATCGGAAAAGGATGGGGCTCAGAAATTGATACTTCTATCTGGGTCCCCGTAGGGCAATACATCAAAAAAGATGGTGAAGAAGTTCTGGATCGTATTCATTGGATAACGCCCTATATATGGGTAGATCAACCAATGACAGTATTAAATGGCCGGGAAATCTTTGGTTATCCCAAATATATGGCTGATTTCAAAATGCCAAAAAGTCCTAAAGATGCGGACTTTTTCTCAATAGACGTCAATGCCTTTCAAACTTATTCTGAAGATGAAGAAGCAGCATTTCATCGACTATTTGATATAAAACGTGAACCTCCTGCAGAAAACCTTCTAGAAGAGCTAGAAGACGATTTCGGAGATTTCATTGATTTCGCAAAAGGTATATTTAAAGGTGTTCGTGAGCTCGATGATGTTATTCATCCGGACTCTAACCTTATAGAACAAATATTGGGGGGGCTTTTATCTCCTCGGCTACCACAATTATTCCTCAAGCAATTCCCTGATGGAGACGGCAAAGATGCAGTTTATCAAGCACTAACCACCTCTCCCGCAATCATCAATGGCTTTCATGGTGCAGGAATATTGCCAGGGGAATACGAATTAACGCTGCAGGAGTATGCCAGTGAGCCGATTGCGGAAGACTTAGGGCTGGAAATCGGCACCCAAGCTGCACCGTTAGCATTTTGGATTAACTTCGACTTCTCCATTGAACCGCCTGAAGAGCTTGTTAATAATTCCGTTGCAAAAAAAGAGAAAATTGCTGTACTCGGTGGCGGTGTCAGCGCTATGACCGCCGCTTTTGCTATCACCTCTCAGCCAGATTGGCAAAGCCGTTATGAACTAACCGTTTATCAAATGGGTTGGCGCCTCGGTGGTAAAGGTGCTAGTGGCAGAAACGCCAAAGATCATCAACGAATTGAAGAACACGGCCTTCATATCTGGTTTGGCTTTTATGAAAATGCATTTAAAGTTATGCGAGATGCCTACGGCGAACTAGACCGACCCAAAGATGCACCACTAGCTACCTGGTTAGACGCATTCAAGCCCCACAGTTTTGTTGTTGTTGAAGAACACATCAAAGACCAATGGAAAACTTGGCCCATTGAATTTCCCATGAAAGCCGGTTTGCCTGGTAATGGCCGAGAAATGCTAAGTATTGGGCAAATAGCCCAGACGCTATACGCATGGCTTAAACAAGCAGTAGAAGAGTTTATTGAAAAAATCACCGGTCTCGATATCGATAACGATCCAAAACCGCGCCGCCACGGTTTTGGGGTTATCTTACAAAAAGTGCTCGATAAGTTTGACAACCCATTAGAAGATCTCATGAACGACGGTTTAAAACTTGTTCATGCCTTAGTTGGCTGGGTAGATATCCCCGGGCGCTTATTTGATAGCGTCGATCATGGCGTAGTTTTAGAATCATTGATCCACATTAAAGATTGGATTGATGACCTTATTGAGGACATTCTTGGTGACATACTCGATAACAATGACGAAATCCGTAGACTCTATATTCTCATCGACCTCGCACTAACGTCACTTAAAGGCATGTACGAAGACGATATCTTCGAAAAAGGCTTTAATTCGATAAACAATCTGGACTTTAGAGACTGGTTACGTAAACACGGTGCCAACGAAGAGTTCACAGTACAATCGGCCCCCGTCCGCGCCGTTTATGATCTCGTTTTTGCCTACGTTGATGGCGACATCAACAAAGCAAGTTTCGAGGCAGGAACATGCTTACGAGGAGCGTTACGCATGGTGTTTTGCTATGAAGGCGGCATCATGTGGAAAATGCAGGCGGGAATGGGAGATGTCGTTTTCACGCCAATTTATCAGGTTCTGAAAGAACGAGGGGTTACCTTTAAGTACTTTAATAAAATTGAAGAACTCATTCCAGACCCCAGTGATCCTACTCGTATCAGTGAAATAAAAATCACAGAACAGGTACAACTTAACAGCGGGCCCAATCACTACCACCCATTAGTGAACGTCAAAGGGTTAGCCTGCTGGCCTAGTGAACCGTTGTATGACCAAATTGTCGAAAAACAAGCGAATTTACTTCAAGTAAACAACATTAACTTAGAATCCAGTTGGAGCAACTGGCCAGAGATCTATGAAAATGCTTATGGGAAACCATTACCTCAATACTCCCTAAAAGCCGGGGTAGATTTTGATAAGATTATATTCGGCCTGTCGTTAGGTTCTGTTCCTGTAGTATGCCCAAAATTACTACCACTTAGCCCCAAATTGCAAGACTGTGTTGATAATGTCAAAGTTGTCGCAACACAAGCATTTCAAATATGGCAAACCCCAACATTAAAAGAAACTGGCTGGACTCCCATTCCAGAGTCGGGAGAAGAACCTGTTCTCACCTCATTTACCGAGCCGTTAGACACCTGGGCATCAATGGATCAATTATTATGCCGTGAAGTCTGGCCTGATACCGAAGTTCAACCCAAAAATGCCAGCTACTTCTGCGGGGCGCAGCCCATTAGCGAATACCCACCCTTTAGCGACCACGCTTTCCCCGCAAAGTGTAAAGGCATAGTTAAAGATAACGCGATCAATCTATTGGACAAACATATCCGGTCACTTTGGCCAAACAGTAAAAGTAATAGCAACGGATTTAAATGGGAATGGCTTGTTGCACCGGATGATGAACAAGGTGTTGCACGATTTAACGCTCAGTATTGGCGCTCCAACATTGACCCATCAGAACGCTATGTTCAAAGCGTGGTAAACAGTAGCAAATACCGCCTTAAGACGGATGAAACTGGCTTTAACAACCTATACATAACAGGAGACTGGATCACCAACGGAATGAATGCTGGCTGTGTTGAAGGAGCAGTACAAGCAGGTTTAACGACCTCTCGTGCAATCTGTGGATATCCAAAAGTGATTAAGGGAGAAAATGAATTTATGGATGATAACAAATAGTAATTCTCTCTGGCAGTATATTAGAAACAACACCTGCGGCATGGAGGCCGCAGTTTTTCACATCACGTATGTTTTTTACGCTCTCTATCGATAGATTTCAGCATATTCCTTACACCAAACTCACGAATTATCGCAACATTCCAATTCATCAAATGCCTTAGTAAATATCGGAACAATAACTTTTTAATCCCTGTTAGATTACTTCCGAAACGCTCATAAAATTCATCCGGTTGATCATAAACACCAAAATCATCGGCAATACCTTCACTCTGAATAAACGTATGTTCCCCCTTCCATTCAACCTCTGGATTGCTCAAACACCGAGTCGCTATACCAAAGCCACTAAAATCATTACACTGATCTGAAAAACTACGTTGCACCTTGTTTAGGTATTTTCGATCAATAATGTAACCTTCCAGATTTATCCATTCGTCCTCATACTTCACCTCTACCCAACTGTGTATAATTCTTTCCGGCGCAAACGCAAACAGGTAATTAGGAATAGCACCTCGCTGTAGCGCATTAAAAATAGTAAAACCATGGAACCGGGTTTCTATACCCACTGCTCTAAAAAGTGCCATTAACAACGTACCTTTAGTATTACACTGCCCATACCCATCGTTAAGTACTTGGCTAGCCGAAATACGATCATCACGATTATAACCAAAAGTTATATCATCACGCACAAAATCATAGATAGCGCCAATAGCATCATACCGATTTAGCGCTTGCCAACCGTGTTGCTCCACCAACGCCTGAATAGCCTGGTGATTAAAATCCAACATGTCGGTTTCTTTCAGATATTCATTACTTATTGAATTTGTAGTATTCATAGGTTTCCCGCGTGACGGCTTGTGTAAACAGATGGTAAAAGCCTAAACCTCAACAAGAATAGAAACTTGAACAAACTGGCTATCTACTCAAAAAGCCTCAGTGCCTGTCGAATTGACATGCCAAATAAACGACGAAAGGTTCGACTCAAATGAGCGCTATCTGAAAAACCTGCCAAATGGGCAGCTTCTGTCGCAGACACTCCGGATATCAAGGCACTCATCGCACACATCATCCTTCGCCATAGTAAATATGGCCGCCATGGGATAAGCATCTCTTGTCGAAACAGGTGTAAGAAACGCCCCTCAGAAAGACATAGCTGTTTTGCCACATCCGAAGCAGCCCAGCTAACCAGGAAATCACCTCCCTCCTGAAAGTATTCATCCAACATACACACCAATTGTTGGATTCGCTTATCGTGTGAGCTGGTACGCCCCTCGCCAGTAATTAGCTGAGTAAAAAAGGGTTCTAATCCCAACTGGCTAAACACGGGGATCAACCAAGAAAGTACATCATCGACACCTTTTTGCCCACTAACATCCAGAGCATCAAACCTGCCAATAGAGTTGTCACCAACAGACATAACACCCCGAGTACGCTTTTTTTCAGCCAACAGCGTACTCATCCTCTGCCCCAAATCACTATGAGGCTCAACCAACAACACCCAGCCTTCATCCATCGTTAATTTATGCATTACCTGGGCATCAACGATAGCACTACCCTTAATGCCGCCCCTCTCGCTTTCCATTTCCAAATAACTACTGGTGCCACTCACAGGGATTACCAACTGGACGGCATTGTGCTGATGCAACTCCGCATCCAAAGCAGCTCCATAAATCAACAATATTCCGGGCTTAAGCCAAACGGTAGGTCGCATTGGTTATCTGTTTCCTATATAAACGAGTACAGGTTATCTTATACCAACTTCGATAAATTGACTTCTAGCACCCATAAACAAACAGGATGATTTTGTATGCAAAGCGTTGATAACATTGCAGGCATGAGCCCAGAGCGGTTAACTAACATTAGAAATCACCTAAATCAACAATATATCGAAAAAGGTAAGATTGCGGGAACCGTTACGTTAGTTTATCGACGAGGTGAGATCACCTACTTTGATGCTCAAGGTATGATGGATGTTGAACGAAAAAAAGCCATGCAAAAAGACACCCTGTTTCGTATTTATTCAATGACCAAACCCATAACATCCATTGCTCTGATGCAGTTATATGAACAAGGAAAATTTCAACTTAGTGACCCTGTACACCGCTTTATTCCTGAATGGAAAGGTTTAAGGGTGTATGAAAGTGGCAGAGGTCCAGTAATGGTGACAACCAGACCCGAACGCACCATGCAAATCCATGATTTATTTACACACATGTCAGGGTTAACCTATGGATTTACCGAACGTACTAATGTTGATGCCATGTATCGTAAAAAAGGCATCGGTACCTTTGACTTAGAACCACAAGGCAGTCTGCAAGACATGATTAATGACTTAGCAAAACTACCTTTAGAGTTTTCACCAGGTTCTCGCTGGAATTATTCTGTATCAACCGATGTATTAGGTTACCTGATAGAAAAACTTTCCGGTCAATCTCTTGATGATTATTTACAAGACAATATATTTACACCACTAGGAATGAAAGATACAGGCTTCTATATACCAAAGGATAAACAAGAACGTTTCTCCGCCTGTTATATGCGAGGCTCTAAAGGTGGTCTCGCCCTACAAGATGACCCTCAAGAAAGTTATTACCTCAACAAACCAAATTTCTTATCCGGTGGTGGTGGGCTTATTTCCACTGCAGGAGACTACCTTCAGTTCAGTAAAATGTTATTAAACAACGGTCAATTGGACGGAAAACAGATTATTGGTAAAAAAACGCTCGAATTTATGACCAAAAACCATTTACCTAATGGTTGTGACCTAGGATCAATTGCAACAGGTTCTTTTAGTGAATCTCTTTATGATGGCGTAGGGTTTGGTTTGGGTTTTTCTGTCACCCTAGACCCGACAAAATCCAAGACAATTACGTCTGTTGGTGAATATGCTTGGGGAGGTGCCGCAAGTACCGCTTTTTGGATCGATCCTGAAGAAGAGATGGCAGTAGTATTCATGACTCAACTATTGCCCTCTTCCACTTACAACTTCCGAGGACAATTAAAACAATTGATTTACGGTGCTATTGTCGACTAGCAAATAGGGGTCAGCTAACGTTTCAATTTAACCAAAAACGATGTGGCTGGAATCATTTAAACCTATGCTTTAGGCAGGAGGAACTCCTGCCTTTTTATACCTGTGTATGCTTATGCCTTCCAATGACTCTTAGTCATTGAACCCGCAGAAATCGTTTCCATACCAGTAAATTCAATATCTCTAACATAACGCATTTTGGACCAAAGTATTTCATGCCCTTTGGTCCAACGTAAGCTATACACACGACGTAACCAACGTTGCTTCTCTTGTTCAGTGGCCTCCCTTCTCTCACCAACAATACCGGTCAACCGGATCGCACCCGGTTTAGGGAAGTTACCCGTCAATAACGAACGCATCCAGTACCTTAAACCACTATTAACCAGCAGGATAGATACGTTCTTATTGGTCTTAAACCGCTCAGGCATGCCACGTGTAAATTGCTCAAAATAATAACCACTGCAATCGTCATTAAGTATCAACGATCCGATCGGAGTATTATGAGGAAAACCGTCACTATCAATAGATGCAATGGCGCAGTGTAACGAACTCTGCAACGCAGAACGGGTAACAGATCTAATTTCAGACCAATGGGTGTTAATATCCATATGTAATACCTCATGATGTTATTAAGAATCTATTGCGGTATCAATACCTGTTCATCAGCACCGATACATTGTATTACATAGCCGCTTCATATAATCGTTGAAGTTCGCCATACAATTTAGCTAATCGTTTTCCACGTAGTGCAGGAATTGTTTGTTGTGCCCCCACAAATACCGTGAATACTAACTCACCCCACATTTTTGCTTCAGCTTTGCTTTTGGTTAATCCTTCACATAATAAGACGCAATAAGCCATACGTTTTTTATCGACCTTTTCCTGAAATTCACGCACTACCGGGTCCCGTAATGCCCACGCTCGTATAGCCACTTCTAACTGGGGATTATCCACATCTACCGTTAACCGAGTTAAACGATCCATCCGTTCTTTTGGCGTCACTTCCACATTAGCTTGGTCAATAATACCCTGGGTCATTTCTTGCTCCCAGTAATCTAACAGCGCGACAGAGTAAGCCGTTCTATTTTTAAAATGATGGTAAAAAGAGCCCTTGGTAACACCTAAGCAAGAGATTAATGCCTCAATCGTTAAACCCGCTTCACCCTGCTCACCTAGCAACTCAAAGCCCGCTGAAAACCAATCGATCTTAGTTTTTCTACCCATGATCACACCCTATAAAACATACCCTATGGTATGGTATGTTTTATAGGGATGTCAAGATGTATCTAACTATCAGGCCCCTCCTTCGCGCAAGATTCTGCGAGGGTATGCATCATGTCAAAACAAAACTGTTCCCATTTATCACACACTTCAATTGTTTTTTCATCTACACCCATCAGCGTACCGCAACCCAAACCTACGAGCATGGATAGAACAGAAGCTGTAACGCTATGCCTATGCAAAAATTATGACCAAGCATCCATTGTAGCTTGATGGATATGAAGAGTGTTTATTGGGTGGCGCCTAAATAGTAACGCCTGTTTTTTCGCGTAAGTGGTACGCTAAAGTACATCAACTGTAGAATTGTCACTGCTAACATCTAATTCAATCAATCTTAATCCCATTCGACTTTATCCAGCGCTTTTCGTACCTCAAAAAGGGAGCAATCCGTTAATGAAACGAGCTGACTAACTGACATCGTTGGATTTCGTTCAATGATAATACGTAACTCAGCCGGAGTTAATTGAGGTTTTTCATCATTAATTTTTTTTGCAAGCCATAACCAGCTACTTTCATCAGTTTGATAAATTAATGTGGTTATTTCTCTAATCTGATCATGGTCAGCCTGTAACAGCCAGTTTCTCGAACGCCCCTTGCGAGATAACGTTGCTCCAGTCGACTTTATACCCTGCTTAAGAATTTCGGTATTCGTGGTTCTTTTCACAAAACCATTCAGGATGAAATTCACTGGTGTTACCATTTAAATATCGCCTTCATTAGTTATCCTGGAACACATCATTTACTGTTTCGTCTAGTTGTTTATCGTACAGCACTAACAATAAGAATAGGCCAGATATTGCACCTAACAAAGTCAATCCCATATCCGACTGAGTATCCAAAATATAACCTCGTGTCCCTAGAAATGCCTCTGCATCTTCGCCAGAAGCTAACGCTACCCACCACTCAATCAGCTCATAGAATGCACGGAAGGCTAAACAAATAGAAGCAATATACTTATACCGTATACAATCACCCCCAAGCGGCAACCAAATTATGCGGCACATCTAAATGATCCAACACTCGCGCTACCACAAAATCTATCATATCTTGAACACTTAGAGGTTTATGATAAAACCCCGGGGATGCAGGCATAATCATTGCTCCCATGCTTGATAGCTTCAGCATATGCTCAAGATGAATAATAGATAATGGCATCTCTCTTGGCACTAAAATAAGCTGGCCCACCGGAGGGTTTTAGAGAGGCATGGAGACAATTGCCGATTATTAAACAAGTAAGAGCAATGTCTCCCAAAACAATCACTTCACCAAAATGCCAGCAAATTGTATTTGAAGGCCCTGATGTAGACTTAGGCAAATTCCCCATTCAAACATGCCGGCCTGAAGGCTGCTCTTATCGGATGGCCGTCGTTAGCATTAAAAAATCCTACCCTGGCTATGCTGCTCGTATCATGATGGGTATTTGGTCTTTTTTACGGCAATTTATGTATACCAAGTTTATTGTTGTTGATGATATCGACCCTCGAAATTGGAACGATGTGATCTGGGCAATGACAACACGCATGGACCCATGCTAGAGACACAACCACCCTGAAAAACACCCCTATTGACTATTTGTATTTTGCATCACCTGTTTCAGGATTAGGCTCAAAAATGGGATTTGATGCAACGAATAAAATGGCAAAGGGGACAACTACCAAGCCGACGCCCAATGGAGTCTGACTCTGGCAGAACTATCTGAAGGCTCACAAACAACGCTAGGTGCATTACACCGATCATGGCAATAATCAAATATACCTGCAGTTATGATCCATCTAATTTTGTGACACTATCCGCTTCTCCAAAAGAGTATCAACATGAAAATATCTCTCGGCCCCATATTGTATTTTTGGTCAAAAGACACATTACTTGAGTGTTACCAGAAAGTAGCCAAATCACCCGTTGATATTGTTTATCTTGGCGAAACAATCTGCTCAAAACGTCGATCGCTGGATACTAATGACCGGATGGAAATTGCATCAATGTTACAAGATGCAGATAAAGAAGTCGTCTTATCAACGCTCGCCTTAATCGAAGCCGAATCAGAATTGTCTTCTGTCAAGCGAGTGATAAGCAATGGAAGCTTTGCCGTAGAAGCTAATGATTTTGGTGCAATACAACTCGCCATTGAAAATAATGTACCCTTTATCGTGGGGCATTCGGTAAATTTATACAACGCACATTCCGTTTCCTTACTGGCAAACAAAGGTATGAAATGCTGGGTGATGCCAGTGGAATTATCAAAATCCAATTTATCGGCTATTTTAAAAGAAAGAGAAAATATATCCAGCCTCGCTTCCTTTGCATGTGAAACAGAAATCTTTAGCTATGGTCGCCTCCCCCTAACATATTCCGCACGCTGTTTTACCGCCAGAGCATTTGATACTCCCAAAGATCAATGCCAATTCAAATGTATCGATTTTCCAGAGGGCATCCCTCTTTATAGCCAGGAAGAGCAATCTCTTTTTCAAATTAATGGCATACAAACCCAGTCTCATCAAACCTGCAATCTATTACAAGAATGGAAAACAATGCAGACCATGGGTGTAGATATCATGCGGATTAGTATCAGTGACATTGATGAAATAAATATTATCAATCAATTACATCACTTAATCTCAGAAAAAAACAACACGAGCAACACGATCCCTCTATTAAATACGGAACAATGCAACGGCTATTGGCACGGAGACACTGGAATCGAATGGAGAGCATAATTACGACTAGGGGTTATGTGCCCTTATATAGTGAGAACTATACTATTTGTTGTACTAAAACTGCAATCAATCCGCTCGGACGAGACGGCTACTTATCCTTGTGAATTCAAACGGTCGTTGATAGAAACATAATCAGCAGCACCAGTCGCCCTAGGTCCGGCATTAAGGCGATGTCCGAATAACCGAATTCTTTCAGCCCTAAATGTCGGCAGCGTTTTGTGAGTTCAACCGGTCGATGCAACACACGTACAAAACCTCACAGCAGGTGTCTCGTAGTCTAACGTGTTTCTAGGTCGTTCGTTAAGTCGTCTAGCAACGTTCGTTGAATAAACGTCCTAGACTAACTTATAAGTACTGAACATATCCTTTTAACATGTCCCTCAAAACGCTCCAGAAAACTTATGGCGCTTGCGTTACGGTACGCGCAGACGCGGCACTGCTAATTTTACGTTTGCCCATCCAAATAAAACCAACTACGGCCAGCAGTAACACTCCACCAATAAGAGGACGGTACATTATCCATGCCACCGCAATCGTCGACAATGCACTTATCGCCGCTAGAACAAAGGCAATAAACCCCGTACCTGCCCCGACAATATTGCCAATAAATGGCACAATATCGGCAACTACCGATAACGGTTTTAATACCATTGCAAGCCCCATGGCCATGACTACAAAACCCACCAAACGCAATATCCAGGTTAAGGTTTCGTTATCATCCTGCGCCTTCTCGAACATTGCCTGCGCATTCACCATGCCCCCTTGCAGCAAATTAATGGTACCGCCAACACGGGTTTGATAAGGCTGAAATGAATCATCTTGTTGTTGAGCTACCAAGCTCACCTGGGTGGGTCGAATCACACTAAAACTCACCTTAAGGTCGCCAATATCAGGCTGACTTGGATTATTACCCATATAATAACCACCATCCAACAATTGGATGGCCTTGCCTAATCCGTTAGGCAAGGCATTCGCGCTAACATCCAAACGCTCATATTGATCAATCTTACTCACCAAGCTTTCGGGTAACAAAAAGGCTCCAACCGTTATATGTTTCGCCTGGAATGAGCGAGAGCTATGAGCCATCGAATGCGGATTGTTGTAACCGCTTTTTTTAAATCCACTCGAATCAATCTGCTGGCTGCTCCACGTTTTTTCATAACGATACGTTGTAATGGTCTTTTCACTTCCACCCAGCTCTTTTTGCTTCTGCGTGTCCTCCTCCTCTTTCCATTGATACATGCTCACCGAACGTTTCAGCTTTAACCCTAGCGCCTGAACAGCAAAGGTTACGTCTTGCAGCGTCTCATCGGTGGTCGCCAACCCCGACACATGCACCAACTGGCCGTTATTGCCCGGCACAACAGAATCACTGCCAACCGAAATAACCGCCCCACCTCCCTCTTCTAGCGTCTGCATTCGATCTACTGCTCGTCCTTCATTCCAAAAGAGTAACGGAAAACCCACAACAAATAGAATAAGACCAAAAAAGATCCCCTTAATTGAGCTGCCAATTCGGCTTAACCACCCTTGAGAACTAACTTCGGTGAATTCATCTGACATCGACTTGATTTCCTTATTGAGTTGAATAGGTAACTATCTTGTTCACAAATTGCTCTACATCATGACGGAAATGAAAAGGTTTCACTCTGCCATGAGCGATATTAAGGCTGTCATGGGCATCAACCCATTCGTTATTTATACCGTCGATGACGACTGTAGCTTCCATTGCTGCCTACCTAACATTGAGCGTTGCTCTGATCCTTAAATAGGTCGTCATAGAAAGACATTTACGACGCAAAGAAAACACGATTATTAAAGTTGTGCGGCCACAACAGTTGCATCGCAATTAGTCGCATTGGGTAATTGCGAACAAAGACAGAAGACGATCACTTTGTGTCACAAAACTGTCAGCGAGTCACATCACTTTACCAGCATACTGAAAGTCACTCCCGCTGTGGGCGAGTACTTTATTTATAAATAGTGCCCCCCCCCCCTAATACTATCTCTGGACTGCGTAATTGGACTGTTACTGGGTATTCCCTCATAGATTGAAACCACATATTAGGCCGATGAGATAGAACGCAATTGAGGGCAGTGTTTATATTGCTGCCATTTGGGAGATCGGCTAAATGGGCAAGTTCTTCCAGTCAGCTGACAAGAAAAACCTGGCATATAAATTGATTTTTACTCGATAGCTGGCATCACAGACTTAGTGTTTCTTAGAACACCAGAATTCACTTTTTAACATTTCCTCTATATTAAGAAATACAGCACATCCGCTTAAGGCCCACAAGTTTCCTAAGAACTTCTGATCCGAACTGGCGCATCCCACGAATTCAGCTCTTATTTCTGACTTACCACTTTCAAACAGCATGCCGAGAGCCTCCATGATGACGTCCTTAAACTCACTCAACACCGCGCTATAACTTTGGCTTTTCGTTACAGTATCAGACAAATTTTCGCTTACTAAAAAATTTTATCACCAGCCCATGAACCCAACAATTCTGGCTTTTCTTCAATATCTAGTAGCAGTAATCCGACTGCGCCTCCGTATAATCCACATAAGGTAGTAACGCTCTATATCAAAGCACTCACTAGGCTAATAGCGTTAAGAGAACCTAGCACTATTTCAAAACCAAACCCTTGCTTAGTTCGCTTAGTGGGTTCGCCGTCTGTTACCCAGCTTACACCGCGTCCTAACGCATATCCTAGATAAAATATTGTTGCGCTTATGAGAGAGGTCAGCCTCAATTCTGGTACCAGAATACCTAACAAAACAACAATACCAAAAAACGCTGTGATAACTCCCGCACCGCGCATCTCACTCGTCAAATCGTGGTCGTTTCGTAAATTGTTGGATGAATCACTCAAAAAGGTGTCCAAGCACAATGAACTGCTTGGTCTAAGCAGGCGCATAGTACCTGCAAAAACTAGCAAAGCCCCTCCTAAAAACAGTGTAATACTTTGAAATATTTCCATTCTTTACCTCATAATATTTGGTCGGAATTTATGAACGTTTAAACGCATGATTCCTGTACGGGTTAACCCCATTATTTCATAAAGATCGTGGCTGCTTTGTCCCGTTTGCGCAATATTTTATGTGAGTTTTGAGCTGCTAATGAATCTAGCAAAATCCTTAAAGTAATTAGATTATTTATAAGATTTAAAAATTTTCGAATAATTATGCGAATCTACTGCCTTCCCAGTTTCTATGAAGTACTTCAAGCCAAAAAGGTGTTGAACGAGACCTTTCCCTAACTGACCTCTCATCAAATATTTCATAAACCCTGGAGAAAATGAAACAAAAGAAGTCATCTTTACTTCCGTCACTTCCTTGCTTGTCATACTTCCAATTGAAGACAATTCATAGGTGGCAGACATTTCTTTTATAAATGGAAGGTTATGTTCTGTCACTACAACCGTAAAGCTATTATTTTCATCTATTTCAGTTATCTTTTCGTCGAGAGATAACTTGTCATTAAACTGGCAATGCCTTTCACAATTCAATTCGCCATTTGTTGCATTGTGCATATAGTTTGAAGATATCATTCCTGGATTGTGTACATGAATATCACCATACTG
>MAAC01010472.1_pt1 | contig 41322 bp, 37 predicted proteins | sample 1115981 | NCBI WGS metagenome assembly MAAC01 (sample SAMN04961126, study PRJNA320927) | seawater metagenome | isolation source: sample BD02T64 sea water enriched with oil for 64 days | place: USA:Gulf of Mexico | collected 2013-07-27 | reverse complement strand
ACTGTCTCAATTATTTTATCTGCCGCGTACTCAACTTCCTCACGACTGGTAAAACGACCAATAGAGATTCGCAGCGAAGCATGCGCCTGCTCATCGCTCAATCCTATAGCTTTCAAAACATAGGAGGGCTCCAGACTTGCAGATGTGCAGGCAGAACCCGTTGAAACAGCGATATCTTTTAGCGATAACAGCAGCATTTCGCCGTCGAGCTCACCAAAACAGATATTCAGGTTTCCTGGCAAACGATTCTCTAGACCACCATTCACCGAAACCCCCTGCAGCGTTTGAATTTTACCCCACATCAAATCCCGCAGCTCAGTCAGACGGACATGCTCGCCTTGCATCTGCTCAGCGGCCAGCGCAAAAGACTCACCCATTCCTACCAGTTGATGGGTCGGTAACGTACCTGAGCGCATCCCCCGCTCGTGCCCGCCGCCATGAATTTGCGCTTTAATCCGCACTTTAGGCCTCTGTTTAACGTACAGTGCCCCGACCCCTTTAGGGCCGTAGATCTTATGCGCACAGAATGACATCATATCGACATTCAACGACTGCAAATCAATCTTCAGTTTACCGACACTTTGCGCTGCATCTACGTGATAGCTGATACCTTTTTCTGCACAAAAATCACCAATCGCTACTATGTCATTGATAGTACCTATCTCATTATTGACATGCATTAACGTCACTAAAATAGTATCTTCTCTTACAGCCTCCGCAAGCTGCTGAACACTTACGCAGCCATCACTTGTCGGCTGTAAATAGCTAACTTCAAACCCTTCCTGCTGCAATTGTGCACAAGTATCCAGCACCGCCTTATGCTCCACTGTACTGGTAATTATATGCTTACCCTGCATTTGCTTTTGTAGCGCCAGGCCTTTAATGGCCAGGTTATCTGACTCCGTTGCCCCCGAGGTCCAAACAATTTCCCGGGTCTGAGCCCCTACTAGATCAGCCACTTGACGACGCGCCTGCTCAACAGCCTCCTCGGCTTTCCAGCCATAAATGTGCGAACGAGAGGCTGGATTGGCAAAATTGCCCTCCATGGTCAGGCAATCCATCATCTTTTGCGCGACAATTGGATCAACCGGGGTACTCGCAGCATAATCCAAATAGATAGGTAACTTCATTGATCACTCCAAAAATTGCAGCTGTAGCTGCAGCTATTTTTTTTCACTGGCGATGTATTTTGTAATACTGGTCAACATACCTCTGAGTATATTGACCTCTATTTTATCGGGAAGCGCGCGCATAATTAAACGACGTAAACGGGTCATAAATTGGCGGGGATTATCCGGATCGAGAAAACCAGTCTTAACCATTGTACTCTCAAAATGCTCAAACATTAGCTCCAGTTCATGCTGCTCTGCCAGCGGCGCATCCCAGGAAGTACCCCACTGCGGAGCCTGGTCAGTAATATCAGACACTGACGCCATACGTATCTCATAGGCGATAACTTGTACTGCTGCGGCAATATTAAGTGAACTAAAATTGGCCACCGAGGGAATACAGACATGATGCTGACACAGGTGTAACTCTTCGTTAGTCAAGCCCCGGTCTTCACGACCAAAGACAATTGCTACACTACTATTGTCTGCTGTTTTACCTGCAACCGAGATAGCGGCTGCCATTTCTCTTGGATCCATAATCGGCCAGGGAATGTGCCGCTCTCTGGCACTAGTGGCAAACACTAGCTGACAGCCGGCGATTGCCTGCTGCAGTGAATCAACAACAGTGGCTGTAGCCAAAATATCATCGGCACCGGCTGCTCGCGCGCTCGCTTCTGCGCTGGGGAAAGATTTCGGGCCAACTAATACCAGATCCGCTAAGCCCATGTTTTTCATCGCCCTGGCGACACCCCCTATATTTCCTGAGTGGGTAGTATTGACTAAAACAATTTTAATATCTGTATGCACAGCAATATCCAACTAAAAATTTCCGCCATATTAACAGATTAAAACAGCCATGGAACCTTAGTTGCGGGCGCGTGAAATTATCACGGCCATTCCTCTTCACCTGCTCAATGAAACCGATCGACAAACCCACGCACCTATGCCCTTAGGATCAGACCCGTTAAGATCAAAGATAGCTATAACAACTAATTCCCAATCCACTGCTATTTATTTATAGCAACTAGCGACACTGCAATGTGCTAGGTGATATAATGCCGCCATCTTTGTCCTTAACATTACCAGGTTCTTTAACAATGCAACCAATGCTCAACATCGCGCTACGGGCAGCCCGTTTAGCCAGCGAACAAGTCCAACGCGCTTCGGAAAAGCTCGAAATAATTCACTCAGAAAAAAGTGAAGTCTCTGAACTCATTGAAGAGACAGCTCTTAAGACAGAGCAAACTATCGTTCACACCATTCAAAAAGCTTATCCCAACCATGCTTTACAGGGGCAGTTCTCAGGCGATTACAAGCCAGTTGGGGACAAAACCGAAGCCACCTGGTACATCAGCGCAATTGACAATGTTGTAAATTTCACCAATGGCTTACCGCAACTAGCCGTGTGCCTCGCAGCTGTGATCAAAGGAAAAGTTGAGCACGCAGTCATCCTCAACCCGATCACCGGCGAAGAGTTCACTGCCAGTCGTGGCCACGGAGCGATATTAAACGGTCGCAGAATACGGGTCAGCGACAAGAAAGGCATCGAGGGCTGCACTATAGCCACCAACTTTGCCGACACTAGTGGTGACAGCGCACAGCTGGAGTCATACCTGGCAATGACCAGAGATTTACACGCCAATCGCGGCACACTGCAAAATTCAGGCTCTGCAGCACTTAATTTTGCCAACACTGCCGCCGGTAGAATCGACGGTGGTTTTGCCGGCAAACTGCAACAGGCAACGGCTTTATCCTGCGCTCTTTTGGTTCAGGAAGCAGGCGGACTTATCGGCGACCTTGCAGGCGGCCCAAACTACAAAAAATCAGGCGAACTTGTGACCGGAAACGCTAAAGTTTTTAAGGCACTGGTACAATCTATCCGCGCCAGTAAAGCATCTTGATTTAATCTCCAGATATACCACAGAGGCCCGTATCATACGTGCCTCTTTTCGACCCTCGCTTATATCAAATCCAACTTTTTGCAAGACCCCAGCCTCTAGTACGCCGACACATACTGACCTGTCAAAGCAAACACCCCCAGCCACCACTAACAAGCCACCCTTGTATGCGCAGAAAACTACCCTAATGCCGAGCTATACTGGGACTGCTGAAAATGGCCGGACGCAAAGCTGTCAAGTTTAGACAAAAGACGCCAAAGTAATATTGACCTAAAACTAAAAAGCCGGTTTAACATGATGCTAAACCGGCTTTTTGTACTATAACTTTCCCACTGGCCCCATACATACTCAGGACCAATAAGTCACTATTTTATATGGCGAACGGGTCGCGTTTAACAATAGTTTCAACACGGTCAGGACCTGTTGAAACTATATCTACAGGCGCTCCAATCAGCTCTTCTATACGTGCAATATAGTTGATTGCAGCCTGCGGCAATTCAGCCAACGTTTTTGCTCCAACCGTAGACTCAGACCAGCCTGGCATTTCTTCATAGACAGGAACTGCGTTGTCGTAGTCTTCGCTGTCTAACAGAGAAGTTACCACATTGCCCTGCTTATCCTCATAACCAGTACAGATCTTGATTATCTCTAAACCGTCCATCACATCTAACTTGGTCAGACAGATACCCGTGATAGAGCTCACTTGGATAGCACGTTTTAGCAACACTGCATCGAACCAACCACAGCGACGCGCACGTCCGGTAGTAGCACCAAACTCATGACCGCGCTCAGCGAGACCTTGACCAACAGCACAGTTAAGCTCTGTTGGGAACGGGCCGCCGCCGACACGGGTCGTATACGCCTTAGTAATACCCAGAATATAATCCAGATACATAGGACCAAAACCACTGCCAGTGGCCACACCACCCGCTGTTGTATTGGAAGAGGTAACGTAGGGGTAAGTTCCGTGATCTATATCCAATAATGCACCTTGGGCGCCTTCGAACATAATACTCTCGCCGCGCTCACGCATTTCGTGAACCAGCGCAGTAACATCAGCGAGCATAGGCCTTAGCTGCTCTGCCATTTCCAGGCACTGAGCATAGACCTCTTCAACATTGATCGCATCGACGCCATAGTAATTAACCAGCGCAAAGTTATGATACTCCATCACTTCAGTTAATTTTTTATGCAGACGCTCAGCGTCCATCATATCAGCAAGACGCAGACCGCGACGGGCGACTTTATCTTCGTATGCCGGACCGATTCCACGACCGGTAGTACCTATCTTGGCATTACCGCGTTTTAATTCTCGCGCCTGATCTAGTGCCACATGATAAGGAAGAATCAAAGGACAAGCTGGGCTCAGCTTTAGCCTGCCGCTGAGACTAACTCCCGCCTTCTCCAGCCCCGCCATCTCGGTAAGCAAAGCCTCTGGAGAGAGAACCACGCCATTACCAATCAAACACAGAACCTTTTCACGCAAAATACCGGAAGGGATCAAGTGCAATACCGTTGTCTTCCCCTCGATCACTAATGTGTGACCAGCGTTATGACCACCTTGAAATCGGACTACTGCCGACACTTCTTCAGTGAGCAAATCGACAATTTTACCTTTGCCTTCATCGCCCCATTGAGTTCCTAAAACAACTACGTTCTTGCCCATTGCCGTCTCTTAATTCTTAAGTTTAAGATTATGATCTCTAGGTACTATAACCCAGCTATCAGCTTGTTTTTCCAGAACCCGGTCACAACACAATTGCGCCTCATGAACGTCTCCCGGCAATTGTTGCATAACACGCACTCCCTGCGCACGCAGCTTAGCTATTTCTATTAATAGCGAAGCTTCCTCACCTGCCGGTGCTAAAACACCGGCACGCGCCTGAATATTTTCACTGATGTCAGACAGTGTCACTAAGTCGGTACTAAAACCGGTCGCCGCTCTGGTGCGACCGAAGTCCTTACCGATTTCGTCGTAACGACCACCTTTGGCGATCGCCTGCGCAAACTGCGGCGATAGCGCAGAAAAGACCACCCCAGTGTGGTAGTTGGCCCCACGCAGTTCAGCTAAATCAAAATACAGATCAATATTAGGATAGCGGGCAGCTATCAAATCTGCCAACTGATATAGATAACTAATAGCTTCTTTGACCACTTGCGGCGCCGCTACCAATAGCTGCTGCGCTTGTGTTAGCACTTCAATACCGCCGTTTAACCGCGGTAGAGCACTTAACATTGCCGCCTGTTGCGGCTGTAACTCTAAATCTTCGATAAATTCCTGCAACTCCGGCAGCGCTTTATTTTGCACTAGAGTATGATAGCGCTTAAGCTCTTCACCACTCAATCCCGCCTGTTGCACTACGCCGCGGTACACGTCGACATGACCTAAATCTAAACTGAGTTCCGCCTCTATGCCGCAGGCAAACATGGTCTCTAGCATCAATGAAATGACTTCCAAATCACTTTCGATCCCAGCATGGCCGTATATCTCAGCACCTAACTGTAGTGGGTTCCTGGAAACCAACATATTTTCAGCTAAAGTGTGCACTACCGGCCCACAGTAGCATAGCCGATTAGCACCTTGCTTAGTCATTCTATGGGCATCTATACGCGCAACTTGTGGTGTTATGTCTGCGCGCAAGCCCAGCGCCTGACCAGTCGTTTGATCTACCAGCTTGTAAGTATTGATATCCAGGTCTTTACCGACCCCGGTCAACAGTGACTCTAAGTGCTCAACTAATGGCGGTATGACTTGCTCATACCCCCAATTATCATATAAATCCAATAAGCGACGACGCAACATTTCCACCTGACGCGCCTGAGGCGGTAAGATTTCTTTCACACCATCCGGTAGTAGCCAACGTTCAGCTAATGCCATAACTCTCTCCAAATATAGTTTTGTTTGTCAGTATCATATGCTGCCCCTTAGCGGACCAGATAGATACCGGCAACACCTGCCAGCATACTGACTAAGCCTATTATTCTGATTGCTGCATCATCTATTTCACTGAGCTGCTCAACTAACTTGCGCCACCTGGCCGGATATACAAAAGGTAAAATCCCCTCTATCACCAACATAAGACAAAGAGCCAGGAACAGCTCATATAACAAATCATTGGTCAAGATTTAAACTCCGGCTATCTACAACGTCAGAGAATTCTGTGGTTAATTTTCTGACACACACAAAAAAACCGGACTAACGCATTAGTCCGGCTTGATCTATTCTAACATTAATCAGCTAAGCATTTACATTACTTTTGTACTTTGATGATTAATTTACAACCGCTGGCTTAGAAAAGTATTTAAAGAACTCACTATCGGGTTTCAACAACATTACATCGCCACCACCAGAAAATGATTCAGAATAGGCTTTCAAACTACGGGTAAACTTGTAAAACTCAGGATCAGCTTCAAAAGCCTGTGCGTAAGTCGCAGCGGCATTCGCATCCCCGATACCGCGGGTAGATTCAGAAGTTTTGTAAGCTTCAGCTAAGAGTATAGTTCTCTCTCTGTCCGCATCGGCACGAATTCCCTCGGCAACTTCCTTACCACGAGAACGAAGCTCCCGAGCCAGACGCTCACGTTCTGTACGCATGCGCTGGTATACAGAGCTGGATACTTCCGGTGGCAATTCAACTTTCTTGATCCGCACATCGACAACTTCAACACCTAGCGACGCAGCCACACCATCGAGGCCAGCAGCAGCAGCATCAGCATCAGCACTTGCAGCACGAGCCGCTGTAGGATCATTGAGCCACAACTTAACTTCTGCCATCAACTTTTCGCGCTCACCTGAAACGACTTCGTTCAGCGTTCTGGTACCGAATTGGTTACGCAATTGCGTTTCGACCCGCACCGAAATCAAATCAGCAGCTCTGCGTAGGTCACCCGATGTCGCTGTATAGTACTTCTCTACATCGACAATGTGCCACTTAACAAATGAATCGACGATTAAACGCTTCTTTTCACTAGTCAGGAAAGCTTGCGGCGGACTATCCATAGTAATCAGGCGCCCATCAAAAATCCGCACTTTATTGACGAAAGGTATCAGGAAATGCAGACCCGCCGAAACATCGCTATCGACCACTTCACCGAAGCGCAATTTTACCGCGCGCTCAGTTTCCTGAACAATATACACTGACTTAAAGCCAACGATGACGACTACTAACAATACAATAGTAGCTAATAATGACTTACCGCTCATTTCCGCGACTCCCTTGTAGGCGCTTGACGTCGACGCGACTGCTCGAACTGGCTTGCCGCCTGGCGGCTTGCTTGCTCATCTAAATATGCACTAGAGCCCGAAGCTGATTGAGGACGATTCTGCATTAACTTATCTAATGGCAAGTACATAACATTATTGCCACCTTCAACATCCACCAACACTTTTGAGTTATTGGCTAATACTTTTTGCATCGTATCCAGATACAGACGATCTCTGGTTACTGTCGGAGCTTTTTGATACTCAACTAACACCGCGGTAAATCTAGAAGCTTCACCTTGCGCATTAGCAACGACTTGCTGCTTGTAAGCATCGGCCTCTGCAACCATACGCTTAGCCTTACCACGTGCTTCAGGCAAGATCCCTTTAGCATATGTCTCAGCTTCATTTTTAGAGCGCTGCTCATCTTCCCGAGCCTTGATCACATCATCAAATGCATCTTGGACCTGATCGGGCGCCTGTGCATTTTTGATGTTGACCTGAGTGACTCTGATACCAGTGCCGTAATTAGCCATATAGCCCTGCAACAAACCTTGAACCTCAACTGCCAGCGCATTACGCCCCTGGGTCAAGATAGAGTCCATATCTGAGCCGCCGACTACATGACGCAGTGCCGATTCAGCGGCATGTGACAAACTGACATCGGGATCGCGAACTTTCAGCACATAAGCACTGGCATCACTGACCACATATTGGATTGTCATACCGACATCAACAATATTCTCATCGCCGGTAAGCATTTGTGCATTGTGGTTGGAGCTTCTGACACTGGTGGTATTAACCACAGTGACCACATCAATGCCTATGGCTTTCCAATGCAATCCAGGATCAACTGTTTCAGTATATTGCCCTAAACGCAACACCACGCCACGCTCTTGTTGGTCGACTGTGTAAAATCCTAGTCCACCCCACACTAGAGCGGCAATTACGAACAGTATCCCGAACATAGCCGGGCTATTGGTTGGACCGCGAGGGCTATCTCCCGAACCTGAACCACGCTTCTTGCCGCCAAAGATCTCACTGAGCTTATCTTGCAATTGGCCTAATGCCTCATCTAGATCAGGAGGCCCTTGTTCTTTTTTGCCTTTACGGTTTTTATCATCGCCGTTTCCCCAAGGATCCTGGTTGTTACCATTACCGCCGGGCTCATTCCAAGCCATATCGCTCTCCGTTTAATAAGAGTATAAATTTAAATTAAAGCCCAGTTCGTCGACTTGCGCCGCTGAGTTCAAACTAATAAAACTTCTATTCTAATCAGCTAGTAGACTTCCACTATCCGATAAGGTTCTGTAGGCATGCCAACTCGCGTTAACATTTGCAATAAATCTTTGCGCTGTACCCTGACATTGATCAGCATGTCGCCGTTTTCTTCAATCGTCTCGGACACTACTGCGCCTTTCGCAAACAACAGCGAGCGCAACTGCCCATACTGAGGGGCTACTTTAATCACTTCAATGATTAAGTCATCGCTGAGTAACTGGGTGATAGCTTTAAACATCAAGTCCAGGCCTTCACCACTAACAGCTGATAACCACACTCTCGCGGGCCGGCCCTCACTGTCATAGTCAATGCGCGGCCCCTGCCCTTCAAGCATGTCAATTTTGTTGTAAATCTGCAGCACAGGCACATCGGCAGCACCGATATCTGACAGCACAGTGTCTACTTCAACTATATGCTTAGCCCGTTCTTCGTCATAACAATCAATCACATGCAGCAGCAATGCAGCTTCAGTCGTCTCTTGCAGGGTGGCGCGAAAAGACTCGACCAATTTATGCGGCAGGTGACGAATAAAGCCAACGGTATCTACCAATATTGCAGCGCCAACATCATCCAATTCGATCCTTCGCAAGGTCGGGTCTAAAGTGGCAAACAACTGATCCGCTGCATACACATCGGCTGCTGTTATTTTATTAAATATAGAAGACTTTCCTGCATTGGTATAACCCACCAGCGCCAGTGTCGCAATTTCGGCTCTGGCACGGGCCTTACGCCCCTGCTCTCTCTGGGTGCGTACCTTTTGCAGACGTTTATTGATCGTCTTGACTCGCTCGCGCAATAAGCGACGGTCAGTTTCCAGTTGTTTTTCACCCGGACCACGTAGGCCGATACCACCTTTTTCGCGATCCAAGTGAGTCCAGCCTCGAACCAACCTGGTTGACATATGTTCAAGCTGAGCCAGCTCTACTTGCAGCTTACCCTCATGGGTTCTGGCTCGCTGAGCAAATATATCTAATATTAGCCCAGTACGATCAAGCACCCGACATTCCAACTCAGTCTCAACATTGCGTTCTTGAGCCGGGCTCATCGCGTGGTTAAAAATGACTAGTGTTGCCTCGTGCTGATGCACAAGCTGTTTTAGCTCATCGAGCTTACCTGAACCAATGAAATATTTTGGGGAGGGCTTGGCACGGGATCCAGTCAACATCTCGACAGGGTCGGCTCCAGCAGAAAGGGCTAGTTCTTCCAGTTCACGGGGGGATTCTTGATCGGCTTCAACAGCCATATCCATATGAACTAAAATTGCTCTCTCGCCGGACTCTGGGCGTTCAAAAAACAATAAATCTATCCTTTATTCTTCCGGTTTTTCTTCCGGCTGTGGCAATTTAACCGGGCGCGATGGCACTACCGTTGAAATAGCATGCTTATAAACCATTTGGCTGACGGTATTTTTCAGTAAGATAACAAACTGATCGAAAGATTCAATCTGCCCCTGTAATTTAATACCATTAACTAAAAAAATGGATACAGGTACCCGCTCTTTACGTAATACATTCAGATAAGGGTCTTGTAACGTTTGCCCTTTTGACATTTTGGAATCTCCTAACAAAATAAATGAATACTCAATCAATCTTAGATCAAATACTGGAAAACCGCCCTATCAACATCGATTTATCTCAAAAACTTTCACTGCGACAGGCCGCGGGCAAACAAAGCTGTATATTCTCAGCTTTTCTCTATTTTTACCCAAAAATCTTAGTGTTATGCAAACGACACCGCTGACAAATATCAGCTTGGCAGAACAACAAAAACACGTTACATCTATATAGTGCCAGAGTCTAGCAATTTCAAGACCCTAGCGGTTAAATCTGTAGACTCATTTTCCAGCCAGTGCAACTGTTGCCAACTTCGTAGCCAAGTAATCTGTCGCTTGGCCAATTGCCTGGTAGCAACCAGTCCTTTTTCGACCATAGTAGCCCGGTCAATTTCGCCAGCTAAGTGCATCCAAGCCTGTCGATAACCGACACAGCGCATAGAGGGCATATTTAAGTTCAAATCCGAGCGATCATACAACTGCTGTACTTCCTGGATAAAACCTTGCTGGAGCATTAGTCGAAACCTCTGCTCTATCCTCTGGTGCAAGACCTTCCTTTGCGCAGGCATTACCGCTAAATTTAAAACATTGTATGGTAATTTAACAGATTCTTGTTCAGCCCAGTGAGCGGTTAGAGATTTACCAGTGATTTGGAACACTTCCAGTGCGCGCTGAATACGCTGCGAATCATTGACCGCAAGACGGTCAGCAGCCTGCGGATCCACTTTCTGTAACTGAGCATGCACAGCCGGCCAGCCCTCTGCCTCTGCCTGTGCAGTAATTGTCGACCTGAGCGCTGCATCGGCCTCTGGCAATGGCGCCAACCCTTTGGTTAGTGCGTTGAAATACATCATAGTCCCCCCCACTAACAACGGGATCTTACCGCGCTCGCTGATCTGTTGCATTAGCGCTAACACATCAATGCGAAATTGAGCCGCCGAGTAGCTCTCGCTGGGATCGATGATATCAATCAAATGGTGCGGGTAATCAACCAGCTCTTGCACACTCGGTTTGGCAGTACCTATATCCATAGACTTATAAATAAGTGCCGAGTCTACTGATATCAACTCACAGGGAAGTTTGTCGTAAAGATCCATCGCCAGGGCGGTTTTACCCGCGGCTGTGGGCCCCATCAAGAATATAGCGCGGGGGAGCTTTTTTATCACTGACATTACTGACCCCGCAGAAACAATTTATCTAATTCATTTAAACTCATCGCCGTCCAGGTAGGTCGACCATGATTACACTGTCCACTGCGCTCTGTTGACTCCATATCTCTCAACAGCTGGTTCATTTCCGCTATTGTTAGCTGCCGGTTGGCGCGAACAGAGCCATGACATGCCATTGTGGAAAGCAATTCATTAATTGACTCTTCGATCTTGCGACTGCTACCCAGCGCGACCACATCTGCAAGCACATCCCTAACCAACTGCTCGACATCCGACTTTGCCAGCGTTACAGGAACCTGACGAATAGCGATACTCTCCTCGCCCAGACGCGCCAGTTCAAATCCGAGCTGTGCGAACATTGCCTGGTTCTCTTCGGCGCAGTCTACTTCAAGGGCACTCAGGGCCACACTCACCGGTACCAATAGCGGCTGAGAGCGAACTTTTTCCTCTGTATAAGAGACTTTCAAACGTTCATAGACAATTCGCTCATGAGCTGCGTGCATATCTACCACTATCATGCCCTGGGCATTTTGCGCCAGAATATATATCCCATGTAGCTGGGCAATCGCAAACCCCAGCGGCGGAACTTGCCCCTCATTATTAGCCAACTGCCCCAGAGTTACCTCTGCGTTCACCTGACTTGCCCGCCCTAGCTGACCATAACTACTGGATTGCTCACGCATAAAATTTGCCGACGGACTGACCGCCCGATAAGGGGGCGTCGGTTGAGCCAACAAGCCACCGGAGCCGCTGCTCGGTATATTCAAGCCAATTCCCTGCTGTTGCGGAATAGCTTGTTCGGTAACACCTATGGCAGTACTCTCAGTAGAATCCTGCTGCGACTGACCGCCTTGAAAGTCAGGCCGGACGTCGGCAATAACCCTGTGAATAGCCCGAAACAAGAAGTCGTGTACCAAGCGATTTTCACGAAAACGCACTTCGTGTTTGGTTGGATGAACATTGACATCCACCAGCGCAGGATCCAGCTCTAAATACAGCACATAGGCTGGATGTCGTCCATTAAACAACACATCGGAATAGGCTTGTCGCAGGGCATGAGTCACCAGCCGATCTTTAATCACCCGGCCATTGACAAAGAAATACTGCAAATCTGCCTGGCTGCGGGAAAAAGTAGGCAAACTAATCCAGCCCCGCAAACTTAAGCCAGAAGACTCTGCCTGCATCTCCACTTTTATCGACTGATCAATAAAAGCGGGCCCACATATAGCAGCGACTCTACGCTCTTGCTCTCGCAAACTCTGCGCTTTCTTTAAATGGCGAATCACCCGTCCGTTGTGACTCAGTGAAAAATCTACATCAAATCGAGACAGCGACATACGTTTCAGCACTTCATCTAAGTGCTTAAATTCAGTATTTTCTGTGCGCATGAATTTTCTGCGCGCCGGAGTATTGAAAAACAAATCGCGCATTTCTACGGTGGTGCCTTGCGGATGTGATGCTGGGCTTATTTCAGTTGCCATCTCCCGGCCCTCAGTGCGCACCGACCATCCAGCTGCTGCATCGACTCGCCGCGAGGTTAAAGTTAAACGCGACACCGAACTGATACTTGCCAGCGCCTCACCACGAAAACCCAAACTCCCGACCGCCTCCAGGTCAGCCAACTCCACAATTTTAGAGGTTGCATGACGACTCAAAGACAGGGACAAATCTTCTTTTTCGATACCATGACCATTGTCGCGGATACGAATTAATTTAATTCCGCCTTGTTCCACATCTACTTCGAGCCTGGTAGCCCCGGCATCTAAGCTATTTTCCAATAGCTCTTTGATCACTGATGCCGGGCGTTCCACCACCTCCCCTGCGGCAATTTGGTTAGCCAAACGAGGTGATAATAATTGTATTCGCTGCATAATTTTCATATCTGGTTAATAATTTATAGAACAGCAACTGTTCCTTCAACTGGTCGGAATTTGCAAACTCTGGCCAATTCGAATTTTGTCACCTGTAATTTTATTCAGCTGCTTAAGGGAAGCTATTTTCACCCCATAGCGAAATGCAATGCCGGACAACGAGTCTCCGCTGACTACTTTGTAGCGCTGACGTTTGACCAAAGCATCGCCGTGTTTCTTTTGGTATATAGCCGTATACACCGGTGGTTTATGCAGAAAATGCTCTTTGATTCCCGCAAAAATGGCACGGGCCATCTTTTTCCGGTACGCCGTACTTTTCAGAGACCTCTCTTCACTAGGATTGGAGATAAACCCTGTCTCAACCAGAATTGAAGGGATATCGGGAGATTTCAACACCAAAAAACCCGCACTCTCAACCCCGGACTTGTGCATCCTGGCAAACTTATCGATGTTGCTATGAATTTTCGCGGCGACTTCCCGGCTATCTTTGCGAGAGGCTGTCATAGACATATCTAACAAGACCCCTTTAAGCACTTTATCTTTGTTATCCAGACTAAGATTCCCGACGCCACCGATCAGATCAGAGCTATTTTCTTTTTGCGCTAACCAGCGGCCCACTTCGCTGCTGGCCCCTCTGTTGGAGAGCACCCATACCGACGCGCCGCGCGCCCTAGAGTTTTTGAATGCATCGGCGTGTATGGATACAAACAGATCTGCATTTTTTTTGCGGGCGATAGCGGTACGCCCTCGCAAACCAACATAGTAATCACTGCGTCGGATCATCCGCGATATAAATCCGTATTCAGCATCAATCAGCTTTTCTAATTCTTTGGCGATTGCCAGCACTACCACTTTTTCCCTTAGCCCAGATGCCCCTATTGCACCTGGGTCCTCTCCACCATGGCCCGCATCCAATGCAATGACTATGTCTCTTAATTTCTTACCAACGGGTACTTTAATCGGAACAGCTGCTGCAACTACTTCACTGACAGCAGCCTGAGAACTCGGAGGACTCTCTGGTGCTTTTACAATCGGGATTTGTTTCTGGGGCACTTTGGCGAGGTTAAATCGCGCCAAATCGACAACCAGGCGATGACCGTAGTCGTTGTTCGGTGCAAGCGAAAAGCTTGAAGGTTTTAGAGGTTCGCGTAAATCAAAGACGATGCGCAATGGCAGGGAATTTCCGGCACGCATTTTTTTAATAGGGCTGGATACTAAATTCAATTTATTGAGATCGGTTTTTAAACTAACCCCCTGAATATCTATTACTATCCTGTCGGGATTTTTAAGCGCGAAGATCTTATGCTGTACCGGCCCTGACAAATCAAAGACCAAACGAGTACTCTCAGGTGCCAACCAAATTCTGACATTATTGATTTGCTCTTTTGCCTGCAGCGACTGACTAAAAAGAAAGACCAGACAACATACACTAAAGTGTAAATAGGACTTGCTGTAAAATTTAATCAAAGCAATCATAATTTGCCAAAAAACCTATATCTTATAATTTAAAATAAAGTGACCTGCTAAAATAGTCGCCGCGCTCTGTAATACACAAACTAAGCGAGTAACTGTTCTATGCTGGCAACGGCTAACGCCCCTTTTTTTGTTGCCCCATGATAGCTCAATAATCGCCCCTGCTCTTTTATACTAATTTCTATTTCAACATCTGGCATTGGCAGAGCGCCCTTTCCTTTGTCCGGCCATTCAACCAAACTCAACATACCTGTAGAAAAATAATCTCTTATACCTAAATATTCAAGCTCTTCAGGATCACAAAGACGATAAAGATCAAAATGATATATAATTGAGTCGCTAAATTCGTATGGCTCAACTAGAGTGTAAGTTGGGCTTTTTACCACGCCACTGTGTCCCGCTGCCCGAATAACACCACGACAGAGGGTGGTTTTTCCTAAACCTAAGTCGCCTTGCAAAAACACTACACCTTCAGAGGCCATAGCTGTAAATAACACTTGACCAAAGCGCATCATGGCAGCTTCATCTCTGGCGTAAAACTGGCCTTTCATAAGGTAAATCTCTTGCTTAAAATTTAAAAAAAATCTGTTTACCAGCACCATGACTATGATGACTGGCTGCCAACTATCTGCCTATGATATTAAATCAGATACAATCCCCAGCAGTGTTCAGACGATCAGATATATAAAAGCGCAATTCTAGCACCCTAATCCTACGATAGCTCCTATATTTCTCAACGGTTCAGCGAAGCTTGTCAGCAGTGAAAAATCGCTCTCACTTATGCGCAGAATCAATTACAATTGCACATAGGGACGGCAGGCTTTCAAAAGCCTAACGACAGTTTCCCTTACATTAAACCCGACTGAGCAAGCGATTTTGACTACAAGCCCCTCTCACTCTTTAAACCAGAGCCAATTACAAGAAATGGCAGACAATATTGACCTCTGGGCGAAACAGTTGGGGTTTCAGCAATCGAGCATATTGATCCCGGACCTGGAGAGCGAACACTCTTTGATGCAGCAGTGGTTAGATCAGGGCTATCACGGACAGATGCAGTATCTGGCTAACAACCTGGATTTGAGAAGGGAACCTTTAAAGCTCGTTCCAGGCAGTTGCAGAATCATCAGTTTGAGGATGGACTATCAGCCACCGGCGAAGGATTCGATTAAGATACTTAAAGATAAAGATAAAGCTTATATCGCCCGCTACACTTTAGGTAGGGATTACCACAAAACCGTACGCAAAAGGCTTACCAATCTTGGCAAGCTCATACAAGATAAGTGTAACAGTTTAGGATACCGTGCTTTTGTTGATAGCGCTCCGATTATGGAGCGAGCGATTGCCGAACAGGCTGGACTCGGATGGAGCGGCAAGCACACACTACTAATAAACAGAGAGGCGGGGTCGTACTTCTTCCTCGCCGAACTATTTATAGACTTACCCCTGCCCACAACTGAGAAAAAGCTAAAGAACCACTGCGGAAAATGCACTGCCTGCCTGGACATTTGCCCTACTAAAGCTTTTGTCGGTGCCAACATATTAGATGCCAGGCGCTGTATTTCCTATCTGACTATTGAAAGCAAGGAAGCCATCCCTGTGCACCTGCGGCCTATGCTGGGTAATCGAATTTTTGGCTGCGACGACTGTCAGCTGATCTGCCCCTGGAATAAGTTTGCAAAGTTTAGCCAAGAAGATGACTTCAAACCCCGCAACAACCTAGACGACATCAGTTTGCTGGAATTGTTTGACTGGGATGAGACGACTTTTCTAAAAAAAACAGAGGGCTCGGCCATCAGAAGAACCGGCTTTGATGGCTGGCAGAGAAACATTGCAGTAGCCCTTGGTAACAGCCACGGAGGAACTGCGGTCGAATTGGCACTAGCCGCCAAACTAGACAGCTGCAGTCCACTGGTTGGAGAACACATTCGATGGGCACTGCAACAGTTGCAACACAGAGCCCAGACGCCGGAACAAGACCCGCAAATTGTCAAAATACTGTCAGCTAAAGCTTAGCTGCAGTTGCACTTGCAGCAGGGTTCAATTGCGAATAAAGTGCTCTTTATAGTACTTCAGCTCCATAATAGACTCGCGAATATCGTCCAGAGCCAAATGACTACCTTTCTTACTAAAACCCGCTAAAATTTGTGGCTGCCAGCGCATTGCCACTTCTTTGAAACTGCTGACATCAATGTGTCGATAATTACAGTAAGCTTCAAGATTGGGCATGTATTTGTACATAAAACGCCGATCCTGGGAGATGCTATTACCACAAAGAGGCGATGCTCCTTCAGCGACATGCAGACGCACAAAATCTAAACTCAACTGCTCAGCTTCTGCCAAGGTAATTTTACTCGCCCGAACTTTAGCCGTTAGTCCAGATTTACCGTGCTGCTCTATACACCATGGATTCATATTGTCTAAAATATAATCACTCTGATGAATAACCAGAGAGGGCCCCTCTGCGATAATATTTAAATGAGGGTCAGTAACTATTGTGGCAATCTCAATAATATGGTCTGTTTCTGGGTTTAGGCCGGTCATTTCCAGGTCCAACCAAATAAGATTATCTTTTAGTGACATCAATCTTCCTCATTTATGAGACAGCGGCGACTCGGCCACTTATAATAGGTCGGCCAATAGCACTAATTATAGTGCAGAATTAGCCTAAAACGAACAACAAGCCATTATGTTGCCAGCGCAATTAAACGACCAAACACCCTATTAAGCAATTAATATAGGGAGAAAGGGCGCATTATATCCTGTAATTGAGAGAATCGGACAGTACTGATACATGTCAAAACGCAAATTAACTCGCCGCCAAGCATGGCGGGTGGAAAAAATACACAAGGAGCGTACAGAGCGCGCCTTAAAAACAGACAATAAAATCGTCGATCAGCTGGACGCCAGCGAGCTAGGCATAGAACAACAGGGATTAATAATCTCTCACTTCGGCAAACAGGTTGACGTAGAGGCAACAGAAGGCGAATTAAAAGGCAACATCTACCGCTGCCACTTGCGCACCCATCTGGGGCAACTAGTTACTGGCGACAAAGTTATCTGGCGCCAGGGGGCCGAAACAGGGGTAATTGTTGCGGTGCTACCGCGCATTACTGAACTACAGCGACCGACAAACCACGGAGAACTTAAACCTGTCGCCGCCAATATCGATCGCATTGTTATTACCTTTGCCATCGAACCTCAACCTTTCAGTAATTTGATAGATCGCTACCTAGTGGCCTGTGAACTCAGTGGTATCCAGCCCATACTACTGCTCAACAAATCCGACCTGATCACTGACAAAAATCGCGAAAGCACTGCTCAGCTTATTAATAGGTACCAAGATATCGGCTACCAGGTATTGACCGCCTCAACCACTTTAGAACACGGAATGCAGGCTCTGCACGACCAGCTGAACAACAACACTTGTGTTTTTGTCGGCCAGTCGGGGGTCGGAAAGTCTTCGCTGATTAATGTTTTACTGCCCGGGGTCGATATTAAAGTTGGGGGACTTTCAGAACAAACCAGAAAAGGCAAACACACGACGACGACTGCCAGACTATTCCATATCCCCTCCGGCGGAGACTTAATAGACTCTCCGGGGATCAGAGAATTTGCACTCTGGCATTTAGAAGAAAGAAGCATAATTCGAGGATTTATCGAATTTAAACCTTTTATAGGCATGTGTAAGTTCAGAGACTGTAAACATATTAGCGAGCCGAAGTGCGCACTGCTGAAGGCGATCGAAGAAGGCCATATCAGCGAATCCAGAATGGCAAGCTACCGTCGCATTATCAACTCACTAAACGAAGACAATTAAGCCAAATTGTTGTTTACACTATATTAACTTATGTGTTTTATTAAATACTACTACACTGTATTCACGGATAAGACTAACAATCGGAGTGATTAAACTACAGGATTGAATATGAGCGCAGAGATTATCAGTAACTTTGAAGACTATGATGAGGATATACTTTACGGGCTAGTGGCCTGGACAGACTATCTCGTCGACAAACCTTTGCCGGCCAAAGCTAGCAGCTTAAAACGTCTCAAAAAGCTAATCACCAGCGCCAGTTCAAACGTACAGCAACTTGAGGCTGTGGTAAATAAGGATCCCGTGCTCAGCTTGTATGTCGTCAAGGCTGCGCAACGCATGCATAGCCAAAACGAAAATGAAGTCAAAAGCATCTTACACGCAGTCAACTCTTTAGGTTATGACGGCATTGAACAAATCGCCAATAGCTTAAAGCCAATTTCCCTCAACCCTACCAATGTACAACAGAAACGATTTTTACATGCTATCGCCAGTAGCCAGCATGCAGCCAATCAGCTGCATCAGTGGATGCAGATGAAGAACTTGCCGCTGATTGAAGAGTCTTATTTAGCGGCATTATTTTATAGCATAGGCCTTTGGTCACTGTGGTTACACGCCCCTTTGCATATGCAAAAAATACAAACGCTAATCCATGAGCACAACGTACACCCCACTGAAGCAGAGCAACAGATTTTAGGTTGCAGCATGCAAATGATATCCAAAGGTCTCGCCGAGGATTGGCAGTTATCACAACTAACGCAATTGGGACAAGATCACAACACTTCACCCTCATCCCAAACACTTAAGAGATTACACTTGAGAGCGCTGCGTGACCCCAGCCTTGATGCACTGGAAATTAGAGAACTTAACCACATTACCCAGCAAAAACACTTCCCGATAAAGCTTGCCAATTGGCTGGCATTAACTGCTTCACGCAGCTGGGAATCTGAAGACACTTTGCACAATATAGATTTAATCAGTGATTACATGGGCATCCCCCAAGAAGCGGCGATTAGTTTAGTGCATAAAATTTGTGCCCGATCCTCCAGGGGATATTTTTCTCCAGGGATAATGTCCCCGGCATTTCAGCTAATATTGATCCCTTCAGCGATTAAACCCCATTATAAAATGGGCAACAAGGAACTCACTGCCAATAGAGGCCAGTACCCCGAACCTGAAGTGCCAATGATAATTCCCATCGCCGATATCGCGACACAGAGCAAGCACTACCACGATCAGAGTTTTTACGAATTGATCGCGGCGCACTTAACAGCCAGCGCCGAGGATTCAAAATTTGAGAAGCCCACCCAGGTATTAATGGCAATGTTACAGGGACTGGAAAAAGGCCTGGCTGTTAAAAGAATTGCGCTTCTCTCTGTCAGTCACAAAACCCAGAGCCTTAAAACCATTCAAAGCATTGGCTTTGCAGATGACGAGCCAATGAAGAGCCTGCAAATCCCTCTCACCTCAGGCAACTTATTAACCAACAGCTGCAACAAACAAAGCTATGTTGTATACGATTCTCGCTCTGCAAAAAAACTTGCCCCTAATTTAACTAATAACTTAAAAATAGCGGTGAGCGATGAGTTTATGATTGTCTCAATTTTCAAACTCAACAGAGCCATTGCTGTTGTATATTTAGATATGCACAATGGACCTGACGATGCAGTAATGACTAACTTTATTCGCGAGAGAAGCAGAAACCTCTGTTACTCAGCCTCACAAGCTCTTAGCCATCTATAGGTAGTCCTGAAGACGACCTGCTTGTTGATTTCTATAACGCGAAGTTCTTTTCAGTTACTACTGATATTTCTGCTTAGCTTATTGATAACTAATCAGGATAACTTTACTATCCCTACCCATATCAATTTCAACGTTGCTACTTTAGCAGTGACCCTACAGTTTCTGGGTCGGCGAAAGTAATTTAATACACTAAATGCGAAGAGGCCAAGCTACATATGCCCTCTTGCTATAATGGCCTAGAGAACAGCGGACTTACTCACTGACTCAGCCACCAAGTACAACACTATTTTTTATCAGATTGGGTATCATTGTGAAAGAACAGCTATTTATAGTACTGCAACAACTCGTGCCGCAGCACTTAATATCCCGTTTTGTCGGTTTTTTTGCGCAGTGCAAAATACCCTTAGTTAAAAATCAATTTATCCGTTGGTTTATTGCAAAATATAATGTCGACATGAGCTTAGCGAAGATCGAAGACCCAAGCGAATTTGCAGACTTTAATGCCTTTTTCACTCGCGAGTTAAAACCTGGAGTAAGACCCATAGACCCGCAATGTGATTTAGTTTTCCCAGCTGACGGTGCCATCAGCCAACTGGGAGACATCCATAACGGTCGAATCTTTCAAGCTAAAGGAAAAGACTTTTCCCTGAGTGCAATTTTAGGGGCCGACCCAGCCCTGGTCGCTAAATTCGAACAGGGCCGCTTTGCCACTATTTATCTATCTCCTAAAGACTACCACCGTGTACATATGCCTATCACCGGAAAACTGATAGAGACTATTTATATCCCCGGAGATCTATATTCTGTCAATCAATCTACCGCAGAAAATATCGATGAGCTATTCGCTCGAAATGAGCGCCTGGTGGTTATATTTGAAACTGCTGTAGGGCCAATGGCCATGATTTTAGTGGGAGCAATGATAGTCGCCGGTATTGAAACAATCTGGGGCGGACAAGTGTGCCCTATTGCCAAGGCGCTACAAAAACAGCATTTTTGCGACTCACAGCGCTCTGATATTATCATTGAAAAGGGCGATGAGATGGGCAGGTTTAAATTGGGCTCTACCGTAGTGCTATTATTTGCCGAAGACGCTATCAACTGGAAAGAGCACTTATTCCCGCAGATGCCTACTAAACTCGGTGAGAGCATGGCCGATAAAAACAGTCCTGTGGAATAGCCTTACAGCAGCAGGCTGGTATATGATCCCGCTCTATTAGCGGGCTTTACCAGTTACTGTATTGGGCTCTAAATAAACATCCAAACGCACAGAGCAGCACCGAGAAACCGCATGAATAAATCCACCATTTGGCAACAGTTGCTGACGACAGCGCGATTAAAAATTACTACCGAGCAACCCTCCACAAGTTTGTCTATCCACCCGCTTGACTACCAGAGTTTAATTCAAGTAAAGGGCGTTGATAGCGAAAAGTTTCTGCAGGGACAGCTGAGCTGTGACATGCGCGAGGTCGTTGAGGATGGCAGCAGACTGGCTGCTCACTGCAACCCTAAAGGCAGCATGATCAGTTTAATGCGCGTGATCAAAGCGACTGATTCTTTCTGCTTGCGCCTGAATAATCAAAGTATAGATACAGCTTTGAGTACCCTAAACAAGTATATTATGTTTTCAAAAGCTCAGACCTCTGATTTACAAGACCAGTGGATAGGTTTTGGTATCCAGGGAGGCGATGCTGCTGCGATGCTACAACAGCATTTTTTGCAACTTCCCAAAGCCGACAACCAAGTTTTCATCAGCAGTGACGAGTTACTGGTCAAAGTACCAGGTGAAAGATATGAGTTGTGGCTTAAGCACGAACGAGCTGTAAACTGGTTGGCGGATAAAAAAGTGCAAGAGCATCTAAGCTCGAGTGACCACTGGTTACAGCAAGAAATAATTAATGCTATCCCAGATATCTATCCACCGAGCAGCACCACCTACTTACCGCAAATGTGTAACTTACAGGCACTGGATGGAGTCAGCTTTAAGAAAGGCTGCTATACCGGCCAGGAAATCGTTACCCGGCTGCACTTTAGAGGCAAGCTCAACAAACACTTGCTAACAGCCAAATTAAACTCTGACAATGTGGACCGCTCAATAGTGATCGGCAGCGACATAGATTGCGCACAAAGACCCAAAATTGCTAAAGTTTTACAGCATGTCACTATTGGTAATCAGACATTTGTGCAATTGGTTATCAATGTTAAATACGCGACTGAGCCACTGTTTACTGAAGCGGGATCAGCACTAAAGACACTGCCAAGCCCTTATGACTTAGATCCCTCGCTGTTTGTGCGCAAGGACTAAAACAAGCCCCTGCCTGTAGTACAGACAGGAGGAGAGACGAAGATACCAGTCTGCTAAGATCGACCATTAGCCAAGAAACCCACTCTACTACTGTTTGCGCTTTGGACCTACTTCCTGACGGATTCTCTGATTTTTATAGCGGCGATCTAAACCCGCCTTTTCAGCGGGTTTCATTCGCATTGGCTTTTTATCAGCGAGCTCTAAATGTTTTGCTAACACTTTAACTTCTTTGTGCTCTAACTCTTTCCAGGTGCCTATTTTCACATCACTTGGCATGAAAATAGTGCCGTAACGTACCCGTTTCAGACGACTAACCCTGATCCCTTGCGACTCCCAGAGACGGCGTACTTCTCTATTTCGACCCTCCATGACAACACAGTGGTACCACTTATTAGCACCTTCGCCATCAAAAAATTGAACGTCAGTAAACTTCGCCATACCGTCGTCTAACAAAACACCTTCTTTTAAATTAGAAATCATCTCATCATCAATATTTCCTAACACCCTGACAGCATATTCACGATCGATATTCGCTGATGGGTGCATCATCTTGTTAGCTAACTCACCATCACTGGTAAAAATCAACAACCCGGATGTATTGATATCTAAGCGGCCTATTGCAATCCAACGACCATTCTTTAGCGGCGGCAAGTGGTCGTAAACTGTCGGTCGGCCCTCTGGATCATGTCGGGTAGAGACCTCACCTACTGGCTTGTTATAAATCAGCACCCTTCTGGGGCTATCCAGCTCAGACACCAATTCAATATCTCGCCCATCAAGCTGAACTTGATCGCGACGTGCTACTCGGTCACCTAATTTTGCTTTTTCACCATTGATAGAAAATCGACCTTGATCTATCCAGCGCTCCATCTCACGACGTGAGCCATATCCGGAGCGCGCCAATACTTTTTGTAACTTTTCATCACTCATTTATGACGCTCCATACTCATTATGGGTTTAAAAAAAAAGCCCCCTGACGAAACATCAGGGAGCTCTGGTAGGTACTATTGTACAGCTTTTATTTAATTAAGCAGCTTTCTTTTGAACAGCTATTGGCATCAAAATACTGCTGAAAAACGACGGGCGTTCTACCACGCCCCGACCATTCATGAGTAATGTTGTCGACTACTACTCGGTACTTTGCCTGCACTTTCTTTTTCGGCGCAGAGGGGACTAATTCTTTTAAATCTTCGAAAGCGATGCCCGATTCAGCCATTGCCTGGCGAATAGCTTCTATTTTTTCTATTTTTACTTGCTCTGCTTTACTACGCGCTCGCTCTTGCTCTTTATGTTCATCCAATATATTAGTCAGATCAGCAATGATTTTTGTAATATCTTCAGTGGATAATTCCTGGCATTGTTTACGCAGCGAATTTTTTCGAGTTAATATTCTTACAAAATCAGTCATTAGTTAATCCCAGATAATAAAATTAGTGTTATGAATTTAACCCAGAGTTAAATATATTTCAAGATTTAACATTTATCTATCTAAAAAATTAATACTTTTGCTAATATTAAAAATGACTAGTATCACCTGCTCCTACTCTTATTATCTCTGGAACATCTTCCACTAAGTTAATAACCGAAGTCGCTTCCATGCCACAGTAACCACCATCAATTACCAGATCTACCTGATGCTGTAATATATCTCTAATCTCATAGGGATCAGTTAGCGGATCACTGTCTCCTGGAAGTATAAGAGATGTACTCATAATAGGCTCCGCTAGTTCTCTCATTAAATCCAGTGCTATATTACTATCTGGGATTCTTAATCCAATGGTTTTTCGTTTGGGGTGCAATAACCTTCTCGGTACTTCTGTTGTCGCCCTGAGAATAAATGTATAAGCTCCCGGGGTATGGTTTTTTAATATTCTATATTGTTGGTTATTAACTTTAGCGTAAGTACCCAGCTCACTTAAGTCCCGACATACCAGTGTAAAGTTGTGCTTGTCATCGAGCTTGCGAATACGTTTTATTCTATCAACAGCAGTTTTATCCCCTAAATGACAACCTATAGCATAAGCACAATCTGTCGGATATATAACTAAGCCTCCTTTTCTTATTATCTCTACGGCCTGTTGAATTAATCGCTTTTGCGGATTATCCGGATGTATTTGAAATAACTGACTCATTATATTCTCTTCAGCGTTACTTGATCTGCTAAGCATTTTGTTAGCACGTGGGGTAAATCATCGGCAACCTTGGGATACCTACCTAGTGTAGTCCATTTATTTTCTGGAGTGTGAAAATCACTCCCTGCCGATACTGACAACTGATGTTTGTCTATTTCAAATTTTAATATATTTTGTTGTTGAACATTAACGCCGGGATAACTAATTTCGATAGCATCTCCGCCTAACAGTTTAAATTCTGCGATGATCCGCCTGAGCTTACTCATGGTTAATTTATACTTAGTGGGGTGCGCCAAGACAGAAACTCCACCACTTTGTTTTATCACCTCTAATACCTGCTCTAATGTCGGCCATTGCACAGAGACATTAGCCACTTTACCTGCACCTAAATATTTTTTAAAAGCTTCCGCCTCGCTACTCACCAACTTAAGGTCACAAAGTACTTTGGCAAAATGCGGCCGGCCAATTTGTGCACCTGCAGCCTTTTCATGTACAAGCGATAATATATTGGGTAATTTTTTCTTCACTAGTTTTTCGGCAATACGCTCTGCGCGATCTAAACGTAACGCTTCCAGCATCGATAAATGTTCAATTAACCCAGGGTTATCCATTTGTATGTTCAACGCGACAATGTGTAACACTTGCCGCTCCAACACGCAGGTCAATTCAGCGCCACTTATCAATTTAATCTGATCTGAAATTTCACCGCTTTGCTGTAAAGACAATAATTGAGAGTAGCCGTCAATCGTATCGTGATCAGTGATTGCCAATATTTCTATCCCGTGCTCCAGCGCCGATGCAAAAAGTGCCGCCGGGGATAAAACCCCATCCGATGCTGTCGTATGGGTATGTAAGTCATAGTGAGAAAAGGTCATAATTACCGCTATATTACAATTTACTAACGAGGAATAATTTATGCTAGTACTATCAAGCATTTCCAAACAGACAAATATCAGGCCTGCCTGGGAACAGAAGGTATTGTAAACAATTTTTACAACATATTCACAACTGGGGCGGATTATCTGTTAAATTTAGCCGACCTTTTCAACATTATAATTAACTGCTATTAGCTGAGAGTTTATGAAACTATTTTTAGATTTTTTACCTATTGTCATTTTTTTCGCTGTCTATAAATTTACCGGCGACATAATAATAGCCACCGCCGTACTGATTCCCGCCACCATTGTTGCAATCAGTTACACTTGGATCAAAGTACGCAAAATTGAAAAAATGCAATTAGTGACCTTAGTACTAGTAATACTGATGGGCGGTGCCACCGTCATTTTTCAGGATAAAACATTTATTCAATGGAAACCTTCAGTAGTTAACTGGTTATTCGCATTAGTCTTTTTTGGTAGCCAGTTCATCGGTGATAAAACTATCATAGAGAGGGTCATGGGTGCTCAGATAGAATTAAAGAAAAATGTCTGGAGCATTCTCAATTTAGCTTGGGTCACCTTTTTTACTTTTATGGGAATTATCAACTTGTATGTTGCTTTCAATTACTCTGAGGAAACCTGGGTCGATTTTAAGCTTTTTGGCATGTTGGGCCTGACAGTAGTCTTTATCGTAATCCAGGGGATTTATATCTCAATTAACAGTAAATCTAATGATCTGCCACCGACTCAATAAGGAACTCATCTATGTTGTACGCATTTATTTGTCAGGACCATCCCAACTCTCTGCAACAACGCCTGCAAGCCAGGCCTGAACACTTGGCCAGACTACAAAGCCTGAAAGAGCAAGGGCGATTGATCATCGCCGGTCCGCACCCCGCTATCGATAGTGAAGATCCGGGGCAGGCGGGGTTCAGTGGTAGCTTGATAGTGGCGGATTTTGAAAATTTAGCCACTGCTGAGCAATGGGCCGCAGAAGACCCCTATCAAAAAGTTGGCGTTTATAAAAAAGTGTCAGTAAAACCCTTCAAAAAAGTCCTTCCATAGTCTATACCTTATTAAAGTGATTGATACTGTTAAGAATAAAAGGTTCCATAACGGTGCAACACTCAGTACAATACTCGAACATGCGCATGCCTATAAAAAATATCACTATGGTGTGCAAGTGATGTTAGTAGCAATAATTCACACTATAAAGGAAGTTAAAAAATGAAAAAGTTCGCTATTACTGCCGGCATGGCATTAGCAGTGGCCATGTCTGGGACTGCCATGGCACACTCGGATAACCACGGCTATGCTACAAATTCTAATGGAACAATTTGGCGCATCAGCAACGGCACTTGCCTTAAGACTTCAGTATGGTCTGACGCTGATTCAGCTGCGTGTGACGGCTCACCTGCTGCTGCAGAAGCTGTAGCTACAGCTGCCGCTAAGAAGTTTGCTGTCTTCTTCGATTTCGATAGCGCTGCAGTTGGCAATGTTTCTCACATTGCAGACTACATCAACGGCCTGTCTGAAACTGGAACTGTAAGCCTAGTAGGCCACGCTGATCTAATCGGCGACAGCGCATACAACATGGCTCTTTCACAAAGACGTGCCAACAATGTACGCAGTGCACTAACTAACTCTGGCGTTGACGGATCAGTTATCACTGTTGGTGCTCAAGGCGAATCAGCTCCAGTAGCACAATGCTCTGGACGCGGTGCTGAATTAATCAGCTGCCTACGCGCTGACCGTCGTGTTGACGTACAAATCTCTGGTAAAAGCAGCTCATAACGCTTTGCCACCAGCCCTTTGATGACCTTCTCAAAGGGGCATTCACTAAGTGTTTTTAATTAATGTGAATGCAAAAAAGCCAGTCATTGACTGGCTTTTTAATGCCTGCACGATAATTGCAGCGAACCTTGATAGCCAGCTCTCTAATCATTACCTGCCCTCTTGCATGCAATCTTACCCCGGTCATCAACTTAGCTTTAGCAAAGATATTGCTGCATTTGAATCGATTGTTCACTGTGCCTGGACAAACAGCAAAACTTGCGAAGCACTTTGAAGACACACTCATGCTCTGAGTATTTAACCAAAGACAAATGACAGCCTATAACAGCGACGCAAAAAAAGGCCAGCGATTAGCTGGCCTATATTAGATTATGGCTAGTGGGTCGATCTTCTTAGCCCAACCAGACACGAGCGTTGCGGAACAGACGCATCCAGGCGCCATCTTCCTGCCACTCATCAGGTGCCCAAGAATTCTGCACTGCCCTGAACACGCGCTCCGGATGAGGCATCATAATAGTTACCCTGCCATCTACAGAAGTCATCCCGGCCACTCCCAGTGGAGAACCGTTTGGATTTTGCGGGTAATGCTCTGTCACTTGTCCAAAGTTATCAACATATCTTAATGCTACGCTGCCGGAATTAGTTGCGCTCTGCAAATGCTGCTCAGAGCTGAACTGTGCCAACCCCTCGCCGTGGGCAATCGCTATAGGCATTATAGAGCCCTGCATTCCCTGCAAGAAAACCGAGGCTGACTCTTGTACTTGGGCCATAGCCACCCGACCTTCAAACTGCTCTGACTTGTTGCGCACAAACGTCGGCCAATGCTCCGACCCAGGTACGATTTGCTGCAGGTTAGAAATCATCTGACAGCCATTACACACACCCAACGCCAACGTATCTTTGCGCTCGAAATAAGCGGCAAACTGATCTCTGGCAATGTTATTAAACAAGATAGATTTAGCCCAGCCCTCTCCTGCACCCAATACATCTCCGTAAGAGAAGCCCCCGCAGGCAACTAGCGCTTTAAAATCTGTCAGTGACACTCGCTGTGCCAATATGTCACTCATGTGCACATCGACACTGTCGAAGCCTGCCCGATCAAAAGCGGCGGCCATTTCAATTTGTCCGTTAACTCCCTGCTCACGCAGTACAGCTATTTTAGGTCGCACCCCAGTAGCGATGTATGGCGCCGCTATATCTTGATTGATATCGAAGTTCAGAACGGGTGATATACCCGGGTCGTCAGCATTTGTAATTGTGCTGTACTCTTGCTCTGCACACTCTGAGTTATCGCGAATTTTTTGTATTTGATATGAAGTCTCTGACCAGATTTTTTGTAAGGCTATGCGCTTTTCACTGTATATCTCATCTTCATCGAAATGAATCCGCAGCTCATCATCCCAATTTGGTGAACCAATGACAGCGGCGATTTCACCTAGACCTGCTGCGTTGAGCTCAGTCAAGACTTCTACCGTTTTATCCCTAGCCACTTGAATCACAGCGCCCAGCTCTTCATTAAACAATGCAGCCAGACATTCACTGCGCTGCCCTGCCAACATATCGAGGTTTATATCTACACCGACATGACCGGCAAAGCACATTTCAGCAACTGTCGCCAAAAGACCGCCATCGGACCTATCGTGGTAGGCAATAATTAAGCCCTGCTGATTGAGCCCCTGAATAGCCGCAAAGAAAGTCTTCAGTAAATCGGCATTATCAACATCCGGTACTTCCTGACCTACCGCCTGGTAAACTTGCGCCAGAGCTGACAAACCTAGTCGATTACGCCCTTCACCAAGATCCAATAATATTAGGTCGGTTTCACCTAAATCGGTACGCAACTGTGGCGTCAGTGATTTTCTGACATCTGATACCGGAGCAAAGCCGGAAATAACCACTGACATAGGTGATGTTACGCTCTTATCCTCACCCTGATCGCGCCATGCTGTGCGCATCGACATGGAATCTTTACCTACTGGTATAGTAATCCCCAGCGCCGGACACAACTCCATACCCACCGCTTTAACAGTATCGTAAAGTTTCTCATCTTCACCCGCATGTCCAGCTGCAACCATCCAGTTGGCAGACAACTTGATGTCACTGATATCATCGATGGCAGCACCGGCCATGTTGGTCAGCGTCTCGCCAATAGCAATACGCCCTGAGGCCGCGGCATTAACCAGCGCCAGCGGCGTTCTCTCGCCCATTGCCATCGCCTCACCACGGTAACCTTGGTAAGAAGCAGTTGTCACCGCGCAATCAGCTACAGGTACCTGCCAGGGGCCGACCATTTGGTCTCTGGCCACCTGACCTGTAATAGTTCTATCACCAATTGTGATTAAAAATGATTTCGAGGCGACCGCAGGTAAATTAAGCACTCGCACAACCGCTTCATCCATTTCGATTGAACTCGTGTCAAAGGCATCTACTGCATATTCTATGCGCTGCACGCTGCGGTGCATTTTAGGTGCCTTGCCAAAAAGCACATTCATCGGCAGATCGACTGGTTTGTTTTCGAAATGCTGATCGCCTAACGTTAAATGATGCTCTGCGGTCGCCTCACCGACCACCGAGAACGGGCATCGCTCTCTAACACATAACTCCTCAAACAACGCCATATTCTCAGGCTGCACCGCCAATACGTAGCGCTCCTGGGATTCGTTACTCCAAACACCCAGCGGGGACATTCCAGGCTCGTCGTTGTTAATATCGCGCAACTCGAAATTGCCACCACAGCCACCGTCTTTAACTAACTCGGGAAAAGCGTTGGAGAGGCCACCGGCACCCACATCGTGAATGAATGCAATCGGGTTGTTTTCAGCCATTTGCCAACATCTGTCTATCACTTCTTGACAGCGTCGCTCCATCTCCGGATTGCCTCGCTGTACCGAGGCAAAATCTAAACTCTCTGCAGAACTACCGGAGGCCATTGAAGAGGCGGCACCGCCACCCAGACCTATTAACATCGCCGGACCACCAAGACATATCAGCTTGGCTCCCACATCAATTTGCCCTTTATCCACATGATCCGCACGGATGTTACCCATGCCACCGGCAATCATAATAGGTTTATGGTAGCCGCGCACCTCCACGCCTGCAGCGCCATTGACACTCTGCTCAAAAGTACGGAAATATCCAGTTAATGCAGGGCGACCAAACTCGTTGTTAAAGGCAGCACCACCAACAGGGCCTTCGATCATAATATCCAGGGCTGAGACGATACGCGATGGCTTGCCATAGTGGGACTCCCAAGGCTGTACAAAACCTGGGATTTTTAAATCCGAAACAGAGAAACCTGTCAGCCCCGCTTTAGGCTTCCCGCCACGACCAGTTGCGCCTTCATCGCGGATTTCACCCCCGGAGCCTGTAGCAGCACCAGAAAATGGTGCGATTGCAGTTGGGTGGTTATGCGTTTCTACTTTGATCAGAATCTGAATAGCTTCATCGTTATAGCTATATTTATGGCCGGTCTGCGAGGGATAAAACCGCGCCGCATCACTGCCGACAATCACAGCAGCATTATCTTTGTAAGCGGACAATACATTCTCGCCGCCTAATTCATTAGTGTTGCGAATCATCGAAAAAAGTGATTTTTCCTGAGCTTCACCATCGATATCCCAAGAGGCATTAAAAATTTTATGGCGGCAGTGTTCAGAGTTTGCCTGGGCAAACATCATTAGCTCGACATCGGAGGGGTTGCGGTTTAAACCCATAAACCCTTCAACCAGATAATCAATTTCATCGTCGGCCAAGGCCAGACCTAAATCTGTATTCGCTTCAACCAGCGCCTCCCTGCCGCGCCCGAGGATGTCAATCCTGAGCATAGCTGCAGGCTCAGCCTGAGCGAACAATTGCTGTGCCAATTCTATCTCAGGGAACACTTGTTCAACCATTCTATCGTGGACTAGCTGCTCAACTATTAATAGCTGCTCAGCGCTCAACGGGGTACTTGATTGCAGATAAAAAGCTGTTCCTCGCTCCAGGCGAGCAACTTGATTCAAACCACAGTTTTTAGCGATATCAGTCGCTTTACTCGACCAGGGAGAGATAGTGCCGAGCCTGGGTGTGACAAACAACATTTGACCCACTGGATCTTCTTTTGCTACATTCGGTCCGTACTGTAGTATAGTTTCCAGCTTTACAAGGTCTGCATCGCACAGCGTTTCGTGTAACTGTAGCAAATGGACAAACTCAGCATATATCCCACTAACAGCGGGAACTTGCTGTTGCAAGGTCGCTAGTAGCTTTTGTTGACGGAAGTTGGAAAGGGCGGGGGCACCACGCAAAATAAGCATTATCAGATTGAACCTCATGGGCAAAACAAAGGGCGAAATTTTGCCCAGTATTTTACCTTAGACGCAACCATTAGAGTACTAGTAAAACTTGATTATGAGTCGAAAAACACGTGCATTTTACTTTTTAGTATTTTTAGTCAGCATTTCTCTACTGGGTTATCTGGTAACTAAAGTACAAACAGAAAAAACCAGCCAGCTCAATGCGATCCTAAGTGCCAACCTGGTTAAAGTGAGCATCACCAATTCAGCAGATACTTACTACCTCAAAAACAGCGTTGCAACTGGCTTTGAATACGAGTTAGCCAGCGCATTTGCCAAACACTTGGGGGTTAATATTGAATTTTCCCTCAGACAAAACCTGCAGCAATTATCCACTGACTTAAAAAACCGCGACAGTCATATCAGTATCGCCGGGCGCGCTATTATCACTAACAACCTCCCCCAGCAGCGACCCAGCACCAGCTATACAAAGCAGCAATCGGTGGTTGTTTATCGAGTAACTCAAGGCATAAAAGCCCCCACCGAGCTTGCAGACATCGTCGGTCGTAAGCTATTGGTCAGTGCCAACTCACTGCAAAACCAGCAGCTGGAGATTGAAAAACTGAACTACCCCGAGCTAAGCTGGTCCCTAGCCGAGACCCAGACGACTTATGATATGCTGCAAAAAGTGCTGGATAAAGACATGGATATTGCAGTTATCAGCGCGATTGAATTCCAGTCCACAGGCCCTTACTTCCCCGGCCTCAAAGTGGCTTTTGAACTACATAAAGCACAAAACATTCACTGGTTGCTAGCTAATAAGACTGATGACTCTCTAATCAATGCCGTTAATAACTTCCTCTCTAGCGAGTCAACAATAGAGCTGATAAAGACTTTAGAAGCGAAATATTATCAAAATAACAATCCGCTCAACTTATTTGACACTTTAACTTTTAAGAAAGATTTTAAAAATCGGCTGCCAAAACTGGAACCCTTTTTTAAACAGGCCTCCCAAGAGACGGGTATCGACTGGTTGCTGCTAGCCGCTATCGCCTATCAGGAATCTCATTGGAACGAAAAAGCAGTATCCCCCACTGGGGTGAAAGGTATCATGATGCTAACAAAAGCCGCCGCTAAAGAGGTACAAGTTACGGACAGAATTGATCCACGACAAAGTATTATCGGCGGCGCAAAGTATCTGATCATAGTAAAAAATAAAATCCCAACACGGATTCAAGATCCCGACAGAACCTATTTAGCTTTAGCGGGTTACAACACCGGTTTCGGTCATTTGGAAGATGCCAGAATCCTGGCGAAACGGGCCGGCTTAAATCCCGATTTATGGGAGGATGTGAATAAAACTTTACCACTGCTAACCAAAGAAAAATATTTCACTACCGTCAAACACGGCTATGCCCGGGGCTACGAACCTGTTAACTATGTCAAGAATATCAAACGCTATCTGCAGATCTTAAAATGGGAACAACAACAACAATTGCTCAAAGAAGAGAGCGGTAATGACAGTGACCAACTACCCGCAGAGGAGAAGGGCAATAAACCTGCAGATCCCGACACAACACCGCCTTCTACTTTATAGCCAGAAGCATATTCGACGGGCTAAGGTTGCAGCAGTTTTCTTTTAAGTGCTTTTTTCTCGCGGCGCCGGCGGGCAAAAAACTCAGAAATAACGGCCGCACACTGATCTGCTCTTATCCCAGCCGTCACTTGCACTTTATGATTCATACAAGCTTGACCAAACAACTGCAAATTACTTTCGATTGCACCAGATTTTGGCTCGTGAGCGCCGAAATATACTCTATTAATGCGACTGTGAACTATTGCACCTGCGCACATTGCGCAGGGCTCTAGTGTCACATACAAATCAGCACCCACTAGACGATAATTTTGCACAACTTGCGCCGCTTGACGCAAGGCCTGAATTTCGGCATGCGCGGTAGGGTCGTTGCTACCAATAGGGCCATTGCTGCCGCTACCGATTACCTTACCTTGCAATACTACTACCGCTCCTACAGGCACCTCGTTGCGCTCAGCACTGGCATTGGCAAGCACCAGTGCCCGCTCCATCCAGTACTCGGGTGAGTCAGGGCACATCAACTATTTACTTCCTATAGCCGATTATTCCCACTCGATAGTGGCTGGCGGCTTACTTGAAACATCATAAGTAACCCGTGATACATGCGCTATCTCATTGATAATCCGGCCGGAGACCGTTTCCAACAGTTCGTATGGCAAATGCGCCCAACGCGCAGTCATGAAGTCGATAGTCTCCACGGCGCGCAACGCAATAACGTATTCATAACGCCTTGCATCACCTACAACACCCACAGATTTTACCGGCAAAAATACGGCAAACGCTTGACTGGTCTTTTGATACCAGCCCGAGCGGTGCAGCTCCTCCATGAAAATGGCATCTGCTGAACGTAAAATATCGGCGTATTCTTCTTTAACTTCACCTAAAATGCGCACACCTAAACCTGGGCCCGGGAAGGGATGACGATAAACCATCGTTTCCGGTAACCCTAGTTCAAGACCTAATTTTCGCACTTCATCTTTAAATAATTCACGCAGTGGCTCTACTAACTCAAAGGCCATATCATCAGGTAAGCCACCCACATTGTGGTGAGATTTAATAACATGTGCTTTACCCGTTTTGGCGGCTGCAGATTCAATCACATCCGGGTAAATCGTCCCCTGTGCTAAGAAATCCACATTTTTAAGTTTCAACGCTTCCTGGTCAAATACTTCAATGAAAGTGTTGCCTATCACTTTACGCTTCTTCTCAGGATCACTGACACCCACCAAACGACCTAAAAACAACTCGCGAGCATCGGCGCGAATAACTTTCACACCCATGTTATCAGCGAACATTTTCATCACCTGATCGCCCTCTTGCTTGCGCAACAGGCCGTTGTCGACAAAGACACAAGTTAGCTGATCGCCGATTGCCTTGTGCAATAGAGCCGCTACTACAGAGGAATCAACACCACCTGACAACCCTAACAGAACTTTCTTGTTGCCAACCTGGCTGCGCACCCTATCAATTTGATCTGATACAATATTTGCCGATGTCCAAAGCGCTTCTGTTTCACAGATATCCAAGATAAAGCGCTGTAAAATTGCTCCACCTTGCTTAGTGTGAGTGACTTCAGGGTGAAACTGCACCCCGTAATAGTTCTTCAGCGGATCACACATTGCTGCGATAGGAGCCGACTCAGTAGAGGCTATCACGCTAAACCCTTGCGGCAGCTCGACTACTTTGTCACCGTGACTCATCCATACATCCAGCAGTGAGGCCCCATTATTCGCCAGCTGATCTTCCAGCCCATCAAACAATCGACTACTGCTTTCTGACAGACGCACTTTTGCATAACCAAATTCGCGATGCGAAGAAGTCTCAACCCGCCCCCCTAACTGAGTGGCCATGGTCTGCATTCCATAGCAGATGCCCAATACCGGTAATTTAGAATCAAAGACTATTTGCGCAGCTGTTGGTGACTCTCCCTCTGTCACCGATTCAGGTCCGCCCGCCAGAATAAATCCTTTAGGATTGAATTCTTTGATATCCGCCTCGGGGCAATCCCAGGGAAATATTTCGCAATACACACCAATTTCTCGCACTCTTCGGGCAATCAGCTGTGTGTATTGGGATCCAAAATCTAAAATTAAAACTCTTTGGGAATGTATATCTGCGCTCATATCTTTAACTCCATCGTCGGCTATTTAGCTTGTGCCAAAAAAAAAAGCGGGGCACTTATCAGCGCCCCACTCTTGACGAATAACTATTTTTAAATACGATAATTAGGTGCTTCTTTAGTGATACTGACATCGTGCACGTGACTTTCGTTCATGCCGGCGCTGGTAATACGCACAAAGCTCGGAACAGTACGCATCTTTTCAATATCTGCACTACCTGTATACCCCATAGAGGCACGAAGACCGCCCATTAACTGATGGACGACCCCTTTCATAGTCCCCTTGCAGGCAACTCGACCTTCAATCCCCTCAGGGACCAGTTTTTCAGCACCTTCTGAGGCATCCTGAAAATAGCGATCCGAAGAGCCAGAACTCTGCGCCATGGCGCCAATAGAGCCCATGCCACGATAGGATTTGTAGGCTCGACCCTGGAACAACTCTACTTCACCTGGTGCCTCATCAGTACCCGCTAACATAGAGCCCACCATCACTGCAGAGGCCCCAGCGGCTATCGCCTTGGCTATGTCGCCAGAGAAGCGAATGCCACCATCGGCAATTAGCGGTATGCCACGATCTTTTAGCGCCGCTGCAACATTGGCAACCGCAGAAATTTGTGGAACACCTATACCAGAAACAATACGTGTGGTGCAAATTGACCCCGGGCCAATACCAACCTTAACTCCGTCAGCTCCAGCATCTGCCAGGGCAATAGCAGCTTCAGCTGTGGCAATGTTCCCGCCTATAACTTGCACTTGTGGAAAGTTATTTTTAATCCAGGCTACTCTGTCAATAACACCTTTTGAATGTCCGTGGGCAGTGTCGACGATAATAACATCAACACCTGCTGCAACTAACAACTCAACCCGCTCAGGTGTTTCGGGACCAGTACCAACAGCGGCACCGACTAACAAACGCCCCTGACTGTCTTTGGCTGCATTTGGAAACGCCTGCGCTTTGTACATGTCTTTAACGGTCATCATACCTTTCAGGCTGAAGCTATCATCAACCACTAAGATCTTTTCTATACGATGTTTACGTAATAAGTTACGAACTTTTTCCTGATCAACCCCTTCAACAACCGTCACCAATTCTTCTTTAGGCGTCATAATCGAAGCGACTGTAGCATCCAGATAGTTTTCAAAACGCATATCACGACTAGTCACAATACCGACCAGTAAATTATTGTCTACTACAGGAAAACCTGAGAAACCTACGGCATCTGCCATTGCCCTGAGCTCCCCTACGGTCATTTTGGAATGACAAGTAATAGGATCTTTAACAACACCAGCTTCGTATTTTTTTACTTTTTCAACTTCTTGGGCTTGCTCTTTGGGCGTTAAGTTCTTATGAACTATACCTATACCACCTTCTTGCGCCATGGCGATAGCCAACCGCGATTCGGTGACGGTATCCATCGCAGCAGAGGCGAGAGGAATGTTAATGGAAATTTCTTTAGTTAGACGTGAAACAAGGGACACGTCTTTAGGTAATACCTCTGAATAACCAGGTATTAGTAAGACATCATCAAAGGTCAGAGCCTCTTCAGCGATTCGCAACATAATTAACAATCCCGCTAGGAAAAAAATGAACAGTTAAAAATAAGCGCTGCATTATACCTAAAAGACGACCTTTAGACAATCGTAATCAGATGGCTCTTATCTTATTTTCAAATGCTAAATTTCTATTACTCAATGCTACACTATAGTTTAATATAAGCTGATGAATACATTTAACAAGATGCGATCCACACCCCAATCAAGATCTGGCTACAATAGAAACATTGCAGCTGACACTAGCTCTATATCGGTCACAGAGCTCAACCGCCAAGTCAAATCAATGCTAGAAAACTCATTTCTAAGCATACAGGTACAAGGCGAGCTATCAAATTTCGCCAGACCGAGCTCCGGGCATTGGTACTTTACATTAAAAGACGCCAAAGCTCAGATCCGCTGCGCCATGTTTAAAGGCAGTAATCGACATGTGCAATTTCAACCCAAAGAAGGCGACCAAATCACAGTTCAAGCCAAAGTCAGCTTGTACGAGGGCCGCGGTGACTATCAGCTTATATGCGAAAGAATGCAGGAAGCGGGTTCAGGACGATTACAACTGGCTTTTGAGCAATTAAAAGCCAAGTTACTCAAAGAGGGGTTATTTGAGAGCAGCAATAAAAAAGCGACTCCGAAACTCGCCAAGCATCTCGGGGTCATTACCTCTCCCAGCGGTGCTGCCATTCACGACGTATTAAGCGTTTTAAAAAGACGTTTTCCGGCCCTGCCTGTTACTATTTATCCCAGCCAGGTGCAAGGCGCTGATGCGGCAAATGGACTGATTCAAGCAATCGCCCTGGCCGAACAACAGCAACAGTGCGATGTATTGATCATTACTCGCGGCGGCGGCTCCTTAGAAGATTTGTGGCCTTTCAATGAAGAGCTACTGGCCAGAGCCATTTTTGCCTGTACTATTCCTATTATCAGCGCTGTCGGTCACGAGGTTGATTTCTCTATCTCAGACTTAGTTGCTGATTGCAGGGCTGCCACTCCCTCGGCGGCAGCTGAGTTAATCAGCCCTGACCAAGATGGCTTACGTATTCAAATCGATCAACTGCAACAGCGACTATTAAACCAAGTTCGCAATCAAATACAGCAGCGAAGAAAAGCTAACCAGGCGCTCAAGGCGAGAATGCGATCACCACAGCAGCGCCTTGACCTACAAAATTTGCAGTTATTGGCGTTAAAAAACCGCCTATCAAAACCTACCGCGAGCACCCTCAATAATCACCAACAATCTATTGCTTTGTTGGAGCAGCGAATAAGCAACCAAAGCCCCCAGCTTTTAATACAACATAAAAACACTTATGTGAGCCAATTAAAGCAGCGCATTGCTCAGCTTATAGAACAAACCAATCGCGACAGGCGCCAAGCGCTTCAAAACGCCGCTGCTATGCTGCATAGTGTCAGCCCACTTTCGACCTTAGAGCGAGGCTACAGCATAGCGCAGAGCGCCACTGGCGAGATAATTACTGATTCAGAGCAACTGCAAATAGGACAGAAAATCACCAGCAGATTACACAGCGGCGAGTTTAGCAGCGTAGTTTCTTCAATCAAAACTTGCGCGAAGAACACTGAATAAGTGGGAGTCGCTGTAGTGCAAACGAATAGCAAAGGACAACCCCCTCATGTACTGCGACACTGAATATGCATATGAAGGCTTTCTAACATTGCTTGGAATGTTAGCAGAAGATCCCAGCCAAGCTAGAGCCTTTACTCATTCTGTGATAGCCTTCGATTTTAATTCACAAAATAGATGCGATATACAATGTCTGATATAAAAATTGAAAGTATGGAACAATGTGCAAGTTATGGAATCGGCCGTCAAATGGGTGATCAACTAGCACAAAATGGCTTTGACGGAATTGACTTTAATGTACTGTCCCTTGGTATTGAAGACTCTTATACAGGTCAAGATCTGCGTATTGAAGTAGAAAAAATTCAAGACGCTTTCAATAAGCTCAACGAAATCATGAAGAAAGCACAAGCCGAACAAGAAAAAGCAGCCAGCGCTGAAGGCACTGCATTTTTAGAGAAAAATGCCCAATTAGAAGGTGTTGTAACTTTAGAGTCAGGCCTGCAATACCAAATCATTGAACTCGGCGATGCCGCAGCCGAAAAAGCAACCAAAGAATCCACTGTTCGCTGCCACTACCACGGCACTTTCATTGACGGAAAAACCTTTGACAGTTCTTATGATCGCGGCCAGCCAGCCGAATTCCCAGTTAGCGGCGTCATTGCCGGCTGGACTGAAGCGTTACAGTTAATGAACATCGGCGCCAAATGGAAATTATCTATTCCCTACGGCTTAGCTTACGGCACTAACGGCTCACCTGGTTCAATCCCAGCCTGCGCAACTTTAGTGTTCGATGTTGAATTGCTAGCTATCGTATAAGCTAGAAAATAAAGATGAAGCTACATTATCAAATAAGCGGCGAAGGACCTCCGCTTATTATTTTGCATGGTCTGTTCGGTACATTAGAGAACTGGGGCTCGCAGGTAACAGCACTGAGCCAGCACTACACTGTCATCAGTGCCGACTTGCGTAACCATGGCCGCAGCCCACACTCGCAAGTGATGGACTATCCCCTGATGGCTGCAGATGTGATCGAACTAATGGATCACTTGTCCTTTAGTCGCTGTGCGATTATCGGTCATTCAATGGGTGGAAAAGTGGCAATGCAACTCGCCTTAAACTACCCAGAAAGAGTAGGCCAGTTAATTGTTGTCGATATTGCGCCTGTAAGCTACAGCGCCCACCACCAAGAAATTTTTAACGGGTTATTCAGTATCGAACTGGCATCGCTGCGCTCTAGATCTGCAGCTGACACACAACTTCAGCCCTATGTCCAAGACTCTGGAATCAGAGCTTTTCTGCTGAAAAACTTGTACCGCAACTCTGACAAGGCATTTAGCTGGCGATTCAACTTACAAATTCTGCGACAGGCTTACCAAAACCTAAGCTTAGCCCCTATCGGAACACCCTTCGACGGTGCCACTTTATTTATCAAGGGAAAGAATTCCGAGTATATTTTGCGACAACATCAAGCTCCCATCAAAGCCCTGTTTAGCAACCCCACTTTTAAGATGATAGAGGGGGCCGGGCACTGGCCACATGCAGAAAAACCCAAAGTTTTCAGCGCTATAATTATGAAATATTTAGCCAACAATAAAGCGAAATAAAATGCAAAAGAATTTTTTTATCACTAAAGTGTTCCCCGTCTTGGCGATACTAGCCATCTACGGGATTGGTACTTTTGAACTACCGGGCATGGTATTTCTGCCTATTGGCTTGAGCATTGCTGTTTTAGTTTTTTATATCACGCAAAAATACGGAAGCCCAAAAGAGCAAAACAAAACCAATTCAGAGGAAAAAAAATAGCCTATATTTAAACACAGGCGCTTGGTAGCAAAGGATTAAAAACAAAATAGAGAGGAACTAAACGTTTTGATCTATAACAAAACCTTCCGGGAAAGACTTAACAAAAACACCTGTGTCCACCAGCTGTATATTGAGCCTGCGCAAGGTTTCTTGTATTTCATGAATTTGCGAATTGTATTCTTTTAATACTTCAATAGATGCATCGGCACTGCGCTTACGCGTTTCTGCTAGCGCGTCATTTCGATCTTGCTTGGCCTGCTTTAACTCAGCCTCAGCCAAAAACTCTTCCCGCTCCAACTTCTTCTGCTCAGCCTGTATTTGAGTATCACGCACAATTTCTTTGACATCATCCTGTTGCACTCTATCCTCGCTAAGCTCAGAAAGAGCCTTAAGGGCGATTGATTTGGCCTCAGACGCCACCTGTCGATCAGCAGGGGAGGGATCTGACACTGACAATGCCGCTCTGATTATAACTTGCGCCTTCTCAAGTGTAGCCCTGGGGTCATTCTCTACGGGTGATGTATCTATAGAAACCTGGCCAGTAGTGGCATATAAACGCCCGTCTGGCCCGTTAGTATAGGAATACGAGGGAGAACCTGCATGGGGACCAGCTATGGCAGCATGGGTCTGCTCATGAGTTTTTACCTCTCGGTCTCTACTTGCCAACTGCTGTATTATTTTTAATTCAGCCCGCTCAAAATCGATCTCTGCGGACAGTTTACCGGACGCTGTATTAGTTTGCTCAGCACGTATCGATGCGACGTCTTTGAGACTATCATTCGCTGGCTTTGTGCTGACATCGGCTGAAGAACCGGACACCAGCTGCCCATAAACAGCAACAGCATCTTCTGCTCCAGCTACCAGCTTAGACACCACAGACGTCGACTCGCGTGCAGCTTGCGGCTGATTTTTAGAGTGCTCAAGGCTGCGCTGCTCTGATTCTAATACCTGAGCTGAAGAATTTTTCGCAGCGGATAGCTGCACAGTTTCGTCAGCAATAGAAAGAGGGCTATTGGCGGAAAAATTAAGAATTGGACTTTGCAGTTCCATATACGTACCTCACACCAAACTTAGACTAAACAACAACATCTACGTTGGCCCCCAATGCCACACTGGCATTGATCTCTGTAGCATTGGTTACAACTTTTGTGGATGCAGCATCAGTAACGGGATCTAAGGTTGTCTCAT
>MAAC01018439.1_pt1 | contig 41341 bp, 42 predicted proteins | sample 1115981 | NCBI WGS metagenome assembly MAAC01 (sample SAMN04961126, study PRJNA320927) | seawater metagenome | isolation source: sample BD02T64 sea water enriched with oil for 64 days | place: USA:Gulf of Mexico | collected 2013-07-27 | reverse complement strand
CGGCACTTGAATAGTCGTCCACGAAAAACCTTGGGCTTCCAGTCCCCATCACATAGATTAGAGCAGGTCATGCGCTGACCGGCTGAAGCCATCACCCTTAGTTTCGGGGGGGGATTACCGAAGCAGGGCCCCGTGGCACGGGTTCCGACCAACCGTTTTGGCCGGGCAGGGGTAACGCCCTGTTCCGATTTCCGCATATGGCGGTACCGTCATTTCAACCACCTGATAATGGCTTAGACATAGCGAAACGCAAAACCACCGCCCCGGACATTTCCGAGGCGGCGGTTCATTGTGCCGAATAGCCAGGCCCCGGGGCCATGGCGGTGATGTGGCTCAGCCCATCTGTTCATTATTGCAGGTGCGCGCCAGTTCGATGGCCTTATAGGTGCCAGCCAGATTGACCGAAAATCCATAAGCTTTCTCTGGGAACACTTCCATGACGTGCTTGCGGGCCAGATCATCGACAAACTGTGGATCATCCGACAGCACATAACCACCTGAATAGCCTTTGGTGATATTGCCGCGCATGCCCTTGGCTTCACCGGCATACAGGTTGCCATCCAACGATATCAGAACCGCCTGTGTGTCGTCTCGTTTGATGTCAGTCTCGGCGGTGGTGAATACGCCGACATAGCCAATGCTGCGGTCCTCGGTCAGACCCATCTGCACCACATTGCCCATATCATCGGTTTTCTCGATCAGGCAGGATTTCTTGGCGGTGTCGATAAAGACGCCCCAACCTTCAATTTCGCCATATTTCAAAAATGGAGCATCCTCAGCAACCGCGCCAGTTGCCGTCAGAGCGGTCAGCCCAGCCACCACAGAAAGTGCTTTCAAATTAAACATATCTAGTCCTCAAAGTCACAAATACGCACCGGCTATTAATCTACCGGGCAGCTGAAGTTGTAACGTCGGGACAGGCACAGGCAACAAGATAAACAAGTATGGGCAGATAATTGCCCCGCCTGCGAGATGCGTAGGGTGCGTGCTGGCACGCACCGCAGTCTGGATCAGTCGAACTTGCGCGACGGCGCCAGCACCATGGCCTCACCGACCAGAACTTTTTTGCCGTCAATGCTGCAATGGCAATCCAGCTTGACCCGACGCTTGGAGATATCGATGTCGATCACCTTCACCTCGGCGTAGACCATGTCGCCAGGGCGCACCGGCGCCAGAAACTTCAGCGTTTGCCCCATATAGACGGTGCCATGACCCGGCAATTGCTCGCCAATCACCGCCGAGATCAACCCGGCGGTCAGCATGCCATGCGCAATACGACCCTGAAAGATGGTGTCGCGGGCATAGTCGTCATCCAGATGCACCGGATTGCGATCGGTCGAGACCTCGGCGAACAGCTCGATATCGCGATCCGTCACCACTTTTTGCAACGAGCGAGTCATGCCCATTTCGATGTCTTCGATGCAGATGGTTCCGCGTGGCTGGTTGTCCAACATATCGCCTCCGTGCAGATGCTCTTGAAATTATCTAGCGTCACATTGTGACGTTCCGCAACTTTATTACTTCGCAGCTGCAGAAAATCAAGAGCCAATCGGGCTAGCGCAACCGTCCGATTGTATAGGTCGGGGCCGAGTTTTCCTGTTCCAGATACAGTTTCAGCGCCTCGGGGTCTGGTTGTGGCGCGGTTTTGGTTTCTTTTGCGGCCAACCCGCCCGAGATGAACAGAGAATCGATGCCTTCGCCAATCGCGCCGTCGATATCCGTGTGTGGGCCATCGCCGATGGCCAGAATGTCGCCATCGGGAATGTCCTGACCAATTTCCATCAAACGACGGCGGGCAAGGTCATAGATCGGCGGGTAGGGCTTGCCAAAATACAAGCTCTCGCCGCCCATCTCAGTGTAAAACTGCGCCAATGCACCGGCACACCACTCACGGGTTTCACCTCGGTCCACGATGATATCCGGGTTGGCACAGAGCAGCTTCATGCCCTTTTGCTTGGCAAACAGGAAATCAGCGCGGTTTTCCGCAGGGTCGGCATAAGGATCCATCGGGCCGCAACAGACAATCCCCTCAGCCTCGGCCAGTGGCACACGGGTAATATTGATTGGGGCATCGATCACATGCAACGGTTCAAAAAATCCTTCGTCACGCTCCCAGTCGCCCATGAAATACACTTTTTCGCCGACCGCGCCGGTGAACAGCGCCGAGCGCGCAGAATCGCCCGATGTGGCGATGGTGTCATAGGCATCCGCCGGCACATTGAACTGCGACAACTGCTCACCCACTCCGGCGCGCGGTTTGGGAGAGTTGGTCACCAACACCACAATCCCCCCTGTCGCACGATAGGCCTGCAAGGCTGCGATGGCTTCGGGATAAGCGGTAATGCCGTTGTGCACGCAGCCCCAAAGATCGACAAACAACGCCCTGTAGCGGTCAGAGACTTCGGTGAGGGAGGTGATGATCTGGGTCATGGGCGGGCTTTCATGATGCTGAGTTTGCCCTGCTTATGCCTCAGCTCGGATGCGAAGGCAAAACTTGTCCTTTTGGCGAGCTTTCCCCGCCGCCAAATTCTATTGCCCCTTCGCGTCTTGCAGAACCTGATACTCAGGTGAATCCTTTACACGCTCGTTAGAGGCTGCCAGATCAAACGGGGTTTCGCCCATTTCGTTGACTGCAGATGCATCAGCTCCGGCATCCAGCAGCCCCCTGATGTTCTCAGGCGAGCCGAATTTGGCGACGCCATGCAACGGTGTCCAATCGTTTGCGGTCTTGGCGTTCACGTCTGCCCCGGCCTCGATAAACAGAGCGACGATGTCTGGCGCGGCCATGGCTGATACAAAATGAAGCGGTGCGCGATCCAGATTGTCGGTTGCATTCACATCAGCGCCAGCCGCGATCAGGGCATTAATCACGTCAGGATCAGCCTTAGAGACCCAATGCAGCGGTGTTTTGCCATCGCTATCCTGTGCGGTGACGTCTGCGCCACCTTCTATCAGCTGTTGCACCGTCTCGGCTGTTGCAGTTTGATAAAACTCTGCCTGACACAAAGCTTCGCATTCACCTGCATGGGCAGCGGTTGATGTCAGCGCCAATGCGGATATGACGCCCAAAAGAAATCTACTCATAATGTACCCTCAAAAAAACGATGCCCCCAAATGGTGGGGCTCGCGGGTCAGGTTAGGCTTTATCAAAATGGTGTGGCAATGAATAATAGACGGCAATAGAAAAAGGCGCCCCATAAGGCGCCTTTCCAGTATTCAAAATGAAGCGACCAGTCAGAGTTTCAGGTTTGGAATGATCTGCTTTTTGCGGCTCATCACGCCCGGCAGGACAACAGTATCGCCGTTGACCGAAACCCCAAAGCTTTTCTCGGCGACGGTTTTGACCAGATCGTTGGGCACCAGCAGGGTGGCCTCTTCGTTCAGGATGTCGATGACAAACAGCAGAACCTGCTCAACACCGTCCTCGGCTGCCACGGTTTTCATGCTCTCCATTAGGCTGGCCTTGCGGTCCAGCACAACATCCGGAGAGGTGGTTTCGAGCACGGACACACGGAATTTGGTGCCCTCAACCGCATATTCCTTGCTGTCCATCCGCAATAGTTCAGCGTCCGAGAACGACGAGACGTCGGATTTGGCAGCGAACATTTCAGCGGCGTAAGTCGGAATGTCGAGATCCAGATCAGCAGCCAGCGTTTCGGCTGTGGCACGGTCGTGATCGGTGGTGGTGGGCGAGCGGAATTCCAGCGTGTCGGACAGGATGCAGGTCAGGGCGGCGGCCATGATCTCTTTTGGCATCTTGGCAGCGTCGTCGCCGATCAGGTCCAGCATGATGGTGGCGGTACAGGCCAATGGACGGATGGTGATGTCGATTGGGCCTTTGGTTTCCAGACCGCCAACCAGTTTGTGGTGATCGATGATCGCCTGCACGTCCGCGCCATTGATGTTGGCGGGCAGCTCGGCCGGGTTATTGGTGTCAACGATGATAACCGGCTGATCGTCAGCCACGTCTGCGATGATTTCTGGCTTATCCAGGTTCCAGCGATCCAGCATGAACAGTGCTTCGGTGTTGGGCTCGCCCAGCAGTTTTGCCTCGGCAGCGATGCCTTTGATCTCGTTCAGATACCAAGCCCAGACGATGGGCGAGCCGGTGGAGTCTGTATCGGGGGATTTATGTCCAAAAATCTGGATGGTCATCATGCGATCCTAATAACAACGGGGAGTTTGCGCGCCTTATAGGGGCGGTCGAGCGGCTTGTCACGCCCCTGTAGTCCTGAGCATTTCAGGGTCCCACTATGTGCATAGGCTAAGAGGTGGCCACAGGTCACATTTGGCAACTGCCGAATAACCCAGTAGGTCTGCCGCATGACGCAAAACTCGGAAACAGATCTCTACCCGCCGATCAAGGCACTGCTGGAACGTCAGGGCTATACCGTCAAAGGCGAGGTCGGCGCGGCGGATGTGGTTGCCTATCGCGGCGACGAGGATCCGGTGGTGGTTGAGCTGAAGCTGCGGTTTTCGCTGTCGCTGTTTCATCAGGCCATTACGCGATTGTCGGTGACGGATTTAGTTTATATCGCGGTGCCCAAACCCAAGGGCAAACAGGCACAGCGGATGTTGAAGGACAATCTGGCGATGTGTCGCCGTCTGGGATTAGGGTTAATCACGGTTCTGCCCGATGGCAGGACCGAGGTGCAATGTGATCCCGGCCCCTATGCCCCACGTAAATCCAAGAAAAAACAGGCGCGTTTGTTGCGGGAGTTTGACCGCTTGCAGGGTGACCCGAATGCCGGTGGGGCGACGCGTCATGGAATTGTGACCGGGTATCGTCAGGATGCGCTGAAATGCGCCGCCTATTTAGCGGAAAATAGCCCATCACGTGGGCGAGACGTCGCCAAGGCAACTGGTGTTGTCGTGGCGACTGGGTTAATGCGTGATAACCATTATGGCTGGTTTGAGAAGGTTGCGGTTGGTGTTTATGCGCTAACGGACCAGGGCTCAGAAGGCTTAAAACACTGGGCCTACAGCACTCCTGCTGCCGGGGTCTAAAAAAACTGCCGCCGCGATATTGACTCATGCCTATGCACTGCCTAGCTATCCCTCGTTAGCACTCGCCCCGTGTGAGTGATAACGGTCCCTGGCATTACCGACGGGGATCGCAAGGATAATAACCTTTGAGCCTTAAGGAGCATCAAAGATGGCACTTAAACCGCTTCACGACCGCGTGCTGGTTCGTCGCACTGAGAGCGACGAAAAAACTGCTGGTGGACTGATCATTCCTGAATCCGCTAAAGAAAAGCCAAGCGAAGGCCAAGTTGTTTCAACTGGTGAAGGCGCACGCAAAGACAGCGGTGAGCTGATCGCAATGGCTGTAAAAGCTGGCGACACCATCCTGTTCGGCAAATGGTCCGGCACCGAAGTCACTGTCGACGGCGAAGAGCTGCTGATGATGAAAGAAAGCGACATCATGGGCATCATCGAGTAAGCCACCCGGCTTCTCTGATCCCACTATCGCTAACAACTACAGACTTTCTCGAGGAGAAATATCATGGCTGCTAAGGACGTCAAATTCGACACCGATGCCCGCAATCGCATGCTGGCCGGCGTCAACATTCTGGCTGATGCTGTCAAAGTAACCCTGGGCCCCAAAGGCCGTAACGTGGTTATCGACAAATCCTTTGGCGCACCGCGCATCACCAAAGATGGTGTGACCGTTGCCAAAGAAATCGAACTGGAAGACAAGTTCGAAAACATGGGCGCTCAGATGGTCAAGGAAGTTGCTTCCCGGACCAATGACGAAGCTGGCGACGGCACCACCACTGCCACCGTTCTGGCCCAGGCGATTGTTCGCGAAGGTCTGAAGCAGGTTGCTGCTGGCCTGAACCCAATGGACCTGAAACGCGGTATCGATCTGGCGACTTCCAACGTTGTTGCCGCGATCAAAGCTGCATCGCGTGAAGTTAAAGACTCGGCTGAAGTTGCTCAGGTTGGTACAATCTCCGCCAACGGCGAATCCGCTATCGGCCAGCAAATTGCTGACGCGATGCAGAAAGTCGGCAACGAAGGTGTTATCACCGTCGAAGAGAACAAAGGCCTGGAAACAGAGACCGATGTTGTTGAAGGCATGCAGTTCGACCGTGGCTACCTGTCGCCTTACTTCGTGACCAACGCTGACAAGATGATTGCAGATCTCGAAGACTGCATGATCCTGCTGCACGAAAAGAAGCTGTCCTCGCTGCAGGCCATGGTTCCTTTGCTCGAGCAGGTTATCCAGTCGCAGAAGCCTCTGCTGATCATTGCTGAAGATGTTGAAGGCGAAGCCCTGGCAACTCTGGTTGTGAACAAGCTGCGTGGCGGTCTGAAAATCGCTGCTGTTAAAGCTCCTGGTTTCGGCGATCGCCGCAAAGCCATGCTGCAGGACATCGCCATTCTGACGGGTGGTCAGGTGATCTCCGAAGATCTGGGCATGAAGCTTGAGTCCGTTTCTATGGACATGCTGGGCACTGCCAAGAAGATCGAAATCACCAAAGACGAGACCACTATCGTTGACGGTGCTGGTTCGAAGCCTGAGATCGAAGCACGTGTTGCTCAGATCCGTACTCAGATCGAAGAAACGTCTTCGGACTACGACAAAGAGAAGCTGCAAGAGCGCGTTGCCAAATTGGCTGGCGGTGTTGCTGTTATCCGCGTTGGCGGCATGACCGAAGTTGAAGTTAAAGAGCGCAAAGACCGCGTTGACGATGCACTGAACGCGACACGTGCCGCTGTTCAGGAAGGCGTCATCGTTGGTGGTGGTGTTGCTCTGGTTCAGGCTGGCAAAGGTCTGATTGGCCTCGAAGGCGAAAACTCTGACCAGACTGCTGGTATCGTCATCGTGCGTAAAGCTCTCGAAGCGCCTCTGCGTCAGATTGCCGAAAACGCTGGTGTTGACGGTGCGGTTGTTGCTGGCAAGGTTCGCGAAAGCGACGATCTGAACTTTGGCTTCAACGCTCAGACCGAAGAATATGGCGACATGTTCGCATTTGGTGTGATCGATCCAGCTAAAGTTGCTCGGACTGCTCTGGAAGATGCGGCTTCGATTGCTGGTCTGCTGATCACCACCGAAGCTATGGTTGCTGACAAGCCATCCAAAGACGGCGGCGCCGGTGGCGGCATGCCAGACATGGGCGGCATGGGCGGCATGGGCGGCATGATGTAATCACAGGTCGTTTAGACCTGTGAGGCCCGCAAGGGATATCACGCCATCCTACCGGATGAATTTGGGGTCGCCTTCGGGCGGCCCCTTTTTGTTATTTGAGGGGTGGGACGTTCGTCACTAAGGGGTTTTCAAAAGGGGGCAGAAGGTTTTTTTCCATTTGAAGGCGAAGGTGAAGCAGCAAAGATGCCACTGCGCCAAGTCCAAACCCAAGGACAATCGGTAGAACTGATCCGGCATAAAAGTGGCCGATGAAAATGGCGATAGGGATTGAAACCAGAGTGGAGGTCGCGCCAATCAGCGCGGCTCCGGTTCCTGCTGTTTCGCCCAAGCTCGACATTGCGAGGGCGTTCAAATTGCTGACGAGCAGGCCAATACAAAACAGAAGGCAGCTAATATAGGCTGTAAAGGCCCAGAACGGCAAATCTGAGAAGGTCAGGGCCCCTATAGCCAGCAAGGACGCAACAAGGACCACGGTGAAGGTGATCGACGTGAGGGCTCTCAATCCAATTCTCTGAACGATGCGTGCGTTGGTAAAGGAGGCGACTCCAACCCAAAGCGATAGCAATGCAAACATAAGGGGGTATTTCGAGCCTAGACTGTATTGGAATTCAAAAACCTGCTGCGACAGGTTCAGATAGGCGAGGAACGGACCTGACATCAGCCCCAGTGCAACGGCATACCCCAATGCAAATCTATTGCGAAGCACGCTCAGATATAAAGACAGCACAGACCCGGGCGAAAAATCGGCTCGCTTGGCCACTGGCAGTGTTTCCTCCAGGCGCAGAAATGCAAAGAGGGCCAGTGAAATTCCCATGCCAATCAAAACAACATAGATAACTCGCCAGCCTCCGGTTGAGACAATGATCTGGCCGAGATAGGGGGACAGGGTTGGGACAATTACAAATATCATCATGACAAAGGACATTGCACTGGCCATTGCCGCGCCAGACAGCTTGTCGCGTAGGATTGCGAGTGTCAAAATCCTGGGTGCGCCGAGCCCCAGTCCCTGTACGATCTGTCCGATCACAAGGACGCGAAAATCAATGGCCAGTCCGGAAATCAGGCAGCCGATCAAAAAGATTAAAATCCCGATTATCAGTGTGGGTTTGCGGCCAATACTGTCTGAAACTGGCCCAAACAGGATCTGTCCAGCGGCCAAGCCAAGGTAGATCATTGATGCCATCAGGCCGACTTGGCTGGCTGATGATAGACCAAAGTCCATCGTGATCTGGTGATAGGCGGGCAACACAATGTTGATGGATAAGACGGGCAGGGCCATCAACATGGCCAAAATTGTCAAAAATTCTCTTTTTGGGGCTGGAGGAACAGGCATAAAACAATCCATTGTTGCGGTGCAGTTTTAGGCACCATGAAACGTTATGGTCACTAATAAGATCTGTCCCTTCAGGTCGAAACAGAATGCGATTCTGGGAGGGTAATTGCTCAAGTTAGCTTGAGGTCAAGTGTTCGTCGTGCCGTGCCGATCTGGAGGTGTGGCCAAATTGATCCAGTATTTCTCCATCAGCATATTCAACCTATGATTGCTGAACGGGTGTGCTACTTGCAACCCTGTGTTCCATCCCTAGCCACAGGAGGCGTCTCATGATCAATGTATCAGCGTATTACCGCCTCTATTTGGGTGGCAATTGGATAGCGATGTTTGCGTTGCGAACCGGCTAAGCCGTTGGCGGCGGACCACTTTTCTTCACAGCTGAAGTCTAACTAGGCCTGACCTGCGGCTACGTGCCGTGTTGCCAGCCCCCATCCCTCACCTCTCATTATCACAGGAGGCCTCCGTTTATGCGGAGGCGAAACCATCATGACACGACTCGATTCTGTCTCAACCTTTGCCGACCTCAACGCTGCCTTGGTGCAAATCACTTCTGACTTTGGCAAATGGCGGGTGCTCAGCGCCTTGCTGCGTCAGCTGTTCATTCGCAAAAGGCGGGTCACAATGCTGGCGCCACCATTGAACGCGCATATGCGTAAAGACATCGGCCTGCCACCGTTGAGTGATCGACCACCAGTGCCACTGCCGATGCGGTTTTGACAAATGGGGTCGCCTCTTGGCGGCTCCATGACCGTTTCTGCAATCTGGCTGCATTCAGCCCGATTGCAGGATCTCGAAATACTCTGGCAGCAATTTGAGCAATAGATCCCGCCCACTGTCCGAGATCTGCAGGGGTTTGGCGCGTGCATCCCCGGTCTTGCCGCTATAGGAGATCAACCCGCGGTTCTGCATGGTCTTCAGAGCGGTGCTGAGCACAGGTTTGGAGACGTCCATTTTTGCGCTGATTTCGGCCGCAAGATGGCTGGTCTTGGTCTTGTCACGGTGCAGGATCATCAGCACCAGAAACTGCGTCTGCGATAGGCCGTGCGATGCAAAATAGCGCTCTAGCCGCCGGATTAGCAAGCTGGCCTGACGTAACATTTGCAGCGCATCATTGGTTTTCTGGACGTCCACAACCGCATGGGTTTGCGCATAGCCAGTGATCATCTCGCGGGTTGGCAGGTCCTTGAGAAAGAACATCAGCTGTTGCGGTCCATTTTGACGATCTTGGGCGTCATGGCTAGCCAATCCTGATAGGCCTCGAACACAGCAGCCGAGTAGGGCTGCGCATAGTGCTCATCCAGTGCCTGCGGGCTGGCCCAGTGTTCCACCAGATACAGATTGGCATCACCGCCCTGGCCGGTGTTCAGCTCAAACCTTAGGCACCCAGGTTCGGCGCGGGTTTGCGCAATGATCCCCTGTAGCGCGGCAAGCGCGTCAGCATAGTGGGCGGGTTTGGGAGTGATGGTGGCAAACAAGCTGAATTCGGACATGGAGAAAATCTCTATATGGTTAGGGTGCTAACTATATGGGCGGAGATTTTCCTTCTTCAAGTCTGTGTTGGTAGTTTCACCCGAAAAGGAGCAGGCAGCGGCTGCGATGGCTGCTGTTCTAGCTGCGGGCAAGGTGATATCGATCTGCGTATTGTGAACAACTGAGCCGGGCAGATCCGGCCTGCAAGCGAGGGTCGGGCATGCGGCTGATCGTACTGACTGTGGTGGTCATGATGGCCTTTGCGGGGAATTCTGTGCTGAACCGCTTGGCTGTTGGTTCGGGTGAGATCGGCGCGATGGGCTTTGCGCAAATCCGGCTGCTGGCCGGGGCGCTGATGTTGCTGGCGCTGTGCCGCTGGCGGCAGCAAAGCATCTCTCAATCCCCACGGCTGAGCCTGATCGGTGGCGGGTCATTGGCGCTGTATATGATCGGGTTTTCACTGGCCTATCGCAGTCTGGATGCCGGGTTGGGCGCGTTGATCCTGTTTGGTATCGTGCAGATCACCATGTTTGGCTGGGGCGCGCTGCGGGGCGCGGTGGTGGCACCGGGGCAGGTTCTGGGGGCTGCGGTGGCCTTTGGCGGGCTGGCTTATGTGCTTTGGCCTGCGGGCGCAGTTCAGGTGCCGCTGGTTGGTGCTGCCTTCATGGTGGCTGCCGGTTTGGGCTGGGCGATCTACAGTCTGCTGGGGCGTCAGGTGCAGTCTCCCTTGGCGGCGACAACGATGAATTTCATTTGGGCCAGCGTCATTGTGCTGCCACTGGTCTGGTTTCTGGCTGAACCGATTGCGATATCCGTGCTTGGGGCCGGGTTGGCGATTGTGTCCGGTGCGGTGACCTCGGGGCTGGGCTATGCGCTGTGGTACCGGGTGCTGCCGCAGTTGCAGCCGGCAGTGGCGGCGACGGTGCAGCTGAGCGTGCCGGTGATTGCCATGCTGGCAGGCGTGGCTGGATTGGGAGAGGTGTTGTCGCTGCGATTGGTCATTGGGACACTGGCGGTGCTGGGCGGTATTGCGCTGGTCATCGTCATGGCGCCGCGAAAAGCGGGCTAAGCAGGGTTTTCCCGGTGCCGTTTTGACCCTACTTTGCAGGGTATGTTAGATTTCAAAACCCGTATTCTGGCCGCCGTTTTAATGGTGGTATCTCCGTCTCTGGCCCAAGCCGCAGATAAGGGATGTGTGATTCTGTTGCATGGTCTGGCCCGCAGCGATGCGTCGTTTGCGGTGATGGAGCAGGTGCTGCGGGCGCGGGACTACAAGGTTTTGTCCCCAGGCTACCCCTCGACCGATTTACCGATCCCGGCGCTGGCTGCGCAGACGCTGCCGGGGGCGGTGGCTGAATGTGGTGATCTGCAAGTGCATTTTGTCACCCATTCGATGGGCGGCATTCTGTTGCGTTACTGGCTGCAGGATCATCGCCCCGCGCAGTTGGGGCGCACTGTGATGCTGGGACCGCCCAACCACGGCAGCGAGCTGGTGGATGAGCTGGGCGACTGGGAGGTGTTTGGCATGTTGAATGGCCCGGCAGGCATGCAGCTGGGCACCGGGCCCGAGGGCATTCCAGCGCAACTGCCGCCAGTGGATTTTCCTGTGGGTGTGATCGCGGGCAACAAATCGATCAGCCCGGTGTTTTCCAATCTGATTGAAGGCCTGGATGACGGCAAAGTCTCGGTTGCATCCACCAAGGTCGAGGGCATGTCGGATCACCTGACCCTGCCGGTCACCCATACTTTCATGATGAACAATCCGCGCGTCATTGCGCAGACCCTGCACTACATTGAATTTGGCCGCTTTAACGACAGTATGAGCTGGATGGATTCGGTGTTCGGCACCATCGAAGAGGCTTGCCAAGGGGCGAGCTGTGATGGGGCAGAGGGAGTAGAGAAGACGCAGTGAGCCGGTCAGGCGCCGCCCGGCCTATCGGCCAGGCGGATGTTTCCAATTAGGCTTTGGTCCGGACCACCCGGTTCACATGGCCCATCTTGCGGCCCGGTTTGACATCGACCTTGCCATATAGGTGCAGCGCGCAGTCGCGCTCTTTTGCCAATTCCGGCACCCGGTCCATGTCGTCGCCGATCAGGTTTTCCATCACCACATCACTGTGACGTTGGCCATCGCCCAATGGCCAGCCGACCACTGCACGAATGTGCTGTTCGAACTGATCCACTGTACAGCCGTTCTGGGTCCAGTGGCCCGAGTTGTGCACCCGCGGCGCGATCTCGTTCACCACCAAGCCTTGCGGCGTGACAAACAGTTCAACCCCCATGACACCAACATAGTCCAGCGCGTTCAGGATGTTGGCGGCCAACAGAACCGCATCCATGCGCTGGCCAGCTGACAATTTGGCCGGCACGGTTGTGGTGTCCAGAATACCGTCGGTGTGGACGTTTTCACCGGGATCATAGCAGGCCACATCGCCCTGCAATCCGCGCGCCGCAATGACCGAGACCTCGTGGCTGAAAGTGATGAAGCCTTCCAACAGGGCAGGGGCACCGGCCATATCCGCCAGCGCCTGAGGGGCATCCTCTAGTGTTTTAATCCGGGCCTGCCCTTTGCCGTCATAGCCAAAACGACGGGTCTTCAGGATGGCAGGCGCGCCGATGTCAGCCAGTGCTGCATCCAGACTTGCCTGATCCGTAATATCGGCAAACGGTGCGGTTTTCAGGCCCAAACCTTGCAGGAAATTCTTCTCGGTCAGACGGTCCTGACTGACCCGCAGCGCCTCACGGCCCGGACGGATCGGGCGGTGGCTCTCCAGAATGTCCAGAGCAGCAGTGGGGATGTTTTCAAATTCATAGGTGATCACATCCACCGAGTCCGCAAAGGCGGTTAGCGCGTCAACATCTTCATAGCCAGCCGTGGTGACGCGATCGGCAACCTGACCCGCAGGTGGGTTGGCACCGGGTTCATAGATATGAGTAACAAAGCCAAGGCGCGAAGCGGCAACCGACAGCATCCGGCCCAACTGGCCACCGCCTAAGATGCCAATGGTGGCGCCGGGGTTCAGGGGCTCAGTCATCTACTGGCTCCTCGGGGATTGAGGCGGACAGGGCCGCGCGCCAATCGTCTAGACGTTTGGCCAGATCGGTGTCTTGCAGTGCAAGGATACCAGCCGCCATCAAGGCGCCATTGGCGGCACCCGCAGCGCCGATCGCCATGGTGGCCACAGGGAAGCCCTTGGGCATCTGCACGATGGAATACAGGGAATCGACCCCAGACAGCGCACGGGTCTGAACCGGAATACCAACCACAGGAACTCGGGTCTTGGAGGCCACCATGCCGGGCAGATGCGCAGCACCACCGGCGCCGGCGATGATCACCTGCAAGCCCCGGTCGGCGGCAGATTTGCCATAGCTCCACAGCCGGTCGGGCGTGCGATGGGCCGAGACGATCTTGGCCTCATATGCGATGCCCAGCTCGTCCAGAATATTGGCGGCTTCTTTCATGGTTGGCCAATCCGATTGGCTGCCCATGATGATACCCACTTTGATGTCGGCCATATTTTGCCCTGTCCCTTGTTTTACTGCGGTGCGCGGGATGCTTCCGCCGGGGTGAAAGAGAAGCGGGCACTATAGGGATACCGGTGGGCTGCGCAATGCAGCATTGCCTTTTGAGGTGCGACGTAGTTGCAACCGGCCCGGATGTCTAAGGTTGGGTTCGACCACAGACCGTTGCCATAAGCAGCGGGTTTGGACAGCTTTGCTGCTGAAAATTCTTGATTTTTCAATCACTCAAAGGTTAAGGCTAAATTATATTGCCTGTTCAACGAGTTATCGCCGCCGTTTTAGGTCAACCAGATTACAATAGGAATACTGTCTATGAGCCTTCGCAAAACGACAACCGCTGCTCTTGTTGCAGCCAGCTTGGCTTTGTCCAGCGCGGCGCCTGCCTCCGCTGGCATGCCAGTGGCACCAATATCCAGCGGAGGCAACAGTGCTGAAATGGCGCTGGGAGCCTTGCTACTTATTGGATTGTTTGCTTGGGTCACGACCGGCTCTGCAAAAAAGAAAGACAATTCGGGCATGACAGTCACGCGGAACGGTGGCTCCACCACCGGCAGTTTCACGCTGCTCAAGTTCTGAACGTCACAAGACCTATTCCGGGCGGGCGCCGGTTTTTGCCTTGCGTCTGAAGGTGCTTCGGAAAGGGTGCATAAGGGTGTCCACCAAACGATGGTCACCCATTTTTTGTGTTTCCGCTTGTCCCAGACCAAACGAGAGGTCCTCTTTTCGACGGATCACAAACAACGTCCCAAATATCCAGTCCCAGATGGCCAGAGTTTGACCAAAGTTCTTATTGAAATGCTCAGGTCTGTCACTGTGATGAATGTGATGTTGTGCAGGGGAAATAAATATCCGTTCCAGCACCGGTCCATAACTGATCCAGATGTGTGAGTGATGGAAATTCGCCATCGCGGCATTTGCTACGACAATAAAGGCATTTACTCCGGCGATTTCAGCAACTGCAGTCTCTGGTGCCAGTGGGCCAATCAACAGGCCTTGTGCTATTCCGGTCAGCACCGAGTGAAAGGGAACGATGATGAGGAAGCCCAGCGGGTGTTGTCTGTAGGCGGTGAAGGGAGACATCACCTGAGCACTGTGATGCACTGAATGTAGTGACCACAGAACACGCTGATTGTGGTGGATGCGGTGAACCCAGTAAGTTGCGCAATCCGAGATAAGCCAAAGCATCAGGGCCAGCGCAATGGGGCTGGGCGAAAACGTGTTCAGGAACCCGCCGGAAAAGACTTGAGAGGTGCCATAGGCTGTCACTGTAACCAGTGAGATCCGGCCAAAGAGCCCGCTGAATGCGGTCAACCGGCCAAGCACAAAGAGCTTTAGATCAAGCCAGTGAGATTTGTGACTATAGACGTCTTTTGGCAGCAGCCATTTCCAAAAGCCAAGCGTCTCGCCGCGCAGGCGATAGAGTGCCCAGGCGATCAGCACTGATAAGACCAGGAATTCGGGCGCCACAATGACTGATGCGCCAAAGAAGCTTATGTAGAGGTTTGAAAGAGTTTCAAGCATTGGCTGCCGTTCAAAATTTGAGTGAGAGTTCCTTAGCCAGATTGGCTCCAGGGGTAAACAACCTGAAACCCACATAAAGACGACAGATGACCTGCTTTCTTCACGACCAAGATGATTGGCGCGCACATTCGCAGACCACGCAGCCTGAAAACGCAGCTGACACGACGTCTCCTTGTATGCCGAATAGTGATTCCATGCTGAAAACGCTTGGTTTTTGACCTAATGTGGCGCTAACAACGTTTCTGTATTTTGGCGGCAAAGCGCGCGATGTCGCCTGTTTCAATCAGACTTTAATAGGAATTCCCTAAATGAACCTACGGAAAATTTCTGCGACGGCACTTGTCGCGGCCAGCTTGACCCTTACCAGTGTTGCCCCGGTATCCGCTCAGGCAGTCCCTGCCGCGCCTACATCTAGTAGTAGCAGCAGCGGAGGCCTGATCCTTTTGGGCTTGGCCGCGATTGGGTTGATTGTGCTGGCAACAACGGGGTCCAAGGCCCCTTCGGGCGGCACCGTGACCCAGAATGGTGGCAAAACCAGCGGCAGCTTTTCCCTGCTCAAGTTCTAGTTGCCACTTGAACCAGCCTGGGTGTTTCAGCCGTTCCCCGAGCGCGCCCAAGCTGCTGAAGACAAACTGAAAAGGCGCATGTTGAAAAATGGGCGCCTTTTTGTGATCCGGTTTGACCTCAGGCAAGAATATCCGGCAACAGGCGGTCTTCGATCTGGGCGATGATATCCTTCAGCCACAGCTTTTGCTTTTTCAACCGGCGAATGGTCAGCTGGTCGCCGGTGCCCTTGTCTTGCAGCGCATGTATCGCCTCGTCCAGATCGCGGTGCTGGCGGCGGAACACTTCCAGTTCGACCTTCAGCACGTCATCGGTTTTCATTGAAATATCAGTGGGGGCGTTCATTGGCGACTCGACTAAAGTGGGAAAAGACGTCGCCAAAGACTACGCGTTTACACTCTTTTCGCCTAGTCCCTGTAACCCTTGCTCTTGTTAAAATGATAGTTTCTTCCCATATTCACTGCGCAGGTCGCCGCAATGGGGCCTGCTCTCACCGTCGCTTACGCTTTGAAGGACGATATACGTGTCAAAACTCACTCTGGGCTCTTACCCACATATGCTTGGGTTCGAGCAGTTGGAACGCCTGCTCGAGCGCTCGGCCAAGTCGGGCAACGAAGGCTACCCCCCTTACAACATAGAACAAACCTCGGATTTTTCGTATCGCATCACCTTGGCCGTGGCCGGGTTTGCCGAAGAGGATCTGGCGATCACCATCGAGGACCGTCAATTGGTGATCCGCGGTCGGCAAGGCGAGGACAGCGATGGGCGGGTGTTTTTGCACCGGGGCATTGCCGCGCGTCAGTTTCAGCGCATGTTTGTATTAGCGGATGGTGTCGAAGTGGGTGAGGCCATTATGGAAAATGGCTTGCTCCATGTCGATCTGACCCGGTCGCGGCCGGAAACTGTGGTGCAGACCATCAATATCAGAAAGAGCGAATGATGCAGGATGCTAGCGAAAATGGCGATGTTGAGCAGCGCGTGGCCTATGTGAAAACCGTCGATGTCGCTGATCTGCCCGAAGAAGTGCAGAAGGGGGCCAAGGGACGCAAGCATCTCTATGCGCTGCATGACGCAGAGGGCGAACAACTGGCGCTGGTTGCGGATCGTCACATGGCCTTTGTGCTGGCGCGGCAGAACGATTATGCTCCGGTTCCAGTACAATAATTTTGGCTGATCCCAGTGCGTTGCCACGCGGGCGGGATCGTTTGGCATGGGCAGGTTGCTATGAGCAGATTTGACTTCGATTGGGTTGACGCGTTTTCCGACTGCGCCTTTGGTGGCAATGGCTGCGCAGTGGTGCATGGTGGGGCCCATTTGCCCGAAGCGGTCTGTACGGCTTACGTTCGCGAGACTTCGCTGGTGGAGTGTACGTTCACCGGACCGTCCGACATTGCTGACATCCGCGTGCGTTATTTCCTTGCCAGTCGCGAGATCCCTTTTGCTGGCCATCCGACAATTGCCACCGTTGCTGCAATGCGCGATCGCGGTTTGATCAGTGGCAATGATCTGGTGCTGGAGACCGGCGCTGGTCTGGTGGCGGTGTCGCTGGACGGTAACATGATCGAGATGACGCAGGTAGCGCCTGAATTTGGCCCGCTGGCAGACCCCGCATTGGTGGCGGCAGCGGTTTCCCTGCCGGCGAAGGCCATTGTTGGCCAGCCGCAGAAGGTCTCAACCGGGTTGCCGTTCTGTATCACCGTGCTCAAGGATCAGGCTGCGCTGGAAGCTGCCGCGCTAAATGTCGATGCGCTGGCGGTACTGGGCCAATCGCTGGGTGCTGATGGCATCGACATGATGGAGCCGTTTCTGGTGACATTGCAGGGTGCCACGGCGCAGGGTGATACCTATTCGCGGCTGCTGATGGCGCCGCCCAGCCCGCCCGAGGATCCGTTCACCGGGTCAGCTACGGGTGCTATGGCGGCCTATCTGTGGCGCAATGGTTTGATGGAAAAGGATACATTCATTGCCGAGCAGGGGCATGGGTTGGGGCGGCCGGGACAGGCGCGTGTCACCCGTGTTGGACTGGCCGAGGCAATGACGGGTGTTCAAGTGGCCGGTAAAGGTTTTATCCTGATGCGCGGTACGGTAGATCTGCCGGATGCTCTGTAGCCAAGGACATTGTTGATGCCAGATCCCGCGATTGCCGTACTGCCTTATGGCAGCCGCTTGGGGGCCAAGCAGGCGGATCGGCCTTTGTCCGAGCTGAACTGGCCGCTGGGCTGTTCCGAACGATTGCAGGGCAAACGGCTGCGCGATCTGGAGGTCTCGGACCATCTGATCGTCTATCCCAAAACTGCAATGCACTTTCAGCTGGACTGGCACTGTCCGGCGCAGGTGTCGATTATGGTGGTAGAGCCAAATATCATGCATGGCCATCACCTGCGCTGGCTGCGGCTGACGCATCGGCGGTTCTTTCGGGTGTTCAGCTATGATGAGGATTTCCTGAACCGAGTGCCGAATGGAATCTTCCTGCCTTATGGCACCACTTGGGTACCGAACTGGCGGGATTTGCAGATCGAAAAGAGCGCAGAAGTATCGCTGATCGCCTCATCCAAGCGGGATCATCCCGGACATAAACTGCGCCATAATCTGGTGGAATTTGTGCGTGCCGAGCATCCCGAAGTTGAGGTAATGGGGCGCGGCTATACTCCGTTTGAGGAGAAATCCGACGGGTTGGTGCCGTTTCGGTATTCCGTGGTGATCGAGAACGTCCAGCAGCGCAATTATTTCAGTGAAAAGCTGATTGATGCAGTGTTGTGTGACTGCGTGCCGATCTATTGGGGGTGTCCAAATATCGGTGATTTCATGGAGACCTCGGGCATGGTGATCTGTCAAAATGAGGGTGAGATGCGCGCGGCGATTGCGAGTGCCAATGCCGAGGATTACGCGCGCCGTTTACCTGCGTTGCAGGCGATCAAAGACGTGGCTGCAGGATTTGATCATCTGGAAACACGGGCTGCGCTGGCGTTGCAGGGCAGTCTGTAGGGGGCTAACTGTCGCAACAAAGCAATGAGGGTCGCGCCTGACCTTGGGGAGGTGCAAAGCGCCTTCCCGGGGGGAAGGTCAGGCGCTGCCCGGCGTGCCGCCGGGCGATAGTGGCGCTACAAAGCGAAACCTCTTGTCGGCCGAAACAGCACAATTCAAACGCAAACGGCCCACCAGATTGGCGGGCCGTTGCTAGTTCGTGTGTGAAAGGGATCAGCCTGAAATCAGCCCCATGCTCTCCAGCTTCAGCAGTACCTGGTGAGCGCAGTTGTCGACTTCGACGTTTTCGGTTTCTACCGATAGCTCGGGGTTGGCAGGCATCTCGTAGGGATCGGAAATACCGGTGAACTCCTTGATCTTGCCTGCGCGTGCCAGCGCATACAGACCCTTGCGGTCGCGACGTTCGCATTCTTCCAATGTGGTTGCCACATGCACTTCGACAAAGGCGCCAAAGGCTTCGATGTCTTCGCGGACCAGACGCCGGGTTGTGGTATAGGGCGCGATTGGGGCGCAGATGGCGATGCCGCCGTTCTTGGTGATCTCAGAGGCAACATAACCGATGCGGCGGATGTTCAGATCACGGTGCTCTTTGCTGAACCCCAGTTCCGAGGATAGGTTTTTGCGGACAACGTCGCCGTCCAGCAGCGTCACCGGGCGACCGCCCATTTCCATCAGCTTGACCATCAGCGCGTTGGCGATAGTCGATTTGCCAGAGCCAGACAGCCCGGTAAAGAACACGGTGAACCCCTGCTTGGAGCGGGCAGGTTTGGTTTTGCGCAGCTCGGTCACTACCTCAGGGAACGAGAACCACTCGGGGATCTCAAGGCCCTCGGCCAAACGGCGGCGCAGTTCAGTACCTGAAATGTTCAGGACTGTGACATTGTCGCGGTCTTCGATCTCGTCGTTGGGCTCGTACTGGGCGCGTTCCTGCACGTAGACCATGTGCTTGAAATCGACCATTTCACAGCCGATGTCAGCCTGGTTCTCGCGGTACAGATCCTGAGCGTCATAGGGGCCGTAGAAATCGTCACCGGCTGAGTTTTTACCGGGTCCAGCGTGGTCGCGGCCTACGATGAAGTGAGTACAGCCGTGGTTGGCGCGGATCAGACCATGCCAGACTGCTTCACGTGGGCCCGCCATACGCATCGCCAGGTTCAGCAGGCTCATGCTGGTGGTGGCGGCTGGATACTTGTCCAGCACCGCCTCGTAGCAGCGCACGCGGGTAAAGTGATCGACGTCACCTGGTTTGGTCATGCCGACGACCGGGTGGATCAGCAGGTTGGCCTGGGCTTCGCGGGCGGCGCGGAAAGTTAGTTCCTGGTGTGCACGGTGCAGCGGGTTGCGGGTTTGAAACGCTACAACTTTGCGCCAGCCCAGCTTGCGGAAATAGGCGCGCAACTCGTTTGGGGTGTCGCGGCGACCGCGGAAATCATAGTGCACTGGCTGTTGGATGCCGATGATCGGGCCGCCCAGATAGATCTTGCCAGACTGGTTGTGCAGGTAGTTGACCGCAGGGTGGGCATCGTCATCCGCACCAAAGACCTTCTCGGCCTCGCGGGCTTTGTTCGGCTGCCAGTTGTCAGTGACGGTCATGGTCGCGAGAATGACGCCTTCCTGGTCACGCAGGGCAATGTCTTCGCCCTCTTCCAATGACGCTGCGAAGTCTTCTGAGACATCAAGGTTGATGGGCATTGGCCACAGCTGGCCATCTGCCAGACGCATGTTTTCAACAACACCGTTATAGTCTTCCTCGGACAGGAAACCTTTCAGTGGGTTGAAACCACCGTTCATCAGCAGCTCCAAATCACAGATTTGGCGCGGAGTCAGATCGTGGCTTTTGAGGTTACCCGCTTCGATTTTCAATTTCTGGGCGGAGTCGTATGAGACATACAGCTCGGGGATTGGTGCCAAGTTGTTCTGCATTGGATGTGTCCTGTGCTTGATATGAGGAAGTCCGCTGGCGGTGCCGGTCAGTTCGGCGTGCAGCGTGTTGTATTCGGTAAGTTTGCGAGCAAGAAATTGATCGGTAAGACGTAATTTTTCAGAGGCCCCGCGGCGGGTCAGCGTATAGGTATAGCGCTGCCGCTTGTCGGGGCCGGGTCTGTCGCTAATGGAAATGAGTTCCAGCGCGGCCGCAGTGCGAAGTTGAGTGTTCAATTTTCCCAGCGAAATACCCAGCGCAGCCGCAGTGGCGCGTTGTGACGCTTCAGGCGCCAGATCCAGCTGGCGCAAAAGGCGGAAGAGAAGATCCTCTTCGGTCGTGGTAGGATTGAGGTCTATCGACATAGGCTCGGCTTGATCAATGTGTGTTCACGCGTGAACGCATTGCATAGCCCGATGTGGAATCAAAGCAAAAATTGGATCGAATTGGCGGTTTTCTGCCGTGTGGCATTGCTGCAATAGGGATGGTCGGCTGGCAATTATTCCCCTGAAGCTTGGCCATTAGGGCATATTTCGCGGGTCGTTTCAGATCGGAGGAACATTTGTTTTGGATAAGGTGGGGCCAGCCTAACTCTGTTCCGAGGCCAGGATGCGGGGCAGGGCGGTCGCCTGTTTTACTGGCAGGGCTGCCAATGGTTCTGAAACGCCCCTGAGTTGAAGTACGCATAGCGGCAGGCAGTCCGTGGCGTGGCCTGCTGCCTGCAATAGGCTGGCAGAGATCAGCAGTTCCACACCTAGTTCCTTGGTTTGGCTTTCCAGTCGGCTGGCCGTGTTGACGCTATCCCCGATCAGAGTGCGAGGAGCGTTGCCAGCAGCGCCGATTTCCCCCAGAACCAAATCCCCGAGATGAAGACCGATTCCGATGGCCACGGGGGCGCCACCCTCTTCGACCAGTTTTGTGTTGAACTCGGACAGGGCTGTGCTGATATTTTCGGCGGCTTTCAATGCGGCCCGCGCCGAAGACTTTTCATCCTCGGTTTCAAACACCGCCAGCAGCCCGTCGCCCAAATACTTGTCCACCGTGCCATTGGCGCCAATGATGCCGGGAACAATGGCGTCAAAGAACCGGTTCAGCAGGAATACCACGTCGTAAGGCAACTGGCCGGTGGTGCGGGCGGTAAATCCGCGCATGTCGAGGAACAGGATTGCCAACCGTCGTTCCTCGCCCTGGCTGGCATGGGCGCGGTCGCGACGGCCATCGGGGCGGAACACCCGCAATACGGTCAGCGGATGGCTTGGCTGGATTTGGCAAGCCAGCCGGGCGTTAGCGGGGGCTTTGACCGCCGCCAGGCTGTGCGCTTCGGCGGCGCTGGGCGGATGCAATCGGTCGCCACCCTGCTCGATGATCACTCGGCAAGTGGTGCAGCGACCGCGACCGCCACATAACGCGGTGTGTGGAACCCCGTGAACCCGTGATATTTCCAGCAATGTTAGCCCCTTGGTGGCCGAGATCTCGGGGCCATTGGTGTATCGGATCCGTACCGATTTACGCCAGTTTAGAATCCTGCGAGTTGCGTAGAACAAAGTGGCCAGCGCCAGGATCACCCAAAATGCGTAGAGTAGATAATCGGCTATCGTGATGAGAGTGGTAAAGGTGTCGCGATCCGGCCAGTGATAATCCTCCATCAGGTCCCAGCGGGTCTCGTCGTCCTGAAACAGCAAGAGCATCCGGCGGCCTTGGGTCAGGAAGCCGGACAGGGCAAAGCCGGGCAGCAGCATGGCAAAGCCAACCAGAACCGGGAACCAGCGTCGCCACCAAGCTGTGGCGCGCAACCAGAAATGCAGCCCCATGCAGCCATGTGTCCAGACGATCAACAGCAGTACCGACTGCCAGGCACCATCCACTGTGTCCCACAGCAATACAGTGATATAGCCGTATTCGTCATTGACCCCAAAAACCTCATGCGCCACCCGTGTGTGGACAATGTGTTTGATCAGCAAGAGTGGGATGGATAGGCCTAAAACGACCTGAGTGGCCTCCCAGGCGGGCATGCGCAGGGTGCGCCGGGCCGCAAGCTTGGCAATTGCCAGGCCCGCATGGGTCAGCAGCGCCGCCAGAATGATCGTTTCTCCCAGCACGTTGCGGGTGATCACCTGCCGAGTGTCTTGTCCCCAGTCGATGGCCTCGTCCGAGAACAGACCGAGGCCGAGGTTGAGGAAATGGAAAAAGGAAAAAGTGAACAGGATCAGCCCGGTGATGATCCGGGTTCGCGTGGCCCAATCGCCGCGCCACAGGTCGCTCACCTGTCTGTATCCTGATAGGGTGCCGTCATGGGATGACTGTGCGGCTTGGCCAGGGATCGGTCAAGCTGTGTGAACTGCTTGCTCAACAGACCGGACAGCGCCTGACCGTTCCCACGGGAAGGCGCTGTCCTTGATTTCTTAGGTCTGGTGTCAGCCGTCTTGTTCAGCCAGGAACTTTTCTGCATCCAGCGCTGCCATGCAGCCCATACCAGCCGAGGTCACAGCCTGGCGATAGATGTGGTCGGTCAGATCACCAGCGGCAAACACGCCGGGAATGCTGGTTTTGGTGGTGCCCGGTTCGGTCACGACATAACCGCCAGAGTGAGTTTCCAGCGAATCCGCGACCAGCTCGCTGGCTGGGGCATGGCCGATGGCGACAAACACGCCCTTACATGGGATCTCGGTGATCTCGCCGGTTTTGACGTTTTTGGTAACGACGCCTTCGACGCCCAGTGGGTTTTCGGTGCCGACAACCTCTACCAGAGTGTTGAACCACAGCGGCACGATCTTGTCGTTCTTCATCAGCCGGTCGATCAGGATCTTCTCGGCGCGCAACTCGTCGCGGCGGTGGATCAGCGTCACCTTGGAGGCAAATTTAGTCAGGAACAGGGCTTCCTCGACGGCCGTATTGCCGCCACCAATAACCACGATCTCATCACCACGATAAAAGAATCCGTCACAGGTGGCACAGGCCGAGACGCCAAAACCTTTGAACTTTTCTTCGCTCTCCATCCCCAGCCATTTGGCGCGCGCACCGGTGGCCAGAATGACGGCATCAGCCGTGTAGATGGTGCCACTGTCACTTTTGGCGGTGAACGGGCGTTTGCTGGTGTCCAGTTCGGTGATGATGTCACCGATGATCTCGCAGCCCATCGCTTGCGCGTGATCCTGCATCTTGATCATCAGGTCCGGGCCTTGCACCTCGGTGTAGCCGGGATAGTTCTCGACTTCGGTGGTGGTGGTCAACTGGCCGCCGGGCTCGATGCCCTGCACCAGAATGGGCTCCAGCATGGCGCGGCTGGCGTAGACGCCGGCGGTATAACCCGCAGGCCCTGAGCCAATGATCAGAACCTTGGTGTGGCGCGTCTCAGTCATCGAAGTATCCCCAAATTTAGCAGCAAGGCGGGTAAGCCGCCGGTTGGCACCCATATAGCGATCCGGCAGGGCGGCTTAAACCCCTCGAAATGACGCGGGTGCGCGAATGTCGCTGGGTTGCCGGTCAGCAAAGATTATTGCGCTAACGTGAAATATAATTGCGTGCTCTGCGGCTGCTGCTATAAGAAACGCAAATTTAACGGAGAGCTGAACATGGTCACGACACGCCTGGACTCGATCGATCGCAAGATCCTGTCAGAGCTGCAAGCAGATGGGCGCATGACCAATGTCGAGCTGGCCAAACGCGTGGGTATTTCGGCTCCTCCCTGCCTGCGTCGGGTGCGGACACTGGAAGAATCCGGGTATATTCAAGGGTATCATGCCGATGTGAATGCGCGCGAATTGGGATTCGAGGTGCAGGTGTTTGCCATGGTCGGGTTGGAAAGCCAGGCCGAGGTCGAGCTGAGCGCCTTTGAAGAGAAATGCCGCAACTGGCCACTGGTGCGCGAGTGTCACATGCTGAACGGCGAGGTGGATTTCATTCTGAAATGTGTCGCCCCGGATCTGAGCACCTTTCAGAGTTTCCTGACCGGTGGGTTGCTGACCACGCCGAATGTGGCCTCGGTTAAGACTTCGCTGGTGATCCGTGGAGCCAAGGATGAACCGGGCGTGCCGTTCGAGGTGCTTGAAGAGCGGCTGGCGAGAGAGGCCTGAGCAGGCCGTACTTCACTGCGAATTAGACATGAAAAATTGGGCAGCACCTGACCTTGGGGAGGTGCAAAGCGCCTTCCCGTGGGGAGTGAGATCCGTCTAGGAAATGATCCGGGGGATCATTTCAGGAACGAACAGGCGGAGCCTATGGGCGCTGCCCGGCGGTACCGGGCAAAAAACCGCTTCATACTGGCGTCTGCGCAGCCTATAACGCCGCTATGACCCATCGTGCGGCCATCATTATTCGAATTATATCCCCGGCTCTCTGATCGATGAGACGCCGGGCAAAGGTGTTTGATCCCTCGCACCGACCGCTTTTTGATATTCCAGAACAGACCATCCAAAGGACGCCCGCCATGTGCGCCGACACGCCCGAAGCCCCAGACTATAAATCCACGCTGAACCTTCCCAAGACCGATTTCCCCATGCGCGCTGGCCTGCCCAAGCGCGAGCCGCAATGGCTGGAGCGCTGGGCCAAGATTGGCGTTTACGACCGCCTGCGCGAGAAAGAGGGCCGTGAGCCGTTCACGCTGCACGATGGTCCTCCCTATGCCAACGGGCATTTGCACATCGGTCACGCGCTGAACAAGACCATCAAAGACATGATCGTGCGCTCGCACCAGATGATGGGCTATGACGCGCGTTACGTGCCGGGCTGGGATTGTCACGGTCTGCCGATCGAGTGGAAGATCGAGGAAAAGTACCGCAAAAAGGGCAAGAACAAGGACGACGTCGATATCATCGACTTCCGTCAGGAATGCCGCAAGTTTGCCGAGGGCTGGGTGGATATCCAGCGTGAAGAGTTCAAACGTCTGGGCATCACTGGCAATTGGGATGACCCATACCTGACCATGGCCTATCACGCCGAGGCGGTGATCGCGGCGGAATTCCAGAAATTCCTGATGAACGGCACGCTGTATCAAGGCTCGAAACCTGTAATGTGGTCGCCGGTTGAAAAAACCGCGCTGGCCGAGGCCGAGGTGGAATACCACGACAAAGAGAGCCACACCATTTGGGTGAAGTTCGCCGTGGATGAAGTGGGCTTTTCAGAAGCTATCCCCGGGAAAACAATTGGTGATTTGCTCGGTGCCTACGTTGTCATTTGGACCACAACTCCATGGACAATCCCATCGAACAAGGCCGTCGTCTTTGGTCAGGACATTGCCTATGGCCTGTACGAAGTCACCGGGACGCCCGAGGAATCTTGGGTTGCGGTTGGCGACAAATACTTGCTTGCTGATAATCTAGCCGCTGACGTGATGAAGCGCGCGCGTCTGTCCGAGGATCAATACACCCGCCTGCGCGATGTTCAGTCAGAAGAGTTGGAAGGCATCAGCCTGAAACACCCGCTCCACGGCGCCGAAGGTGGCAACGGCGAATGGGACGATATCCGCGATTTCCGTGCGGCTGACTTTGTCACTGACACCGAAGGCACGGGTTTTGTGCACTGCGCGCCCTCGCACGGTATGGAAGAATTCGAACTCTACCGTGATCTGGGCATGCTGGAGCAGGTCATCACCTATAACGTGCTGGACGACGGTGGCTTCCGCGCGGATCTGCCGTTCTTTGGGGGCAGTTACATCCTGAACCGCAAAGGCGGCGAGGGTGATGCCAACAAGAAGATCATCGACAAGCTGGTCGAGGTCGGCGGCTTGATGGCGCGGGGCAAGATCAAACACAGCTATCCGCATTCGTGGCGTTCCAAGGCTCCGATCATCTATCGCAATACGCCGCAGTGGTTTGCTGCGGTGGATCGTGAAATCGGTGACGGGCAGGACACTCACGGTAAAACCATCCGCGACCGGGCGCTGACCTCGATTGACGAGCTGGTGAAATGGACCCCGCAAAAGGGCCGCAACCGGTTGTATTCAATGATCGAAAGCCGTCCCGATTGGGTGCTGTCGCGCCAACGCGCCTGGGGCGTGCCGCTGACCTGCTTTGTCAAAAAGGGTCTGCTGCCAACCGATCCCGGTTTCCTGTTGCGTGACGACGCCGTGAATGCCCGCGTTGTTGCGGCGTTCGAGGCCGAAGGCGCTGATGCCTGGTATATGGACGGTGCCAAGGAACGCTTCCTTGGTGACGATTACAATGCGGATGAATGGGAGCAGGTGTTCGACGTGCTCGACGTCTGGTTCGACTCAGGCTCGACCCACGCATTCGTGTTGCGCGACCGCGAAGACGGCACCAAAGATGGCATCGCTGATGTTTATATGGAAGGCACCGACCAGCACCGCGGTTGGTTCCACTCGTCGCTGTTGCAGGCCTGTGGCACTCTGGGTCGCGCGCCGTATCGTAATGTGGTGACCCACGGGTTCACGTTGGACTCCAAGGGCATGAAGATGTCCAAATCGCTGGGTAACACCATCGTGCCGGAAACGGTGATCAAGCAATACGGCGCCGATATCCTGCGTCTCTGGGTGGCGCAGACCGATTACACCACCGACCAGCGCATCGGGCCGGAAATTCTGAAAGGCACCGCCGACAGCTATCGCCGCTTGCGCAATACTATGCGCTATATGCTGGGGTCGTTGGACGGGTTCACGGAAGATCAAAAGGTTGCGCCTGAAGACATGCCCCGGTTAGAGCGCTGGGTGCTGCACCGGATGGCTGAACTGGATCATCAGGTACGCAGTGGCTATCAATCGTATGATTTCCAGGGCGTGCTTTCAGCGGTGTTTAACTTTGCTACCCTCGATCTGTCGTCCTTTTACTTCGACGTTCGCAAGGACGCGCTGTATTGCGATGGCGACACGTTGAACGCCCGTGCCGCACGCACGGTGCTGGACCTGCTGTTCCACCGTCTCACCAGCTGGCTGGCGCCAATTCTGGTGTTCACCATGGAAGAGGTCTGGCTGGAGCGTTACCCCGGTGACGACAGTTCGGTTCACCTGACCGATTTCCCACATACGCCGGCAGATTGGCTGGACGAACCACTGGCCGAGGCCATGGCTAAGGTGCGTCGGGTGCGCCGGGTGACCACTGCGGCCCTGGAGCTGCAACGTCAGGACAAGGTGATCGGCTCCAGTCTTGAGGCGGCACCGGTGGTGCACGTCGAAGACCCAGAGGTCGTGGCAATCCTGCGCACCGTGCCGCTGGACGATCTGTTCATCACATCCGGGGTTGTCCTGAGTAGTGATCCTGCTCCGGCCGAAGCCTTCCGTATGCCCGAGTATGACGGTATTTCGGTGGTGTTTGAAAAGGCGGAGGGCGAGAAATGTCAGCGTTGCTGGAAGATCCTGCCGGATGTTGGCCAGCATAGTCACGGCGATGTCTGCGGCCGTTGTAACGACGCGCTGGGCTAATCCAGTAGCGCCTACTTTTCAGAAGTCTTATGCGCTGCCCTTCCCGTTGATGGGGAAGGGCGGCGTTTGTTATTAATTCCTCCCCGATCCTGTCAGGGTGTTTTGGGTCTTACACTACGATATTTAGGATCTGACGGTACTGCAGCTCTGCGGTGATGATGCTGACAGGCTTCGGGCCTGCGTGGCAGCCCGAGCGCAGATCCTGATAGGATGACTGAATGTTTTTGACGCCTGTTGGATCGATATTCAGGGCCTCAAGGCGCGCCGCTTTGCGGGCTGGTCCAGCGTTCTGTGGCAGCTGGTCCTGCGGGTCGGTTTTGCCCAGAGCGATATCACGGGCCAGGGTGCGAGCAGACCCAATCTGCTGCCCCGGTAGATCTTGCGGGCGTTCATTTCCCTGTGCAGCCAGGCGGGCAGAGGCACGGGCCGGTCCAACGTATTGCGTCTGCAGGAATTTTTGGCGCGCATATTCGATAGCTTTGGACGCAGCGACATCACGGTCAATCTGATTGCTTTTTCCCGTGGCGATAACAGTTTCGACCTGAATAATCGCAGCTTTGGCAGCCTGCTGAATGGGCGTGTAAGTTTGGATGTTGCTGGAGACTGCCGAGATCATTTGCTGCACCTTTGGTTTCAAATCCTTCATATGTTTTACGCGAATTTTAGCCAAACTGGGACGTAATCTTAATAAAGGTTAACGCGCGTTCGACCCGGAAGCCCGTACCTGTTGGCGCGGCTCTTGAGGGCGTTAGTAAATGTATTAATGTCGGCGCGCCCTTGCGCAGGCTGTTGGAATGAATGAGGGTGCGCCCATGCCCGTAGCCTCGCTCAAAACTCCCGTTGGTTTGCTCTCAGTTGAAGAGCGCGATGGCGCTATTGTGCGGCTGGACTGGTCTGCGGATGGGACTGCGCGATCTGCATTGCTGGATGTGGCGCTGGATCAGTTGCGGGCTTATTTTGCCGGGGAATTGCAGGTCTTTGATCTGCCACTGCAGGTGGATGGGTCCGATTTTCAACGGCGCGTGTGTGACGCCATGTTTGCGATTCCGTTTGGCGAGACCCGCACTTACGGCGATATCGCGCGCGAGTTGGGCGGAGCAGCGCAGCCTGTTGGCAATGCCTGCGGCGCCAATCCTATCCCGGTGATCATCCCGTGCCACCGGGTGCTGGGGGCCAATGGTCTGGGCGGGTTCTCGGGCGCTGGCGGGGTCGAGACCAAGGTGGCGCTGCTAAAGCATGAAGGCGCTGGCGGATTACTGATTTGAGGGCTGCATGAACGCGACGATTTTTCTGGCGGTATTATTTGCCGCCTTTTTGCACGCGGGCTGGAACGCGCTGGTCAAGACCGGTGGCGACAAGTTTCAGGCGATGTTCATCCTGTCCACCTCGCAGGGGGCGATGGGGCTGTTGATGACCCTTGTCCTGCCGTTGCCTCAGGGCCAGGTCTGGCTGTGGTTGTTGGCGTCTGGGGTGGTGCATTCGCTGTACAAATTTTTTCTGAGCTCGGCGTATGAGCACGGCGATCTGAGCCGGGTTTATCCGATTGCCCGCGGGTTGGCGCCGATGCTGGTGGCACTGGTCGGGGTGTTCTACTTGGCCGATGAATTGTCGACGCTCGAATACCTTGGGATTGCTGCGCTGGGCACTGGTATCATTGCTATGGCTCGCGGCGTGTTCAGCAATGGCGAGAGCCGGCATATGCTGCGTTTTGCCATTGCCTCGGCGCTGATGACGGCCTGTTATTCGCTGATCGACGGGTTGGGCGCGCGGGTGGCAGGCGATGCCACGGTATTTGTCGCTTGGATGTTCTTGATCGACGGGGTGATCTTTGGGTCCTGGGCGCTGTGGCGACGAGGGCCATCTGTGCTGGCGGCACGGCGTCGGGTCTGGTTGCGCGGATGTATGGCCGGTGGGGCTTCGCTGGGGGCGTATTGGATTGCGGTCTGGGCGATGACACAGGCGCCAATTGCACTGGTGACAGCGCTGCGAGAGACCTCGATCCTGTTTGCGGTGCTGATTGGCGTGGTGGTGTTTCGCGAGCGGTTTGATCGCGCCAAGGCGGTGGCGACCGTGCTGATTGTTGGCGGTGTGGTGCTGACGCGGATCTAGGCTGGGCCAGCCGAGAAATACAGAGGCCCGTGCTTGACCTTGGGGAGGTGCGAAGTGCCTATCCGTTTTGCCGAAGGCAAACCTTTGGTTTGACGGGGAAGGTCAGGCGCGGGCCGTGCGGCTACGCCTTACGGCCCAAGTTGCGCCACTACGGGTGTCGCTATCTTCTCAGCTGTTCCCAGCTTTAGACTGAACCGGAACGACCTGCTGAACAACGCCCACAAACAGCAAATAGAGTGAGGTCACAACCAGCCCCCAATGCGCCCAGCTTTGCGGATGGAAATCCACCCAAGCGGCCCAACCGGCAAAGAAGGTCCAGGCCAGCGCCATTGGCAGCGTGACCAAGCGCCAGCGCTCGGTACGGACCGGATGCACGAACTTTAGTGGCAGGAACATCGCAACGGATAGCACGGTGACCAGCGCCAGGCTGGTCCAGTGGCTGGGTTGCAGTGCAAAAATCACCAACACCAGCATGTTAAAGCAGCCGGGAAAGCCGGAAAACGAGTTGTCCTTGGTCTTCATCCGGGTGTCGGCAAAATACATCGCGCTGGCAAAGGTGATGACGATGATTGCAAACCAGCCGGTCCAGCCTGCCATCAGGCCTGAGTTAAACAGAGCAAAGGCGGGGATGAACACATAAGTCAGGTAGTCGATGATCAGATCCAGCAGCACCCCGTCGAATTCAGGCGCATAGGTTTTGACGTCAAACCGCCGCGCCAATGGTCCATCAATGCCGTCAACGGCAAAGGCCACCACCAGCCAAAGGAACATCAGGCTCCACTCTTGTTCAACAGCAGCAAGCATCGCCAACATCGCCAAAACGGCGCCGGTGGCGGTGAAAAGATGAACACAAAGGGCGCGGATCTGAGGAGTCATTAAACCGTGATGCCGAATTTCCCCTCAGGCTGCAAGTGCTCAGCTAGCTGAGATGCGTTTTTCCATCGCTTTGTGAAACAGGGTTTCGGTCATATCACTGGCAGCTTTACGTCCAGTGGCCTGGCCATCCGGACCATCTGCCGGAACGAATTCTCCACGTGCGGCCTTGCCGGCGCGGTAGAAATCAAATTCCTGGTCCGAGATCTGGCCATCGCCATCAAGGTCGAGCTCTTTCAATACCTGACTAAAGTCGAGCTGACCTAACTGATCTTTTAGCGCGATGGGCTGGTTGGCGGCAGCAGGGGGCGTGTTGTTGGCGAGAGATGTGGTAGCGGAAATAGTCATCTTGGCATCCTTTCTGGAATAATACAGGGCCAAGACACCCGAAAATGTTTAACCTCAGGTTGCTAAGTTGCGAAAAAGTAACCTGGAATTGTACTGCCTCGCGAACTTGTCTCGGGGGCAGGCAAGGTCGCGAGAGACTATCAGTTACTAACGCGGACTTCTTCCAGCGGATAGGCAAGGAAATCCTGATCTTCCCAGCCTTGGTGGCAGTCATGACAGAACGATTGCTTGAATTTCAAAGGTTTGCCGTTGGGTTGTATGCCACTATAGAGCCAGTCATTGGTCTCATTGGCGGCCCCAGCTTCCAGCTTGGTCATGATGAACAACGGGCCAACCACAGCGGCGTTTTTCTTTTTATTGATATTGATGCTTTCCTTGGCCAGTCGCGAGCCGACCGGCATCACCACGCCTTCTTCGGCGAACTTTAGATACTGTTCGGCGGCAATGTCATTGGCGTAAGTCAGCAGCAAGCGGTTGCCATGTGCACCGGCCACGCCGTGCCGGGTGCCGGTAATGGTCCAGTTGCGGTAGTTCTTGGCCACCATATCGCCGCCCTGAGAGTAAGCATCGACCATCCGGTCGCCGATGCAGTCGTAGATGCTGGCGATATCAGCCTCGGTCAGATCAAACGGTTCGGTGGTCGAAACCTGACAATCCTGCGCCTGTGCGGCAGTGTTGGCGACCAGGGCGACGGATAGGACTGCCGCAAGTTTCAAGAGAGGGTTCATGGTGTTGGCTCCTGTCGTTTTGCTATCACCAGCTTGGTTTCACAAATCTACAGGTTTCCGGATGATCCACAGTGCACGATGGTACACAAGCCCGTGACGCGGTCAGGCCTTGGGGTGGGTGCGGTTGTAGACTTCCATCAAATGCGCGGTGTCGACGGCGGTATAGGCCTGGGTTGTTGACAGCGAGGCATGTCCCAGCAGCTCTTGAATTGTGCGTAGATCGCCGCCGGCCTCAAGAAGATGTGTTGCAAAGCTGTGGCGCAACGCATGCGGAGTGGCGGTGGCAGGCAGGCCTAGTTGGGCGCGGGTCTTGGCCATCACGCCCTGGATCAGTCGCGGGTTCAACGCGCCACCACGTACGCCGCGAAACAGTGGCAAATCTTCTTCTTGTGGGTGGGGGCAAAGCGTCAGGTAGCGGTCGACGGCGTCTCGGGCGGCTCTGATGACCGGAACGATACGTTCCTTGCCACCCTTACCGGTGATCCGCAACACGGCTGCGATGGGAGCGTCTTTGCCGAGCAACCCCAGCGCCTCGGATATCCGAAGGCCGCAACCATACAAAAGCGTGACAACGGCAACGTCGCGCGCGGCCACCCAATCCGAGTTGGATTGATGCTCGACTGTGTCCAACACCGCCTTGGCGGCTTCGGCAGCCAGAGGGCGGGGCAGTTTCTTTTGAAACTTGGGGGCGCGAGCCATCAGGACTGAGGTCGGCTCAAAGCCTTCGCGTTCAGCCAGCCAACGGTAGAAGCTTTTCACCGCCGACAGTTTGCGAGCAAGAGATCGCGCACCGGTGCCGGAGTTGCGGGTCTTTGCCATCCAGGCGCGCATGTCGGCGGTGGTGATGGTCTGCAGTGCGCCCAATCCTTGCGGCGCGGCAAAATGCAGTGTCATGAACGAGAGGAACTCGCCCACGTCGCCGCGATAGGCGGTCAGGGTATTGTCGGCCGAGCCGTTCAGGGCCTTTTGGCTGGCCAGCCAATGTTGCAGCGCATCGCGACAGGCTGGCGAGATCAGGCTCACGATAGCCAGTGACGCATCGACCGTTCAAACACGCCACTAAAGAAGGTCAGCAAGTCGGTGCCATGCTGCGGGGTGAACTGGTGCGGATCCTCGGCGCCCATCACCAGCAATCCGGGCAGGCGGCCATTTCCGAAGTCCAGTTTCAGACAGGCCTCGGAGCGGATCCAGTCGGCTTTGTCACCAAAGAGCTGCGACGAGGCACCCTGAATTTGGCGTAGGGTGACGGGGCGGATCATGCCACCGCGACCCTGGCTGATGTAGTCGTCGATAAAGCCGGGCTCGACGATGTTGAGCACTTCGCCCATGCGTTTGACGGCTGGGTTTTGGTCATCCTGCACAGTTTCCAGCACCAGTGTGACTGCATCCAGTCGCAGGATTTCCGCCAGATCACCGCGCAGATTTTTCAGGAAACCCTCAAAATTGGTCGGATCCATCAGCGACAGCACAGCCCGGTGGATCTGATTGGTGCCCGCCAGATTGTCATAGGCGGCAGCAATCACCGATCGATGGGTGTCTTCCAGCCGATCCAGCCGCGCCTCCATCCGCTCCATGGCGATGCCACGCAGATCAACGATATTGGCCCCCATTGCACGCTCGTTGGCCGAGACCAACGCGTTCATGGCCGTTTGATCGTCAAGCACCGCATCGGGCTTGGCGACAATCGCTTGACGCAGGGATTCTTCTAGGACGGGGCTGCTGCTGCTCATATTTTGACCTCTGGTGGGTTTGGCGCAGTGTATAACACGAGATTTAACGAAAAGTGGGGAAAATTTGCGCAGGCGCGGGTTTTTGCGCAGTGCGGGAAAAACATTGCCTCGTATCAAGGTTGCTGGACGAAGGGCCTGCACCGGTGGGACCGTGATGGTATCCAGTCAATCTGCTCAGACGCGAAGACTATAGGAAATTGAAGTTAAATTCAGCGGCTGGAAGGTATCGATACTTGGCATGGGGGGAGTTGATGGATAATGACGTGGCCACTAAATCTTCGGCTCAATAAGGACTTTCGATGCCTCTCTTTGGACTATTACTGATCGTCATCACGACACTTTTCCCCGCTTATCAACTTTGCTCTCTACCAAATGTGGCCGATCAAATAGCTCTTTTCTCTCAGTATCTTGGCCTAGCAGCACTTATCTTGATGGCATGGGGGCAAATTTTGTCGACCCGCCTTCCCGGGGTTGAGGCAATTTTTGGTGGCCTGGACCGTGTCTACGTTCTGCACAAATGGGCCGGTATCTCAGCGATGGTCGCCATTCTAGTGCACGATACGGTAGACGCAGAAATGCGTGGACTTGGTCGAGAAACAGTTTTGACCGAGTTTGCGGAAACTTTGGGAGAGCTCAGCCTTTATGGGCTTTTGATCCTGGTGGTAATCTCGATCGCGACTTTCATTCCCTATCATCTGTGGAAATGGACCCACAAAGCCATGGGGGCTATGTTTGCCGCAGGTGTGTTCCATTTTGTATTCATCCTGAAGCCCTTTGCGATTGGAGACCCTGCGGGACTGTATACAGGCGTCTTTTGCGCTGCCGGGCTTGCGGCCTATATTTGGATGTTGCTGCCCGAAGATATGCGCCCTTCGCGGAATTACGAAATTACAAAGCTGGAACAAACAGGTGGGGCTTTGGCCATTACGATGACCCCGGATACCAAACAGATCAGCGCGAAACCGGGTCAATTTGGCGTGCTTCGCTTCGTTGGTTCTGTCAACTCTGAACCCCACCCATTTAGTTTCTCTAAAATCGGTAGTGACGGATCGCTTCGAGTAACGGTCAAAGGCCTTGGTGATTTTACCACTGGTTTGGCAAAAACGGTCGCAACCGGCCAAGGGGTGCGCATTCAGGGGCCCTTTGGCAAGTTTAAGCTGTCTGCCAAAAGGCGTGAAATTTGGATCGCAGCTGGCATTGGCATTACCCCGTTTCTGGCCTGGGCTGACGCTCTTTCTGCTGATGCCGAACAGATTGATCTCTTCTACTGTGTAAAGTCACGCACCGACGCCCCACATCTGGCCGAGTTGGAGCAGATTGCGCAGGCAAAGCCTAACCTTCATCTGCACATGATCGTTTCTACCGAAGGGCAGCGGTTGTCGGCAGAGGTGATCACGCAATCAACCGACACCAATTTGGCGCAAGTCACAGTTTCATTCTGTGGTCCAGTTTCATTGCGTAGAGCGCTGCAAGCTGGCCTAAGCCGCTATGGAGTCACCGCGCGGCGCTTTCAGTATGAAGAATTCGAATTCCGGACAGGCGTTGGCCTAAGACGCCTTGCCCAGTGGGTGCTCGACCGCTAGCGGCGTATCTAGGCCTATGTGCACACCATACAAAGGAGGCGCCAACTGGTGCCTCCTTTGTATGTTCAATTGAGATATCGCTTACAGGATTTTGATGTCTGCCGCTTTGATATCTGCCAGGAATGCTGCCAGACCTTTGTCGGTCAGTGGGTGGTTGACCAGGGCCTTGATCACGGCAGGCGGTGCAGTGATCACGTCGGCGCCGAGGCGGGCACAGTCCAGAACGTGGTTCGCCGAGCGGATTGACGCAGCCAGGATCTCGGTGTCGAAACCGTAGTTGTCATAGATGGTGCGGATGTCTTCGATCAGCTCCATGCCGTCCAGGTTGATGTCATCCAAACGACCGATGAAAGGCGAGATGAAGGTCGCACCAGCTTTGGCGGCCAACAGCGCCTGATTGGCTGAGAAGCACAGGGTGACGTTGACCTTGTGGCCGTCGTCGGTGAGGGCCTTACAAGCTTGCAAGCCGTCCCATGTCAGCGGTACTTTGACAGTGATGTTATCGGCGATCTCAAGCAGCTTGCGGCCTTCGGCGATCATGGTTTTGGCGTCAATGGCGGTGACTTCGGCGGATACCGGGCCATCGACCAGTGCACAGATCTCTTTGGTGACTTCGATGATGTCACGGCCGGATTTCTTGATCAGCGATGGGTTGGTGGTCACACCGTCAACCATGCCCAGATCGTTCAGCTCGGCAATGGCGTCGATCTCGGCGGTGTCTACGAAAAACTTCATGTGAAGGATCCTTTGGATGGGTTGGCAGTTGTTTGCGCTAACCATTACTGCAGCGGTTTAGGTTTGCGCTAGCCTTTAACGCAATAGCGAGGCATTAAAAACCCCTGAGGCAGAAAGGCATTGGCGTGAGCGCACAGGAGTTTTTTCATGCAGGCGAGCGGGTCGGGGTTCTGACCACGCAACCGCTTGATCGGGTTCTGGATTACCGCGCCCCTGAGGGCGGCTGTTTTCGTGGCGCCTATGTCGAAGTGCCATTGGGGCCGCGAAAAGTTTTAGGGGTGATCTGGGGGCCGGGGCAGGGCGATTTTGATTCGGCCAAGCTGCGATCAGTGAACCGGGTGCTGGACGTGGCCCCGATGCGCGACGAGATGCGCCAGTTTCTGAGCCGGGCTGCTGATTACACCCTGACGCCGCTGTCTGCGATGCTGCGACTGGCGACGCGGGCGCCGGGCTTGTCGGACCCAGTGTCGATGCGCAAGATCCTGCGCCGTGGTGCGTCTGAGCCCGAGCGGATGACCTATGCGCGGGGGCGGGTGCTGGCGGCACTGGACGAATACGCTGGGCTGGCCTTCACTCCCAAAGAATTGGCGGATCTGGCTGGGGTTACGCCTTCGGTGATCAAAGGCTTGGTGAAGCAGGGTGTGCTGCGCGAGGAAGAGGCACCGCGCGATCTGCCTTATCCGCATCTGGATCCGGACATGCCGGGCAAGACCCTGAACGAGGATCAAGCCGAGGCCGCCGCAACTTTGGCAGAGGCGGTGCAAAGCGGCGCCTACGGCACCACCCTGCTGAAGGGGGTGACCGGATCGGGTAAGACGGAGGTCTATCTTGAGGCTGTCGCGGCCTGTCTGCGTGCGGGTCGGCAGGCGCTGGTACTGCTGCCCGAGATTGCTCTGACCGCCGAGTTTCTGACCCGTGTCGAGGCGCGCTTTGGCGCCACCCCAGCAGAGTGGCATTCCGGCGCGACGATGACCGAACGCCGCCGGGTTTGGCGGATGGTGGGGCAGGGCAATGCGCAACTGGTGATCGGCGCGCGTTCCTCGCTGTTTTTGCCGTTCCAAAATCTGGGCCTGATCATTGTCGATGAGGAACACGACACGTCGTACAAGCAAGAAGAGGGCGTGTTGTATAACGCCCGCGACATGTCGGTGCTGCGGGCGAATATGTGCTCGGCGCAGGTGGTGCTGGCTTCGGCCACGCCGTCCTTGGAAAGCTGGGTCAATGCCGAAGCGGGCAAATACCGCCGCCTTGATCTGGCCGCGCGCTATGGTGCGGCAGTGCTGCCGGAAATGCGGTCCATCGATATGCGCACCGAAAAGCTGGCGTCGGCGACCTGGATCTCGCCCAGCCTGCGCACGGCCATGGGCAAACGGCTGGAACGCGGCGAGCAGTCGCTGTTGTTCCTGAACCGACGCGGCTTTGCGCCAGTGACCATCTGTCGGGCCTGCGGCAATCAGGTAGCCTGCGATCATTGCGATGCGCGCATGGTCGAACACCGGTTCCAGAACCGTCTGATGTGCCACCAGTGTGGCGAGACCAAGCCACTGCCCACCGTCTGTCCGTCCTGCGAGGTCGAGGGCAAGATGGCCCCGGTTGGCCCCGGCATCGAGCGGTTGGGCGAAGAAGCCGCAAGCGTTTTTCCCGATGCGCGGATTGCCGTGCTCAGCTCAGATTTGTTTGGTTCGGCGCGTGCGTTGAAAGAGCGGATATCGGAGATCGTCAAGGGCGAGGCGGATATAATCTTAGGCACCCAGCTGGTGGCCAAGGGGCACAACTTTCCGCTGCTGACCCTGGTTGGAGTGATCGATGCGGATCTGGGACTGCAGGGATCAGACCTGCGCGCCGCCGAGCGCACCTTTCAGCTGATGCGGCAGGTGGCAGGCCGGGCAGGCCGGGCCGAGAAGCCGGGAGAGGCCCTGTTGCAGAGTTTCCAGCCCGAGCACCCGGTGATCCGCGCCATTTTGTCGGGCGATGAAGAAGGCTTCTGGAAGGCCGAAGCGGCAGAGCGTCAGGCCGCAGGAGTGCCGCCATACGGCCGTATGGCAGGGATTATCCTGTCAGGGCCTGATCTGGCGCAGGTGTTTGATCTGGGCAATGCACTGGCCCGCAATGATGGTCCGCTGCGCGCCATCGGCGCGCAGGTCTATGGCCCGGCACCAGCCCCCATCGCCCGTATTCGCGGCCGCCATCGGGTGCGCTTGTTGATTAAGGCTGCCAAGGACGTGCCGTTGCAAAAGGCAATCTCGCGCTGGATTGCGCCTTGTCGGTTGAAGGGAGATCTGCGGCTGAATGTGGACATTGATCCGCAGAATTTCTTTTGACCACAAGGTGCTCGTTGTGAACGTTGGATTTTGAGTATTTTTAGCAAAAAGAAACACAAGTGGGTTCACTGCTTTGAAGTTTCTTTTTGCCTTAAATACTCACTGCGCCACGCTGATCCACCAGCCAGTCCGTCACCATTGCGCTAATCCACATGCAAAACAGGGCAAGCCAGGCGGTTCCAACAAACACCGACCCACCAGTGACGCCAGCACCGACGGCGCAACCGCCGGCCAGCATACCGCCGAACCCCATCAGCGCAGCTCCGGTCATTGCTTTGCGCATGGTGGGGGCGTCGTCAAAGGCCTGAAATTTCAACTCGTCCCCCAGCGAAGCCGCGACCAAGGCGCCGATGAACACACCGGGCACCAGGCCGATGTCAAATTCCAGCACTGAGCCGTGCTCTAGAAAGAACATCAGCGTGTTGGCCGAGGGACCAGTGAAGGTGGCGCTTTCGACCTGCACTGGGTCAAAGGCCACTTGGCTTAGCGCATAGGTCAGCACCCAGCCCAGAGCCACGGCAAATCCGACGCCAGAGGCAAAGATCAAACGAGAGGCGCCGATCCGGTTACGTCGGGCAAGGGTCAAGGCCAGAACCGCAATTGCAGCGCCGATCAGCAAGCCGGAATAATGCGGCAACCCGGTGGCGGCCAACAGATCCACGTTGCGGCCCCCATCGGTGATCCAGAGCCCGGCCAGTTGGCTGCGCAGCGGCGACAGAATGCCGGACAGGCTCATCTGCGCCACAACGGCAAAGATCAGCCCTGACACCACCGAGCGCAGGTTGCCAGTGGCGGCGAGCACCAGAAGGCGCCCCGAGCAACCTCGGGCCAGCACCATGCCGATGCCAAACACCAGCCCGCCGATCATAGCACCTGACCAGCTGCCGGGGACCGCCATCATCCGGGCGCTGGAGGCATCCATCAGCCCCAGCATCTGTGCGCCTTGAACCCAAACCAGCGCGGTCGAGAAGGTCAGGAGCCAGACTGCAATGCTGTCTTGCAGGCGGCCTCGGGCGAATTCGACTGTGGCAGCCCGCAGACAAAACTTTGATCGCTGGGCGGAGACGCCAAACACCAGTCCGGTGAGCAGCCCGAACAGGGCAGCGGTAGGGGCTTCGCCGATACGCTCAACCAGGGTGATCAGGTCCATGAAATACTCCAATCAATTCACATATTGCGATGTGTATTGGTTAGTGCTCAGACCTGCATTGATGCAGATCAGATGTGCATCCGCTTGTTGGCTCTACCGCATGCTCCGTTTCAGGCGTATGAGCGAGGGATGTTCAAACCATTCCTCCTTGCCGATTCATCGCACCTGCCGTTTTGGCGCCGTCCGATGACCTTGTTGTTCCTGATGTCGGCCGCGATGCCGATTGCGTTTTTCACCTGGTATGCGCTGCTGAACAATTTTGTCATCGAGGCCGCGGGGTTTGATGGCTCGGATATTGGCTTGTTGCACACAGTGCGCGAGATCCCGGGCTTTTTTGCCATCGGGGTAATTGCCATCATCCTGTTTGTGCGCGAGCAGGTGCTGGGCATGGTGTCGCTGGCGCTGCTTGGCGTGGCGACGGCCTTTACCGCCTGGTTCCCCAGCCTGACCGGCATCCTGACGCTGACCTTTCTCAGCTCGCTTGGCTTTCACTATTACGAGACGGTGAATCAGTCGCTGCAGTTGCAGTGGTTGCCCAAGGACCGCGCGCCTCAAATTCTGGGCTGGTTGCTGGGGATGGGATCAGCGGTGACGCTGGTGGTGTTTATCCTGATCGTGCTGATGTGGGAGACGCTGAACCTGAGCTATAACATCGTGTTCATGTGTGCGGGCTTCACCACCGCCGGGCTGGCGCTATTTGCGCTGTTTGCCTACCCGCAGTTTGAATCGCCGACGCCGCAAAACAAAACCATGGTGCTGCGCAAGCGCTATTGGCTGTATTACGCGCTGCAGTTCATGGCTGGTGCGCGGCGGCAGATCTTTATGGTCTTTGCCGGTTTTATGATGGTCGAAAAATTTGGCTTTGATGTGCACGAGCTGACCGGGCTGTATCTGGTCAATCTGGTGGTCAAGATGCTGGTTGCGCCGTTCCTGGGCAAGGCCGTCGGGCATTTTGGTGAACGCCGCACGCTGATCTGGGAATATGTCGGGCTGACGCTGGTGTTCATGGCCTATGGTGGCATCTACTGGTTCGGCTGGGGCGTGTTGTTTGCCTCGGTGTTATATGTGATCGACAATATCCTGTTTGGGCTGGCGCTGGCGCTGAAGACCTATTTCCAGAAGATTGCCGATCCGGCGGATATCGCTCCGACAGCGGCGGTGGCTTTTACCATCAACCATATCGCGGCGGTGTTCCTGCCGGTGCTGCTTGGGCTGCTGTGGATGGTGTCTCCGGCGGCGGTGTTTGGATTGGCATCGCTGATGGCGTTGACCTCGCTGGGGTTGTCGCTGCTGGTGCCGCGCCATCCTGAACCGGGCAACGAGACGGTGCTGAGCAAATATGCGATGCCTGCGCCGGCGGAGTAACGGCACTGGTGATCGGTTACATCTCTTGTTTGCTTGACCTCTCGGCCCAGCCAGCCTAGGCGCATCTGATCAGTTTCAGGAGTATACGATGCCCACCTTTACCGCCCTCACCACCCTATCCGGACGAGCCGCCGCCGAAGCGCTGGGCGAGGCGATGGAGCGGTTGCTGCCTGAACCCACGGGCGTTGGCGTCCTCGATCTCGAAGATGCATCCGGGCTTTGGGAGGTAGGTGGCTATTTCACCGAAGCGCCCGACGAGGCCGGGCTGGCACTGCTGGCGACCCTGCACAATGCCAGGCCGTTTGCCGTTTCCGAACTGCCAGACACCGACTGGGTGGCGCATGTGCGCCGCGAGTTGGCTCCGGTCGAGGCGGGGCGGTTCTTTGTCTATGGCAGCCATGACGCCGACAAGCTGCCCGGTGACAAGATCCCGCTGCTGATCGAGGCGGCAATGGCCTTTGGCACCGGCCACCACGGTACCACGCTGGGCTGTCTGCGGGCCCTGGATGATCTGATCGGCGAAGGGTTCGAGGCGGGCAAGGTTGCCGATATCGG
>MAAC01010471.1_pt1 | contig 41368 bp, 33 predicted proteins | sample 1115981 | NCBI WGS metagenome assembly MAAC01 (sample SAMN04961126, study PRJNA320927) | seawater metagenome | isolation source: sample BD02T64 sea water enriched with oil for 64 days | place: USA:Gulf of Mexico | collected 2013-07-27 | reverse complement strand
CATCCAAAACTGCAAATAAAAATTAAAGCAGAGCTATCGGCAGAGCTGGCTCAGCAAGTGCGCAATCGAGACATAGACGTCGCCATATTAACTGAACCGGAAACTCCGACACAGGGGTTGCGCAGTCAATTTATATGTGACGAGCCCTTCAATATTATTGCCCCGGCAACAGCGTCAGGGAATAGTCAGGCAGAGTTGTTGAGCCAGCATCCGTTCATCTGGTTTAATCGCCGCACTTGGGCGGGGCAGTTGATAGAGAGGCAATTAAATAAAAGTAAGATCCACGTGCGCTCAGTGATGGAAGTCAACTCCCTCGAGGCCATAGAATCACTGGTGCGCAACGGTATAGGCGTCTCAATAGTGCCACAGCGTGTCTGTGCCCCGGCCTATGATGAGTCGATAAAAGTGCTGCCGTTTGGAAATCCTCAAACAGCCAGGCGCTTAGTGCTAGTGGATAGAGTAAACAACCCCAGAGCCAGGCTCGCTAACGCGCTGCTCCAGGAATTACTGCTGCTGTCGGCAACAGCTGGCGCTGCGTAGCGGCTTAAGCCGCTACAGGGTCATAGATCTCAACAGTAGATTCCTTTTTCGCCGCTAAATATTGCTCTAATGCTAAGTTCTGTCGTTGTTCGGACGCTGTTATAGAGCGGCGTTTTATAGCGCCAAAACCGCGAATAGATGCCGCAATTTCAGCGACTGCCACCGCTTGGGGGATATTATCTGCGCTTAAGTTTTCCAGTAGTTGCTCAATCAGTTTTTGATATCGTCCTGCTAATAACTGTTCCTGACGTCTGTCAGCAGTATAGGAAAACAGGTCGAATGGGGTATTACGCAAAAACTTAAGCTTAGCCAGAGCTTTAAAACCTAAATTCATCCAGGGACCATAAACGCGTTTCTTCGGCGGGGCATCGCCTTTATGGAACAGGCTAAAAATTTCCGGTGCCAAGTGGAAATTGACTTTATATCCTGCGGCAAAGTTAGCGGCGAGCTGACTGGCGAAGTCCCCATTAGTGTACAGACGGGCGACTTCGTACTCATCTTTATATGCCAGTAGTTTAAAGTAGACTTTAGCAACGACCTGGCTCAATAGCTCAGAGTCGGGGGCAATCTGCTGCTCCCGGCTGGCCAGCTGCAATATGTAGCGTTTGTATCTGTCCGCAGTCGCAGCATCCTGGTATTGAGTGAGATAGTCGACTCTGAACGCGAGTATTGAGGTTAAGTCTTCAACAGCAGACGGCGCTTTTTGCAGGCCTAAGATTGATTTAAGTTGCGCTGCATCATCTGCCGCTAGCCTGCCGGCGTTAAATGCCTGTAAGTTATCAGCGACTGCTACAGCATTGATTTCAATCGCCTGATAAAGTGAGCTTAGCTGCAGTGGAATACCACCTTGCTGGTAGGCGTAGCCAAGCATGAAAATATTCGTAGTAGTGGCTGTACCCAATGCAGCAGTGGTTAATTCAGTGGCATTGATTTTACAGAAATTAGCGCAGTGTCTTTGAATCTCATCGACTATTTGTTGCTGGTTATTGGCGATAGGGCGTCCCAGCACAAAATCTGCAGTGGGGATCAGGTCGGTATTAACGATAGCGATGCTCTTAGCTGGATTTAGTTTGCTAAGACAAGTAACGCTATTGCCTGCGCCGACTAAATCACAGGCGATTAACATGTCAGTATTGGCGTCACCTATCCTCACCGCGTGCAGTTGAGCATTGTTATTGGCCAGTCTGATATGTGAATACACGGCACCGCCTTTTTGTGCCAGGCCGGTTTGGTCCAGTACAGTAACGGCTTTTCCTTCAATGTATGCAGCCATTGACAACAGGGCACCGACGGTAACTACCCCGGTACCTCCGACCCCGGTAACAAGAATGTTCCAGGGATCATCTAAGCCTTTTTCTGCAATTGCGGGCAGGGCATTGGCCCGCTCCATGAAATCTATGTCGGCACCACTGGGGCGTTTCAATTGCGCACCTTGTAGGGTGACAAAAGAAGGACAAAACCCTTTTACGCAAGACAGATCAATATTACAGCTACTTTGATTAATCTGTCGCTTAACGCCCAGCGTAGTTTCCAGTGGCTCCACTGAAGTGCAATTGGATTGCACCGAACAGTCGCCGCATGCTTCGCAGACCGCCGCATTGATGACCACACGACTGCTAGCGGGGGCCGCCAAACCGCGTTTGCGCTGTCTGCGAAGTTGTGTGGCGCACACTTGATCATAGAGAATCACAGTGACACCCTCTGTCTCTCTCATTTGGCGCTGGATAGTATCGAGCTGATCGCGATGATGGATACTGGCATTACTGGGAAAGTGCATTTTTCCCGCATATTTATCGACATCGTCCATTACTATCACTAGCTTACTGATACCTTCAGCCAATACCTGTCGGGCAATCATATCCGGGCGCAGTTCGCCATCGTGAGCTTGGCCACCGGTCATGGCAACGGCATCATTAAACAATATTTTATAAGTGATATTGACCTTGCCGGCCACTGCTGCGCGAATGGCTAAAATACCCGAATGAAAGTAGGTGCCATCACCTAAATTAACAAACACATGTTTAGTCTCAGTAAAAGCAGACTGGCCTATCCAGCTGACTCCCTCTGCACCCATCTGGGTGAAGGTATGGGTATTTCGATCCATATTCTGCACTAAATAATGACAGCCAATACCGGCCAGAGCGCGTGACCCCTGTGGGATTTTAGTAGAAGTGTTGTGCGGGCAGCCGGAACAATAAAACGGGCTGCGGGCTGTGCTTAATGGGTATTGCTCTGCTCGCTCGGCGCAGCTACGCAGTGCCTGTAAGTGCTGTTGCACGCTGTCAAGTTTACCGGCTTCAGGCAGGGCGCGGACCAGAATGTCGGCAAGTATTGCAGGTGATAACTCACCGTAAACCGGTAGTAGCGGGTTGTCCTGAGAATCGAGTTTACCGATTATTTTAGGAAAATTTGGATCGACTATTTCGACGTTGTACAGCTCTTCTTTGAGTTGCACTTCCATTAAGCTGCGTTTTTCTTCGACGACTAGCAAATAATCTAAGCCCCGGGCAAAGTCGCGGATTTCAGCGACATCCAGAGGGTAGGTCATAGCGACTTTGAGAATGCGTATTCCCAACTGCTGAGCGCTGTGGTTATCCAGACCTAAATCGTCCATGGCCTGCAGTAAATCCAAGTGTGCCTTACCGGCACTGACGATGCCCAAGCGCGCGTCTGGATTGTCTAAGATCACTTTGTTTAATTGGTTGGCGCGACAAAAAGCGATGGCTGCGGGACGCTTGTAGCGCCAGAGTCGTTCCTCTTGCGCAAGGGGGCTATCAGCCAGGCGTATATTGACTCCGCCCTCGGGCATGACAAAGTCAGTGGGTTCGACGGTTTGCACCCGCTGCGAATCTATATCGACCGTGGCTGAGCTGTCCATGTTTTCAGTCAGGGTGATCATTGCCACCCAGCATCCACTGTACCTGGAAAGTTCAATACCATAGATACCGAAGTCTAGCACTTCTTGAACATTAGCGGGGTTCAGGACTGGCATATGCATATCGACAAAGGCGAATTCACTCTGCCCGGGATAGGAGGAGGATTTACAGCCGTGGTCATCTCCGGCGATCACTAATACGCCGCCGAGTTTGGCGGAACCCGCTGCATTGGCATGCCTGAAGGCATCTGTGGAGCGGTCTACCCCGGGTGTTTTGCCGTACCAAATACCACAGACACCTTCCACCTTAGCGCCATCAAAGAGGTTGACTTGCTGCGAGCCCCAAACCGCCGTCGCCCCCAACTCTTCGTTGACCCCGGGCTGAAATTTAATATTGTATTGCTGTAACAGTTGTTGTTGGCGACCCAGCTCTAAATCGTATCCGCCGAGCGGCGAGCCGCGATAACCTGAGATAAAAGTACCAGTATTGAGCTGTCGCTGACGATCGCGACGCATTAAATCTAAAGGCAGGCGCACTAGTGCCTGAATTCCGGACATCAAAACGCGGCCGTGCTCAATGTTGTAGCGGTCCGTCAGGGACACAGAAGTTTTTTTCATGTAGTGGACTCGGTTTGTCAGCTAGATTCCTCAGCAAGAGAGGGGCTAGCAATATTATTATTTTTTTATATGACAATAATTTTACTCCTCAAGCAGTGAGAATATTTTGTTTAATTTAACAACTATGCGATAGTAATTAGGATAATAAATACAAATAACATGGAGTATTAGGATGGATGTTTCAGGTGGGCTCGATGACTTTGACTTTAAAATACTGCGCGCACTGCAGCAAAACGCCGAATATTCTATGACCGAATTAGGTGAAAAGGTGGGTTTGTCTCACACTCCTTGCTGGCGACGGGTGAAGAAATTAGAAGCACAGGGGATCATTCAAGGCAAAGTAATAGTGTTAGACCCGAAACAATTGGGGTTGAATGTGACTGTGTATGCTTACATCAGAATAAAGGATCACTTAGAAGAGTCGCTGATCGCCTTCGAATCGGCGGTGCAACAAGTCGCCGAAATAGTTGAATGTTATTCTACCAGCGGTGAAAAAGACTATGTATTACGAGTGGTAGTGAGTAGCGTTGAACACTATGAGCGCCTGCTAAAACAAACCTTGGCGCACTTGCCCAATGTCGCTTCGGTAAACTCCAATTTTGCCCTGAAAAGAGTTAAATATACTTCAAATTTGCCGATTTAAAGGCAGGGTAGTAGGTTGGACAGAGGGTGCCTGCAGCCTGTCAAAGTAAGCAGCTCTGTGTCTCTTGACTCCAAAGTTCATGCTTTTTCATCATTCTTGCATACAGCTGGCTCTGTAATTGAGTGCTTAGCCAAGCTTTTACTTTAGGGTAGGGTGCAGTGGCGAACCATTTTCGATCAACACGTCCAAACTGACGCATAAAAGGAATAAAAGCATAGTCGGCCAAACTGACACTGTTTCCAATAAAAAAGCCATTATCGGTTAAGCGTTGTTCAAGTTCTTGAATGAATACTTCGCACTGCTGACGCCATTTTAACTCGGTGTCACGATGATAGCGTTTAGCGGCGCGATATTGCTCAAGGGGATGTTTAAACTGATCATCACCGCGTTGAATTAGCGCAATAATCGCCTGGTGGGTGTCGGGTTGCGCTTGAGATAATAAATTATTGGGATCGTTTTGTCTTAGTGCCCAATGCATTATATCGATGCTTTCTTCAATGACAGTGCCATCGGCCAAAATCAAAACAGGCACGGTGCCTTTAGGCGATGCTTCAAGCATTGCCAGCGGTTTGTTTTTCAAGCTGATGGCGCGGATGATAATGGTTTGTTCTGAAAGCAGCAGTGCAATACGTGCCCGCATGGCATACGGGCAGTTTTGCAGTGAGTACAATATTGGAAAGTTATTGGACCCACTCGGCTCGATCATAATCCCTGACTGTACTGGGCATTGGTTTTAATGGTGACCATATGGTTGAGATGAGCCTGTGCAAGCGTATTAATCTGCTCATCATGACTGAGTACATTTTCAAAATGCTTGAGTAGTTGCAGTTTATCTAATTTTTCTTTAGAGCCACTGCCAATATCAGTCAGGTCAATAAAGAACTCATCAAAGACTTCTTCTAGATCGTTAATGATATCCAGGTTTAAAAATTGCTCGTGATTATAAATGCTCGGGTAACCACCTCTTTGTTTATCCACTGCAAACGACACGCCTTTCACATTGGTAATGGTCGTGGCTTTGGTGCACTTAAGCATACAACCGTCTTCGATAGTGGGTTTCTTACAGCCAACCGTTTGCTGGAAGAAACACTGACGGCTGACCATCATCAAAATAGGATGATAGATGCTGTAAACCATTTTGAAGTTTGCAGGGCGTGCAATGTTTTTGATTTGGTTACGATTTATTTCATTAGAAATAAATGCACCCGCACAATTTAACTCTTCTTTTAAAGTCATTAACGCATAAGAGTTGGTGGTGTTCAAAAACGGCCCGGCAATCCACTCAATACCCATTTGATTGGCCACATAGGCTATGCCGGTATTATTACTGACAATTTTCTTCGGCCTTACCTGCTCAAGAATCTTAACCGCTTCTATGTAATCTTTGCCGATTAATACAGCGGGAAACCAGGGAATAAGTTTGGGGTTGGCGTTAAGTATATCGCTGTATTTCGGCGATTCTTTTTTGTAACTTTCAGGCAGTTTAAAGTAAACATCCGCATCTGTTGCATCGGCCAGATAAAAATCTTTTTCATCACTGATCAAAATTGACAGTAGCGGTTTATTGCCCACTCGGCCATTTTCAAGCTTAGGTTGCGACACTAATTTAGGTAGATCAACAGGGGCGATCACTGCAGTATCATTGTTTAGGTGATAGGCGATTTGATTTCTTAAGACGGTTAATTCTTTAAAGGGTACACTCAGCCCCTCGGCCATTTCGCTGCAGTCAAAACGCTCAATAATATAGTCTGAATTATTAAAAATTTTAAAACGCTTTTCTAGTGTTGCTTGATCTAATGGTGAGTTGTCAGCGGGGGTTAATCGCGAAGTCGATGTTGCAATAATCGGTGCATGCGCGTTTTTTGTGCGCTCTTCAATGATCACTGTGACAGTTAAAGGCTGGGCTAGCGCGCCTGAAAACTTAATGGTTATATTTTGTTTAGCAATACTAAGGTACTTTATTTTGTCTTCGAGTGTCGCTCCAAGTGCTTGTTTATCTTCGTAAAGCTCTTGTGTTACATCATGGATCTGCACCGCGGAAATAGCATTGCTGCTTTGCACTGCATGTATCACGCTGTGGTCGCGAGGGTTATCAATAAACATATCCTTGCTTAAGTCACCGGTTAAGAAGGAGTTGGTGAAATCACGATTAAACACTTTATGTAAATTAGAATCATCTTCACGCAGTTTACCTGTTTCAATAAACTGATTAATATTTTGGCGCCAACTATCAATCACGGTATAGACGTAGTGAGCGCCTTTAATACGGCCTTCTATTTTTAAGGAGTCGACACCTGCTTCGACCAGTTGCGGGAGGTCAAAATACGCCGAGTTATCTTTTAAATTCAGCGGAAATCTATTGCCGGTTTTACCCGGTTCATATTCATCGCGACAAGCCTGGCTACAGCGACCACGGTTGCCTGAGTTACCAACACTGACCGAACTTGAATAACACTGGCCCGAAAAGGCAATACATAAAGAGCCGTGCACAAACACTTCTGTTAAAACTTGGTTGTCATGGGCCAGAGCGGTTAATGATTTGATCTCAGGGAGATTTAGTTCGCGGGACAAATTAACACGAGACGCACCCGCTTGTTTTAAGAATAAAATCTGCCCGGGGTTATGCGTGGTCATCTGAGTAGAGGCGTGGATATCTAGCGTTGGGAAATGTTTTTTAACTAGCTTAAATAGTCCCAAATCCTGCACAATAATGCCGTCGATACGCGTGTTTACCAACTTGTTCAACAGCTTAAATAAGCCGGCCATTTCCTGTTCAAGAATAACCACGTTAAGGGTAAGAAAAACTTCACAGTTGTACTTATGCGCAAGTTTCAATATACCAGTAAGTTCATCAAAAGAGATATTGGTGGCTCGATTACGTGCATTAAAGATATCGAGGCCGCAATATACCGCATTGGCGCCAGCGACAATAGCCGCCTTAATTGCTTCAACATCACCACCAGGGGCTAATAATTCGATCTTTTGCGTTGCTGTGCTCATATAACGGGTGACACCTAATTCTTGAAATAAACAGTAGGACATAATTGGCTAGGCATTTTAGCTGGAAGTGAAGGCTAATGCCATTTATCTAGACGGATGTTGCACATGGGTGTCACAAATAGGTTAAAGGGATTAAAGGACTGAGTAAATGATAGCTCTAGGAGGTAATTTGTATTTCACAGCTGGGAAGTATCAGCAACTACGCCCTTTGTGGTATGGCTGGAATGATTTCTGGTGGTCACGTACATACGCTTTTTGAGATCCATGTCACCGACCAATATTAATCATCCTGTAGATACGCTCTTTGACATCCATGTCACCGCTAATACTTTACATCCTGTACATAAAAAAAGCAGGCGATTGCCTGCTTTTGTTGTGCTTTGTGCTTTGCGATTAGCCGGGGGTTACTTCATCTGCCTGCGGGCCTTTTTGCCCTTCGACTTCGATAAAAGTCACAGCTTGTCCTTCAATTAAAGTTTTGCGACCATCTCCAGTGATAGAGCGAAAATGCACAAAAAGATCGGCACCTCCCTCGCGTTCAATGAATCCATAGCCTTTTTCGTCGTTGAACCATTTTACGGTTCCGTTGATTCTCTCTGACACGATATCCTTCCCAAGTTTAATTACGATACCCACTCAATGTTAGGCATTCCCCGGTAAGTTATCCTTTACTGTCGATTTTCTTAACTTTCGAAAATTGCGAGTAGCGCAAAGAGAATTTGCTGTTAAGGTAAAATACCGCCAACTGGAAGTCTAGCATCCTTTGTGTGCAAAAAGTAACCAATAAATACTAACGCCCAGCGTTATAAATTGAGCAGTTTAGCGCGATACTTTTTACCTTTGATGCGTCCGTTTTGTATTTGCTGCAGGGCGGCTTTAGCATAGCTGTTGACGATAGCGACATAACTGACGTTTTGCATGACATCGATTTTACCGATTTGCTCCCGGCTCAAGTGGTCGTCTCTGGTCAGGGCACCGAGTAAATCACCGGGGCGCAGTTTTTGCTTTCGTCCACCCAATACACATACTGTTTTATAGGGGGCAAAAATTGGCTGTTTTCCAAGTGGATCTTTACTGAGAATAGGGTCGACTTCGGTTTCTTGCAGTTCCAGAATTCGCTCCCAGCGATGGGTCTCCTGGTTGGAGCACAATGTGATAGCGACCCCCAATTGTCCGGCGCGGGCTGTGCGTCCGATGCGGTGGGTGTAAGTGGCAGGATCGGTAGGTACATCGTAGTTAATCACTCCGGGCACCGCCTCTATGTCCAACCCTCTGGCGGCGACGTCAGTGGCGATCAAGATAGTGGCGCTGTTGTGGGCGAACTGTACTAAAATATCTTCGCGTTCAGTCTGTTCTAAGTCACCGTGTAAAGTGAGGGCGGCGTGGCCCATATTGCGCAGGTCGATACGCAGCTGGTGACAGACTTTTTTGGTATTGCAAAATATTATGCAAGATTCAAATTGATGTTGAATCAATAAGTTATGTACCGTTTGGGCGCGGTTTTCAGTGGTGCAGCGACAGAGTTTTTGTTTAAGATTAACAGTGGTCTGCTCTGCTTCTACTTCGATAAATAGGGGATCATCAGTAATCGCGTTTGCCAACTCACGCGCCTGCTGGTTAAAAGTGGCAGAGAAAAGTAAAGTTTGATGTTGTTCGGGGAAATGGCTGACAATGTCGCCAATCTGCGGCGCAAAACCCATGTCCAGCATCCGATCGGCTTCGTCTAAAACCACGGTTTGCATCGCACTTAAGGTTAAATAGCCGCCCTCCAGGTGGTCGAAAATTCGACCCGGGGTGCCGACGATGATATGCACACCCTTTTTTAGGCTGTCGCGCTGTGGATGTTTTGCTGTGCCGCCACATAGAGTCAGTACCCGCAAGTTGGCTTTAGAGCGACCAAAACTGCGCATCGCGGTGGTGATCTGGTTACACAGCTCACGGGTGGGAGCAATAATCAGCGCCTGGGGCTGTAAATTATCCAGATCAATTTTTTCGATGATGCCAATACCAAAGGCGGCAGTCTTACCGCTGCCTGTTTCCGCTTTTGCCTGTAAATCCCTGCCCGCTAAAACCGCCGGTAGCCCTTGAGCTTGAATAGGGGTGGGTTGTTTGTATCCTAATTGCGCTAAATCCTCTAAGGTGCTGTCACTTAAAGGAAGATCTGCAAAGCTCTGTATGTTCATGTCGCTACCGTGGTATGAAAAAAGGGGTTGCAACTCTGTACTGCTGCCGCTGTGGTTGCGGCCGGGGATCAGAGTTGAAATTGATCGGCGCATTTTAACAGAAGTCAGGCTGCTATATTTAAAAATCCACAACTAAAATAAAATTTGCTACTGTGGATGAATTTTTTTGACTCAGATTGAGTAAAGTTATTGGCGGAGATAATGGTTGCAAACATTTCATTTTATTGGCGTTGAGACGGCCAAAATAGTGCTTTATCTGGATAACCGGCCGCACTTAGAGCGCGCTGGCGATGTACAAGTGTCCGAGTTGATTGCCGCCAACGGCAATCACTGGAGAAAGATACTGACTATCTATGCAAAGTTGTGCAGTGGAGATAACTGGCGCGAGTACCGAGACTGTGAATTATTAAACAAAGATCAGCAAATCTGCTTTAGCGAGCAGATAGTGGAGTCTGCGCGTATCCATATCTTCTCAGGCAAGAGCTGCTGGCAGCGCTTTGGGGTGACGGCTGATGCACTGTCAAAAATGCAGCACAGTAGCTGCTCCAGAGTGTATTTCCAATACTCCACGCAGCGGGGACTGTGCCTGTATACTCCCTATTTTGACTATCGACAGTTTCCCAATATTCTGATCGAACAAGTCAAAGAAATACTAAATAAAACAGCCAAAATTAGCTGTGAGTAGCTAGTCGTAAGTAGCAAGTTTTTTACGACTTACGACTTACGACTTACGACTTACGACTTTACCCTTTAGCTTTTACCGCCAGACGACTGCGGTGCAGTACCGGTTCGGTGTAGCCGCTGGGCTGTGCACAACCTTCAAACACTAGTTCACAGGCAGCGGCGAAGGCGATGCCCTGAGCAAAATCATCCGCCATCGGGCGATAGTCCGGATCGGCACTGTTTTGCTGATCGACCACTTTGGCCATTTTTTTCAAAGTCTCTAACACTTGCTGCTTAGAGCAAATGTCGTGGCGAATCCAGTTGGCCATGTGTTGCGAGGAAATGCGCAGCGTCGCTCTATCTTCCATCAGACCGACATTGTTGATATCTGGTACTTTCGAGCAGCCGATACCGGCATCTACCCAACGTACCACGTAACCGAGTAAGCTCTGGCAATTGTTGTCCAGCTCCGCTTGGATTTCCTCTGCAGACCACTGCGGATTGACTGCCAAAGGGATGTCCAGAATATCATCGACATTGGCTCTGGGGCGTAGTTTGATCTGCTGTTGCTCGGCAAACACATCGATTTGATGGTAGTGCATAGCGTGCAATGTGGCTGCAGTCGGGGAGGGAACCCAGGCGGTGTTAGCACCGGATTTTGGATGGGCAATTTTTGCCTCTAGCATGTTGTCCATCTGATCGGGGATAGCCCACATTCCCTTGCCTATTTGCGCTTTTCCCGATAGTCCACAGAGCAGTCCAGTATCGACATTCCAGTCCTCGTAGGCTGAAATCCACTGCTGTGCCTTCATCTCGTTTTTGCGGATCATCGGGCCCGCTAACATAGAGGTATGTATCTCATCGCCAGTGCGGTCCAAAAAGCCGGTATTGATAAAGGCGACCCGCTCTTTGGCGGCGCGTATGCATTCTTTGAGGTTAACGGTAGTGCGGCGCTCTTCATCCATAATGCCCATTTTAAGGGTGTAGCGATCCAGTGACAGCAGATCTTCAACGCGGCCAAATAATTCATCGGCAAAGGATACTTCGGCGGGGCCGTGCATCTTTGGCTTGACGATATACATAGAGCCAGTGCTGGAGTTTTGGTGCTTACCTAAGCCCTTGAGGTCGTGTATGGCAATTAGCGCGGTAAATACCGCATCCATGATACCCTCAGGTACTTCCTCGCCATTGCGGTTGAGTATCGCAGGGTTACTCATCAGATGACCGACGTTACGTACAAACAATAAGCTGCGGCCTTTTACCGTGACAACGTCTGATTCCATACCAGTATATTGACGATCCGGGTTCATAGAGCGGGTAAAAGTATTGCCATTTTTAGTGATTTGTTCAGTCAAGTCTCCTTTCATCAATCCCAGCCAGTTGCGATAGATGACCACTTTATCGGCGCCATCAACGGCGGCAACCGAGTCTTCGCAGTCCATAATAGTCGACAGCGCCGACTCCAACAGTATGTCTTTAACACCGGCTGCATCAGTCTTGCCTATAAGGTGATTGTGATCTATCTGTATTTCCAGATGCAGGCCATTGTGGCGACACAATATTGCGTTGGGAGCGCTGGCTTCACCGTTGTAGCCGATTAACTGGCTGCCATCTTTTAGGGTACTGACGCTGTCTTTTAGCTGAACTTGCAGCTGGCCATCGACAATGCTGTAGTTGCTGGCATCGCAGTGGCTACCTTTTTCGAGAGGGGTAGCTTGGTCGAGAAAGCGGCGGGCGTAAGCAATGGTTTTATCCCCGCGTATCGGGTTGTAATCGCGCCCGGCTGCCGCTCCATCTGCATTGCTGATAGCATCAGTACCGTATAACGCATCGTAGAGACTGCCCCAGCGGGCGTTGACTGCGTTTAAAGCAAAGCGTGCATTCATTACCGGAACCACTAGCTGTGGCCCGGCCATCTGTGCCATCTCCGGATCAACATTGCTGGAGCTGATATTGAAGTCAGGACCTTCAGGTAACAAGTAACCAATATCCTGTAAAAATGTTTTGTACTGGGAAAAATTGAAGTCAGCTGCATTGTTTTCTGTGTGCCACTGATCAATTTGCTGCTGTAACTGTTCACGAACTTGCAACAAACTGGCATTTTTCGGCATCAGGTCGTGGATCAGAAGGTCTAGCCCCGCCCAAAAGCTATCGACATCAATACCCGTGCCAGGGATGGCTTCGAGATTGACAAAATTGTACAGTTCGCTGGCTACTTGAAGCTTGCCTACATTGGTTATCTGGCTCATATGGGTACCTGATTGATAGTGAAAATTTATCCTTAGAGGTGGATAATAGCAAAAATGAAATTAATTTCCATTTTTGCTATGTAACACTTTAGTCCAAGAGTAACTAATTGCTGAGCTGGTTCTTTTGCCGATGCAAATGTACATCTAATTGCGGCAGGGCGATGCATATGTTTTGCTGCTTAAAACTGTTGTTAATTTGCTGGTTTATTTCGTGTATGGCGCTGTTTCTATCACCTAAGCTATCGACATAAAAGCGCAGTTCAAAATCTAAACTGCTGCTGCCAAAGGCAGTAAAGAAGACTTCCGGTTGCGGGTCAGTTAATACCCGAGAGTTGTCAGTGGCAGCTTCTCTCATCAGGCGTTGTACCAGGTCAGTATCAGAACCATAGGCGACCCCGACGTTAATAAGCACCCGGGTAATAGCATCGCTAAGCGACCAATTTATGAGTTGGTCGGTGACAAAGGTTTTGTTGGGAATGATGACTTCTTTTCTGTCCCAATCGGAGATCGTAGTAGCGCGGATCTGGATTTTGGTAACGCGCCCGGTTACTCCGCCGATAGTGACTGTGTCACCAATACGCACAGGTTTTTCAAACAAGATAATAATGCCAGAGACAAAATTGGCCACTATCTCCTGCAGTCCAAAACCCAAACCAACACCCATAGCGGCAACCAGCCACTGCAATTTTGCCCACTCGACTCCGAACTGACTGGCTCCGGCCAAAATGCAGATGATAATTAACAAGTAGCGAGTGATAGTAGTAATCGCGTAGCAACTACCTGGGGTTAAATTAATGTGTCTGAGGATTAGTAACTCCAGCAGACCCGGTAGGTTATAGGCGGCAAAAATTGTGATACCAATGACAAAAATACTCGTGATAACACTGAGTAAGGTAATGTTCTCGGAAATCACCCCACTGGCGGTGGTGATCTGATTACTCCACAGCACTACTTTATCCAGCACATCTAGTGAGGGCAGTAAGTTTTTTACCAGCAGCCACATAGCGATAAACAACAAGCTAAAGCAGACGGCTTTGAGCAGTGCAGTGGCTTGATCTGAAATAGATTTCAAATCAAGATAGTTTTCTTCCAGAGGCGGGATGTCTTCGTTTTTCTCTCGGGCCGCAAGAATTTCGGTGCGCCTGGCACGGGCTCTGGAGAAAGAAATTCGTCGCTCTGCAATTAACAGCCAGCGCACCCCGAGTCGATACAGGGAAAAAGCAGTGTATAAAATCAAAGTGGTCGCTAAAAGGCTGGACATGATCACTAAACTGGTAAATAAGTAGCCAAAAAGTGCTGCTACGATCAGTGATAAATGGATAAAGACCAAGGTTGTTAGCCATAATTTCGCATGCTGCCACCAACTGATAGAGGCCTGTTTTAACTCATGCAGCGTAGATACTTTCCACAGCGCCGCCCAGAAAGTTGCCGAAAGCAGTGCCAAGAAGATAAAGGTTAAACGACCTAGCCCTGAGTGTAGCTGCAACGAGGGAATGTTATCGAAATACAGCAGCAACCAGATAAGGGGCACACCTAATACAAACAGTGGCAGCAGTAAATTTTTAACCCTGACACAGGGCTCTTCGCCAATATCTAAATGGCTGATAAATAGGCCATAGGGGCGTCTGAGCCAGCAGCATAAAATCAGATAGATCCAAATGGAGAGACTGAGTAATTGATTAAGTACCGAGGTCTCTGGGTTGTCGACAATCAACACTTTCTCGAGGAATATCCATAGCAGCAGCGGTAGTGGCAGTGAGGTAATAGGTGCCAGCAGTATGAGCCTGATGCTCCGGCTAAACTTATCATGGATAACGTTACCAATTTGTCTGGACCAGATTTTTTCATGTTGTCGCTGATATTTATACAATAACAGGCAGACGCTAGCGATGACTAAATACAGCACCAACCAGCGCAACCACTGCTGTAAAGGTCTTAACTGCAGCTGATTTACATACTGATAACCTTGTCTGATTTGTTGTTGAGTGCTCTTGCTGATCTGCACCGGCCAATTACTGTCGATGCTTGGGACACTCGGTAGCCACAACAGATATTCGGTCAGTAGGGTTTGGCCCTTTTTAAACTGTTGCTGGATCTGCGATTGCAGGGCCAGAATTTTCGACAAGTCATCCAGTTCACGGCTGTAGGATAAGTGCAAATTGTCGATTAGATCTAAGCTAGTTGCCTGCAGTAATTGCAGCTCGTTAATTGAACTGACACTCCATTGACTGCTATCCACAGAGCTGCTGACGATGTTCAGTTTTAGCTGATCCAACTCAATTTCTCGCAGGCGTATCTTGGCAATTTCCTGTTTGCTATCGAAGTTAAACCTGGGGTTGGAAAATTTTTGGCTGAAACTTTTTAATTCAATCCCAAAGCTGTTTTCACTGAGTTGCAGCTGTTGCTGTATAACATTGTAGCTCTGTTGAATTAATCGCTGCTGTTGCTCGAGTGTACGCAGAGCTTGTGCGGTAGTCGCAGTGTTGGCGACGCTGGTGCGCAATTGGGTGCTCAAGGTTTTGTTTTGTTCGATTAACCCCAGCAAGAGCGCGGGACGGTTCTGGCTATCGTCTCCAACATTGATATCACGCAGTAACTTATCGGTCTCAAATTGGCGTAATAATTGTATCTGATCTTGAAACAAACGGATCTTTTGGGTGATTCTGATCAGCTCTATATCAGTCCAGCTAAGTCTGAGTCTGTCGTACTCACTGTGTAATGGTATTACTAGCAGCTGTAGGTTTAGCGCCTGAATTTTCAGGCTATTTAATGAAAACAGCGCGGTATCCAATGATTGCTGGGCATCAGTGGTAGAGCTGTTCTCAAAGGGCTGATTTTCCTGCTTTAAAGCAGACAGAGTATCTCTTATTTCAAGGGGTTTGCTGGAGTAGCGGATAATTTGTTTTTCGAATTTGCTACGGTTTTGCTGTAATTCCAGCTGGCTGGATTGTAATTGAGTGAGTTGCAGCTCTAATTTAGACAACTGTAATGTTGGGGGAGTGCTCAGGGGCACTTTTTTCTGTTCATCGATGAGCAGCTTTTTCAGCTGGTCAATCTTTCCCGGAAGTGATTGCAGGTCATCTTTAAAATCAGTTATTTGCTTTTTTACTGTATCAGCTTGCGAAAATGCATCTATAGTTTGTAGGTAGATGTTTCTCAATGCTGCAGTATTTTTGTTATCTGGATCCAGACGCTGAAATTGCCGCTGAACATTTTCCAGTTCAAGGTTTGTTTCAGCGATAGCGGGAAGGGATAACAGTAGCAATATAAGAATATAGCCCCAAGTACGGGAAAATAGTGGTCTCATTAAAAATTGATCCAGTTATTATTAGAATATGGACAGTTAGCGCTACATTGGCAACACATCAGGACTTTCTTATATGATCCACGGCCAGGCATTGTTTAAGGCTATATGATTGTTTTAGATTGGTAAACACTGAAGTTTCAACTAGGGGGATTATTTATTACAAAGTCTACTCAGGTTCAATTTAATGGACCGGACCTAGTCTCGCTATTACCTCAAAATAGCGCTATTAAAACACTGCACTCTATGTGGCTAAGTTATTATTCTTTCTATGGTTTTGAGCAGCTAGCAGAATATGAAATAGCAATTAAAAGTGTGTCGGCAGAAGTCGGAACTACGGTGATACAGCAGTTTAGACAAAAAATATCCACTCGGGGCACAGTGATCATCGTCCACGGTTATATGGATCACAGCGCACTCTATCGTCAGCTAATCATGGATAGATTAAACAGTGGTTGGGACGTTTTGATCTACGATAAATTGGGGCACGGACTCAGTGATGGGGCCAGGTACGAGATAGATGACTTCGCTCAGTATGCGCTGCAGCTCGATGCAGTACTGAGATACTTAGCGGCCCAAACCGAGCAGTCCAGTCACTGGCAGTTAATAGGTCAAAGCACCGGTGCTGCGGTTATTATGGAACACGCATTTAACTCACAGATGACGCATTTTATACAACTGAAACAGCGAATCCTGCTGGCACCGCTAGTGCGTTGTCAGCAATTTAATTGGGTAAAATTGCAGTATCAATTGATGCGCTTGCTGTTGAGTAAAATAAAACGTAGTTTTAGCTGTAACAGCCATGACCCGTACTTTTTACAGCTGATCCGCCATCAGGACCCCTTTACCTGTCACTATATGAAAGTGCGCTGGGTGGGTGCTATGTTGCACTGGGAAAAAAAATATTTGTCAGAGACTCAATCTGAATTGCCGCTGCTAATTGTACAGGGGGATGACGATGGGACTGTGGCCTGGCGCTACAATATTGAGGCGATTAATAAGCAGTTTCCCAACTCTGAACTCGTTGTGATATCCGGGGCAAGACATCAACTAGTGAATGAGGCGGCGCAGTGGCGCAATAAGGTCTTTAGCGCAATTGAGCAACACTCAAAACAGCAATTTAATGAGTATCTGCACAGCTGAGTATCTCCAATAACTGAGTTTCTATGCTCTGGTATTGGTCGCGGTCATAGGGCGCAGGTAAAACAACATTGTGCTGCTGTTCACTGGCACTTACCGATGCCCAGCGCTGTGGGCTGGAAACGCGGTTTTCACCAAAAAAAGTCAGTGTCGCAGTATTGCTGGCGGCTGCTAAGTGCATAGTGCCAGTGGAAGTGCTGACAAACAGCTGAAAATGACTTAGCAACAGGCAGAAATTCGTTAATGATCCGCTGGAGTTATAAAGGATAGCCTTAAAATCTAGTTTTTCGGATAACTGTTGGCAAAGATCTTGATCGTCGGGGCCAAAGGTGAAAACAATCTTTATTCGCGGGTGATCTACAATGCTTTTTGCCAGCAATAAATAGTCATCAATGCTCAAGTTTCCCTCTGCACTGCCTCCAGATCCCGGATGAAAAGCGATTATTGTATCGCTGCTGTGCAATTGATGCTCTTTGCGAAACGCACAGATAACAGCATCACTGGCGCTTTTGGGGAATGTCAGCAGGGGCTGTGAGTACTCAAGTTGTAGTTGGCTATCAAAAGCGGCTAACAGGTCTAAGTTGTATTCAAATTCTCTTTTTTCTACCCGGCTGCGCCTTTGTGTAAGGCGCTGGTTGAATAAAAATTGGGCAATTTTGGTGCCCGGAGCGATGCGCTGCTTGATTCCGGCGCGAAAGAGCAACCAGGCCAGCTGAGTGTCGATGAAAGCGGAGATGCTGGTATCGATTTTGGCCTGTTTAATCTCGGATAAGGTGTGTTGCAGATTGTCTTTATCGTACAAGATGACATGGTCAATAAAATCTATGCTGCTAGCAAATTCGAAGTTTACTTTAGACACTAGTGCGTAGAGTATTAATTCTGGTCGCTGTTGTTTCAGTATCTTAAACATAGGTACTGAGACCACAAAATCGCCTATTTTGTCGTGGCGGGTAATTAATATATTAGCGGTCATTTTCCAGCTCTTTATTGGACTGATAAAAAGTCATCTGTTTTTAGAGTTTAACGATCTTTTTCCAGATCTATATTGGCTTCATATAATTTCATATATTTAAAGAAGTTAGTGGTCATATGCGAAAAGGCTATGATCAGTCCCGGGTAGCCATCGAGAAAGCCTGCTTTAATCACATAGGTCTTAATAAAAGAAAAGCAGGCATTGAGCACTGCCTTGCCTGGTGAAGACTTTTTAATGCCGACTTTTTCCCTGGCAAATAAGGTCGAATAGCGGTCGGCTTTTAGCATAAAGTCGCTGAGGTTTTGATAGGGGTAGTGGTTGACCAGCCCTGACAGCAACGAGACTTGTAAGTTGTCTGTCAATACAAACTCGTGCACTTTGTTATCGTTAAAACCAGTGCTGGATCTGTGGTACAAACGGGTGATACGCTCTTTTTTCCAACAGTATTTTATCTCCTGTTGGCGATAGAAGTTGGTGCGCAGTATCTGATAGGCACAGGCAGTGTCTAAGGAGAGACTGCTCAAGCTTTCAATAAACTCATGGTTGAGGGTTTCATCGGCATCCAAAGATAAAATCCAGTCATTGCTAGCATATTCAGCGGCCTTGTTTTTTGTTTCGCCAAAGCCTGAAAAGCCCCCTTGAACAAGCTTTACATTGGCGAAGTCGGCAGCGATTTTCAGAGTGTCATCGCTTGAGCCGTTATCGTATAAAATAACTTCAGTAAAACTACTCAGAGAGTTTAAGGTAGATTTAATTGTGTGCCCGGCGTCTTTGACAATAATGACACAGGAGATATGTTTGATATTTGATGCGCTCATATTGGCCTTTACGATGGTTTGAAATCCATTTTTTACACTAGGACAGAGCTAACAGCTTAATTCTTGAGGGGTGTGTTCGATCTTTTACAGCTTGTAGCAATAGCTGCAGATAGTACTTTAATTACCTATCAATGTGAAATCTATCTTGGAAAGTTGCGAACAAGCCAGAGATACTGGACTTGTTCACATTTTTCAACCTGGTTCTTAGAACAGTCTGCGACTGCGGATAGTGCCAGACACTAGCGCGAGCTTTTCCAAAGCTCTAGCCGAGCAGTCGGCATCGACATCTATAACCACGTATCCTACAGAATCGTTAGTCTGTAAATGCTGACCGGAAATGTTGATATTATTTTGCGAGAGGATGCTGTTGATCTCGGTTAGCACGCCTGGAATATTGTGATGCACGTGCAGTAATCTGTGTACACCATCGGCTTCGGTGTGATCCGGCAGCGATACTTCAGGAAAGTTCACAGAAGTCACTGATGATCCGTTGTCGCTGTATTTGACCAGTTTATCGGCAACTTCCGAGCCGATGCTCTTTTGCGCTTCCATAGTCGATCCACCGACATGCGGGGTCAGGATGACATTGTCGAAACCGCGCAGTGGCGAGATGAACTCATCGGCGTTAGAGCGCGGCTCAACCGGAAATACATCAATCGCTGCGCCGGCTAGTTGCTTACTTTCTAGCGCCTGGCAGAGAGCGTCGATATCTACTACTGTACCGCGGGCGGCATTGATGAAAATCGCACCGGTTTTCATCTGTGAAAACTCTTCACCGGACATTAAATTCTGGGTTGAACCGGTCTCCGGGATATGCAGTGTAACAATATCACTTTGGGCTAAAAGCTCGGCTAAACTGCCTACTTGTTTGGCATTGCCCAGTGGTAATTTTCCGACCACGTCGTGAAATATCACATTCATGCCCATAGCTTCAGCCATGATACTCAGCTGCGAGCCAATGCTGCCGTAACCTATAATACCCAAGGTTTTGTTTCTGATTTCAAAGGAACCGCTGGCACTTTTCTGCCAGATGCCGCGGTGCGCTTTGGCGCTTTTTTCTGCGATACCGCGCAGTAAAATGATAGATTCGGCGATCACTAACTCTGCGACTGAGCGCGTGTTAGAAAAAGGCGCGTTGAACACGGCGACTGCTTTTTTAGTGGCCGCGGCTAAATCAACCTGGTTAGTACCGATGCAGAAACAGCCAACAGCAACCAGTTTATCTGCCGCGGCAAAGATCTTGTCGTTCAATTGGGTTCTGGAACGAATACCGATGAAATGCACTTCGGGAATACGCTTTAGCAATTCTTCTTCGGATAACGAGCCGGTGTGGTATTCAATGTTCGAGTAGCCGTTACTTTTTAGGGAGTCTACGGCGCTTTGGTGCACACCTTCTAATAATAAAATTTTAATTTTGCTTTTATCTAAAGATGTAGAAATGCTCATTTAAACTCAACCTTACCCTGTGGTATTAATTTGATATTTTAGCTGATGAGAAATAGTCCCGGCAACGGCTGAAGATCTTAACATAGGGTTAAGTGTATAAAAGGACATCACGAGTGAATTATCGGACATTTAGTAGATTTACTGACTCCAATTTTCCAGTAAACGAAACATTATCTGAATTGATAATTAAAGTTTCCCATACGCTAAATTATTGCCGATTAGGTAAAGAATATATGATTTATTAGTAAAGAAAACGCTGCAGGTCTTGTATCATTAATTGTGAATTAAACGTGTTACTGAGTCATTCCGGTCAGCTTTTTCGGGTAAGAAATGGAGAGCTGATAGCTCTCCAAAGTGTCGATGTCGATCGAATTTAACTTAGCGATAGAAGCACAAATAGGCCGTTTGCTGCTTAACAATCACTTCGAATTCAGAGTTTGCAGCGACTGCAAATTCAGTACCACCAGGGTAGCTGCTATAGCTATCCTGACCGGCCAGTTTCACTAATAGCTCACCGCAGATTACCTGCATCAACTCGCTCTTAGTGGTACTGAAAGTGTATTCTCCAACATCCATAACGCCGCTGGTAACTTGCCCTTGAGAATTTTCAAAGCCCAGAGATTTTACTTTCCCCTCGAAATACTGATTAACCGCGATCATAGGTTTTCCTTTTGTCTGTTAAGTTGCGTGCAGGGATTGTATAGCTAAAAAACGAAGATCGGCAATAACCAGAAAAATACTGCGCAGACAAGCGTCGGATCTAGCAAATAGTTTTGATTATAGGTAGTCGGAAAATCTTTAGTTGTTTGAAAGCGAAGCTTACTGTGTCAGTAAGCTTCAGCGGGTACTATTTTCGATTTAACAAGTAGTAGGCAATGGCCTGCAGATCTTGTTTTTGCATGTAAGCAGTACCGTCTTTGACGACTTCTGCCATGCTGCCGCCAAAGACATCACCATCGGGCTTGATTCCCGACTGCAGTGCGTAAGATAAATCACTTTGACTCCAGCCCGTCTGCTTTAAGTGATCAGCAGTGATTGCTGGAATGCTTCCCTCTCCCTGTAACAGTGACGCAGAACCGGCAAATTGCTGCTGATGTTGCAGTGCTCCAAAGAGGTTGCGTGGGGTGTGACAAGCGGCGCAATGGGTGACGCTTTCGACTAAATATTCTCCACGGGCATACTGTGGATCTGTGGATTCTGCCGCTGTAAACTCAGTTTGATCGAAAAACAGTGACTGCCATATATTGAGCCCGAACCTTAAGTTAAAGGGGAAACTAAGGTTGTGCTCTGGGGCGCTCTTAGCCACCGCAGGAACCGTTTGAAAAGCGGCCCACAAATCGGCCACGTCCTGATCCGTTAGCTTGGAGTAAAAACTATAGGGGAACGCGGGATAATAAGGTTGACCATCGGGAGATGTACCATGGCGCAAGGCGGTGGCAAATTGTTGCAGTGTCCAAGCACCAATGCCGTGCTCTTGATCCGTGGTTAGATTAGGCGCATAGAAAGTACCAAAAGGTGTTTCCAATGCGGCGCCACCGGCTAATGCTCTACCGCCCGCACTTGTTGCACTATGGCAGGCAATACAACCAGAAGCTCTGGCCAGGTAGGCACCGCGGTTGACATCTCCCTGGGTAACGTTCAACGTCACTGGAGCGCTTTTGGTAAACAGCGACCAGCTACCCCAGCTGGTTATGATCAAAGCTAAAACCAATAATGCATGTTTAATTCTCATAGTGGCTTCCACTTAGTTTTTTGCCCGAAAGCGACTGTGACAAGAAGAGCAGTTATCAGTGAGTTTCTTAAATACTTGGTTTGAGGGCATACTGGCGTAGTCTTCAGCTGTGTTCTCAGACGCTCCCATCAGTTGACTGTTGCTGAGCATGCTCGGTGGGGGAGTGCCCATCATATTGGATAGCTGACTATTTTGTTGTTGCGGAGGGTTGTCTGCAGCTGAGAATAAACCCTGACTGATTAATTGCTGGCGATCTGCAAGATTGGCAAAATCGTCCCAGTTCCTCCAGATATTGGCTTTAGCAGTGCTTGGATGTTGCACAGAGCCCTCGGGGAAAAGCCGGGCCATAGTGTTCGCCGAGTGCTGTTCAATAATAGTTGCCGCCTCCCGTACTTGCTGGGCATCGTAGACTTGTCCTCCTCTGTAAATAGTGGCCAGAGATTTCATTGCCACTTTCAATCTGTCCATTAAATCCATCCGCTCTTTTACGATACCTGTCGCACCATTGTGCGCCAGGGATGGTTGGGAAATGAACAGGGCGAGAGTGCAGAAGATAACCAGAAACAAAGTTGGCAGAGACAATCGAGTAATGGTAACAGCGGTGAAGTTTTTTGTGAGTATATTGTTGTACATGTTTTTAATTCCAGAACGAAACATTGTAGTAGCTGTACACAGTTGGATGCATGGGAATTGGAAAAAGCTCCAGGGAGTGCGCTATAGATGGTTGTATTTAAATGGTTCTAGGCTGATGTTTTTGGTGGAGGGGTATCTAAAGAGGCAATGATTGATAGCGCTGTGGCTAAGCTGGAAGCTTTCCGGACAGCTTTAAAGTGACTGTTTTCAATGAGGTTGAGATTAAACGGAAATAAAACATGGGCCGGATGACAGGGGCTTTCATGTTCAATATTATCTGTGCTGGCGTCTTGGCTAAGCGAGTTTATAGCTGAGCTGCTGTCTGTGTGGCTGGAGTGTTGAATATGTTGGGTGCTGTGTTGGTGTACCAGTAAGCCACTGGCATGCCCTGATTGCTCGGCGCTCAGTACCAGGGAATGCACTTGTATTGATTGCAGGGAAACAACCAACACTAGCAAAGTAATGATAAGATTTTTAATTTTTATCGGTTCGATTTTCATTTTCTACTAAATGAGACTCATGAACTCTTGTTGGCTTTCTACAGGAAATAGCTTTCTACAATCAATTGTAAAACAATGAGATTGCTAAACCTTGCAATGGTTCAGTTAAAAGTTAAATATATGCAATGCACCTGTTCATCAGTATATCGCAGCGTGCTAAGTGCTTACCTGAGATTAAGAATTCACTTTAAGACAGAGGGTTAGAATATGATTCAAAGACAACTTTTGCTACTCTCATGCTCTGCGCGATATATAGGTAAGCTGCTGTTACTGTGGGTTTTTATGTGCATTCAAACAGTCGCCGCCCAGCCTTGGCAAAAATCAGCTTTTATCACCCAGAGCTTTTATGAAATTGCACTGGGCAGTGAATACGGTAATTCGCCATTAATAGTGCAAAAGTGGAATAAACCGATTCGTATTTACGTTGAGCATCAAGTCGCAGATACGAAGTTGCACGACGAGCTACTAAATGCGCATATCAGAGACTTGCGCAGTATTACTAAGTTGGACATTGCCAGAGTAAACAGCCGCGCAAAGGCCAATATCCGCTACTATTTCACCTCGCAGCAGAAACTACCCGCTCTGGTGAGAGCAACCTCTGGTAAATCTACCTTGAAACATTTGAAAGGTTCGATCTGTCTGGCGACGATGCGAGCTAACAGCAGTGGTAGGATTCAGAGTGCTGTCGTCTATATACCCGTCGACCAGGCGAGAATGCACGCCAAGTTAGTGTCTTGCATTGTCGAGGAGCTCACCCAAGTGCTGGGGCTGTTACGTGACTCCGATGCAGTTTTTCCTTCAGTATTTAATGATCGCAGTCACAATGATTTGCTTACCGGGTTAGATATCACGCTGTTAAAAATTCTCTACAGTTCTCAGATCAAGTCGGGGATGGGAAGAACGAAGTTAAAGCCACTGCTGAGAAATATCATCGCTAATATGCAAAGCGGCGGAGAAATAAAAAAATCGGCACACCAGGCCAGGAAGTTGGCACTGTGTGATTATTTGGATTGTTGATACCAGTAGAAAGTGGAAAGTGGAAAGTAGAAAGTAGAAAGTAGGAAGTAGGAAATGGTTTTTGGGTGGTTTTTCACCCATTTGTCTTTGTTTATGGGTTAACTTCACCCTAAATTTTCGCTGAGTATTGGCCTAATCTAAAGCATTCGATAAGAAGTATAATAAAATAGTTAATTATCAATAGAATATGATTAATTTTAAAATCTGGCATTGTTTTTGCTATTTATAAATAACAATAAAATTAAATATAGAACAAATGGAGTTTTACCAATGAAAAAAATAACGACAGCACTAACAGCTTTAACGCTCGCTTTTAGCGCATCAATGGCGATGGCATCTGAATGTGATCCAGGTGAAGTGGTAGCGAAGTTAAGCCATGTAACTGGGGGAACTACTCACCCTAAAGTTGTTGCTGCAAATTCACTGGCTGAGCGTGTAAACAAAGAGATGAACGGTAAATTGTGCATCGAAGTTTTCCCTAGCTCAACCTTGTTTGGCGACTCTAAAGAACTTGAAGCGCTATTGTTAGGCGATGTGCAAATTTTGGCTCCATCACTGTCTAAGTTCGGTTCTTACACGCGTCAATACGGTGTGTTTGATCTACCTTTCATGTTTAAGGACATGGACGCAGCGATCCGCTTCACTAACTCAGATTCCGGTAAAGACTTACTAAATGCCATGAACGACGTTGGTTTCGTTGGTCTGGGCTACTGGATGTCTGGTATGAAGTACTTCTCTGGTAATAAAGCACTTATCTTACCGACAGATGCAGAGGGCATGAAGTTCCGTGTACAAGCTTCAGACGTTGCTAAGGCGATGATTGCAGCAATGGGCGGCTCTCCACAACCTATGGCGTTTTCAGAAGTTTACGGCGCACTACAAACGGGCGTTGTCGACGGTCAGGAAAACACTTGGTCTAACATCTACACTAAGAAATTCTTCGAAGTACAGAACTCTGTGACTGAAACCAGCCACCAGTTACTGGCTTACTTGTTCATGACTTCTAATGAATTCCTTGACGGATTAGAGCCTGACGTTCGCAAGCAGTTCTTGCAAATTGCCGACGATGTAACTCAGGAAGCTAACCAGAATGTTAAAGCAAAAGAGCTTGCTAACAGAGAAAATATTCTTAAAGCTGGTGGTACTATCAACGTATTAACAGATGAGCAGCGTGCTGCTTGGGTTGATGCAATGAAGCCAGTATGGAAGCAGTTCGAGAAAGATATCGGTGCACAGCTAATCAAAACAGCTGCTGGTGCATAAATAGTGCTTATAGGTTGAGTAAAGTTACAACTGCTACTCAATCTACGCAGTACCGGGGCAAGTTACCTAGCTAACTTGCCCCTCGCGCTTTTCGGGCGCACAATGGATCCCTAACCCTATAAATTTCAGACCTTATTTTACATTATAGATATGGCATAACTGTATCTGTAATCTGAGACATAACAGTAAATTGAGTTTATTGGCTGGTTTATTCGTTTACTGGCAGGAGAGTTTTACATGGCTTATTGGCCGCACATTTACCTCTGTATCTTAATCGCTATCATTTGGTTATTGGAGCGCAAGTTTCCAAAAACGGTCGATCGAGCGGAAGAGAGCTTACTCGTCATTATTATCACAGCGATTATGGTGGTCTCCTTTGGCCAAGTGGTCGCACGTCACGGCTTTAACAGTGGCTGGTCGGCGGCGCTAGAATTCAATACCTTGGCTTTCTCATGGCTAATTTTGTTAGGTATGAGCTATGGCATCAAAACCGGCTTGCACATAGGTGTCGATATTGTACTTAACGCTGTGCCCAAACCTGTCACCAGAGTGATGGCGCTGATCGGTGCGTTGGGCAGTATGTTTTACGGCCTGATCTTACTGGATTCTACATGGCTGCACATGCTGGGAGTCGATGTACGTGGTGGCGCCATCGAGTACTGGGCCAAGATGTACAAGATAGGCATAGGCGTAGAAGAAATTCGCTACCCAGAATTTATGCAGGAACTATTTGGCCTTAAGCCTCGGTTACATCGCTGGATAGTACTAATAGTACTGCCGATTAGCTTAGCGCTGTTGGTGTATCGCTCGGGACAAGCTTTTATCGATATATATACAGGCAAACGTCGAATGTTGATCAGTGGTCACGAAGGCCAGGAGCTGGTTGAAGAAAATAAAGGCATTTTAAAAGATCAATAGTCTCTGTAGAGCATAAATTTAAGGACTTATCCGTGGAAGCACTCATTTTATTTGGATTGGTACTGACGCTACTCTTTATGGGATTGCCAGTAGGCATCTCACTGGGATTATCATCAATACTTTTTATCACCTTTGTATCAGACGCAAAGTTGACCTCCGTTGCTATATCACTGTTTGGTGCCGGTCAGCACTATACATTACTGGCAATCCCGTTCTTTATATTGGCCTCGTCATTTATGTCCACCGGCGGGGTGGCCAAGCGCTTAATCAATTTTGCGATTGCCTGTGTCGGTCATTTTCGCGGTGGTCTGGCGATGGCGTCGGTGCTGGCGTGCATGATGTTTGCAGCACTGTCCGGCTCCTCTCCTGCGACAGTAGTGGCAATCGGTAGTATCGCAATAGTCGGTATGCGCCAGGTAGGCTATTCGAAAGAATTCGCCTCGGGAATTATCGCCAATGCCGGCACCTTGGGCATATTGATTCCGCCGTCAATCGTGATGGTGGTTTACGCCTCGGCTACTGATGTCTCCGTGGGACGAATGTTCTTAGCGGGTGTCATTCCCGGAATTATGGCCGGTACTATGCTGATGCTGGCGATTTATGTGGTAGCGCGGATTAAAAACTTACCTTCAGAGCCGTGGAAAGGCTTCGGTGCGATAGTGCAAGGTGGTAAGGAAGCGGGCTGGGGTCTGTTCCTGATAGTGATTATTATGGGCGGCATATACGGTGGTGCATTTACCCCCACTGAAGCGGCGGCGGTTGCTGCGATCTACTCGATCTTCATCGCTCTGTTTGTCTACCGTGACATGGGACCGTTAAAAGGGATCAGTTGGGTTAGCGAAACAGATTCAGCGGCTGCTAAAGTTGGTTTTAACGGCACCGTTTACGGCCTGTCTTTCTTTATGGTGTGGATGATCATGGCGTTTTTCGCCACATCGGGTCCCGAATCAACAGTGACTGCAGCCGACAGAGCTCTGTGGGGCGCGCCGCTAAGTTTAATGATTACTGCACTTTACGTTTATATCCGCGGTGCTCAATTACACACCAGTGGCTTGCATGCTGTAGTGGCAGGCCTGCCAGTGTGGGGTAGAAACTTACTGTTAATGCTGAAGATGTTTTTCCCGGTGCTTTATAGCAAAGAGACAAAAGAGGTGATGTTGACGGGTACTAAAACTACCTTGATGTTAATGTTTATCATCGCCAACGCGCTGTTGTTTGCCCATACCCTCTCAGAAGAGCGGATTCCGCAGATGGTGACAGAGTGGATGTTGGGTGTTGGCTTTAACTGGTTTACCTTCCTGATAGCAGTGAATATCTTGCTGTTGATTGGCGGGCAGTTTATGGAGCCATCAGGACTATTATTAATAGTGGCGCCGATAGTTTTCCCTATCGCGATGGAGCTGGGCATAGATCCGATTCACTTGGGGATTATCATGGTGGTAAACATGGAAATAGGCATGATCACCCCACCTATTGGTCTGAACTTGTTTGTGACTTCCGCGATTACCGGCATGAGCTTGTCTAAAGTCGTTAAAGCGGCGACACCTTTTATGTTAGTACTGATGTTCTTCTTAATTATCGTTACTTACATACCTGCGCTATCCACTGCACTACCTTACGCAGTGATGGGCCCAGAGATAATTAACCGCTGAGGCTGATGACGAGTTAGTTAAACAGTAAAACACTTAAAGGGCGGATATCCGCCCTTTTTTTGTGGCCACTGACTAAGAAGTCGCATCGGCTTCTGGCTCTTCACCTTGACGATCTCTTTTGCCGCGTTTTCCGCCCTTCATTTGCTTCATCAGCTCCTGCTGTTCTGGGGTTAAAATCTGCTGCATTGCCTGCCTGGTTGACATCATTTGCTGGATTTTATTTCCGGCTGAGACACCTGCCTGGCGCTTAACTTCAGCCAGTTTTTCTGTGTAATTTGCTGCATTGGGGTCCAGTGCTCTGACCGCCTCATGTAGTGCCTTGCGCTGCTCGCCAGATGCTTTGCGAGTTGCTTGCTGTCTTTCGAAAAGCGCTTTGATTTGTGCCTGTTGCTCCGTTGTTAGAGACAACTTTTCGGTGAGCATCTGCAGCTTCTGCTCCATGTTGGGGCCGCGCTGATTGCCGCGACGACCGTATTCAGATTGCTCTTGGGTGCTGAAACCCTGCTGATCTTGTGTCTCTGAATTAGCGTTGCTAGCATTACTTAGTAACAACAGGGCTGGGACGGCGATAAAAGCGATAATATTCTTGTTCATGATTGTGCTCCTGATTGGACGTTATCTAATTGACAGGATTATTATGAAACAACTAAATGCTAAGTAGGGTTGCGTTAGTGTAAAGTTGTGTAAAGAGCATCGATGCTGGATTTGAGCTAGTTATAATAAGTGTAAATAAGATTAGGATAGGTGCGCTAATGCAGCAAGTAGAGTTATTACTCGTAGATGACGACCGGGAGCTCACCGCTCTTTTATCTGAATATTTAAACTATGAGGGGTTAATCACTACTATCGCAGATAGTGGTGAGCAGGCTCTGGCGCTATTAGCGTCGAGTAAAAATTTTGATATAGCGGTGTTTGATATCATGATGCCCGGTATGTCTGGCTTGGAGTTACTGCAGCAACTGCGGCCAAAGATTGCACTGCCGGTGATTATGCTTACCGGTAAAGGTGGCGATATCGATCGTATTTTGGGACTGGAGATGGGCGCGGACGACTATATGGCGAAGCCCTGTAATCCACGTGAATTACTGGCGAGGATCAAAGCGGTGTTGCGCAGGTCCGGGCAGCAGGCCCCACTAAAACCAGGCAACAACAACATCGAGCTGATGGGGGTTACTCTGAGCCCGGCAACTCGGGAGGTTCATGTCGCCGGGGAGCCTTTAGAGCTCACTAGCGCTGAATTCAATGTACTGCACCAATTAATGCTGCAGCCAGGGGTAGTCGTCAGTAAAAGTGAGTTAACTGAAAAAGTGCTACACAGGCAGCTGACTGCCTACGACAGATCTATCGATGTACATTTAAGTAGGGTTCGACAAAAGCTGGCGATTTTCAACAACGACGTTGAGCTAATAAAGACAGTCCGCGGTGAAGGTTATTTATTTATTCAACAGCTTGCTGGTAAAGGTGTCAAGGCCGTCAATGTTTAGATTTAATACGCTGTTTTGGAAGGTTTTTATATCGCTATGGCTGTCCAGTTTTATGGTTATGATGGTCACTGTAGTAGTGATCGGTGAACTGGCCGAGGAAGATAATTACAAGTCCAAGGTTAAGTTTCAGGTGCGCATACAAGTGGAGCGCTTTCTGGAGCGCTATGAAAGCAATCTTAAGTACCGCCAGAAAATACAGAAGTTGCATGAGAATGTTAATGCGCACCGGGAGGGACGCTGGCCAATGCAGCGACCGGGGATGCCCCCGATACAAATTTATGATCAGCAGGGGCGACAAATTTTAGGTGGGAAACAGCCCCCGGGAGAAAAAATTGAACTGCAAGTCACTTCAGTTTCTGGTCAGGACTATAAAGTTGCCTATTTTATCAAGCCGCCACGCAATAGTCTGGCCCGCTGGCAGGGCTTTATTCTCTCCGTGCAAGCGCTGCTGATACTTCTAAGTTCCACAATTGCCAGCTTTATCGTCAGTGCTATCGTAGTGCGACCGATGAATCGATTACGCCAGTATGTACAGCGCTTAAAGAGTGGTGAATTTAGTGTCCGTATAGCCGATAAATTGCTTGGCCGCGGGGATGAGATTGGTGACTTCGCGCGTGAGTTTAATCAGTTGGCGGAGTACGTGGAAAATACCTTAATTGGTCAGCAGCAGTTGTTCCAGAATGTCTCCCACGAACTGCGCGCACCACTGGCCAGGCTGATGGCTGCCAGCGGTATCGTCGAGCAGCAAGTAGGTGAACAGCACCCGGCGGTCAACCGAATCCAATTGGAATGTCAGCGTTTATCACTACTCATAGATGAGCTGTTATCGCTGGCTAAATTGCAGCAGCAAGAGCATGTCTGCTCTAGCATTGAAGTGCGCTCGCTGCTGGATAAGCTACTGGCTGATATCAACTTTAGTCAGGGAGAGCGGCAGATCGAACTGCAGGTAGAAGATTCAGTAAACACCCAGGCGCTGGGATCAGTTCCGCTACTGGAGCGAGCATTGGGGAATGTGCTGGGTAATAGCCTAAAGCACACCAGTGCAGAGACCAGCATTAATATTCGCTTAGTCAATCCGGATGCCAATAGTTTGCAGATTATGGTTGAGGATAATGGCCCGGGAGTGCCAGAGGCGGCGCTGGCCAAGTTGTGTGATCCTTTTTTTAGGTTAGATACTAATGTCGATGGGCACGGGCTTGGATTGGGGATTGCCCGACAGGCGATGCAAGGGTTACAGGGTGGGTTGCAGGTGCAGAATGTTGAGCCCAATGGATTGAGGGTGACGCTTAGTATGCGGTTGGCAAACTAAGCGGTTGGCTTTGTCGATTAGTTCGTCGTAGCCGTTGATATTTTCTTCATTTAAAAGAGGGGTGTTGATAGAGCTGATTATTCTTTTAAGGTTTTTAATTCAAAAGATTGTAGTGCAGTTTCGCCTGCGGCGAGTTCATTTCTTTTAAATGGGCCAAAAGAAACGGAACCAAAGAAAACTCCACCCTATATTGCCTAAAGACACCTCCGCTATTTACTAAATTGCCGGCCGTTCATAGAGACATCCATGTCTCACTCACTCTGCGCGACATCCTGTCGCTCCGCTTCGTCAATTTAGCAAATAGCTACGGCGGCAAGATAAGGGGGCGGTAGCTCCGTTTTAAAAGCGCAGCTTTTGGAGCTACCGCGCAGTGCGTTTACGCCTTCTCTATTCTTTGCTCCGTTTTAAAAGCGCAGCTTTTGGAGCTACCGCGCAGTGCGTTTACGCCTTCTCTATTCTTTGCTCCGTTTTAAATGCGCAGTTTTTGGAGCTTCCGCGCAGTGCTTTTACAAATAGTATTCACTGCGAAATTCCCTTGGAGTTAGGCTGGTAAATTCTTTGAAGGCGCGGTTAAACGAGCTCAGCGAGTGGTAGCCTGCTTCCAGGCTGATAGTGATCATCTGCACGTCTAAGTTGCTCAGTAGTTCAATCGCATGGATCATACGCATGTGGCGCAGAAGTTGGCTCCAGGTCATGTCGGTTTCTGTTTTGAAGGCTCTGGCAAGGGAGCGCTCTGTGGTCGCTGTGTGTTGGGCGATATCGGTGAATGTGATGGGCTGGGAGAGGTTTTTTTGGGTGTATTGCAGGGCCTGTTTAATCCTTTTTGACTGTCCTTTGGGGATCCACAGTTCGCTAGGCAAGTCTTTTAGCTCGGCGCACAAGTGTGCGATTGACTGGAAAAAATGTTTGGCATAATCGTCAAATTCAGTGCAGTCAGGGCCCCATTTGCGGCTGTGTAGTATCATTTCTTTAACCACATTGGGCAGTGCCAGGACCTGGCAGCGGCTGAAATTCGAGTTGATGAAATCTTTTGCAAAGAGTATCGAGCAGCATTGGACTGGATGGCTGATTTCTATCTCAATGGCAGTGTCCGCAGGTATCCAGAGTGCACGTGAGGGCGGCAGTAGCCAGTAACGGTCTTCTGCTTCAATACGCAAAACACCCTTTGCGCTGTACAGCAGATAGTGCCTGTCAAATTGCATTTTTTTAGCCGGGCACGCGGGGAAGCTGCTGTTGAAACAATAGGCGGGCAGTTCAGAGTGCATCGCTATTCTCTATATCGTTCAAAGGCTTCCCCGGGGAATATGACTAAGGTAAAAGTTGAGCCTCAAACACTTCTGTCTTTGGCGCAGCGCTCATCATAGGTTTTACTTCGCCAATCATACTAGCAAATAAGTCACTGGCTCGATATGCATCAAAGGCTGCCAGGTCGCTCCAGCTCTGGCAGATGAAGACCGCGCCCTTTTTATCCGGGGTGTCGTGTACTTGGTACGAACGGCAGCTATCAGTGGCTAATACTTGATCTCTGACTAACTGTAACGAGTACAAAGCCTTGTCTAAATTAGTCTCGGAAAATTGACAAAAAATATGGGTGATAATCATCTTGCTATCCTTTAATGGTTTTGGAATTTCTGCTCGTGGAATTGCCGCCAGCAGATTTTCTGGCAAAGTAGCCATAGCTGGTAAATTTTGGGGGTGCTTTTTTAAAGCGAGTCGCACTTGCTCTGCTAAAGCCAGAACTGCGCAGCATTTCAATGAAGGTCGCCTTTTCATATGCCTGATGTCCCCAGATCATCTGAATTAGTCGGCTGCACCAATGTGGCCTGCTGACCGCCAGGATAATTATTCCGTTATCACTGAGCACGCGGGACAGTGTCTGCAATGCTGCGTGCCCATCGGCGCAGTGTTCAATAACATGGCCACAGAGAATTAAGTCATAACGTTTACAGGCGTTTTGCAGTGCGTCAATCGGTGCGTGAATCAGGCTGCAGCTATAGCCTTGATAACGAAGTTGCTGTTGCGCTATGTTCAGCATCGCCGCAGATGGGTCGAGCAGATCAAAATTCAGTTCGTTATTAAGTCGATAGCTAAGGGCCAGCGAAAAACCACCGGTCCCGGCGCCTGCATCTAACACAGACAGTGGAGCTTGGGCAGGGCTAAACTGAGAACAGCTTAAAGCTTCATCGATAACTTGTTGATAGGCGCTAATGTAATGATTGGCCTGTAAAGAGCTGTGCCAGCTGGCTGCGGCCCTATCATAACGACTTGTCAGATTATCAGGATCGCGCTTAGTGAAGAAGAATTTAAAACGTACAAAGTGCATCTGACTGACCTGTGTTAATTCAATACACTCATGATAAGAAAAGCAGCGTTGGTCGTCCGGGTGCTGGCGGTCAGTTTTTTGTCTGAAAATGACAAAAGCAGCTCAGTCGATTAAGTTTTGCTTATCCTGTAGAGGCATAATGCAGGTGAGTTTTTGCGTCATTAAAGACGTCAATGATTAGAATTTTAGAGGATACACAGTGTGCTAATAATTGAAATTGTAGGTTTAGCCAGCTTTGGGGAGTAAAGGGAGTTTAGATTCTTACAGGGGAGAAGCGAGAAAATAAGAGCCATTGATAGCATCAATGACTCTGATCAGATACTGCTTAGATAGCATCTGGGCCGGTTTCACCGGTACGGATACGGATAATTTGCTCAAGGGCTGAGACAAAAATCTTACCGTCACCAATTTTTCCGGTGTTGGCAGTCTCTGTGATAGCTTCAATCACTTGGTCTAACATGTCGTCGTCGATAGCGACTTCAAGTTTAACTTTAGGTAGAAAATCGACTACGTATTCTGCGCCACGGTAGAGCTCAGTGTGACCTTTCTGGCGACCAAAACCTTTGACCTCGGTTACTGTGATGCCCTGTATTCCGATCTCGGAAAGTGCTTCACGTACATCGTCAAGTTTGAACGGCTTAATCACGGCTGTGACTAATTTCATTTCTATCTCCTTCATTTAGGTCGGATCGCATTGTGCCTTTGCGGCATTACTTTAGTTAACATTCTAAAGTGTAGACTTAAGTAGGGACTTAGGCCGTTATATAAACGGGCCTAAGTATACTGGCTTTTAGCTGACAAACACAGGATGCGATCCTTTATTATACTAATGACTTAGCTTCTATTTTTTGAATTCCGGGTAGGCTTCCATACCACATTCAACAATATCGCTGCCCAGGAACTCTTCCTCTTCAGTGACGCGAATACCAATAGTGACTTGCAGCAGTTTCCAGATCACTAAGCTTGCGCCGAAACACCAGCCAAAGATAACCACAATACCGTATAACTGAGCGCTTAAGGTTGCATCGGCGTTGTTCAGTGGAACGGCTAACAGTCCCCAGATCGCCACGACACCGTGTACTGAGATGGCGCCTACTGGGTCATCAATGCGCAGTTTGTCTAAGCCAATGATGGCCAGCACTACTAATACGCCGCCAACCGCACCTATAAGGGCAGAGCTAAGAGCAGTAGCGGACAGTGGGTCTGCAGTGATTGCCACTAGGCCTGCCAGTGCGCCGTTAAGTATCATGGTTAAATCAGTTTTATTGAATAATAGTTTAGCGGTAAGTAGCGCAGCTATTACACCAGCCGCTGCTGCAGCGTTAGTGTTGACAAAAACTTGTGCCACTGCATTTGCTTCGCCAACATCCGACAATTTAAGTTCAGAGCCACCGTTAAAGCCAAACCAACCCAACCAAAGAATGAAGGTACCAAGCGTTGCCAATGGTAGATTAGCACCGGGGATGGCATTTATTTTTCCGTTGGCGCCGTATTTACCTTTGCGCGCGCCGAGTAATAACACACCGGCAAGCGCCGCTGCAGCACCGGCCATATGTACTATGCCGGAACCTGCGAAGTCAGAGAAACCCGCTTCAGAGAGGAAGCCACTGCCCCAAGTCCAGTAGCCACTGACCGGGTAGATGACAGCCGTCATTACAACAGTGAAAAGCAGGAAGCTAGTTAGCTTCATGCGTTCGGCAACGGCACCTGAAACGATAGACATCGCGGTGGCGACAAACACTACCTGGAAAAAGAAGTCTGAGCGAGCCGAGTAGTAAGGGGCGTCATCGCCACCGCCGATTACTGCGTCCACTTCGTTTTCGGCACCTATTAGTGAACCGAAGTTAGGGAAAATACCACCCTCGGGTGAGCTGTACATGATCTCGTAGCCGCAGAGCAAGTACATAGTACAAGCGATGGCGTAAAGAGAGATATTTTTAGTCAGTATCTCGGTGGTGTTTTTGGATCTGACCAAACCCGCCTCTAACATGGCAAAGCCCGCTGCCATCCACATTACTAAAGCGCCACAGATCAAAAAGTAAAATGTATCTAAGGCATACCGCAGTTGAGTGAGGTCAGCACTTAACTCGCTAACAATTGACTCCATAATTTTCTCCAGTCATTAAAAAATGATTTATTTTATTGCTGGACTATAGCGAATACCGTGCCATCTTTTTAAACACATACAAATCAGATACTTACAGTGTCCATAAGAATCAGCTGCGCTAAAGTGGGCAGAGCGAACTGTAGTGTTGCACCTTGTTGGTGCGCTTTTTCTGTGCACTTAATCTGGGCGGTTTGCTGTGACTTAGGCTGTGTTATACTGCGATCACTATTTATTGGCCGTTATTAAAGGACATCTGTCATGAACGAAAAATTCATCGAAGGCTTATCACAACAGTTTTCATCACTCGTGAATAATCTGCCAAAAGGCGCAGAGCTACCAGGGCAGGAACAGATTAAAAGTCTATTGCAGAGCGCTCTGGCTAAACTGGATCTGGTCACCAGAGACGAGTTTGATGCGCAGGCAGCAGTATTGACCAGAACCCGCGCAAAAGTGGATGCACTGGAAGTACGCATGGCGAAGCTAGAACAGCAATTAAACGACAACAGTGGCGAGTAGAAAACAACATGAGTATAGAGCGTATAGATTCAACCGAGCGCATGAGTCGCATCGTTAAGCACAACCACACTGTCTACCTCTGTGGGCAAACGGCCTGCGATCCCGATTGGGATATAACTGAGCAAACTCAGCGCTGCTTGGTCAAAGTAGAAGATTTGTTAGCTCAAGCGGGTAGCAGTAAAGAGCAGATGTTGTCTGTGACTATCTATGTGCGCGATATGAAAGACTTTGCCGCTATGAATGCAGTCTGGGATGCCTGGGTCAGCGATTGCCCTAAGCCAGCGCGCGCCTGTGTAGAGGCGAGAATGGCCAGACCTGATTTGCTGGTAGAGTTTTCAGTGACAGCTGCTTACTAAAAAGCCAGACAATAGTTAATACCACAGAGCTGCTCTGCTCTGTGGTACCAGCGCCTTGGAGTTACAACACAACTAGAACGGTAACAACTGGCTGTCGTCTCCGGCAAATATCAGCGCATAGAACCGCTGCCACAAACTCGGCTTTTTATCGTGGTAGTCTTTGCGCAAATCATCGATCACATACAGAGCTTGTTTGCTCTGGGCTAGATTCTCGGCATTGACCGGCAATTGTACCGCGTTTAGTGCAACCGTCACTTTGTCCAATCCCTCTAAAGCTTTAATTTTTCGCTCTTTGTTGAAGGGGAATGTCCCGGCTATTTTGAGCTGTTTTTTAAACAAAAGAATGTGTTGATTAAACTTTTCTGGCGAATCGGTTTTCATTGCCTGAGTATATTCAAAACGCATCTGTTTCATCACCGCCTCCAGATCTATTCCCCCTTTGATCTGTGCTGTGACTATTGACGAGTACAGTCCGGCGATTACTAACAACGACAAAACAACTCGTCGAGCAGCACACTTAAATTGAAGGATTGCAAACAAGGGAATTACCTGACAAAAAAATGCGGATAATAGCAGAAATATGCCCTGCCAGCATACAGGATTAGGTTTTAGCCCTTCATTAACTCAGGGTGTGTGCGTCTGATCATTACTCGGATTGATAGTACCTGTTACAAAAAATAACTAGTCTCTTGTTTTAAAAAATGTTTTGCTGATCGCTCTGCTTAACCATCAACGGAGTTGGAGAACTATTTTGTACTCAAGTATTAAGTGTATCGGCAGCGCTGGATGATGACAGAGCGCTCGCGCGGCGTCGTCTGCATGTTGGGGGCTATGGCCTTTATCTCAGTGCAAGAGGCATTTGCCAAGTATCTGGGTGAGTTCTTGCCTATTCCGCAAGTGGTTTGGGCGCGCTATACAGGCCACCTATTACTGATGTTAATTGTGCTCTGGCCTCGCTATGGTCAGCGTATTTTTAAAGCCAGCAATTTACCTATGCAAGTACTGCGTTCGCTGATACTGCTGGTAGATACCGCGCTGTTTTTTTACGGTCTGACCTTGATCGGTCTGGCCGAGGCAACGGCGATCTTTTTCACCGTTCCGGCGCTGGTGATCATTGTTTCGGTGCTGTTACTGGGGGAAAAGGTACGGCTGTCGACCTTGCTGGCGATAGGGCTAGGTTTTGCGGGTACCCTTGTTATCGTCAGGCCCGGTGGTAGTGGGGGAGGTGATGAGTCGATGTTACTGGGTGGCTTGTTGGTGTTCGGCGCCGCCTGCTGTACCGCTTTTTACAACGTTATTACCCGCAAGTTGGCGGGTACAGATCCACTGTCGGTGACCCTCTTTTATACGGCGATGATCGGCGCTCTGTTCAGCAGTGCGGTAGTGCCTTTCTACTGGCAAATGCCAGAGGGGATTTATCAGTGGCTGGCGCTGCTTTCAATCGGCTTTTTTGGTGGGGTGGCGCACAGTTTAATTATAGCGGCACATCAATATACCACTGCCAGTACTGTCGCACCTTTTATGTACAGCCAGATCTTTTGGGCGATCTTCTTTGGCTGGCTGTTTTTCGCCGAATTGCCTGATGCTTACGCCTATGGTGGCGGACTGTTAGTGATCATCAGCGGATTGTTTCTGCTCTATAAAGGGCGACCTAAACAGACCAAACAACCTCTTAGTTGAACTGTTGTGGGGATATTGGCTGAGAATTTACAGCTGCTGAATAGTGCTCCAGGCCGTGCAAAGTACCTTTATGTTCAGCGAACACTTCGAGCAGCGCCTCCAGCATCAAACGTACCGCGGGTGATTGACGCATGTCGCGGTGCACCATCAAATACAAATCAGAGCTGACATCTTCAATGGTCTCCAATTTTAGCAGATCACTTTGCATATCTCCGACAAAACAGGGCAGTACCCCTAAGCCGGCTCCGGCAATAATTGCATCCAAGATCACCACACCGTTGTTGCTGCGAATAACCGGTAAACGTTTTCCGAGCTTTTTGCGCAGCCACTGCTGGCCATTGAATCTGATGTGCTCGTCGTCATAACTGACCCAATCACAGGCCTGATAGCGTTCACCGGTGAGTGCCTGTGGTTGTCCCTGGATGTATTCTCTGCTGCCGTATACCGCGTAGTGGTGGTGACCCAATTTTTTGGCAATGATGTCGGGAATATCTGGCAGGCACTCTCTGATAATCAGATCAGCCTCACGCTTGGATAAATTGGCGGCGTTGTGGGCGATGGCCAGTTCAATCTCTATATCAGGGCATTTTTTGCGCAGTGCCGGCAGCTGTGGTAGTAGGAATTTGGCAATATGCTCGTACATAGAAATTCGCACAGTCCCTTTAATCTCGCCACAAAAACTGGCTTGATGGCGGTGCACGGCGCTGGCTGCCTTTTCCATATTTTGCGCCAGCGGGATCAGCTGCTGGCCGTGTACAGTCAATAACATGCCGTCGGGAAGGCGATCAAACAGCTTAGTGCCCATGCTCTGTTCCAATGCTTTAAGTCTCCTGCCCACAGTGGGCTGACTTACTTTAAGTGCTCTGGATGCCGAAGATAAATTTCCATGTTCGCAAATGCTCAAAAAGATTTTTAGATCATCCCAATCAAACTGCATATCATATCTGCTATTCAAAAATGAACAGATAGTATAAGGAATAGTCGAGAGCTATACAAATAGGTTAAGGGTAAGCTGATCTAGTTAAAATTATAACAGTGCAATAACTATTCGTTTGTTTTTGCCTGAAATGTACTCATAATGAAACATCCAGCCAGGGTCGTCATTCCCCAAGCCATTTGTAGTTTCAATTATCCCCTATGTGTACCGATAAGTGTTTATGTGCAGTTAAATACTACTGCAAGCTAGGAGTGGAAAATGTATTTTAATCGTAAGTTATGGTCCTTAACTGATACTGTGCGGCCAAAAATTTTAGCCTCTGTAATCATGGGCTTAATAGGCTCTGTGATCGGTATTGGCCGGTTGTTATTGCTTGGCTGGTTAATCGCAAAAGTGATTAGTGGCGCAGAATTGGCTCAGATATGGCCGCTGGCGCTGGCGACTCTCGCCACTATGCTCGGCTACTCACTGTGGGAATATCAAAGACTGATGTTGACCCATCGCACTGCGGCTACTGTGCAACAACAGTTGCGCACTAGTCTGTTTGATAAAATGGTCAATTTAGGCCCTGCATACTTTGCCAGCAGGCGCAGCGGTGAAATCACTAACGCAGCGGTAGAGGGAGTCGAGCAGTTAGAAATTTATTTTGGACGCTATTTACCCCAGCTGTTTGTTGCGGCTGTTACGCCACTGGTGATTTTTGCCGTGGTAGCACAAATAGATTTGCCCGTTGCCAGCTTGTTGCTGGCGGCCTCATTATTTACCTTGTTTGCCCCGAGTATCTTTCAGCGCTGGGACAGTGCTAATTCAATGCACCGCTCCAGGGCTTATAAAGCTTTTGCCTCAGAATTTTTAGATGCACTTCAGGGCATGGTGACTTTAAAAGCCTTTGGCCAGAGCAAAGCGCGTGAAGCTAAGCTGGCCAGTAAAGCCCATGATTTGTTTCAAACCACTATGTGGGTGATGGCGACTAATTCACTGGCGCGGGGCATTACCGATATAGGGATCACCTTAGGGGCTGCATCGGCGCTGGCGTTTTCCGCCTACCGTGTCAGTGAAGGATTGATGTCTTTCGACAGTTTACTGTTAATTCTGCTGTTGGGTGTTGAAGTATTTAAACCATTGCGCGAACTGCGGTCTTTGATGCACGCAGGTATGTTGGCGCAATCCGCCGCTAAGCAAGTGTTTAATGTACTGGATGCAAAGGTGCAGATTGTTGCCAACAAGAGCACCGACAGTGTTGCTTTAACTCCCTCTATCACCTTTGCGGATGTTGCTTTTAGTTATCCACAACGCAGCGGTCAGCAGAGTGTGGGAAGAGCAGTACACAGCGGCTTGAACTTCACAGTGCAGCCAGGTCAGCGTATTGGTGTGGTAGGCGCTAGCGGTGGGGGTAAATCGACCATCGTCAACTTATTGCTGCGTTTCTATGAGCCGCAGGCGGGGACGATTCACATCGGTGATACTGATATTCAGGCGTTATCACTAGAGCAGTTGCGCAGCCAGTTTGCTGTCGTCAGCCAAGATACTTACCTGTTCCATGGCAGCGTCAGAGATAACTTGAGCTTAGGGTCTGAAAATGTCACTGACCAGCAGATAGTGGCTGCGGCAAAAGCTGCCAATGCCGATGAGTTTATCAGTGCGCTGCCACAAGGTTATGACAGTATGATCGGTGAGCGCGGAGTGCGTTTATCAGGCGGCCAACGTCAGCGCATTGCCATCGCCAGAGCGCTGTTACGCGATGCGCCTATTCTCATTTTGGATGAGGCGCTGTCTTCAGTTGATGCTAAAAACGAGGCGCAAATTCAGTCGGCGCTCGATAAACTGATGCAGGGGCGGACCACGTTGATCCTTGCGCACAGGTTGGCCAGCATCATCGGCTGCGACAACATAATCTTGTTGGACGCTGGGCGCGTAGCCGAGTCAGGCAGTCACAATCAGCTGCTCGCTAAACAGGGCATGTATGCACAGCTAATGGCATCCCAGGTCAACACCGGGCAAGGGCAATTGCAACCGACACTGAGTCCATCGGTGGTATTAGAGCAGGAAAGTCCAGGAAACATTAATAGCAGCCATGAAGAAGAGCTTGAGTCGGTCAGTGTGCTACAAGGGGATAAACACAGTTGGTACCAAGTGCTGGCTATGTTGCTGTCCTATGCGGCCAACTGGAAAGGACGTCTAGTGCTGACTTTTTGCTTTGGCGTGAGTCGGGTATTTGCCTTTATCGCAGTTAGTATTCTCTCGGCACTGGCGGCGGTGGCAGTGAAAAATGGTACTGACTACAGTCAGTGGATAGAATGGTTGATCGTCACAGCGGTTGCGGCTGCGGTACTGCACTGGCTCGAATCCTGGTTGGCACACGACATGGCTTTTCGCATGCTATCGGAAATGCGTATGAGTTTATTTCGCCAACTGGAACGTCTGGCACCGGCCTTTATGGTGCGTCACCGCAGTGGTGATCTGATAAACCTGGCAACCCACGACGTAGA
>MAAC01019333.1_pt1 | contig 41375 bp, 42 predicted proteins | sample 1115981 | NCBI WGS metagenome assembly MAAC01 (sample SAMN04961126, study PRJNA320927) | seawater metagenome | isolation source: sample BD02T64 sea water enriched with oil for 64 days | place: USA:Gulf of Mexico | collected 2013-07-27 | reverse complement strand
TGGCAAAACTTTGGTTTCCGGGCGACCAAGGTTGAGCATGGGTTCGATCGTGAAGATCATGCCCTCTTCCAATGTCGCACCAGAACCGGGTTTGCCATAGTGCAGCACATTGGGCGGCGAGTGGAACACGCGGCCGATGCCGTGACCACAGAAGTCACGCACAACGGACATTTTACGGGCCTCGGCATATTTCTGGATCGCGTGGCCAATGTCGCCAAAGGTATTGCCGGGCTTCACAGCATTGATACCTTCCATCAGACTGTCATGAGTGACCTTCACCAGACGTTCGGCAAATGGCTTTTGTGGACCAACGGTATACATACGCGAGGTATCGCCGAACCAGCCGTTCACAATCACTGTGACGTCAACATTCAGGATATCGCCATCTTTCAGAATATCGTTTCTGCGTGGGGCTTTTTCATATTTGCTTTTGGGAATTTCGCTGCCGGGAATACCGTGACAAACCACATGATTCACTGAGATGCAGGAAGCATGTTTATACCCCTTATAACCGATGGTTGCAGAAATCGCCCCCGCATCATCGATCATCTGCTCAACCGCGGCGTCAAGCGCACCAGTGGTGGCGCCAGCAACAACCATTGGGCCGACGGCATCAAGGATTTCCGCTGCAAGCCGACCCGCAACGCGCATGCCGTCAAAATCTGTTGGATCATAGATCCGGATGCCGTCTTTGGTTTCACGCAGATGAGTATTCATCACGGGGTTCTCCATTCGTTAATGCGGTAGTGATACTGCAGGGACGCAGAATGTAAAAGAGGCGGTTTAATCGAATGTGAATGGCACGGGCGCATTGAGGGTCACACCCTTGGGGGTGATCTTGCAATCATAGGCAAGGACCTCAAGACCGGCCTTGCGCGCCTTGCGGAAAGCTTCCGCATAGGTCGGGTCAATGTCATCGGCAAGGGTGACGGATGCGCTATCGGTCCGTTGCACGAGATAGAACAACATGGAACGATGGCCTGCGCGGGCCTGATCGGCGAGGTCGTTGAGGTGTTTTGTGCCGCGTGCGGTGACGCTGTCGGGGAATTCCGCAAGGCCAGGTTCACGACATAAGGTAACTGATTTCACCTCAAGCCAAAGATCTTGTTTTGCGGGATCAGTCAGCAGAAAATCAACGCGGGAGTTTTCGCCGTATTTCACCTCAGGACGGATTGTGGCGTAATCCGCGACCTCCGGGATTTCGCCCGCCATGAGAGCGGCCTTCAGAGCACGATTTGGCAGGCTGGTATCAACGCCGGTGAAGTTTCCGTTCTCATGATCAACCAGACGCCACCCATATTTCAGTTTTTTCTTTGGGTCGTCATTGGGTTCAAGCCAACAGAGCTGCCCTTCGTCTTTCAGCCCCAGCATTGAACCAGGATTGGCACAATGGGCGGTGACTTCGCGCCCATCTGGCAGTCGCATATCAGCGAGGAAACGCTTGTAGCGACGAATGAGCCTGGCGGGGATAAGTGGGGTTTGAAAATCCATATACCGGGCCTATACCGGGGGGGAAGTTTTCTCAAGGAATACGATATGGTTAATCCTTCTGCTGCAATGCCCACAGCCGCAATGCTTGTGATTGGGGATGAGATCTTATCCGGGCGCACGCGCGATGCGAATATGCATCATCTTGCACAGGTGCTGACGGATAAGGGCATTGATCTAAAGGAAGTGCGGGTTGTTTCCGATGATGCGGGCGCGATTGTTGCCGCCGTACGAGCGCTGAGTACCGGATATGATCATGTCTTTACGTCCGGCGGGATTGGCCCAACCCATGATGATATTACAGCAGATTGTGTGGCCGAAGCCTTTGGTCAAAGCATTGATGTCCGTGATGACGCGCGGACGTTATTGGCGGCGCATTATCTGCGCCAAGGGTCTGAGCTGAATGAAGCGCGCCTGCGTATGGCACGCATTCCTGAACATGCCATTTTGATTGAAAACCCTGTGTCGATTGCACCCGGTTTTCAGGTGGAGAATTGTTACGTGATGGCCGGTGTGCCATCGGTCTTCCGTGCCATGGTGGAAGGCGTGCTGCCGAGGCTGATCGGTGGTGTTCCGTTGCTGTCGGAAAGCCAGCGGTTCATGGTGGGAGAAGGTAATATCGCCGCCCCTTTACGTGTGCTGGCAGAGGCCAACTCGGCGATGTCTATTGGGTCTTACCCGTTCCAGAAGGATGGGCGATATGGCACAAATATCGTGATCCGAGGGGTGGATGCCGCTGAGTTGAAGGCTGTCATGGATGTGCTGCGTGCAGAATTTTCGGAGAGATTGGCATGACGAAACCTGATGTATTTACGCTTTATGATGTTTGCGAGGCGACTTGGCCTGCGAAAGCACGACAGGAGATCGATGGCTGGATCATTCGTGATGGTGCCAATGGTGGTCAGCGAGTGTCTGCTGCAACGGCAGTGACCCACGGCGAGGTGCCCGATATTGGGGCGGCTGAGATTGCCATGGCGGACTTAGGGCAGAATGCGTTGTTTATGGTGCGCGAGGGCGAAAGCGCGTTGGATGAAGCGCTCGATGCGCGCGGCTATGTGGTGAAAGATCGCGTAAACCTCTGGGTCGCACCTGTGGAAGATGTCGCAGGTGATGGCGCGCCACGCATGTCAGCCTTTGCGATTTGGCCCCCGGTTGGGATCATGACTGAGATGTGGAATGTAGGAGGAATTAATACAGCACGTATTGATGTCATGCGCCGCGGGGCAGAGCCGAAAACAAGCATCTTCGCGCGTACCAATGACCGCCCTGCCGGGGTGGCGTATGTAGGCATCTATGGCAAAACTGCGATGCTGCATGCATTGGAAGTGACCCCAACACAGCGGCGCAATGGATCGGCGCAAAACATCATGCGCCAAGCCGCGTCTTGGGCAAGATTACACGGCGCGGCGTATTTTTCCGTGATTGTGACGCAGGAAAACAAAGGGGCCAACGCGCTCTATTCTTCCCTGAACATGGAATCTGTGGGACAGTATCACTATCGAGTGAAACCCCGTGACTGAGGCCGAGACAATGACAGATAAGCCCACAACCGCCCTTGACCTTCCAATGGTCGATCCGCTGCCTACCTCTACCGCGAAATATTTTGATATTTGTCAGGAAAAACTGGGCTTAGTGCCCAATGTATTAAAGGCATATGCTTTTGATATTGATAAATTAAACGCTTTTGCTGCCCTGTATAATGACATGATGCTGGCGGATTCTGGACTGACAAAGCTGGAACGCGAAATGATCGCGGTGTGTGTCTCATCCATCAATAAATGTCACTATTGCCTAGTGGCCCATGGCGCGGCTGTACGGGAACTTTCGGGGGATCCACAATTGGGCGAGGCCCTGGTTATGAATTGGCGTGTACTGGATCTGCCAGAGCGGCAATGGGCGATGTTGGAGTTTTCTGAGAAGCTGACAAAGACAAGTTCTGAGGTTGTTGAAGCAGATCGCCAAAAGCTGCGCGACGCGGGTTTCAATGACCGTGATATCTGGGATATTGCCTCTGTTACCGGCTTTTACAACATGACCAACCGGGTTGCCTCGGGCACAAAGATGCGCCCAAATGATGAATACCACGCGAGTCACAGATGAAACCATTGCCGCCCCTTGTTTGCGTATTGATTGGGCTTATGCCCTGCGCAGGCGTGGCGTTTACCCCTGAATTTCCACTGCCTGCGCAGTTGAATGCCAGCGATGTATCAGAGTTAACCAATTTTGATCTGATCACAGGGGCTTGGAGCGATGGTGCTTTGCCAACCGTGGCGCTGCAGGGGGCAGTAACCAAGCAAGCTTGGCGCTTGCCAACGTCAGAACTGACCAGCCTGCAATTGTTGACCCCTCTTCGCGACCAACTTTCTGAGGCAGGCTATGATCTGGTTTTTGAATGCGAGACCAATGACTGCGGCGGTTTTGATTTTAGATTTTCGGCCGATGTTTTCCTTGAACCAAAAATGCATGTAAATCTGAATGATTTCAGATTCTTATCCGCCCGAAGGACTTCTGACACCGGGGCGAGTCAAGCCATAACAGTTCTAATAAGCCGGACAAGTGGAACGGGTTATGTCCAAATAAATCAGCTTGGTGCTTCAACTGCCGTGGTGGGCGAAACAGTGCCTGCACCAACAACCGAACCTGTCATTTCCTCTGATTTGGATCAAATGCTAGAAACCCAAGGGCATGTAGTTCTGGAAGGTCTGACCTTTCAAAGCGGCGGCGCTGCGCTGGCACAATCCGGCATGTCAGATCTTGAGGCACTTGCCCAATATTTGAAACAAAACCCCACCCGTCTGGTTACCCTTGTCGGGCATACGGATGCGGTGGGCAGCTTAGCCCCTAATATTGCCCTGTCGAAACAACGGGCGCAGTCGGTGCGGGAACATCTTATCAACCAATTGGGCGTGAACAGCGCGCAGGTTGCCGCTGAAGGCGTTGGCTATTTATCCCCAAGGGCAAGCAATCTAACCCCTGAAGGGCGTGAAGCCAATCGGCGGGTTGAGGTGACGCTGACCTCGGTAGAGTAAGGATCACCAGCGATCCGATCCTTTATCTATGAAAGCATCCGCCAAGAAATCAATGAAGGCACGAACCTTGGGCTGCGTAATACGGCCAGGTGGATACACAACATATATGCCCTGTGTTTCGCGGGGCAGCTCTGGAATAGCTTCCTCAACCAACCCTTTTTTCATTGCATCAGCGTATAGAAAACTCGGTAGATAGGCGATGCCAAGGCCGGAAATTGCCGCGTTCAGAAGCGATTGCCCGTCATTAACAGAAAGCCAGCCAGCCGTGCGGATCTGACGTATTTCACCAGAGCGAGCTTTTAAGCGCCAAACGGCAGCGTCGGATTCCTTGGAATAGTGTAGCAACTTATGGCCATTCAGATCGTCGATACTCTGAGGACGGCCATATTTTTTGAAATAGGAGGGCGCTCCGACCATACGTTTTGTGGTGTCAGTTAGCTTACGAGCGCGCAGCGTACTGTCATCAAGATCACCGATGCGTATCGCCAGATCAACGCCCTCGCTGACAAGTTCAACATAGCGATTGCTGAACTCCATATTGACACTAACATCAGGAAATTCCTGAAGAAAATCGCCGATGATTGGGGAAAGGTGATTCATCCCAAAATCCGTTGCTACGGAAATTTGCAACTGTCCCGACGGGGCTGACTGCATGGATGTAACAAGTGAATCTGCTTCACCTGCGTCATTGAGAACCCGACGGGCACGATCATAATAGGCAAGCCCGATCTCAGTCGGCGAAACACGACGTGTGGTTCGATTTAAAAGGCGTGCACCGAGGCGCCCCTCAAGCGACGAAACATGTTTTGAAACGGCTGATTTCGAGATCCCCATCTTCCGCGCTGCGTCTGTGAATCCGCCCTGATCCACTACTGTCGCGAAAGCTTCCATTTCCGTCAGTCGATCCATACTCATACCTTATTAGCTTACTCAAAGGTATGTTCGCGCGGAATTCAGGCAACAATGGGTCATGCCCCGGACAATAACGTGATATTGCGGAATCGCATCAGTTAGGGAAGTTGATGAAATCGAAAGTTTTTTATGAGTTTTTCTGCGAAACTCTCCCACCTAAAGTGTGATTGATAGTTGAAATCCTTGAGAGATCGCACGCTTTGCATCAAGTTCGCCAGCAACATCAGCACCACCGATAATATGGCAAGGCGTACCCTGTGCCTCCAGCTTATCAGCAAGGCTGCGTTCCGGCAGTTGCCCAGCGCAAAGCACAATTGTATCGACCTCAATCAAACGCAGATTTTCGCGTGCCTCACCATCAGAGACATGTAACCCGTCAGCATCGATGCGTTCATAGTTCACACCCGCGATCATTTTCACGCCTTTCATTTGCAATGTGGCGCGGTGGATCCAACCGGTGGTTTTACCAAGGCGACGGCCGGGCTTCTCAGGCTTGCGTTGCAGTAGGGTGACTTGGCGTTCCGCTGCTTCGGGCTGGGCACCTTCGGGGCGCAGACCTCCACGGGTATCAGAAGGGTCGCCGACGCCCCATTCGGCTTTCCAAGCTTCAAGATCTTCCGTCGGGCTATCACCTGTGACAAGAAATTCAGAGACATCAAAACCAATACCGCCGGCGCCAATCACGGCAACACGTTTGCCGACGTTCGCACCATGGCGCAGCACGTCGATATAGCTCACAACATTGGGGCCATCTTGGCCTGGGATTTGCGGATCACGAGGGGTCACGCCGGTGGCGATGATGACTTCATCAGCGTTTTGCAGGTCAGCCTCACGCGCCGTTGTATTCAGGCGCAGATCAATGGAAGATTTGGCAACCATGGTTTCATACCAAGCAACCAGACCGTGGAATTCTTCCTTACCAGGCACTTGTTTTGCCATATTTAGTTGCCCACCAAGACGATCCGAACGGTCATACAGCGTGACGTGATGACCGCGATCGGCTGCGGTCATCGCCGCAGAAAGGCCTGCGGGGCCTGCGCCAACAACTGCAATTTTCTTTGGGTTGGTGGTTGGTTGCATATTATATTCGGTCTCATGACAAGCCACAGGGTTAACCAAGCAAGTGGTCAACTTGCCCGCAAAAGTATGATCAAGGCAAGCTTGATTACATGCGATACAGGGCGCAATTTCTGCAGCGCGGCCAGCGGCAGCCTTGTTGACGAAATCCGCATCCGCAAGGAAGGGGCGCGCCATGGAAATCATGTCGGCACAACCTTCTGACAGCACGTCTTCGCCGACTTCAGGCGTATTGATACGGTTGGAGGTGATGATCGGAATTGTGACCGCGCCCATCAGTTTCTTCGTCACCCAAGAGAACGCCCGACGCGGTACTGAGGTCGCGATGGTGGGAATGCGGGCTTCGTGCCAGCCGATGCCAGTGTTGATGATGGTGGCGCCTGCGGCCTCAACGGCTTTGGCAAGGGTGACGACCTCTTCCCAGGTTTGGCCATTCGGGATCAAATCAATCATAGAAAGGCGATAGATCAGGATGAAGTCATCGCCCACGGCTTGGCGCACACGTTTCACGACTTCAATCGGCAAGCGCATACGATTTTCCGCACTGCCACCCCATTCATCTTCGCGTTTGTTGGTGTGAGACACGAGGAATTGATTCAGGAAGTACCCCTCAGAACCCATAATTTCGACCCCGTCATAGCCAGCCTGACGCGCGCGCGTGGCCGAAGTAACGATATCGGCGATCTGCTTTTCAATGCCCGCCGCATCGAGCTCCTTTGGCGGAAAAGGTGAGATTGGCGATTTCAAGGCCGAGGGCGCAACGCAATCAGGACTGTAAGCATAGCGACCCGCATGCAGGATCTGCATAACAATTTTGCCGCCTTCATCATGCACACGGCTGGTGACATATTGATGATTTTCAATGTCTTTGTCAGAAAACAAGCCGCCCGCACCGGGGAAAACACCCCCCTCAGCATTGGGGGCCATGCCGCCGGTAACGATCAAGCCAGCGCCGCCGCGCGCACGCGCCGCGTAGAATTCAGCGACCCGGTTCCAGTCACCGCGTTCCTCTAGGTTGGTGTGCATGGATCCCATAAGCACGCGGTTTTTGAGCGTGGTGAACCCAAGATCAAGAGGGGCAAGCAGGCGCGGATAGCTGGTCATTGGCGTTTCCTTTGTCATTCATAACAATTTGCGCGCAATTACCTGCGGTGTCACGCTAGACGCCGCGTTAACCTGACGAAACAGTAGGGTCTCCCGTATTAGCCCTCAGCACAATGATTGCGCAGGACCTTTTTCAGAAGTTCAACCTCGGCCCGCAAAAGGGCGAGTTCGGCGCGAAAGTCATCTTCAAGCGCTTGACCCGATACGATAGGATAATTGGCAAGGCGTACGCCGCTGGTCAGGTCGGTGATCAGCAGGACCTGTACACCGTCACTCAACAAATCGGCAGGAATAGGGAACCGCAATGTCCAGGATCCCTTGCCCTGGTCCGTCAGTTCAACATTTTCCAACACACGATCCAAGCATTGCACTTGAATGGCAGGCGCATCCCCACCTTCCGGCCCAGACAAAACGCCCTGCCAAACTCCTTCGCGCATTTCAGAATGGAGAACGGTAAAATCAGCCATAAAGGCCCCCTTAAATTTCTGACCGCGGGCGGCGGCTGAACGTGACATCATGGAGTGAGATCTGGTTTTGAGCCGGATTTTCAAAGATAAGGTCGACCCAAATATTATCAACGCGTTGCTCATTCACTTGGGTATAGGCGAGATCAAATTCGGCAATGGACGTCGCGCCCTCGGTGGAAAGCTTGCTGACCATTTTTTCAGTATTAGGCCCATGCTTTACGTTCAGGCGGACATAGATATCCATTGACCGTTCCGTATGGATCAACGCGTCCAAGCGAAATAGATGGCGTTTCTTCAACTCCTTCACAGCTTCTACCGGAAGGTCGATGGCGAGCGATAGAAAAGAGCCTTCAAAACGAAACACATCAAAGCGAAGGCCAAAACGGGCACGATCCGCAGCAGCGGCGTTCCGAAACTGTTGAATAATCAGCTCTTTTTCCGGGCAATCATGAAAAACCGAGACATTTTCATCGAGGCGCGTCTTGCTTTCGACCGCTGCAAAGCCTTTCGGTGTAATCTGACGGCGCCATTGATCAGGGCGCCATGTCCAATCCGTGCCAACGGGTACTTGGATTTGATTGGTATCCGCAAGGGGCGCGGCAAGGCGTTCTTCAGACAGGCGAAGGAACCGGTTGAGGGGGCGCAGAATGTGGCGTGCTTGACTGCGTAGCATCCGCAACTGGTTCAGCGGTAATCTGTCGGCCTGATTCAGTTGTTGATCCAAGCGCTTTAGATAGCGTTGGTGCATCAGCTTTTGAAGAAATTTGTTATCCATTTTCACCATGAAGCATTCTTGTCAATCGACCCAAGCCATATGCTTACATAAATACATTTCATGCATCGCATACAGTTTCCCCATTTCAAACAGTTGTATTTCGGCACAGGGCTTGAACGGTTTTCCGTTCCTCGCGATCAACCTTATCGTCCTAGGTTGATAAGGAAAGGATTAACGCGGTGCAAGACGCTCAATGAACGAAGTGAAAAGCTCTTGCCCAAGCACATCAGCATCCCCCTGATCCGCAGCCGGATAAACTGCGAAACTGACGCCATGCCCAGAGATTTCCGTCAACCCAAACCAAATCCAAGGGCTAAAGTGGCGCATAGCACGTTCTTCTTTGGCGAGAAGCCAGAAATAGGCATCCCCCGCCTCACTATTCCGCAGAACGGAAACCCCGGAACCCGGGGTGTGCGAAATCAGGTTTTGCCCCTTTTGCGTCTGAAAAAATGCCAGAAGCTTTGCGTGTTCACCAGCTTCTAATGGCAAAGGACCAGGCATGACTGTCGCTGTGAGGATCGCCCGGGTGCTTGGTGGGCGGGCAGTGTTTCCGCCTAGGGCGCGACAACTTGCAAAAATAAACACCGGGGGTTCAACCGTGGGCTTTGAGGCGACCTCATCAAGACAATATCCGGCAGGTGCGAGAATGGTGACAGCCCCATCAAATGCTTGCCCACGATCGCTTAGATCAACGGCTTGGTCCGGTGTTGAGGTCTCAACACAAGCGATGAGGGTCAGTAATAGCAAAAGGCCCGGAATGATCCGGGCCCCTTGTTTTACAATTTGAAAGCCTGACGTCATCAGAGATCCATATAGATGTGACGTTCCATTTTAGCACCGGGATGGGTCACAGCACCTTTATATGTCGCGCCAACTTGCTGGGCGTATTTCCATAGCGCGCCTGAGGCATAGATGGTTTCGCGTGGACCTTTCCACTTGGCTTTGCGTTCGGCGAAATCTTCTTCCGTCAAATCAACGTTGATTGTGCCTTCAATTGCGTTCAGCGTGATAACGTCACCGTTTTCAATGAAGGCAATCGGGCCACCGTGAGCGGCTTCAGGGCCAACGTGACCAACACAGAAACCACGTGTCGCTCCAGAAAAACGACCATCGGTGATGAGCGCAACTTTTTTGCCCATGCCTTGGCCGGACAGCGCCGCAGTGGTCGCCAACATTTCGCGCATGCCAGGACCGCCTGATGGGCCTTCGTTGCGGATTACAAAAACGTCGCCTTCTTCATAGTCGCGGCCTTGAACGGCTTCAAAAGCTTCTTCTTCGCATTCAAACACGCGTGCCGGACCGGTGAAGATCTGGTGCTGTGTTTCCATGCCGGCAACTTTTACAATCGCGCCTTCGGGTGCGATATTGCCTTTGAGACCAACAACGCCGCCAGTTTTGGTGATCGGAGTTGCCACAGGGTAGATAACTTTGCCGTCCGCTTCGCGGGTAACTTTATCGATTTCTTCACCGATGGAATTGCCGGTTACGGTCATACAATCGCGGGTGATAAGACCCGCTTTGTCGAGTTCCTTCAGGATTACAGGCACGCCGCCTGCTTCGTAAAGGTCTTTCGCCACGTAAGCGCCGCCTGGCTTCAGATCAACAAAATATGGTGTTTCGCGGAAGATATCACAGACGTCTTGCAGGAAGAAATCAATACCCGCTTCATGCGCAATTGCAGGCAGGTGCAAACCAGCGTTGGTGGAACCACCCGTACACGCAACAACACGCGCCGCGTTGATCAGGCTTTCGCGGGTGACGATGTCACGAGCGCGGATGTTGTTTGCAATGAGGTTCATAACCGCACGACCAGAGGCTTCGCCATATTGGTCACGGCTTTCATAAGGCGCAGGCGCACCGGCAGAATTTGGCAGGGCGAGGCCGATGGCCTCAGATACGCAGGCCATGGTGTTGGCGGTGAATTGACCACCACAGGCACCCGCGGATGGGCAAGCCACCTGCTCCAATTTTTCAAGTTCACAAGAAGACAGATTGCCCGCCTGATGTTCACCAACGGCCTCAAACACGTCCTGAACAGTAACGTCTTTGCCATTGTAACGGCCTGGAAGGATCGAGCCACCGTAGATAAAGACGGATGGTGTGTTCAAACGCACCATCGCCATCATCATGCCGGGCAGGGATTTATCGCAACCGGCAAGGCCTACGATCGCGTCATAACAATGGCCGCGCATGGTCAGTTCAACAGTATCAGCAATCGCCTCACGAGATGCCAAAGATGAGCGCATTCCTTCGTGGCCCATGGCGATGCCGTCGGTCACGGTGATGGTGGTGAATTCGCGCGGCGTACCAAACGCTTTCTTCACGCCAGCCTTCACAGATTGCGCCTGACGGTTCAGGGCAATGTTACAAGGTGCGGCTTCGTTCCAGCAGGTGGCAACGCCAACAAGCGGCTGGTGAATTTCTTCTTCCGACAGACCCATCGCATAAAGATATGAACGATGCGGCGCGCGCGCCGGGCCTTCGGTGACGTGACGGCTGGGCAGTTTGGTTTTATCAACGCTGGACATAGCTGGCTTTCTTGAAACGGGACCTAGAACGGGATTTACACTGGAATACAACCGCAGAGACAAAGGAACAAGCTTGATTGCATATCACACGCAGAAAATGCAGTTTCGTCGCAGGCAAAACAAAGGCAGATGATGCGATATCCATATTACGAGCCACTTGTGGCACCTGCGCGGACGCACGCACAAATTTGGCGCCTAGTTCTTGGCTTCGTGCTGGGAACGGTGCTTTATTACCTGAGTGTTGTCTATGTGTTCAGCAGCGTGGCACGTGCCTTACAACTGTCCATGGCAGAGTTGTCGCTGGCGCTGGATACGGTAAAGACACCGTTTTGGACGGCGGTGGTATTATTCACATTTGTCTTCATGGCCGTGCCCGTATTTCTAATTACCGAAACCCTGCACAAACGTCGTTGGCACACGCTATTTGCCCCATGGCAGGTTGAAAAACGGGTATTTTTATATGTGAGCGCTGCGTTATTGGTGTTGGTCGTCGCGATTGAGCTGTTACCGCCCTGGAACTTCGGCCTTCTGAAAGCCAACCCATCGCTAAGCGCGGGAAGTTGGTTGATGCTTTTGCCCATCGCTGTGCTTGCGGTTTTAATCCAGACCAGTGCAGAAGAACTGGTATTTCGCGGATATTTGCAAAGCCAGCTTGCGGCGCGATTTAATAGCCCGCTGGTTTGGATGGTTGTGCCATCGGCGATCTTTGCTTGCCTGCACTATGACCCGGCCACTTGGGGCGCTGGTGCGATTTGGCCCGTGCTTTGGGCGTTTTTGTTTGGACTATGCGCGGCGGATCTGGTGGCGCGTAGTGGCACATTGGGTGCCGCGATTGCTTTTCACTTTGTGAACAATCTTTATCCACTGGTTTTTGCGGCTTTCCCCGATAATTTAAGCGGGTTCGCGCTGTTTCACCTGCCCTGGACAAGCGAGGAAATGCTAAAGCATGACCCTATGTTGCTGATAGATTTCTTTTTTGTGCTCTGTAATTGGCTTATGGTGCGTCTAGTTCTGAAGCGTTGATTGCAATTTACGTTGCGACAGCGTATTTCAAGACAAAGGCCTTTGGGGCAGACCAAGATCAGATAGAGTGACTTTATGAACTGGATTTCTAACTACGTTCGTCCAACGATTAACTCCTTGTTTTCACGTCGTGAAACACCGGATAATCTTTGGAAAAAATGCCCCGAATGCGGAACCATGTTGTTTCACCGCGAGTTGGCAGACAACCTGAACGTCTGCGGCGAGTGCGAACATCACATGGCGATCACCCCACGTGAACGCTTTACTGCGCTGTTTGATGGCGGCATTTTCACTGAGATCGAAGTGCCAAGCGTTGTTGCAGATCCCCTGCATTTCCGCGACCAAAAAAAATACCCCGATCGCATGAAAGATGCTCGCAAGAAGACCGGCGAATCTGAAGCAATGCTGGTGGCTGAAGGCGAAATCGGGCGTACGCCTATTGTCGCTGCGGCACAGGATTTCAGCTTTATGGGCGGTTCCATGGGCATGTATGTTGGCAACGCCATTTTGGCCGGTGCCGAACGTGCGGTGAAGATGAAACGCCCGTTTGTTCTGTTTTCTGCCGCTGGTGGCGCGCGGATGCAGGAAGGCATTCTGTCACTGATGCAAATGCCACGTACGACCATCGCGGTTGAGATGCTGCGCGAGGCAAACTTGCCCTACATCGTTGTGCTGACCCACCCGACAACTGGTGGTGTGACCGCGTCTTATGCGATGCTTGGCGATGTGCAAATCGCAGAACCAAATGCGCTGATCGGCTTTGCCGGTGTGCGTGTTATTGAACAAACCATCCGTGAAAAACTGCCTGAGGGTTTCCAACGATCAGAATATCTGCTGGATCACGGCATGCTGGACCGCGTGACGCATCGCAAAAACATGCGCGACGAGTTGATCACAATCACCCGCATGCTGATGGGCCTTGGCCCGGCGATCAAAGGTGATTTGCCCAAGCCTTCGAAAGAAGAAACTGCTAAGTGAGTTTCTAATCATTTACGATATTCTGGGCGGCCTTTGGGCTGCCCTTTTTCATACACGCCCAGAAACGAAGGTGTAACATGACACAAATCCAAAGCTCCGACGTTATTCTTGAGCGCATGATGGCGCTGCATCCCAAGCTTATGGATCTGACCTTGGGCCGCGTTTGGCGCCTACTGGAAGCGCTTGATAACCCTCAAGAAAAATTGCCGCCCGTAATTCATATCGCGGGCACCAATGGCAAAGGCTCAACGCAAGCGATGATCCGTGCTGGGCTTGAGGGCGCAGGCAAATCTGTACACGCCTATACCTCGCCACATCTGGCGCGCTTTCATGAACGCATCCGTTTGGCGGGCGAATTGATTACTGAGGCGCATCTCACAGAAATTCTTGATGAATGTTACACCTCCAATGGTGGCGAAACGATCACCTATTTCGAGATCACGACCGTTGCTGGCCTGTTGGCTTTTGCGCGTAATAAGGCGGACTTCACCCTGCTCGAAGTTGGTCTTGGCGGGCGTCTGGATGCAACCAATGTTGTCGTGCCAGAGCTGTCAATTATCACACCTATTTCCATCGACCACGAACAATTCCTTGGCGATACCCTGACGAAAATCGCAACGGAGAAAGCCGGTATCATCAAACGTGGCGTGCCTGTCGTGGTCGGCCCACAACCCGATGAAGCCATGGAAGTGATCGAGGCCATCGCTGCCCGCCTTGGCGCACCAGTGATCGCCCATGGCCAACATTGGCATGTATCTGAAGAACGCGGACGGTTGATCTATCAGGATGAAACTGGGTTGCTTGATCTGCCGCTACCCGCCCTGCCCGGCGCACATCAATATCAAAACGCTGGTGCTGCTTTGGCCGCTTTGCGTCAGTTACAGATGCCCGAAACGGCATTTGAAGCCGCGATGACAAATGTCACCTGGCCCGCGCGGATGCAACGCCTGTCGGACGGCCCCTTCGCCGCCCGCGTACCAGAAGCCGAACTTTGGCTTGATGGTGGCCATAACCCTGCAGCAGCAGAGGCGCTGGCGACACATTTGGCAGGTCTACCAAAACGCCCACTGCATCTGATTTGCGGGATGTTAAACACCAAAGACGCCAGCGGATATATGGAACCCCTCGCCCGCGTTGCGGATACTTTGACCGGCGTTTCAATCCCAGGTGAGCCAAACACATTACCTGCCGAGGAAACTGCGCGCTTTGCGGCCGCTGCAGGCATGACCACAGACACAGCAGAAGATGTTGATTCCGCGTTGAAGAAGCTGGCGGAGAGCGATCCAAAAGCACGTATACTCATCTGCGGTTCGCTTTACTTGGCGGGCGAAGTTTTGCGGAGAAACGAGACATGATCCCACTCGAAACATTAACGTTTTTTTTCGGCGCATCTGTGATGTTGGCACTTGTTCCTGGGCCGGATAACGTTTTCGTGCTGACACAATCGGCGATGAGCGGGCGCATCGCCGGGCTGTTCGTTACTTTGGGTCTTTGCACCGGGTTACTGTTTCACACTACGGCGGTGGCCCTAGGGGTTGCAGTGATCTTCCAAACCTCTGAAATCGCATTCACTTTATTGAAGTTCGCGGGGGCGGGTTATCTATTGTATCTGGCCTATAAGGCATTCCGAGCCGGCAATACAGCGATTGAAGGCAAACAGGCCCAAGCCAGCTTGAAAACGCTGTATCTGCGTGGGTTGATCATGAATATCACCAACCCGAAAGTCGCCATCTTCTTCCTGGCGTTCCTGCCACAATTCGCCAAACCCGAATTCGGCCCATTGATCCCACAGCTACTCATCTTGGGCGCGGTAATGGCACTGTCAACGATTCTGGTATTTGGCAGCGTAGCGATTGGCGCAGGATCACTTGGCGATTGGTTGAAAGCACGCCCATCCGCACAAATTTGGATCAACCGTGTGGCCGGGATGGTTTTTGTTGGCCTCGCCGCGAAACTGATCACTGCGCAACGCTAAATCGCATTCATATTGCATTAAATACTCATAACGCGGGCCCATCAGCCCGCGTCAACGCCCCAGCTTTCATCCTGCATTTCCCTCAAACGACTGGCTGTGCGTTCAAATTCAAAACTGCCCTCACCTTCGATATATAGCATTTCAGGTTCGGCCGCAGCAGAGGCGATCAGCCGAATTTTTGCCTCATATAACGCGTCAACCAAGGTGACGAACCGTTTGGCCTCGTTAAAATTCGTACGCCCCAATTGGGGGATATTATCCAGCAACAAAACGCGCGTATTTTCAGCCAGCGCAAGGTAATCCCCCGCCCCTAAAAACCGCCCGCAAAGGTCAAAGAAGGAGGCCCGCGCAACACCGTTGTGGAAACCCGGAATTTCAACATCTCGACCTTTCACAGTGAAGGTCAGTGGTTCCGATTTTCCACCAGTCAGATCGTGCCAAATCGCATCCATTGTCGCTCGGGTCTCGCCCGTTATGGGAGTAAACCAGACGCGTTCACCGGCGAGACGATTTTGACGGTAATCATTTTCAGACACGATCTCGACCACATCAAGACGGGTTTTAATTAGTTCAATAAACGGCAGGAACAGATCCCGATTCAAACCGTTTCTATAGAGATCATCGGGCATGCGATTAGAAGTCGTAATGATCGCAACACCCGCTTCGTGCAGTTTATCAAACAGCCGCCCAACGATCATCGCATCGGTGATATCCGTGATTTGCATTTCGTCAAAAGCCAGTATTTTTAGCCCCTTGGCGATATCCGCGGCAACCGGGGCGATCGCATCATCCACACCGGTTTTACGCGCTTCGTGCAGGGCGGAGTGGACTTCCTGCATGAAAGCATGGAAATGTACGCGGCGCTTTCCGGGAATGTCGAGATGGTCAACGAATAAATCCATCAACATGGATTTCCCACGCCCGACACCGCCCCAAAGATATAGCCCTTTTGGCGGGGCTACCGGCGCGGTTTTGCGGAAAAATCCACGTTTGGGTTCGGGGGCCATCAGGGCCTGACTGATGCCTTCCAATTGCGGCAAAATCGCAAGCTGAGCTGCATCTGAAGTCAGTGCGCCACTGGCGACTTTCGAAAGGTAAATTTCACTAAGTGTTTCCATGCCTTCCTACATAAACAGCCTGTTCGGATTAGAAAAGGTGATGGTATCAATCACAACAATCAATTTGACCTCTTTGGGCAATGCAGGCACGGTCGCCGAACGCCTACAGGAGCCCCCCAAAATGACTGCCCAACGCGATTCAATAATGACCCCGGTTCTGATCGGCGGTTGTATTTTCATCCTGCTTAGCTTTGCTGTGCGTGCCTCTTTTGGTGTGTTTCAGATCCCCATTGCCGATGAATTTGGCTGGGCACGTGCGGAGTTTTCACTGGCGATTGCCATTCAAAACCTCGCTTGGGGCATCGGCCAGCCGATTTTTGGCGCCATCGCCGAAAAAATTGGTGACCGGAAAGCGATATTGATGGGAGCGTTGATCTATGCGGCGGGGCTTGTGCTGTCGTCCACAGCCATGACCCCAAGTGCGCATCAGTTTTACGAAATTCTTGTGGGGTTTGGCATCGCGGGTACGGGCTTTGGCGTAATTCTGGCCGTGGTGGGACGTGCAAGTTCGGATGAAAACCGATCCATGTCACTGGCGATTGTCACCGCAGCAGGGTCCGCCGGCCAAGTTATCGGCGCGCCAACCGCACAATATTTGCTAAGCATCATGCCTTGGCAGTCGGTCTTCTTGGTCTTCGCAGCCGTGATGCTTGCAGTGCTGGTTTGCTTGCCTTTGATGCGCTCCCCCGTGGTGTCCCGCAAGGCAGAGCTTGAGGAAAGCATGGGCGCGATCTTGATCAAAGCGCTGAAGGATCCCTCATACACGTTGATCTTCATAGGGTTCTTTTCCTGCGGGTATCAATTGGCATTTATCACTGCACATTTCCCGGCATTCGTGCGTGAACTTTGTGGTCCGATCTCACCGGATGGGTTGTTGTCATCGATTGGGATTGGCTCAACTTCAGCCTTGGGCGCGGTCGCGATCTCACTCATTGGTGCCGCCAATATCGCGGGTACATTGCTGGCGGGCTGGGCCGGGAAACGCTGGCCCAAAAAATATCTACTGGCGGGGATTTACACCGGGCGAACCCTTATTGCGGCACTGTTCATTCTCTTCCCGATCACGCCAACGACAGTCATTCTGTTTTCGCTATCGATGGGCTCCCTGTGGTTGGCGACAGTGCCACTAACGTCAGGTTTGGTCGCACATATCTATGGGCTACGTTATATGGGCACACTGTACGGGATCGTATTTTTCAGTCACCAACTGGGCAGTTTCCTAGGCGTTTGGTTGGGCGGTCGGATGTATGATGCCTATGGCAGCTATTCACAAGTCTGGTGGATCGGCGTTGCGATTGGGGCACTTTCTGCGGTTGTGCATTTACCAGTACGCGAGCGGCCACTGGAAGCGCAGGTGGCCTAGCTCGCGACGCCTTCGGCGAGAGCATTTATGGCAAGATGAAATTACGGCGTGATGTGTTTCAACGCATCACGCATTTCTTGTGGGTGCGTATAGGTCACACCGTGGGGCGCGCCCGGAATTGAGATTTGGTTGGCACTTGGATTGATTGCGGCGAGCTTATCCATGCAGCTGATAGGGATAACCGTGTCATCCGCGCCCCAGATCGCAAGAACAGGCAGGTTTGATGCACGAATTATGTCATGCTCGGCACGCAAATCACCGCGCAAAAAGTGGCGCAGACTTGAGGTGATTGCCGGGATATAGCCCCGCAGGGAGAGTTCTGCCCTTTGCATATCAAAGATACCGGGCACAGCGGGGGTGAAATCAGCAGCCTCAATTTCGATGCCTTGACGCAATTCGCGCGCCCCTTTTGTGAGCATCAACCAATCCCCAGGCAAGCCGTGGCGCGTAACGAATTCTGTTGTTGCCCCGAGGTCGTGGCCAAGACCGGCAGGCGCAATCATGACTACCTGCTTCAAACGCGTTGGGTTACGGGCGGCGAAACAGGTAACAATGGCCCCGCCCATGGAATAACCAAGCAGGGTGAAGCCATCGGCAACCTGTTGATCTGCCAATAATTCATCAAGTTGCTGCATATGAAAGTCAGCGGTTTGCGCGCCCGTGGGGCGGCCAGATAAGCCGCGACCATAGAGATCATAGGTGAGTACGCGAAAGCCCTGATCTGTAAGAATATCGACCACGGCGCCCCAGACAAAAGAGGGGGTGGAAAGTCCGTGAACACAGACCGCGACTGGGCCATCTTGTTGGCCATGCCATGCGTACCAAGTTTCACCAGAAGGCAATGAGGCGAGCTGCCCCGGACGATCGGTTCTGCGCCGGGATTGCATCACATCCGTGCGCAAGCTCTCCCGGACAAAAGGATACGCCGCAATGGCGAGGGTAGGCAAAACAAGTGTTGAAAACCAGATCATCCGAGGTCTCTTTTCTTAGAAGGGTATGACTGGGAACCAGTCGTCACGCAATTTTTGACCGGGCTTCATATCGTGCCCCGGAAACGGAGGAGAAGTACGCCCTGGGCGCTCAACATAACGTGCATCATCGCCAACCCAACGCAAGGAAAGCGCCCGACGACCCATACCACTAAGGTTGCCACGCGCCCCATGCACCGTACGATAATCAAAGATCACGGCGTCACCTGGGTTCATCTTCCATTCACGCACATCATGTTTACCATAATCAGTGCTGTCAGGATCGGGAACTTCGATCCAATCGGTGTCAGCGCCCTCATAGAAATCACTATTGTCAGCCCAACTGACCGGGCGCACGGGTTTATCCCATTTGTGAGATCCCGCGATCAAACGTAGAGAGGCCGCATCAACGGGGTCAAGCGGGATCCAGAAGCTGGCGGTTTGCTGCCCTTCAACGAAGTAATAAGGGCCATCTTGGTGCCAAGGCGTTGGGGTCGGCGTGCCGCCATCTTTAACCAACACGTGGTCATGGAAAAACTGCGCGGTGTGCGAACGCATGGCTTTCGCGGTGATCGAAGCGGCCGGGCTTTCGCGTATGATGCGTTCAAATTCTGGGATGCGCTGCCAGTTGCAATAATCATCAAAGAACCGCCCCTGTTTCACATTGTTTTCAGAGGCATACTCGCCTGGTTCTGCAAGGTTACGGGCCACACCTTCGCGCATGACCTCAACCCATTTGGTGAACGCACCCGGAATAAAGGCGACGCCGTCACGTTGGAATTCTTCGATCTGCTGTTCAGTGATCATTGGGGATCTTTCTTATCGCTATCGTCTTGCTGTGCCATCCAGGCCTTGAGGATATAACGGCTTGTCATCAGGTCGAGATGCGCACCGCCGCCATTTTTAAACAGGGTAATTTCATCGTCATTTTCGCGCCTGAAAGTCCCGCTTTCTAGGTCGTAAAAATCGGCAATAATTTCATCGCGTGTGATTGCACCAGCCGCCAACGGGATCATGAACTCGCCAATGTGATCAAGGGTTGTGTCGCGGCTGTCAACGAAGATGCGGGATCGTTTCAGGGCCTCGTCATCGACCTCGCGCATGTCGGGACGATAGGCACCGATAATGTCGATATGTTGACCGGGGTGAAACCATTCCCCCTTCAAAAGCGGCGCGCTCGACATGGTCGCAGAGGTGACGATGTCAGCCTGTTTTACAGCGGCCTGAAGATCCGTCACCGCTATGGTTCTCTCAAAATCAGCGGCAAATTTCTTCGCACTGGCAGCAGAGCGATTCCAAACCATAAAATCAGCATTCGGAAAGGCGTGGGCATAAGCAACACGCAGATTTCGCCCCACAGTGCCAGAGCCAACAATCAAGATCTTGCGGCTGTTGGGGCGAGCAAGAATACGCGCGGCGGCGACACTGTCACCAGCGGTTTTCCATTTGGTGACGAGGTGAAAATCGATCATGGCTTCGGGCTCTCCGGTATCATCCGAAAACAGGGTCACAGCACCATGGATCATCGGTTTTCCCTTGGCGGGGTTGCCCGGATTGATGGTCGCGGATTTCACCAGCACCCCCATGCCATCGATGTAAGCAGAACGGGACAAAAGCGTGTCATCGCCGCGATACAGGAAGGTATCACCTATATCGCCCTTTGGAAGTTTGTGGCCATCATAGATGGCGTCACAATGGTCGATCCAATCGCAGAGCGCATCACCATCATCAAAGGAAATATAGGGGATCATGGGCGGGCCTCTGTCGGGTCTAACAGGCCCTCAGCGGTAAGGCGATCTGCCCAGCCCTGTGGGGATGTGAAGAGATGTGTGTGCCAGCCACGTGCGCTTGCAGCGTCAATATTTTCTTGGCGATCATCTGCAAACAGCAGGGTTTCCGGCGCAAGCCGACAGGCAGCTTCAACGGCAGCGTAAATCGCAGGATCCGGTTTCACGAGTTTCATTTCACCAGAAACATAGAACTGATCGAACTCTTGCAAAAATTCATATTGCTTCTGGGCACGTGCGAAAATCTCATCGCCGAAATTTGTCAGGGCAAAGACCGGAATATTCTTCGCCCGCAAAGCGCGCAACAAGACAACTGAATGGTCAATCGCCGGGGTAGCAAGTTCGAACCAGCGATCATGCCACATGCGGATCTCATCGCGCCACTTCGGGTATTTATCAGCGGTTCCATAGATTGTGTTACGAAAATTGCCGCCCAGATCGATATTATTATTCATGTCATGCAGGTCGACATCAGTGAACATTTCACGACGGCGCACTACGCCAATTTCCGCATCATAGAAGCGTTCTGGCTGCCATTCGATCAGCACGTTTCCGATGTCAAAAATCACAGCCTCTATCGCCATATGCCTGCTTTCACCCCGATATTAAGTGTATTGATACAGGCCAGATACGGCGCGTAAAGTCTAAATCAACGCCGTATCGCGCGGCGGCGTAAACGCACGTTGTTCACAGTTTCGCGCCAGAAGACATAAAGCCCAGCACCAATGATCAAGGTGATGCCAACCCAAGCAATCGGATCAGGCCATTCACCAAAGATCAGAAGCCCCGCGAAAACCGAAATCGGCATGGCGATATATTCCAGCGGTGCCACAACGGAAGCCTCAGCCAAGCGATATCCCTGAGAGATAAAATAGCCACCAAATCCGCTGGCGATACCAATCAAACCAAAGAGCCACCAGTCAGACATCGGCGGAAAATACCATGCGCGTAATAGGAAATGCATGATCTCTGGTCCCTGACCTTCCCAACGACCATGGCCAAGCGCGAGGCCAATAATCAGGCAAACCACGATGAACGAGATCTGAATGTAGAACGTCATGGTCACAGCACTTTCAGTCACGCCAATCTTGCGTGTCAGCACGTGTAGCATGGCATAAGCGGTGGCCGAAAGAAGCGGCAACATCATGGTAATATTGAAGTTTTCGCTTCCCGGGCGCAACATAACAAGAACGCCAACTAGGCCAACACCAACGGCGCTCCACCGATGAATACCCGCCTTTTCGCCCAGAAATAGAACTGAAAACGCGGTAATCAGAAGGGGACTAACAAAGAAAACCGCGATCGCATCGGCCAGAGGCAAAACCGCCAGAGCCACAAAAAACGTCATATTCGCAGTGACAACGCACATGCCGCGGATCAAATGCAGACCCAAGCGTTTTGTTTTGAGAAGTTGCCAGTTGCCCTCAAGCGGCAACAGGACCGCGAGCAGTATACCAAGGCCAAGGAATGAACGGATCAACACGATCTGATGCAAGGCGTAACCACCCGACATGAACTTGATTGAAACGTCGTTCATTGAAAAAAACAACACTGCAATCAGCACGGAAAGCGCGCCGAAAAGCGTGTTACGATTGGTGGTTTGTGTGATTTCTGCCTGTGTCATACATGTATACAAACAGATTTTGGCAAGCTGTCTTTGCCATTGCCGACATCGCGTCGCTTTCGAACGCTTTGATAAAGCATATTGACAAAACTAGTTTTATGGTTATTTTAAATGCTATGAGTATAAGCAGCCCAAATGCACGCGCGCTTGCCGCCCTTGGCCATGACGCCCGCCTTGCGATTTTTCGCCTTCTGGTGAAAGCCGGAAAGGAAGGCTTGCGGGTTGGCGACATTGCGCAACACTTGGATTTCGCTCCCTCTACGCTTGCACACCACCTATCGACACTGGTCGATGCCGGGCTGGTATTGCAGGAAAAACGCGGGCGCGAAGTCTTCAGCATGACCAACTACGCGAAGATGCACGGTTTGCTAGATTTTCTAGCGGAAGAATGCTGCGCTGGAGTGAAGACCAAGACTGACGAGTTGGCCAATTAGGGTTCCCTTTTTTTGGCAACAAGAAACCACAAAACCGGATATATCGAAATGACTAACACCTGTTGCACCCCCGCCCCGAGAGCTTCCTTTTGGACCACAATTTGGAAAGACCAGCGTGTTTGGCTGATGTCCTTTGCAATCTTTGCGTTGCTTGTGGTTTTTGACCAAGCGCAGGCATCTGATAGCCTATCAAAGGTGGTCGCGTCACTGATACACACCGGGCCCTACCTGTTGTTATCTATTGGAATCGCGGCCTGGGCCGGGGCCAGTAATGCCGATAGCTTGATTGCAAAAGCCTTCACCGGAACACCTGCATTGATGATCTTATTGGCAGCAATTGCGGGCGGGCTTTCCCCCTTCTGTTCCTGCGGTGTGATCCCTTTGATCGCCGCACTTTTAGCAATGCGTGTGCCGTTGTCGGCTGTGATGGCATTTTGGTTGGCCTCACCAGTGATGGACCCATCAATGTTCTTCCTGACATCGGGTGTTCTGGGCTTTGAATTTGCCATTGCAAAGACAATTGCAGCGGTGAGCCTTGGTGTCTTAGGTGGCTTCACTGTGCATATTTTGGCTGGGAGCGGCGCACTAGCAGATCCGTTGAAAGATGGCATTGGCGGCGGTTGCGGGGCGCAAGCTCTGCAGGGAGACACCAAGGTCGTCTGGGCCTTTTGGAAACACGTTGATCGTCGTGAAAAATTCTTGAAAGAAGCCGTAAAAACGACCCTATTCTTGGCAAAATGGCTGGTATTTGCATTCTTGCTGGAGAGTCTAATGTTGGCGTGGATCCCTGCGGAAATGGTCACAAAAGCCCTTGGTGGGACTGGGGTAGGTCCGATTGCAGTCGCAACTTTCGTGGGTGTTCCCGCCTATCTGAACGGTTACGCAGCACTGCCTTTGGTAGGGGGATTGATCGAACAAGGCATGGCACCCGGGGCCGGGCTAGCATTCCTCGTGGCTGGGGGCGTGACCTCACTGCCAGCGGCGATTGCAGTCTGGGCGCTGGTGAAACCAAAAGTGTTCGGATTGTATTTGGTGCTGTCGCTATCCGGTGCGTTTATGGCGGGGCTTTTGTTCCAAGCTTGGAGTGTGATCTAAGCATGATTTTGGTACCGTGCAGCCTATGCACAAACCATGCACAACCTATGCATATCGTATGCATAGGTTGTTTTACCTTTGACTAACCTGTGGCGTCGCGCAAAGCCCCACGCACTTCACGTTCCATCACATCAAGAAATCGGGAACGGTCGGCCTTGGAAAATGGCTTTCCCCCACCCTGACGGAAAGGATCGGCGGCACGCAGATCGGCCATCAAATCACGAGTCGCAAGTTGTTGGCCAATATTGGCTTCTGTGAACATCTCGCCATTGTGACGAATAACACGCGCGCCAGATGCTACACATTTTGCAGCCAAGGGGATGTCGCCGGTGACAACCACATCGCCTTTGGTGGCACGATCTGCGATCCACATATCGGCCACATCTGGACCGTCGGGCACAATCACAACTTCGACCAGCGGGTTCTGCGATAGGCGCAAACCACCGTTACAAACCATCAACATCTTGACCTTGTGACGGGTAGCGACACGCTCTGCCTCGGCCTTAACCGGACAGGCGTCGGCATCGATATAAATCGCGGTCATTTCTTCGCCGCAGTCTTGTTGGTTTTCGCGATCTTCTTGAATTCTTCCGGGATAGGCATCCGATTGAAAGCATCAAGACCTGCGATTTTATAAGCTTCAGCTAGGGTCGGGTAGTTGAAGGTATTCTCAACGAAGTAATCCACCGTGCCGTGCAGGTTCAAAACCGCCTGGGCAATATGGATCAACTCGGTCGCGCCTTCACCAACAATCTGCACGCCCAGAAGGCGACGAGTTTTCAAGCTAACGAGCATTTTCAACATGCCATGTTCAAGACCCATGATATGCCCGCGCGAGGTTTCGCGGAAACGAGCGACGCCCACTTCATAAGGGATTTCGCGGTTCTGGGCTTCCTCTTCCGACATGCCACAGGTGGACATTTCAGGAACCGAATAAATCCCGTAGGGGAACCAAGGGCTTTCTTTGAGGGTGGGAGTATCGAGCGCGTGACAGGCCGCAACGCGCCCCTGTTGCAGCGAGGTCGAGGCAAGGCTTGGATGCCCGATCACATCGCCGGTGGCATAGATATGCGGCACGGCGGTTTGGTAGGTTTTGCGATCCACTTTGATACGGCCACGGTGGTCGGTATCAAGGCCCGCCGCTTCGAGATTGAGAGCGTCGGTGGCCCCCATACGACCGGCCGAAAAGAGCAACATTTCAGCGCGCACATGACGCCCATTATCGAGGGAAACCTCAACGAAACTATCGCGAGCTTCAACTTTCTCAACGGCAGCACCGAGGCGCAGATCAACACCATTTTCACGGATCTGATGGGTGAATTCATCAATCAGTTGACGATCAATAAAGTCGAGGAATGTTTCGCGCGGTTCAATCAATGTGACGCGAATGTCGAGGGCTGAGAACATGGTTGCATATTCCACGCCGATCACACCCGCGCCAATGACAACCAAGCTACGCGGAAGGTTGTTCATGTCGAGGAATTCATCGCCATCAAGCACAGTTTTGCCGTTGAAAGGCACGTAATCAGGGCGGAAGGGGCGTGTACCGGTTGCAACAAGAAACTTGTCAGCGGTCAGCGTACAAATCTCGCCAGTCGGTTGCTTTACTTCGATTTCATTGGCGGTGATGAAATGCGCTTCACCCGTTAAAGTGTCAACATGGTTGCGGTTGAACTGGTGTTCCAACACGTCAACTTCGTGATCAATCGTCATATGCAGCCGGGCTTTTAGATCGGCTGCGCCAATGTCATCACGCGCACGATAACTGCGGCCATAAAAGCTGCGCTCGCGCCAACCAGACAGATTCAGAACGGTTTCGCGCAGGGTTTTTGACGGGATGGTCCCGGTATGCGCGGAAACACCGCCAAGACGTGAGTGACGCTCAATAACCAGTACACGGCGGCCAAGTTTGCCGGCTTGAATTGCAGCAGAACGGCCCGAGGGGCCGCTGCCGATTACGATAAGATCATAGTGACTCATATGTTGCCCCTCTTTGATCTGGGCTTAAGCCCAGAGCGCCTCTGCGTGGAAATTGACGTGGTCTTCCATGAAGGACGCAATAAAGAAATAGCTGTGATCGTAACCCTTTTGCATACGGAAAATTCCGTCTTGGCGTTTAGCAGTCATAGCCTGCGCGAGGGCTTGCGGTTTCAGCAGATCGAAGAACTGGTCATCGGAGCCTTGGTCAATCAGAACCGGGCCATCAAAACCAAAATCAGCCATCAGAAGGCTTGCGTCATGTTTGGTCCAGATGGTTTCATCATCACCAAGATATGCAGCGAATTGTTTGCGACCCCAATCACTTGCGGTGGGATTAGCGATGGGTGCGAAGGCAGAAACGGAACGGTAACGTCCGGGCAGGTTCATCGCCAATGTCAGCGCACCATGGCCACCCATCGAATGGCCTGTGATGGATTGGCGATCTACATCAACGGCGAAATTGGCGGTGACAAGCGAGGGCAATTCTTCGGCCACGTAATCCCACATGTTGAAATGCGGGGTCCAAGGCGATTGCGTTGCATTGACGTAGAAACCGGCGCCCTGCCCCAGATCATATGCCTCGTCATTAGCGACGCCTTCGCCGCGTGGCGATGTATCAGGGAAACAGATGGCAATGCCCTGATCCGCAGCCCAAGCTTGTGCGCCCGCTTTGGTCATGGCGTTTTCATGGGTACAGGTCAGGCCGGACAGAAACCAGAGAATAGGAACCGGGCCGTCGCGCGCTTCCACGGGCAGGAACAAGCCGAAGGTCATTTCGGTTCCGGTGGTTTTTGACTGGTGGCTGTAAACACCCTGGGTGCCGCCGAAACATACGTTTTCTGAAAGAGTTTTCATCGCGATCTCCGCTGTAAAGTTGGTCTCTGCATAGCAGTGCATGGGCGTGGGGCAAACCTGATTTGCGCCGTCTTACCCGGTGTTTTCGTCGTCTGTGTTGGTAGGGATTGGGTTGATAGACATAATTTCCGACAAAGGCTTCTTCATTTTTGCGACTGCGGGCACGGTTGCATCATCTGATGGGTGACCCACAGCAACGATCATCAAGGCCTTTTCCGATGCCGGACGCACGCACATTTCATTAAGAAATTTCATAGGATTGGGTGTATGCGTGAGGCTGGTTAGGCCCGCATGATGAAGGGCTGCGAGCAGAAATCCAGAGGCAATGCCAGTGCTTTCGGGCACGTAATAGTTTTTGTAACGATGCCCATCGCGTGTCATGCCCCAGCGTTGCGCAAAAATGACGATCAACCAAGGTGCTTTGGTCAAATGGGGCTTACTTTCATTGGTGCCCACGGGTTCCAAAGCTTTCAGCCATTCATCGCCCGCACCACCAGCGTAAAATGCTTTTTCTTCTTCCTCCGCGACCTCACGGATGCGGGCCTTCATATCAGGATCAGAGATTGCAACAAAATGCCAAGGCTGGTGATTTGCACCCGATGGGGCAGTTCCTGCGGCACGGATGCATTCCGCGATCACGGCCTCGCTCACCGGACGATCAGAATAATCCCGCACGGTGTGGCGTTGCGTCATAAATGCTGAAAATGCCTCTGCGGCAGCGATCATTTCAGCGTCATTCATATTGGAGCGATCAGGCAAGGCCAGCGCTTCATATTTGACGTCTTCAAGGAAATACATGGCTTACCCCTGTAAAAAAGAGATGGTGAGCGTCACAGTCACCACGCTGATAACTGTTGAGATCAAGATTGAAGCGGAGACCCTTTGCGGTGCAACACCGTAATGTTGCGCCAAGATATAAACGTTGCCCGCGACCGGTAGTGCGGCGGCCGTAACCATAATCATGGCGGCGAAAGGATCGACGTCGAAGATCCAGAAAGCGGCAATAAAAACGGCCAGCGGATGAATGATGAGCTTGAGAAAAGAGAGCCAAGCCGCAACAGAAATGCGTTCGGCGGATTTACCGGCAAGAGATGCACCAATGGCAAAGAGCGCGCCGGGCGTAGCAGCCCCGCCCAAAATATCGGTAAATTCGCGGATGGGCCCAGGCAAGGTCCATCCCATTGCGGAAACACAAAGCCCCGCAACAATAGACACGATCATCGGATTTTTCAGCAACCCCAGCCCAAGCGTCAACAGGATCGCAGGGCGCATGCGGCCATCACGAGCGCCAGTGATTAAAACGACAATCAGGCTGGAAAACACAACTAGATCGATGGTTAAAACCATCAGAACCGGCCCCGCAGCCAAAGGACCAAAGAGTGTGACCAGCATGGGCACACCCAGAAACCCGGTATTGCCAATGGTGGCGACTTGGGCCTCGACGGCAGCTTCTTCAACGCCGCGCTTGCGGATCAGGGCGGCGATGGTTGCGATGATATAGACTACAAAACAGCCCGTGAGATAGGCCAGAGCGAATTGTAGATCGAATATCTCAGCAACCGGCAGACTTGAGGCGAACCCAAACAACATGGCCGAGAGCGCGAAATAAAAGACAAATTTGGTGAGCCAAGCAGAAGCTGCCTCCGGAAAAAAGCCCGTACGGCAAGCGGCATAGCCAAGGCCGATCAATGCGAAAAATGGTAAGGTTTTTAGAAAGATCTCAATCATTAGATAGCGCTAGCATGCGGCACCCGGTTTGCCTATCCCCCGCCGATCAGAACCCCTGCGGCAAAAACCAACGCGCCCCCCAAAACCACCTGGAATGCGGCGCGTAGGAAGGGGGTTTGCATGAACTTATTTTGGATCCAGGCGATGGCCCAAAGTTCGACGAACACAACCAAAATGGCGATGGTGGTGGCGGTGTAAAAGTCGGTGATCAGATACGGCAGGGCATGACCCAACCCGCCAAGAGTGGTCATAATGCCCGACGCGAAACCACGTTTCACAGGCGATCCACGCCCAGAGAGCTCGCCATCATCAGAGGCGGCCTCGGTGAAGCCCATCGAAATCCCAGCGCCAACGGAAGCGGCAAGGCCAACAAGGAAAGTTGTCCAAGTGTCGCCAGTGGCAAAGGCGACGGCGAAGATTGGGGCGAGGGTCGAAACCGAACCATCCATCAGCCCAGCAAGCCCAGGCTGCACCCAAGTCAACACGAACTGACGGTGTGCGGCCCGAGATTCGCTTTCAGTCGCGTCACCAGAAAGATATTCTTCCTGCATCTGCCCTGCGCGGGCTTCATGCCCGGCCTCAGCTGCGGCCAATTCTGACAACAGTTGGCGGGTTTCAGCATCGCTGCTGTGTTGCGCTGCTTTACCGTAAAATGCGGCCGCATCATGTTCCATACGAGCGGCTTCATCACGCATGCGTTCTAGGCTGAGGTTCTCCACCAACCAGACCGGGCGGCGGGCGTAAAACCCCGACACATGTTCACGCCGGATCAAAGGGATTACATCGCCAAAGCGTTTTTGATGTTGTGAAATCAATACTTTGTGGTGCTCAACCTCCTCTTGAGCCATCTCGTCAAACATCAAGGCTGAAGCAGGAAAATCAGGTCTGAGGCGCTGCGCGTAATGGCGATAAATGCGCGCATCATCTTCCTCGGATGAGATAGCGAGCGCGAGAACTTCTTGCTCTGATAAGTCAGAAAAGCGACGGCGGTAGGTCATCCCGGGAAACATGCTAGATCCTTTTTAGAATAATTCTAAGCATCCTATTATTGGCAGTGGATAAAGGGAAACCATTAAATTCACTAATCCCCTTGAAATCTAAACGAATGAGTTTAGGTAAGATGTACGAAACAGTTTAGTTCACCGAAAGAAGCTAACAAATGACATTTATCAAAGCCGCTCTTGCCCTCGCTCTCGTTGCAACCCTTGCTGTGCCCACCTCGGCCTCTCCGATGGGGAACGCTTGGTTTCCGACCGTCACCTGGCCTGACGCCGCAGCCCCAATTAATCCCGACGCAGCCTCCAACGTAGGTTCTGAAACAAGCAAATAATCCCTCCTCTTCCCTGAGGAACTTGGCGGCGGGGTAACCTTGCCGCCTTTTTGCCTTTTGGCAGCTTGTTGAAAGTGAACTGCTTCGTTTATACTGCGTTGATCCAGCGATGATCCATGAATGGAGGCACCATGCCAGACACCACTGAAACCACCCGGAAAGGCCGTAAGTACAATGATGTGCTTATAGGCGCGCAGGTGGTCTTTATGCGTGACGGATTTGATGGGGCCAGCGTGGATGAAATCGCCCGAGAATCAGGTGTTTCCAAGGCAACGCTCTATAGCTACTTCCCAGATAAGCGCATGTTATTCTTGGAAATTGTCCGACTGCAATGCCTGAGCCAAGCCGATGCCGCATTTTGCGGGAATATCCTAGAAGCACCGGCACGAGAGGCGCTAACACGCGCGGCAGAAATCATCACTCGGTTTCTAGTATCACCACTCGCTCTGTCAATGCACAACCTGATTCACGGAGAGGCACGGCGCTTTCCTGAGTTGGCGCAAAAGTTTTATAAGATGGGCCCCGAAATGGGGAAAATGCGCCTGATTGAGCTGTTTGAAGTGTTGCTTGAACGCGGCGAGTTGCAGATTGATGATATGGATTTCGCGGCGGAACAGTTCACCGCCTTGTGCAAAACCGATGTCTGGATGCGCTGCTGTCTGCAAATGGAAGACAGTCCGTCAGAAGCCAGCATTCAAAAGGTGATCACGGGGGCCGTTGACATGTTCCTTGCGCGCTATAGCAGCGAACACTGATTTTCTGCGAACTTTTGCCTACGTGATGTTCCAGTGTCGTGACTGGGTTGGGGCAAGGTCGCCACGACACCAGAAATAGCGTTACGCTATGGAACTTTTCTGTCTGACAAAATCGGCGGGTAAAGGGAAATACAGAGGTATAATTGTGTCTCCTTTCGGGCGATTTGCTTGCTTTTGATACAAACTGGGCGCAGGCTTTAGATATGATGAAATCCGACCAACAAGAAAAAATCAGTTTTCATCGCACGGAACTCGCGGTCATCCTGTCGCTCTATGGACGGATGGTTGCTGCGGGGGAATGGCGTGATTATGGAATTTCGATGCTGCGAGAGATGGCTGTGTTTTCCATCTATCGGCGGGCTGCGGAAGTTCCGATGTACCGGATAGAAAAGCGCCCAAAACTACGCCTGCAACAGGGGCAATATAGCGTGGTCAGCATGGATGGGAAAGTTTTGCGACGCGGCCATGACCTAAAACAGGTGTTGCGCGTTTTGGAACGCAAACTGATCCGCGCCGTAAAATAACTACAGACGAATACGCGATGTCACGGGGCCATCCCCTTGGGATTCAATCCGCGCTATGGCCTCCTCAATCCCCTCCTTCGCGACCGCCATTGCACCGGCGTTTGCGTGAATTAGGGTCTTGCTATCCAACACCAACGCAATGTGGCCTTTCCAGAACATCAAATCATTACGCGCGGGCGTGTTTCCCATCGGCTGCCCAGGGGCGAGGCCCTTTTCCTGCATATCGCTGTCACCTGGAATTTCACGGCCACAGGCATGAAACGCAATCTGCACCATGGCAGAGCAATCCAAGCCAGAACGGCTGTTACCCCCCCAGAGGTACGGCGTTCCTATCAGGGTTTCGGCAACATTAGCGGGGTCGTCAAAACGGAAAGACAGGGGGGAGATATGTTGCTCCGGCACCCAGAAACCCGTGTTGATGCGCGCAAAGCGCCCTTGTATTTCGGTCACGCAAAGCTCTGCAGCCAAAGATAACAGTGCTTGGTCTGAGGATTTAAAGTTAGGTTCAGAGTACAGATGCGTCGCCGGGGCGGTCACCCAATGGGTGGAGGTGAAATCTGGGCCGAGAGCCCCTTCCATGACATAGCCACAATAGCCATCGCGCAGGCTTTGGATATAGCTAAAGCCTGCGCGGGTTTCAAAAACGCGCACGCCCTGCCCCATCAAGATCTGACGGTCGCGCTTACCACCAAGCGTATCTAGAATATCGGCGACAGGGGCGGTAACCCGCATGAGATCACCCGCAACAAAGCGTTCCGCAGTGACCTCACCACGTAATTCTTCAGCGGCCACACGAGTATTGGCGGGGGTGGTACGGCGATCCATTTTAAAGATCCAGCAACTTGGGCAGCGCATCCAATAGCGCCCGCGTTGCCTGGCCAACGCCTCCTTTTGGGCGTGCGGGCGCCGCTGTTGGCTGCCAACCATACATGTCGAAATGAATGTAAGGCTGATCTTCACTGACGAAATGACGTAGGAATAGGGCGGCCGTTATGGAACCAGCGAAACCACCTTTTGGGGCATTGTCCAGGTCAGCAATGCCGGGTTCCAACATGGGCTCATAAGGGTCGTGAAATGGCATTCGCCAAAGCGGGTCGCAGACCTTTTGCGCAGAACTGGCAAGCTGTGAAGCGGTTTGATCACTGTCGGTATAAAACGGCACAAGATCCGGCCCAACAGCAACGCGCGCGGCACCTGTCAACGTCGCCATGGAGACGATCAAATCGGGCTTGCTTTCGTCGGCCAATGTCAGAGCGTCCGCGAGGACAACACGGCCTTCGGCGTCCGTGTTATTGATCTCAATGGTCAGGCCCTTGCGCGACGTTAGAACATCCTGTGGGCGATAACTATTTGAAGAAACAGAATTTTCCACCGCAGGGATCAGCACGCGCAGGCGCAACTTCAGGCCCAGTGCCATGATCATATGTGCAAGCCCCAACACGGCAGCAGATCCGCCCATGTCCTTTTTCATCAACCCCATTGATGCCCCAGGCTTTAGGTTTAGGCCACCTGTGTCAAAACACACACCCTTCCCAACCAAAGCCAATGTCGGACCTTCATTTCCCCAGGTCATATCCACCAGGCGCGGCGCACGAGAGGACGCCCGGCCAACGTCGTGCAACAGTGGCAGGTTTTCAGACAAAAGATCATCGCCACAGATAACAGAAAGCTCTGCACCATGGGTTCTCGCGAGGTCGCGCGCGGCGGCTTCAAGTTCTTCCGGCCCCATGTCAGAGGGCGGCGTGTTGATCAAATCTCGCGTCAGGAATTCACCGGTGGCGATGGCTTCAATTTTTGTGGCATCAATGCCGTCAGGGGCAACCAACTGTGCCTTAACAGAGGGTTGAGTTTTGTAGCGATCAAATCGATAACTGGCAAGAAGCCAGCCCAGCGCTGTTTCTTCGAGCATATCATGGCTGTGACCGCTTACGATCCTCCAAGCCCCCTTAGGCAATTTCGCGACTACACCCGCGACGTGAAAACGCCCACGCTTGCGCGTTTCCGCATCGCCATAACCGACAATTGCACCCGCAGGCTGCCCATCGGCCCCCGGCAGAACAAGCACCGAACCGATGGCGGCAGAAAAACCCGCCGCCGCGGCCCAGTTTTGCTGCATTTCCGGAAGCGTTTTTAAGAAGGCGGCAAGCCCATCGACCTCAAGAATATGGAGGGGATATGCATTTAAATCGGTGCTGAAACGAAGGGACATCTGGTTCTTTCTGACTGGATGGTGTCAGATTGGCCGGACATGCAGCGGCCCGCAAGGCGAAATTTTGCCAAACTCACTACCCGCAGTCAAACGCTCATATCGCGGTAGTCCCACACAGCCGTCAGAGACTTCTCACCAATGCGGATCATGCGTGCCATTGTTGCGGCCTTGGCTGCGTGATCATTAAAATTCAAACAATAATCCACATCAAGCGCCACACGAGACAGGCTCGTCAAACCAATCTGTCCTGCTAATTCCGCGACACCACGCGCAGATTGTTGCAATAGGTTCCTATCAGCGATCATCTGTACGTCATGAATATCGGCCAGCTTCATCGCCAATTCTTCCATCGCGCGACAGATCACATCTTCTGCCCCGGTCTCACCCAACTGGACATAAAGCTCTGTCATTCGGTCTGGATCCAGCCCTAGATTTTCGTTCTGGCGTAAAGTCGTGACCACCATTTTCCCATCACCCTTTTCTGTCGCATGCCCCCACGCATAGCCCTATTTAGGATAGCAATCCCTTCGAAAAGGTTGATGTGTCGCGGAATATTCTCTCGAATTGTGCGCAACTCTCGCGTAGAACAGGTAAAGCCCGGCGATCTAATGAAAGAATCCCCATGGAACATGCAAAAACCCTGCCCGCATACCTTACCCAGCGTTATCACGGCTGGAAAGCCACCGGATATGAGAACAATAAGGCTTGGTATCGTCGCTTAGCATCAGAAGGCCAGCATCCACGTGCGATGGTTATCTCTTGCTGTGATTCGCGGGTGCATGTGACGTCGATTTTTGGGGCCGAGCAGGGTGAGTTTTTCATCCACCGTAATATCGCGAACTTGATCCCACCCTATGCACCAGATGGCGATCACCACGGCACTTCCGCAGCCGTGGAATATGCCGTGAACGCACTGAAAGTTGCGCACGTCATCGTCTTGGGACATTCCAGCTGTGGTGGTGTCGCTGGTTGCCACGATATGTGTAATGGCTTGGCACCTGAGCTGGAAGAGACGACCAGCTTTGTCGGTCGCTGGATGGATATCTTACGCCCCGGATATGAACGGGTGAAGCATATTGAAAATGAAGCAGAACGCCGAACTGCGCTGGAAAAAGAAGCTGTTCTTGTATCGCTGGAAAACCTGATGGGGTTCCCTTTTGTCGCTGAGGCGGTGAAAGAAGGTGATCTATCGCTACACGGACTGTGGAATGACATTGGCAATGGTGGGTTAGAATGTTTTGATCCGGCGAAGGGCACATTCACCCAGGTCTGATCTGTACACTTAGATGCCCTCTTCAAAGTCTTTGATTGCTAAATGACACTGATTTTATTGGTGTTTTGCACCTGTGTGGCGGGTCAAAACCCGCTCACTCCTTAGGCCTCCATTGCGCAGGCTTGAGCTAAGACGTGCTGGGAGACTGACATCTACTGAACCTAGACACGGCCGTGCAGCTTGCCGATCGCAAGTGTCGTTGATCACATTTCCATCAAGCTGGATTTACCGCCCGTATTCACTTAAAATGCAGGTATATTAGTACCAATCACGCATTTGTGGAGATTTTCATGTCGAATACTTCAGCCAACTTCATTGGGGACATTCCAAGCTATTATGACACGGGTCTTGGCCCCAATATTTTCGTTGATTATGCTGACAACCTAGCCAAGCGCTGCGGAAATATTACCGCAACAAAGGTTGTCGAGCTTGCCGCAGGAACAGGCATCCTGAGCCGGCGATTGAGAGACGCATTAAATCCAGAAACGCACCTTGTAATAACGGACCTAAATCAGCCTATGCTCGACGTAGCAAAAGCGAAGTTCTTAAATACAGAGAAGGCGGAGTTCACAATTGCCAACGCAATGGACCTGCCCTTTGAGGATTCAGAATTTGATATAATGACCTGCCAATTTGGAGTGATGTTTTTCCCAGACAAGCCTGCGTCCTATCGTGAAGCTGCCCGGGTTTTGCGCCCGAATGGGCATTACATTTTCAATGTATGGGGGGCGATGTCCGACAATCCGTTTTCCCAGATGGCACATGATGTCGCGGCAAAATTCTTTCCCGACAACCCACCAGGGTTTTATAAGGTTCCCTTCCATTATGGTGATCCGGCAGATGTAAGGGCCGATCTGGCCGGGGCTGGCTGGCACGATGTTGAACACGAGACCATTCAGTTGAACAAAACCATTGCTGACCCTGAAGCTTTTGCGACGGCGCTGGTCTACGGTAATCCGTTGATTGACGAAATCCGCCAACGCGGCGGCGTTGATCCTGCCAAAGTGGCTGACGCTATGCTGGATGCGTTGCACCATACATTTGGCCCTAACCCTTTGGTCATGCCGCTTGAGGCGACCACTTTCGTTTGCCGCGCCCCTTAATCTAGCGTGTCTGGTGGGCAAGCAAACCTAATAATCTCGTACACCTTCACAAAAAAGGCCGGACATTTGCCCGGCCTTTTGATGTTCTTAAAGGGCAATATTAGCCTTTTTTCAGGATCTCACGACCGTAAAGTTCTGCGATTTGAACCGCGTTTAGGGCGGCACCTTTGCGCAGGTTGTCGGAGACACACCAAAGGTTCAGACCGTTTTCAACTGTGCTATCTTGGCGGACACGGCTGATGAAGGTTGCGAAGTCACCGACACATTCAACAGGGGAAACGTAACCACCGTCTTCGCGTTTATCGATGACCATGACGCCAGGCGCTTCACGCAAGATGTCACGTGCTTCGTCTTCATCTAGGAAATCTTCGAATTCGATGTTCACAGCTTCGGAGTGGCCAACAAAAACAGGCACGCGTACACAGGTTGCGGTCACTTTGATCGCCGGATCGATGATTTTCTTCGTCTCAACAACCATCTTCCATTCTTCCTTGGTCGAACCATCTTCCATGAAGACGTCGATGTGTGGAATCACGTTGAAGGCGATCTGCTTGGTGAATTTCTTCGGCGGTTTGTTATCGGTCGGATTGTAGATGGATTTGGTTTGATCCCAAAGTTCATCAATGGCTTCTTTGCCGCCGCCTGACACAGATTGGTAGGTGCTGACAACAACACGCTTAATGCGTGCGCGGTCATGCAAAGGCTTCAACGCCACAACCATCTGCGCGGTCGAACAGTTGGGGTTGGCGATGATCATTTTGTTTTTGTAATCTGCGATCGCTTCGGGGTTTACCTCTGGCACGATCAACGGGATCTTTGGATCATAGCGATACAGCGAAGAGTTATCGATCACGAGACAACCAGCCGCAGCCGCTTTGGGGGCGTAGATTTTGGTGGCCTCAGAGCCAACAGCAAACAACGCCATATCCCAACCCGCGAAATCGAAGGTGTCGAGATCCTTGGTCGTGAGTGTGGTATCGCCAAAGCTGACCTCGGAACCGAGGGACCGGCGGCTTGCAAGCGCCACGATCTCGTCTACAGGAAACTGGCGTTCAGCCAGAATGTTCAGCATTTCGTGACCTACATTGCCAGTAGCGCCAACGATAGCAATTTTATACCCCATCACGGGACTCCTCTTTGTTCTGCCCATAGCGGGCGAGACGGGTCATAGCGCAGAACCGCTACGGGGAAAAGGTATTTAGATGAAACGTGACAATCGAACCTATGCGCAAGGCCCGTAATCCGGCTACGGCTTCCAGACTTTGCCGGACTGCGCCGCACTCAGAGCCTTGATACGTTCATATCCGCGCCTCATGTCCCTCGTTGGGTGACGGGCAAATTTATTGAACAAGGTACTATCTTGTAATTCATCAGGCAGATTGCGTGCGAGTTCGTCTTCAACCCGTGGCAAAGTCCACATTAGATTGCCACGTTCGCGCTGCCACAGGCTAAATCCAACATCAATATAGCCCTTACTGTGCTGAATATCTTCAAGACGAGGCATATTCTTTCCAGCCATACACGCGGTGCCAGTGCCAATGACATCGACCCCATATATTTTCTTACAGGGTTTGAAAAACAGATGGTTGCGCCAGCCAAACCCATCCTGCCGTTTCTTATAAACCCAAGCGTTTGCCTGATACCCAATGATGTTATTATCGAGACCAATTTGGTCCCCAAACTTAAGCATATTTTCCACGTAATCTTCGGGATAAATAATGTCATCGTCTATGGTAAACACGACATCATCAAGCGCCACTGGGAACGCGAATTTCCCAGCGTCTTTCAGATCATTTTTGGGAATCACAGCTTCAACATTGCGAAATTTAAGAAGGGCTTCTGGGATTTCATCATATTCATTCAGAGCGACGAACATCTGATCGACCTGCGGTGCAATCTTTGCAATCACCTGCAGCATTATATGCCTGCGTGGCGGGAAGGTTGCCAAATGAGCTCTGATCATTACAACGGTTTTTCAACATGTTTCATGTCAGATTAACTACTCAGAAAACACGACAATAGCGAAATATTTTTTCCAGTGTACTGAACCATTTGTTCACTTGCCGCCTGCCTCAATTTCCCTATGGTCTAATTGTTAAATCCGGGGGCAAGACAATGGACAACACAAGAGGCAGCCTGTTTATGGTGCTTGCGATGGCCTGTTTTGCCGTTGAAGACATGTTTCTGAAAAGTGCCACGCAGCAGATCCCAGTCGGCGAGGCATTGATTCTTTTTGGCTTGATCGGCGGGATAATTTTTGCCGCGCTGGGCCGAGCAAAGGGCGAGGACCTGATCCATCCCCAATGGCGGTCAAAGCCGATGCTATGGCGCGCAGGGTTTGAAATCAGCGGGCGGTTGTTCTTCACCCTCGCGATTGCACTTGCGTCTTTATCCACCGCATCCGCAATCTTGCAAGCAACACCATTATTTGTGTCTTTGGGTGCGATTGTAATCTTCTCGGAAGTTGTTGGTACAAGACGTTGGATCGCAATGTTGGTGGGTTTTGTTGGCGTGCTGCTGATTCTGCGGCCAGGACCGGAAGGCTTACAGCTGACTTCTTTGTTTGCGCTTTTGGGCACAATCGGTTTTGCCGGACGTGATCTGGCAACACGGGCCAGCCCCGCCACAATGACCAACGCACAGCTTGGGGTCAGCGGCTTTGCCATGCTGGTGATTGCTGGCTGTATTGCCATGACGTTTAGTGGGGGCTTTGTCATGCCCTCTGTAACGAGCATTGCTTATGTTATTGCAGCGTCCATTATCGGGGTGATCGCCTATTCTGCACTGACCAGTGCTATGCGGACAGGCGAGGTCTCTGTGGTTTCGCCTTTCCGTTACACGCGCCTGATTTTTGCGATGGTGATCGGGATCCTTGTGTTTGGCGAAAACCCTGATGCCTGGACACTGGCGGGCAGTGCTTTGATTGTTGCCAGCGGGCTTTACACGGTCTTGCGCAGTCGCATGGCCAAAGTCGCCTGAACACCCAACCATTGACTTTACCGATCTTAAGGCCCATATGCGCTTTGTCCCTGCCCGCTACCGCGTGAGTAGCCGCCGAAAAAATCGGCAGAAGCAGAGACGAATATCCCGAACAGTTCCCAAATCACGCGGGGGTCTGACATATGAAACGCCGCAGGCCGGCATCATATGTAACCGCACACCGCGCGCCGTTATGGCGCAACTGGCATTTCTATTGCTGAAATGTCTATTTGTTATGGGCTGTTATTGCCCGACATATGAAAGGGTCATCCTTTGACCGACGCAACAGAAAACCAAATTGACGACACAACGGAAAACGCAATCGAAGACGTTTCTGAAAACGCACCCGTAACCACAGGCATTCAGTTTGCCGATATGAATATCGTCCCCAAACTGATGGCTGCGATTTCCGCTGCTGGCTATAAATCCCCGACCCCGATCCAGCAAAAAGCGATCCCGCTGGTGCTGGCCGGACACGACATCATTGGTCTGGCACAAACCGGCACCGGTAAAACCGCTGCATTTGGTCTGCCACTGATCAACCGCCTGATGCGCGAACATGGCAAACCAGGCCCCAAGCAAATCAAAGCGCTGATCCTTGCGCCAACCCGTGAGCTGGTCAATCAGATCGCGGAAAACATCTCGACCTATACCCAAGGCACGCCTATTCGCGTGGTAACGGTTGTGGGCGGCGTGTCGATAAACAACCAGATCAAGAAGCTTGATAAAGGCACCCATATTCTGGTCGCAACCCCTGGTCGTTTGATCGACCTGATGGATCGCCGCGCATTGTTCCTTGATAGTGCGACTTACCTTGTGCTGGATGAAGCTGACCAAATGTTGGACATGGGCTTCATTCACTCATTGCGCAAAATTGCACCTAAGTTGGGCACACCACGTCAGACTTTGCTGTTCTCAGCGACGATGCCTAAAACCATGGAAGAGCTTTCAAAAGCCTATCTGACCAACCCAAAACGCGTACAAGTTGCCCCTCCTGGCAAAGCTGCGGATAAGGTTCGTCAGACGCTGCATTACTGTGCCAAAGAAAACAAAACTGAACTGCTGAAAGAATATCTGCGTAAAGATCCTGATGGGATTTCGCTGGTATTTGCACGTACCAAACACGGTGCGGAAAAACTGCGGCGCACCCTTGAGGATGCTGGTTTCAAAGCCTCGTCCATTCACGGTAACAAATCCCAGAACCAGCGTGACAAAGCGATCCGTGATTTCAAATCTGGTGCGATCCGCATTCTGGTTGCGACCGATGTTGCAGCGCGTGGGATTGATATTCCTGGTGTGAGCCACGTTTATAACTATGAGCTTCCTGAGGTTGCTGACAACTATGTGCATCGCATTGGTCGGACTGCACGTGCGGGCCGTGACGGCGATGCCATTGCCTTTTGTTCCGCCACGGAAATCGGTTATCTGCGCGCAATCGAGAAGCTGATGAAGACCACCATCCCTGTGATTGGTGGCGCACGTCCGCAAGAAGAAAAACCAGAACCACGCGGTGGTTTGGGTAAACATAAACCACATCGCGGTGGCGGTGGTCGCCACGGTGGTGGTGGTGGCCGTCATGCAGGTGGTGGCGGTGGTGGCCGTCACGCAGGTGGCGGTGCCCCTGGAGGCGCAGCCGGCAAACCCCGGCGCCCACGTCGCAGCAAACCAGCAGCATAAATAACAAAGCCCCGCAGTGTGATCACTGCGGGGCTTTTCTTTGAGAAACACGGCTACATTAAGTTCCCAGCTTTAGGTTCACGCAGCGCTAGGACTCGATTTTATCGGCACCAAAAAACCGCGCGAGATTTTCACTCGCGCGGTTTCACTCTTTTTCAACACAAAATCAGGTGCGGACGATATACACGGAAGCCGTAGAATGACGCGCAACACGAGCGGCATTTGGCCCGAGAAGGTAGTCTTTGAAATCCGGTTTATGCGCACCGATCACAATCAAGCTGCTGCCCGCAGCTTTCGCGGCTTTCAGGATTTCCTCATAGGCAGTGCCAACCGCCACAATGTGACGGACGTTGGCGTTTGCCTCCGCACCCAACACATCTGTGCCAAGTTTGTTCAGCGCCGCTTTGGCGTCAACGATCGCCTGATCGGTGTGGGATTTATCAAAAAACGCCCCTACAACGCTCATGCCGTAATCGGGAATGACGGTGATGACATCAAGTGTCGCGCCTTCCATTTCAGCAAGCTTTGCACTTTTTTGCAGAACAGCCGTATCGTCAATCGGTTGGCTGATATCTACGGCGCATAGGACGGAACCACTCATACCATTTCTCCTTGTTCTTTACGGATACGCAGCATTTGCAGGAACCCAAGCAATGCAAGTAACGCCAAAGCTGGGATAAAGATCAGCTCTTTGGGGAGTTGCTCTGCCTGCGCTTTTGCAATCACGATTGTCACAGGGTAATCCCCATAAAAGTCATACTTGGACAGTTTGCCTGCGAAGGGTGTGCTTGGGAACGGCTCGTCCAGAGTGACAGCACCGTCGATTTCGATCAGGGTCAGGCCTGTTGCTGCAAAGCGAGCCTCGCCCCCTTCTTCATCCCCGATAACCAGACGCAGGATCGTTTTGCGCATTTCCAGAGAGTCGAAATCTTGCCCCGTTACCTGAAGGCGGATTTCATCACCAGGATCTGCTGCCTCCAGATGTTGCGTGAGGGTCGCAGGTGCGAATTCCTCAAACGGTGGCTGAATGCGATCCATCACAAAGTCAGGACGGAAGAGCATGAAGGCGATCCCAACCAAAGCGAAGCTTTCGTAGATCCTAGATTTGGTCAACCACCACCCCATTGTGCCGGCCGTGAAGACCAGAACCGCAATGGTAGACATGATCGCGACCAAAACACCCTGTGCCACGGTCACGTCGATCAACAACATATCAG
>MAAC01018325.1_pt1 | contig 41400 bp, 39 predicted proteins | sample 1115981 | NCBI WGS metagenome assembly MAAC01 (sample SAMN04961126, study PRJNA320927) | seawater metagenome | isolation source: sample BD02T64 sea water enriched with oil for 64 days | place: USA:Gulf of Mexico | collected 2013-07-27 | reverse complement strand
ACTTTGATTTGTTTTGATGTTAGGTTTATTTCTCGCATGTGACTATCATGATCCTGTCAATTTAAAAGTCAACGGTTTTGTTTGAAAAAAGAGTGTTTTCAATGATCATCGGTATAAAAGTTTTACAGCGGTATTTATCTAACTAACCTGAACTCGGGATGATGAGTGCTTGATATTATAGTTCAGGTTAACGAGTACAAATGTACTGATCGATAACAGGGCATTATGGTATAAGGATTAAGGGTGCTTTGAAAGTTTATCTACCGAAACCGTACAAAAGCGTAAGAAAGTCGACATAAAATACTCCACTTCCGGCATGGTGGCACTAAGGCGTTCAAGTTTAATTTTGAGGTTTTGTTCAACGTGTTCAAATTCGGGGTTGTTGTGGTTTAATTCATCAAGTGATTTAATATAAGCAACCATGATGTCGGCGGCCTTTACTATGTCTTTATATTGTTGTTCAACATTGTCTTGCACCACAATATCTTCGAAGATGTCGCGTAGCTCTTCTGGAAGAGATTCTAAACACTCTTGCTCGGCCAAGCGTTCAATGTTTTTAAATTCTCGTGAGATCTCGCTATTGGCATATTTGGTCGGGCTAACGATATCACCATAACGGGTTTCGCTGGCTTCATGGTATAAAGCTACGGTTGCCGCTCTATCGGCGTTGAGATTGCCGGCAAATTTTTTGTTTTTAATCACCGCGAGCAGGTGAGCAACGACGGCCACTTGATGAGAGTGTTCGGCAATATTTTCCGATTTTACGCAATACATTAACGCCCACCGCTTAATTAACGGCATGCGGAACATCCAGGCTAAAAATGTACTTTCCATCAAACTCTCCTTTAATTCCAATTACAATTGGAGTTTCCTGTTGGTCCGGTTTTAACCGGACGTTATCTAATCTTGCCGATAATTACTGAAAAAATGCTTCAAACGTTTGATCGCTTGCACTAAATCTTCACTATGCGGCAAAAACACCAATCTAAAATAGATACCTTCTGTTAAATTAAAGGCGCTGCCTTGTACCAGCAAGATCTTTTCCTGGCGCAAAATATCCAATACCATTTTCTCATCGTCGGTGATGCCGAGCTTTTCGCCATCGACTTTAACAAATAAATACATAGCGCCTTTGGCTTTATGACAGCTTAAACCATCAATGTCATTAAGCATCTTATGGGCAATATCCAATTGCACTTTTAAGCGACCGCCTGCTTGCACCAGTTCGTTTATGCTTTGATAGCCACCTAACGCGGTTTGGATCGCATGTTGGCACGGCACATTGGCGCACAGACGCATTGATGACAGCATGGTAATGCCTTCGATATAATTTTTCGCCTGCAGTATTGGTCCGGTAAACATCATCCAACCGGCTCTAAAGCCGGCAATTCGGTAGTTTTTCGATAAACCACCCATAGTGGCAATTAACACTTCGTCGCTTAAACTTGCCGTTGGTGTGTGGCTGGTACCGTCGAACAATACTTTGTCGTAAATTTCGTCAGAAAAAATGATCAGCTTGTGCTCTTTGGCAACGGCAATAATTTGCTCAAGCACTTCTTTTGGATAAACCGAGCCAGTTGGGTTGTTTGGATTAATCAATACGATGGCTTTGGTTCTTTTCGATATTTTGCTTTTGATATCTTCGATGTCCGGGTGCCAGAATTTTTTTTCATCACATCGATAATGTACCGGCTTGCCACCAGAAAGCGAAACGGCGGCGGTCCACAGCGGATAATCGGGAGACGGTAGCAGTACTTCATCACCTTGATTCAACAGGGCTTGCATGGCCATGACAATCAGTTCACTGACCCCGTTACCAATAAAGATATTATCAACGTCGAGGTTTTTCATGCCAAACTGTTGATAGTATTGCATTACTGCCACCCGGGCTGAATAAATGCCTTGTGATTCACTGTAGCCTTGTGCGGTTGGCAGATTGTGAATGACATCACGTAAAATATCATCAGGCGCAAGAAAGCCAAATGGCGCCGGATTGCCAATATTGAGCTTAAGGATTTTATGACCTTCTTCTTCTAGCCGTCTGGCTTCATCGGCAATACGCCCTCGAATCTCATAACAGACACCAGATAATTTTTCGGATTTTAAATATACACTCATTTTCGACTTACCAAATTTACAATTTCACGCTTTAACGCTTTTATATAGCTATAAGCATACTTAAATACTAGACTTTTGAAATACTTACTGACACTTTTTTTATGAAAAACAATAAGTTTTTTATTATAACTACTATCAATAAGGTTAAAAGCAATTTAGGCAAGGCATTAAATTTAAAGAATGGTTGTTCCATTGTTCAATTTGATAACGCGGCATAAATTGCTTTTAAACCCATCGAAGAAGCGCTTGAGCAATCCCACTACTTCGTTGCAGCTATTTGTAAGGTTTGTACAAGGATGTACTATATTAGGGCAACGCAGGAGATGCCGAGAATAACCATTACTACATAACTGCGCCTGGTATTGGAATCGCTCAAGCACTCTGAAACCTGCATCTTGAAGTGGAGCGGGTATATCAGCGATTTAAAGGTGAACATATGCCATTACCGTTATTATGGATAGGCGCTGCAACATTGGGTGTTGCTGCAGCTAAAGAGCTTGAGCAAAAGCGCAAGCAACAAGATATATTGCGGGAAAATTCTGATCAAATAAGCACTCGTGGCGGTGTTCATAAGCACGATAGTGGCATTGCCAAATATCCATCAGAAGTGTTTAGCACTGAAACCCTGGCGATTGTGCGCCCCGGCGCCCTGATTTGTTGTGGCCTTAGTGGCGTACTTGAGCATACCGGCATCTTGGTTGATGAAGATACCATAGTGGAACTACATGGCAGTGGCTTAATAAAAGCAATTTCACCAAGCCGATTTTTGGCTGAACGCTCGGGCAAAGATATTTTTGTCGCCTGTGATTCAACCGGCGAAGCGATTTGTGATGATTTAACCGCGCAACGGGCGATTAAGCAAATATATGATTATCAGGATTACGACTTAATCAAAAACAATTGTCACCGTTTTGTCTGGCAATGTATCAGTGGCTTGAAAGAGCCGTTAACCACGTTTCACCAATTAAATAAGCTGTTATCAAAACGCTATGATCGGCAAATCTATTGGGATAAGTGGGATAGAGAGTAGAAACGAGAGGCTAGAAACGAGAAACAAAGAGCCAGCACAGTCCAAAACTTAGCTGCGTATCTGAGGAATCCATAAATAGGGTCTAAATTTTCACAAGGTGTCCGTCGCCATGAGTTTATCGAATGGCATCGAGAAAACCCAGTGATCTTTAGTCGCTTGGTAGTTCACTACAAGCCGCAATAGGATGAATCACGGCCTTGGTGATTTTACCATGCTGATGTTTGACCAGAGGTTGGTTGATATAGCCATTAAACTTTGCTGATTTCCACTGAGGTAATAAAGCCGGATCTGTGGTTAAATTGGCAATTAACCCTGTGGATTTCTGAGATTTCACCTTGTTTTTGTAATAGATATTATTAATACCGCTATCAATAGGCAAATTATTGGCAAAGCTTTTCTCGCGACTGGCGGCAACGATGCAAATTCTATTTTCAGCGGCGCGAGATAACAAGCTATATTCAACCTCGCACGGCTCTTGGATATCAAAGGGTACCAGTAACAAGTGGATGCCATTTAAAGCCGCAACCTTGACTATTTCAGCTATGTTAGCGTCATCGGCGGTTAGCATCGCAAGGTTAATGTTCCCTTGCTCTAACGGCAATTCTATAATGTTTAAATCATCACCTAGTGCAGTCCACTGGTATCTTTGGCAAAAATGCAATTGCTGTTGTGTTGCAAATAAACCCTGTTCGCTTATTAACACTGCCTGATGCACTCCATCAATAACTAGACTCGTGCATAGGTATTGAAAAGGTCTCAGCACTGAGCTGACTTGATTAATTAGCTGCTTGCTCAAGCATACTATCTGGGCTATTTGCTGTGCATCATTGGTGATTGTGTTATCTGCGATAAAGAATAATTCAGGTAATTGAATAATGTCACTGAGGTTGTTTTCAATGTAATGACAAACATCTTCAATGGCTTGCTCGTTAGACTTGTATGTTGCAAATATGGCGACATTGGCAGTTACTGGAACCTTACTAATATTATCAAGTGCCTGTTCATGCTGGGCTGCTTGTTTCATCGGTAGTGTTAGCCCTCGATAAAGTTCAGGACGCCGCTGCTTAATAAGCTGCGTGCCATCCGGGCGGAATTTGTTGTTGAACCCTATCCCAGCTCCGGCCAAGTCTATATCTGCAAACACAAAACCTTCTTCATTGTTAGTTATCTTTGCCAGCACCTTGCCATCGGGAGAAACTATTTGGCTTTGACCAACGCCAATAAGATATTCTTGAGGAATTAAACTTTGCCCTGATAAAATTGCGCTTTGTTGTTGTGGGATGAGTGAGCCAACTTTATTTGCCGCCGCTAAAAACACTTTATTTTCACACGCTCGAGCAGGGCAGTGCAAACTGCTTTGATCTTTTGTAAATGAATTCATAGAATGACACAATAATTGCGCACCACCTAAGGCTAATTCACGTGATGTCTCAAAGGTAATACCATCGCTACCTGCCAACAGTCCGAGCTTTCCAAAGGGCGTTGGTATAACCTCAGAAAATTTACTCGCGCTAATAAAAAAATCATTTTCATGCCCGGTCAACGTTTGTTTATCCACTTGCTGAATGAGATTTCCAAGCGGTGAATATAAACATGAGGTCACACTAATATTTGATTTAATCGAACCGTCTTGGTGATCGCGTAAAAGGTCTCGCCGTAAAGTTACATTGAGCACAATGTAACAGTCATGCTTTTTCGCTTGCTCCGCTATACATTGTAAAAAAGTACCATTAGTCAGTAAGGCTTCATTCCATGCTTGATTGTGATCGGCATACCAAGGTTGAGCATTACAAAACAGGGTATTACAAAATTCAGGAAGAACGATCAGAGAAGGCTCGCACACTGCCGCCTCATTTATCATACGGATACAGCTTGCTAGGTTTTCTTGAGCATTTAAGGATGTGGCAAACTGAGAAACGGCTACTCGCATGATTTATATTTTCCAGGTAATTAATGATTGGTTGAATCAATACATAATTTGTAACCGCATTATCCCCATGAGTGAATTAGGTTGAGTTTAAGTCACTAGGTTTGAGGGCATTCTGTGATGTTCGACTAAATATTGGAATATACTGGTGCTTCGCTTTTCGTCTCAAGCTTCTACGATCAACAAAGGGCCGCTAGGCCCTTTGTTGGTTAGCAGTAAACGAGTAACTTACTTAGCTTTGATAAAGTCTATCACTTCAGCAATTTTCAGAGTCGATTTATCACTAGAGATACGGTTCTTGTATTCTACTTCGGCGTTATCAAGATTACGTTCACCAACAATGATGCTATGTGGAATGCCGATGAGTTCCATATCTTTAAACATTACACCAGGACGCTCTTTGCGATCATCGATCATCACTTCCACACCAGCCGTTTGCAATTCCTGGTATAGCTTTTCTGCGGTTTCTTGTACGCGATGCGATTTGTGCATGTTCATTGGGATGATCACGACTTTAAATGGGGCAATCGCTTCCGGCCAGATAATGCCATTTTCGTCATTATTTTGTTCAATGGCAGCGGCAACGATACGAGAAACACCAATACCGTAACAACCCATAGTCAAGGTTTGGTTTTTACCTTGATTATTAAGTACTGCAGCGCCCATAGCCTGGGCATATTTTTCACCTAACTGGAAAATATGGCCAACTTCAATACCACGCTTGATGGTAATACTGCCGTTACCACAAGGACTGGGATCACCAGCCACAATGTTGCGAATATCGGCAACCGTGTAATCGTTAATATCACGATCGAAGTTTGCACCGGTGTAATGGTAGTCGGTATCATTGGCGCCACAGATGAAATCATTTAAGTGGGCAGCACTTCGGTCAACGATGACTGGCACGTTTAAGCCAACCGGGCCAATGGAACCGGCATCACAGTTTGCTGCCGCTTTGATATCTTCTTCTGAAGCAAAAGTGATCGGGCTGGCAACACCGGCAATTTTTTCTGCTTTAATTTCGTTCAAGTCATGATCGCCGCGTAATACCAGAGCAACTACCGGTGCGGTTTCGCCTTCGTTGTTTTCATTATCAACTTCGCCTTTTACCAATAAAGTTTTCACAGTTTGGCGGGCATCAACGCTTAAAAACTCGCTAAGCTCTTTAATGGTATGTATATTTGGCGTTGCTACTTTGGTTAATTCTGCTGTGGCGTTGCCACGTTCACCGGCAGGCGTAATACACTCTGCTTTTTCAATGTTGGCGGCATAATCGCTGCTATCGCTAAAGGCGATATCGTCTTCACCAGATTCGGCCAGCACATGGAATTCGTGCGAGGCTTCACCACCAATAGAACCGGTATCGGCAATCACTGGACGGTAATCCAGACCAAGTCTGTCGAAGATACGACAATAGGCGGCGTGCATGTTTTGATAAGTGTTATCTAAACATTGCTGTGATAAATGGAAAGAGTAAGCATCTTTCATCAAGAACTCACGACCACGCATTACGCCGAAACGCGGGCGAATTTCATCACGGAATTTGGTTTGAATTTGGTATAAGTTGATCGGTAATTGCTTGTACGAATTTAGCTCGAGGCCAATTAACTTAGTGATCACTTCTTCGTGAGTTGGGCCTAATACGAATGCACGACCATGTCTGTCTTGCATGCGTAACAGCTCTGGGCCGTAGTCTTCCCAACGGCCAGACTGTTGCCACAAGTCGGCAGGTTGAACCATTGGCATTAAGGTTTCGATAGCTCCGGCACGATCCATTTCTTCACGCACGATGTTTTCTACTTTCCTTAACACTTTTAAGCCAGTTGGCAGCCAAGTATATAACCCTGAAGCTACGGGACGGATCAAGCCCGCACGTAACATGTATTGATGGCTGATGACTTCAGCACTTGCTGGAGTTTCTTTCAAAGTAGAAAGTAAATATTGGCTGGTACGCATTAAAGGTCAATTCCGAAATTAAATTAGATAAATTTTTTCGATATTTTATACCTGTGTGCATTGAAAGTGCAAGATTTCAATGCTAAATAACCTGATCTCTGAATAATGAGTGCTTGATACTATCTTAAAATCAACAACTTAACTGTTACCAGTAAAATATTTAATGTTTACGACGAGCAAGTTTTCGTTTTACATTCGAGTGTTTGTGGCATCTACGACGGGTATTGAGCCACCACATACTTTGAGCATCTTCGATTTCGATGTTGGCGGTAATATTCTCTGAAGTATTAGCATTCTCTGAGGTATTAGCGGTCTTTGCGGGATCTGCAGGGCTAATGTAATTAATGCTGATGCGGTTATCTTTTAGATAATTGATATCAATTTGGTGACTTTTGACCACAAAGGAGTCGGTCAGTGCGTAATTATTGCGTAATTTAAGATTGTCAGACTTATCTTCATCCATAATTTGCTCGAACGCTTGTACGAAATTTGTACAATAATAGATCGATTCAGAACAAATTACAATCGAGTTTACCCCAGGTCATACCAGAGTAAACTCAGTGTCTGAGTGGTTAGGCGTTATCTTGCTGCTGCTTTATTTTCGCTTTTTTATCAAGGCGACGCTGCTCAATGGTTTTACTCACTTCACCACCAATATGGTTTTCACCACGAAGCTTGGCCAGGTTGATTTGCTTTTCACGTTCGGCATAGCGAGCCCGTTGTTCCGGGGTTACTTTATCAATGCAACGATGACAACTCACCCCAGGTTCATACTCGGCAAGTTGCTTTTCTTCTGTCGTAATTGGCATACGACAAGCGTGACACTGATCGTATTTGCCTTTTTCCAACGAATGGTCAACCGCAACGCGATCATCAAAAACAAAACAATCGCCTTGCCACATGGTATTTTCTTCTGGTACTTCTTCCAGGTATTTTAAAATACCGCCTTCAAGGTGATAAACTTCCTCAAAGCCTTGCTCTTTCATATAAGCGGTAGATTTTTCGCAGCGAATGCCACCGGTACAAAACATTGCCACTTTTTTATGCTTAGCAGGATCTAAATTGTCTTGTACGTATTGTGGAAATTCACGAAATGTTTCGGTGTTGGGGTTAACGGCATTCTTGAACGTACCAATTTCAATCTCGTATTCGTTACGAGTATCTACCAACAGTACTTCCGGGTCTGAAATTAACGCATTCCAGTCCTGTGGTTTGACATAAGTACCTACCACTTGTTTCGGGTCGATGCCTTCAACACCCATGGTCACAATTTCTTTTTTCAGCTTCACTTTACAGCGTTTGAACGGCAGGTGATGGTTAAAGGATTCTTTATGGGATAAATTGGCCAAACGCTCGTCGGCTTTTAAAAAGGCCAAAACGTTATCGATACCTTCACGACTGCCGGCGATGGTGCCATTAATGCCTTCTTTGGCGAGCAATAATGTACCTTTAACATCATTTTTTTCCATCTCTTGGTGGATGGGTTTTCTGATGTGTTCAAAGTTTTCTAAAGTGACAAATTTATATAATGCACAAACAACGTATTGTGACATGGTGTGTCCTCTTGCTTACCAGAACGTAAATCTGGCGCTATATTAATAATATGGGTGGTTAAATTATCGGCTAATTCAACAAAGCGCGGCGATTATACCTGCGTTTAGCTTTATTTTCATCGACTAATACCAAGTCCGACAATTTATTGACCGATAAATTGTCGGACTTGGTATAACGATAAGAACAACTCACATACCCTAGTGTTTTTCGATGCTCAACACCAGGCATTGATTTTCCTGTATTTGCCAGCGAATATTCAGATCATAAAGACTCATGCCGTATTGCTGACAGTGTAAATCCAATTTTTTATAAGCCGGGCGAGGGTCTTGTAATAACACTTGTTCGATAAACAATGGCAAATCACGATATTGCGCAGACAAGTGCTGCAATTGCTGTTTTGCACAATCACTAAACTCAATGTCGATAAAGGTTGACTCGGCCGATGGTGCCATTATGGATGTGGCGCCAGTGATACTGTCAGAGTAGGGGATGTATGGTTTGATATCTATAATTGGAGTGCCATCGAGTAAGTCCAGACCACTAACGTCTAAAGCCAAATTCTGATCAACTTTACTGATGCCGTCAAATTTGACTACCGACATACCTATTGGGTTAGGCCGAAAGGTTGAACGGGTGGCAAATACACCGGTTTTTTTGTTGCCACCTAGTCTTGGCGCTTTTACCAATGGCTTCCAGCCGTGTTCAGCGGTGGCGTGAAAGACAAATATCAGCCATAAATGCGAGTGCTGCTCTATATCGCGTAACACTTGTTGATGAGGGGCATCGACCAGCAATTCTATTTTTCCATGAGCCGCGGTCACTAGCCCAGGCTGCCTTGGTATCGCAAATTTTTGCTTATACGGTGAGTGAACAATAGCCACGGGTGCAAAAGAAAATTCAGACATTGCTGTTGATGAATTGGTTAGCTTAGTCGGCATGAATTTGAAACGCTTTGCCATAACAAACCATCATCTCTAAACACTGTTGATCTTCAATGATGGTGCAAGAGGTAAATACTACCGCATTGGCTTGTAATGCAGCTGCGCGTTCTCGGGCCATAGTACGGGCATCGATGGCATTGGCGGGCTTATCATTGGCTTTCATTTTACAACTGTCGCCTTCAACCAGGCCTAATAATTTAACTTTGCCCGGCAGCTCCGATTCGTCTTGATAGACAGTCACATTACCTGCGGCAAAGTATTGCTCAAAATTTTCTTTATCGAGGTTGGTTGCTACGTTTGGCGCAGTGGCACAACCTGAAACGGTAAATATAGTTACAAAAATGGAAGCGCTTAGCGTAACGTTATTTTTTAGAGAGTTAAGTTTCATAGTAAAATTATATTTTTGTTCATTATCGTTGTTAACCACATTCGTGTTTTTCGTATGTGGTTATTGTATGTGTTTATGAATGATCTTTTCAATATCGGCCAACAGAAACGGCTTGGATAAAAAATCATCCATACCCGATTCTATGCACTGCTGAATATGTTGCTTTTGCGCATCGGCGGTTAAGGCGATAATAGGGATATGATCATAGGCCTTATTGGCGCGAATCGTCTGGCTGGCAAGGTGGCCATCCATTACCGGCATGTGAATATCCATAAATACCAATTGATAACTGTTTTTACCAATGGCATCTACCGCTTGCTGACCGTCTTCGACAATATCGACTTCGATACCGAGCTTTTCCAGTAAACCTTTGGCAACGATTTGATTCAGTTTAAAATCTTCTGCCAATAAGGCTTTAACCCCCTGAAATACTGTATAGCTTTGTACTTCATTTAATGGTTTTTCACTGTTCGCGAGTCGTTGCACGACATTGCTGAACAATATTGGCGTATTTAATGTTTGTAAGCCATCTTTAAAATCAAAAAATTCTTTACCCTGGTTTTGCTGCAGCTTGCTAATAAGCGCTAGCTGCACCTTATCATTGCTTAACCATGATTGTTGGTTATTCACTAATTCGCTGATCTCATTGTTGTTACAACGGGTGATATCAATGATAACCAGAGTCGGAGTCGAAATCCTTGCTTGCTCACTCTTCAAATCCGTCAAACTCTGCGGCTGACAATGTATTTGCATCGCTTTACTGTGCGTTGCAAACATACTGAGATGATGCTGATTGTCACTAAATAACAATATGGGTTTGCAGACAATATTATGCTCAGTCGCAATTGACGTGGTCAAGTAAATTCAGACAACCCAGTTAAGCAACTTTTTGCAATTTCATTATTTCACTTTCATAATCATTTGGGCTTTTGTAACCCAGATAAGAATGCAAGCGATGGCTGTTATAAAACATAGCAATGTAATTTAAAATATCTTGTTGCGCTTCAAATCTTGTTTGGTAATTTTTCCACTGAACTCGTTCTTGCTTTAAGCTACCAAAAAAGCGTTCAACAACGGCATTATCCCAGCAGTCACCTTTACGGCTCATACTACCTTTTATTTTATTGGCTTTAAGCAAGTTTCTATAAACTTTACTCGCATACTGAGAGCCACGATCTGTGTGGACAATCAAACCTGCATTAGGTCTACGCTGCCAAATAGCCATGGTTAGCGCATCACAAACCAACTGAGCTTTCATGCGTGAACCAATACTCCAACCAACGACCTTTCTTGAAAATAAGTCAATTACCACGGCTAGATATAGCCAACCTTCCTGTGTCCAAATGTAGGTGATATCGGCGACGTAGGCTTGGTCTGGCTGAGCAACATCAAATTCACGCTTAAGCAAGTTGTCAAACACTGGCTGCTTGTGATCGCTGTTGGTCGTCACTTTATATTTTTTCTTACTACGAACCCAAACATCAGCCTCTTTCATTAATTTAGCAACTTTATATCGGCTCATAGGAAAGCTTAATGCATCCAATGCTGCCTTAATGCGCCTTTCTCCGTAGGAGTAACCACTAAATTTAGCGATCTCTTGGATCCATTCGATTATTTCAACGTGATCGGGGTCATCAACTTTTTTAGCATTTCGCTTTTGAAAACTATAATAATTATTGCTTTTAACCTCTAATACTTTACACATTAGGGCTACTGGCCAGGTCTTCTTGTACTGAGCAATAAATGAGTATTTTACTTCATTTCTTTGGCAAAGAAGACCGTGGCTTTTTTTAGGATATCTTTCTCCATTTTCAAGCGCTTAACTTCTTCTCGAAGCTGCCTAAGCTCTAATTGCTCTGGCGTGAGCTTGCCATTACCTCTAAAAGCGTGACCATCATCTTCTTCAAATTCTTTGACCCAACGACCTAAAAGATTAGGATTAACGTCAAGGCTTCTAGCAGCCGCTGCTTTGGTATAATTTTGTTCAAGAACTAAGTTAACTGCATCTAGTTTAAATTCTTTTGAGTATTTCTTTTTACGTGTCATTTGGTTTTCTCCAGTTAAGTACATTATCTCTTAACTGGGGTAGTCGGATCCATTAAACCATGTCAAAGCGCTCTGGACTGGTTGGCAGAAGTTAACGGACTTAGTTGAAGCCTACGAAATCATGAAAGAGCTACAAATGGAAGATTGACCGCCCATTTGTAACTAACTGATTGTCAGATAAACTTGTGATCAAGAGACAGCCTTGTACCTTGTACCTTGTACCAGCTTTGCTTATTTCGCTGCTTTCTTCTTAGAAATATAGTTATCTACCATAGTTTCGATGAAATCGAGTGGAAGTGGCCCGTTTTTCAAATAAACGTCGTGAAATTCACGAATATCAAACTTGTCACCTAATGCCGTTTTTGCTTTTTCACGCAAACGTAAAATTTCCATCATGCCAATTTTATAAGCGGTAGCTTGTGACGGCATTACCGCATGACGTTCTACCATTTTAACGGCATCAGACTTCGCATTCGGCGTATTGGTTACGTAGTAATCAATACTTTCGTTACGGGTCCATTTCTTCACGTGCATGCCGGTATCAACAACCAATCGACAGGCGCGCCATAGCTCCATGGCTAAACGACCGAAGTCTGAATATGGGTCGGCATAGAGGCCAATTTCCTTTGGTAATTTCTCGGTATACAAGCCCCAGCCTTCGCTGTAAGCGGTATAACTACTGAATTTACGGAAGGTGGGTATGCCTTCAAGCTCTTGCGATATCGCCAATTGCATGTGATGGCCAGGAATACCTTCATGATACGCTAACGCTTCCATTTGGTAAGTCGGCATGGCTTTCATATCGAACAAATTTGCATAGTACATTCCCGGACGTGAGCCATCTGGAGCAGGGCGGTTATAAAACGCTTTACCGGCGGATCTTTCTCTAAACGCTTCTACGCGCTTAACAATTAAGTCGGCCTTTGGTTTTACCAGAAATAATTCGTCTAAACGCGTTTTCATGTTATCAATCAACGCGGTGGCTTCCGTTAAATAACGTTGCTTACCTTGCTCACTGTTTGGATAGTAGAACTGCGAGTCTTCACGCATAAATTTCATGAATGCTGCCAGGTCACCATTAAAGCCAACTTTGTCTTTGATGACGCGCATTTCATCATGAATACGAGTGACTTCGCTTAAGCCAATTTGATGAATTTTCTCTGCCGTTTTTTGGGTGGTGGTGGTGCCTTGTAAGGCATGATTATAAAAAGCGTTACCTTCAGGGAATTTCCAGGCACCGGCATCATTGCTAGATTTCGCTTCCAGGCCAATCAGGTAATCAATTAAGTTTTGATACGACGGTTGTACACTGGCTAGCAAGGCCTTATTGGCATCATTGAGTAATTGTTCAGTTTGTGCTTCATCCAACGATAATGCGGTTAATTTCTTGGTGAAATCTGCCAGTAGGGTTGAATCTTCACCATCGGTAAATGGCGCACCCTGGATCAAGTTTTTCGAGTCACGTATGACGTGTGGGAAGACAAAGCTAGGGGCAATGATCCCTAGATCTTCACGAATTTTTAACTGCACAATAAGTTGTTCAATCAAGGTATTAATACCAGCGATACGACTAATATAATCGTTTGCCTCTTTGGCATTGGTGATTGAGTGTTGATTGATTAAAAATGACGGAATGTTTGAATGCTGACCATGCATTTGGTTTACCGGATAATTGTGATAGCGCCATTTGTGGTCGGCTATCTCATCTTTCATGTCGAGCTCAGCCAACTGATAGCTGATTTTTGTTTGCTCATCTAGCAGGTCAAAGCTAAAGGTACGCAATAGCGCCAAGTTATCTTTGGTAATTTGTAATTCTTTTTCCGCATTCGCTTCAGAATTATCATTCCATTTACCGTAATCTTTTTTTATCCCTAAATAGGTTTGAAATTGTGGCGAGCGCATCACCGCTTCCATAAATTTTTCTTCAAAAAAGACATTTAATCGTTCAGATTCGCTTTGCTCTTTGACCACAGCAGCAGATACAGATTCGACATTGCTTGCTGTAGGCTTTTGCTCTGCTGTGGTAGAGGTAGTATTACAACCAAAAAGCAAGGCTGAAGTTAACGCCAGTGCTATTAATGATTTTTGATTACGCATAGAATTTCCTATCGATATGGAATTATTTTATACCAAGCTGACTAATACTTGCTCATTTTTAATGGTTAAAACGAATAACTGCTGCGTTATAAAATTTAAAAGTAGAATAACTACTTACATAAATTTTATGTCTTGCATTTATCCGTTTTCTCTCATGAAAAAGTAGAGCACTTAATTAATCAAATTGTATATGCAAAAAAATTTGCAGGCACAGAGATTGCCTTAAAGTGTTATATTTATCAAGGGGGTATTTTTTGTCTGCGCGATGAAGCGCAGACTTTACAAGATATATTGAAATTTCAGCGGATTAAAAAATAACCCTTGTGCCCTTGGGACAATTTTTTCAATGCGAGCCGGGGTATCGCTGCCGTCGATTAACGATGAGCTGGCACTGGCGATGGAATTGATAATGGTAGTCATTTGCTCTAAGTCGAGCGTGGCTATCTCATCACTCACTTGGTGATAGTCATGGTCATTGCTCATTTGAGTGCTTGATAAGCTGTGCGCGGGCACACCCAGTTTTGCCAGTGATGCGTTATCAGAGCGATAAAACAAACCATATTTTTTGTACGGATCGGCAAAGATTTGTTGCTTTGCGTTATTGCTATTGGCGCTCAAATTTTGCTGCAAAATAGTTGCTAAATTGGAGCGTTCATAGCCTGTCATCCAATACGTGCCGGCACCAAACTCGGACGGCTTGCCAATCATTTCAATGTTTAACATTGCCGTGATCGAATCCGCATCAATGTCATTTACAAAGTGACTCGAGCCTAGTAAGCCAGATTCTTCCGCGGTAAAGGTGACAAACATGATGCTACGTTCATTGTTGCTACTATTGACTGGACTTGCATAGTAGCGGGCCAAATTGAGTACTGCAGTTACGCCTGAAGCGTCATCGTTTGCGCCATTATAGATGAGATCTTGGCTGTTGCCGTTGATGTCTGCCGCTTGGCTACCAAGATGATCATGATGTGCAGAAAAAACTACAAACTCATCAGCTTTCGATTTTCCCGGTAATACGCCAATAACATTGCTTAATGTTTGCTGTTGATGGTCAATACTGGCACTAACCTCAATGGTGTTTATTTCGGTTTCGTCGGTTAAGATCAAAACGATGGCTGCGGGGGCGCGACTATCTAACGATTGACTGCCATTGGCAAACTTATTACGATACTTTGCGAACATTTCCTGGTGAGTGCTGTCGATTAACACAATGGTGTTTTCGCCTTGCTGGTTTAAACTCTTTAAGCTGCTGCGCAAATCATCATTTTTGCCAATCACTATGTGCTTAGCAGACTCTTTATTCCAGCTAATGGTACGGATGCTACCGGCGAGTGCTATATTCTCGGCATGAATGTTTTTCTGGTTCAAATTAACTTTGAGTTTATTTGGCAGATAACGATGCAAAGTAAAACTTTGCTTATAGCTGTTTAGCCCTTTTAGCGGTTGCAACCCCGCTTGCTGAAATTGTTTGGCAATATAATTTTCTGCAACGGTGATTTCGCTGCTACCTGCCAGTCGACCTTTTAAATCATCGCTTGCTAAAAACTGCATATCAGCGGTTACACTTTTAAGGTATATGTTGCGCTCATCATTAGGCAATGAACATGCCGTTAGGAGCAGAGCTAGGACTAGCTGGCTTGCTATTTGGTAGTTTTTCTTCATCAAATGTATTTCATTTTATTGTGTGGTTTTAGTGAGTGGTTATTCGCGCAGGCTAATGATCAGGGTCTGATGACCTTTCGAGTTCAAATTTTGTTCAACTAAGCGTCTTCTGATCGCGGCACTTGTTATGTAGCTTAGTCATTCTAAGTAAATAACTAGTAACAAAGAGCAGGGGGCGCTTAGTTGAACCCGAAGGGCAACGGTTTCTTTGGCATTTCTACCGCGTTGTCACAAGTTCAAGTAGAATAACTACGTCACACTTGCTCCGCCTTGTATAAATGCCAAATAAATCGTTGCAAAAATGAACTCCAAAGATCAACAGACCCTAATGATTAACGTGTTCTAATAATACTTCTGGCTCGATGTGGACGGTAGTTTCATTATTGCCTAACCAAATTTGCCCAGAATCGATACTGCACTGCAGCTCCATAGTACGATCAACTAAAGTCACTAGTTGCTCGCAAGTTTCTTCGTTAATTTTAATTACGGATAAGTTGCTAAATGCAGATAATTTATTTTTAATTTTTGACCACCAGGTATCGACGCTGGAGCCATAACTGTATAGACGCATTTGTTGACCTCGAGAGCAGCCTTTTTTGATACGTTTTTCATCTATCTGGCCCAAATCAACCCATAACTTAATGACATTACTGTAATCTTTTAACCAAATTTCAGGTTCATCATCTTCAGAAAGGCCCTTGGTAAACTGCAAGTTATCTTCGGCATTGAGGATATAAGCTAAAATTCTCACCATCATTCTTTTGTCCGTTTCTGACGGATGTTGGGCAATGGTAAGGCTCAATGTTTGATAATAATTCCGATCCATATCAGATAGCTGTATGGTGGCTTTGTATATGGTTGCTTTAATTGCCATGAACTTTGTATGTCTGCCTGTAAATACGTTTATTTAATTAATGAAACTGTTTATACCCGTTACCATTCAAGATGCAGGTTTCAGAGTTCTTTGAATGGCAACGGGTATAAGTATAGTTGATAGCAATTAATCTTCTTTTGCCTGGATCAACTCAATGGCGTAACCATCGGGATCTTTAACGAAGGCTATTTCGGTTGTTCCGCCTTTTACTGGACTCGGCTCTCTGGATATTATGCCACCTAAAGATTTGATTTTATCGCAAGCACGGTAAACATCGTCAACTTCAATGGCAATGTGGCCAAATGCTTCGCCCAAGTCATAACTTGTTTGACCCCAATTATAGGTAAGCTCTAACACCGTGGAGTTAGCCATATCATCATAGCCGAGAAATGCCAGGGTATATTGGTATTGTTCGTTATCACTACGGCGTAATAAACGCATGCCCAAAACATCTTGATAAAAGCTGATCGATTTATCTAAATCGCCAACTCGAAGCATGGTGTGTAAAATTCGCATCTTGCTAACCTCTATATTTTTACGATGATGTTCATCTGATCGATATAAGTGACTCTGACCTAACCGTGATTAATCCGAAGTCTTGTCCTTAAACTCGCACAAATCTTCAATAATGCAAGCCCCACAACGAGGTTTTCTTGCTATGCAGGTGTACCTGCCGTGCAAAATTAGCCAATGATGAACATCTACTTTGAATTCTTTAGGCACTACTTTTAACAGCTTTTGCTCCACTAAATCAACATTTTTCCCCATCGCCAATTTGGTCCTATTAGATACCCGGTAAATATGGGTATCTACTGCAATGGTGGGCCAACCGAAGGCGGTATTTAATACTACATTGGCAGTTTTTCTGCCCACACCTGGCAAAGCTTCAAGAGCAGCACGGTCTTCGGGGACCTCGCCAGCATGGAGTGTGACCAGCATTTGACAGGTTTTCAGAGTGTTTACCGCTTTGGTATTAAATAAGCCAATAGTTTTGATGTAGCTTTTCAGCTTATCTAGACCTAAATCGAGTATAGCTTGTGGAGTATTGGCGATGGTGTATAGTTTGTCGGTGGCTTTATTGACACTCACGTCGGTGGCTTGCGCCGACAATAATACAGCGATTAATAACTCAAAGGGCGAGCTAAAATTCAATTCAGTGGTTGGCTTTGGGTTGTCGTCCCTTAAGCGTGTGAGGATCTGTAAGCGCTTTTCTTTATTCATATTTTTCTTATTTTAACTTGCTGCGATCTCAGTTAGTTGTAAAATATCCTGCTTGTACCTTGTACCTTGTACCTTGTACCTTGTACCTTGTACCTTGTACCTTGTACCTTGTACCTTGTACCTAGTCTTCAACCTTCAAAATTTACACGTACTCGTTCAATGGTCTTAGCTTCTGTTTTTGGTTGTTTTGCCGCAATTGAGCTATCGATGGCATTTTTCCCCGCAATTAAAAAGCCCATGGCGATAAATGCACCGGGTGGCAAAATGGCCAGTAAAAAGCTAGTATCCGAAGTGAAAATCTCGATGCGTAATATGCTTGCCCAGCCACCAAATAATAATTCAGCGCCATCAAATAATGTGCCTTGACCTAAAATTTCACGTATGGCGCCCAGGGTCATTAACACTAATGCAAAACCTATCCCCATCATTAAACCATCAAAACTTGCTTGCTTCACCGGGTTTTTAGACGCATAAGCTTCGGCTCTGCCAATAATGGCGCAGTTGGTTACAATTAAGGGTAAAAATATTCCCAAAGATTGATACAAGCCAAAAGTGAAGGCATTCATCAACAACTGCACACAAGTTACGAATGCGGCAATTATCAGCACAAAAATAGGAATACGTACTTCTTTTGGTACCCACTGCCTTATTGCCGAAATGGTAGCATTTGAACAAACCAATACTAGCAAGGTGGCCAAACCAAGACCTATTGCATTGGTTAAGGTAGTCGTAACCGCAAGCAGGGGGCACAGGCCAAGTAGTTGCACTAGGCCTGGGTTGTTTTTCCACAATCCTTGCCAGGATAATTCTTTATATTCACTGCGCTCAGTCATGTTGGCCTCGACACGATGTGGTATTGGTAATAATATCTTTTTGGTGTTGATTAAAGTAGATCATAGTGTTTTTTACGGCTTTTACCACTGCTCGCGGCGTGATCGTTGCCCCGGTAAATTGATCAAACATACCACCATCTTTTTTAACGGCCCAACGCGAGTCTTTGTCATCGATGATGTATTTATCATCAAAATTATAAACCCATTCGCCTTTTCGCGTTTCGATTTTATCACCCAAACCTGGCGTTTCTTTATGTTTTAACACTCGCACACCACTCAGTGTTCCGTCGACATTGATGGCAACTAACAGTTGAATATTGCCATTATAACCATCGGGGGCAACACTGGTAATGGCAACCGCTACGGGCATGTGATCCATACGCGCGATGTAAGCCGTTTGGCTCTTATTGGACCCTAAAAATTCTACATCTTTGATAAACTGGCAATCTTGGTATAAATCATTGTTGATGCGTTCGGGGGCAATGACTTGATGCAGTGTCGCCAACAGTTGTTGCTGCTCTTGGCGCGCAATAGAGTCTTTTGTCAGCAAGTTGACCAAAGACACCACAGCGGTGCAGGCAACAGCAAACAGTGCTAATACTTTGGCATTATTTTGAATGGCTACTTTCATCATGATTCTGCACCCTTATGACCATAGGTTCTTGGTCTGGTGTATTGATCGATTAACGGTACCGCCATATTGGCAATTAATACCGCAAAGGCAATGGCATCCGGGTAACCGCCAAACTTGCGAATAATATATACCAGCAGTGCCACCAGAGCGGCATAGGTAACTCTGCCTTTACGGGTTGTAGCCGCGGATACAGGGTCGGTTAAGATGAAAAATGCACCTAGCATAGTGCCGCCTGCTAACCAGTGGAACATGGTAGAAGCGCTACTGTCTGCGCTTAAGCTAAACGCGATAAAGGAGAAAAGCCATAATGCAGTTAAGAAACTTACCGGGATCACCCAATCGATGGCTTTTTTAGCGATTAAAAATATTCCACCAAGAAAGAAGCCGACATTCACCCATTCCCAACCGACACTAAAATTTTCACCAAATACCGGGTTGCTGATACTTTCTGAAACGGTCAGGCCTAAAGTTAAATCGGTTTTTAACGTATCCAGCGGTGTGGCCATGGTGATGCCATCAATGTTCATGCGGATTTGTTCGACCGAGAAGCCTTCCCAGGTATAGCCGGTGAGTATTAACCACAAATGATTAAAAAAGTTAATGTCATGAGTTAATAACTCATTGGCCGGTTGCCAAGAGGTCATTTGTACCGGGAAGGAGATAAGTAACATTACGTAGGCTGCCATTGCAGGATTAAACAGGTTAAAGCCTAATCCGCCATATAATTGTTTTATCACCATAATGGCAAACACGCTGCCGATCACAGTTATCCACCAAGGTGCAATTGAGGGTACCGATATGCCAATAAGTAAGCCGGTTAGTACCGCAGAGAAGTCGGTGATTTGGGCTTTGATGTTTTTATCACGTATTGCTAAAAAGGTGATTTCAGCCAGCACCGCAAAGGTGATGGCCAAACAGATTTGAATAATGGAACCCCAACCAAAAAAATACCACTGTGCAATAACACCCGGTATTGCGGCCATAATAACCAGGCGCATGAGTGCTGATGTTTCAGCTTGAATATGATTATGTGGTGAGCTTGCTATGAAAAATGCCATACTTATTTAGACTCTTGCTCTTTTAATTTCTTCGCTTTAGCTTTTGCTATGGCCTTAGCTATTTTTGCTTTTTTATCTGCATCGGAGACTGCTTGCTCAGGATGCTCGACGTTTTGCTGGTTCGCTTTCGCTTTTACCTTAGCTACGGCGGCAGCAATTTTTGCCTTTTTCTGTTCATTTGCACTCAGTTCAATGTTTGTTTCACTGTCTAACCCAAGTTCAGCTTGGTTAGCGTTTTTATTTTGTTCAATATTTTCTGCTTTAGCGGCCTGCTTTTTCGCTTTTGCTTTGGCAATTGCCACGGCGGTACGCGCCTTTTTCTGCTCGGCAGCGGTTAACGCTTCTGCCGGTTTATCTGCGTCTGCTTGTACTTTATTGGAACTAGTTGCGGCGGCTTTTTTCGCTTTCGCTCTGGCAATGGCTTGTGCAGCCCTGGTTTTTACATCCGTATCTGCTGCGGTTGTTGTATCACCAGCCGAGGCCTGAGCGGCTTTTTTCGCTTTTACTCGGGCTAAGGCTGCGGCAACAGCCGAATTATTGGCTTGTGCTTTTTCAGGGCTGGTGGCCGCTTTTCTCGCTGTCATGGCTTTTTGATGTTTTTCTTCGCGCGCCTGTTTTTCTTTTTCAAGACGAACTTGCCTTGCTTCAAAACGTATTTTTGCCTTTTCCGCCTTTGCTTCCTGAATTTTATTGTGCCTGATTTCCGCTTTTGCCACGCGGTAATATTGTACTAGCGGTATTTGACTTGGGCATACATACGCGCAGGCGCCACAATCAATACAATCAAACAGGTTTAACTGTTCTAACTTGTCAAAATCTTTTGCTTTGGCGTGCCATTGTAATTCTTGCGGAAGCAGGGAGCTTGGGCACACTTCGGCACACTGGCCACAACGAATGCACTCCACTTCGTTAGTCACCGGTGCTATTTCAGCGATGGTTGGTACCAGAATACAGTTACTGATTTTGACTACCGGCACATTGAGTGTCGGTAGAGTAAAGCCCATTAACGGCCCGCCCATTATCACTCGTTGCTGCTCGGCTTGTTCGGGCTCGGCAAAACCACATTGTTTAAGTACATGCGCTACCGGAGTGCCCAGTGGTACCCAGATGTTTTGTGGTTTTTTAACGGCCTGGCCAGTGACGGTGACAACCCTGCGGATCAGTGGTGTGTCATTGATCACCGCCTCTGATATGGCAAATGCGGTTGCCACGTTTTGTACCACCATACCAATGGCTAGGGGATGCACACCACTAGGTACCTCCTCGCCAGTGAGCGCTTTTATAAGCTGCTTTTCACCGCCGGTTGGATATTTGGTCGGTAACACACATACATGTACATTGTCTTTATCCAGCGTCGCGGCTTTTAGGGCGGCAATGGCTTGTGGCTTATTATCTTCGATGCCAATCAGGATTTTTTCAGGTTCGAGTAAAACGGTGAGAATATCAATACCGTTTATTACTGCTGCAGAGTGTTCACGCATCAATAAATCATCGGCGGTGATGTAAGGTTCACATTCGGCCGCATTAATGATTAAAAATTTTATTCCCGGCTTGGCACTGACTTTAATGTTGGTTGGAAAGCCTGCACCACCCATACCGGCAATACCGGCACAGGTAATTTTATCAATGAGTTCGGCTTTCGATAAACGGTAAAAATCATCGACGATATGGCGTTCACGCCATTGGTCTAAACCATCTGGCTTGATCATTAAGCATAATTCAGCCATGCCTGATGGATGGGCAATGGTAGAGTTTTTAATGGCGCTAACTATGCCCGAAGTAGGCGCGTGTATTGGCACGCTCATTGGCGTGTCATTATGAGTTAAGGGCTGGCCTTTTAATACCCTGTCGCCAACGTGTACTATTACTTCACCAGCTTTGCCGATGTGCTGTTTCAACGGCAAAATTAATTCGTTGGCAAGCTCTATGGTTTTTATCGGTTTATCGTTACTTAAAAATTTTTGCTGTGGCGGGTGAATACCGCCGGAAAATTTCCAGAAATGATTTTTTTCAATACGCTCAATGATAGATTCCATGATTACAACTCCTAATCTATCTGAACGATATCAATAGATTGCAGATCCCACTGCCAGGTTTCTGGTGTTTGTGCGATTGGGATCATTTCAATACAGTCAACCGGGCAAGGCTCAACGCATAAATCGCAGCCGGTACATTCATCAACGATAATGGTGTGCATTTGTTTGGCCGCACCCATAATGGCGTCTACCGGACATGCCTGAATACATTTGGTACAACCGATACAGTCTTCTTCAATAATAAAGGCAACTTTTACGGTATTATCTTGTTGATGAGTTTCATCGAGCGGCTGCACATCTACGCCCATTAAATCGGCAATTTTTTTAATGGTATCTTCACCACCCGGCGCACATTTATTAATGGCTTCACCATTAGCAACAGCTTGTGCGTATGGTTTACATCCAGGGTAGCCACATTGACCACATTGTGTTTGTGGCAATAAGGCATCAAGTTGCTCAACAAGAGGGTCACCTTCTACTTTAAAACGTACCGAGGCATAACCGAGCAAGGCACCAAAAGCGATGGCGATAATACCAAAAATCACGATGGCTAAAATAAATTCCATGGTTATTTCACCAAACCGGTAAAGCCCATAAAGGCTAATGACATCAAACCGGCAGTGATCATTGCTATGGCAGCGCCCTGAAAAGGTTTCGGTACATCCGCATTTGCCAGGCGTTCACGCATAGCGGAAAACATAATTAACACAATTGAAAAACCGACTGCGGCGCCAAATCCATAAATAATGGATTCAAAGAAATTATGATTTTCACGCAGGTTGATAAGGGCGACACCCAGCACTGCACAATTGGTAGTAATTAATGGCAGGAAAATACCCAAAAGCCGATAAAGGTTGGCACTGGTTTTATGAACTACCATTTCAGTAAATTGTACCACCACGGCAATGACCAGAATAAAACCCATAGTGGTAAGGTATTCAAGACCAAGGGGTTGGAGCAAATAAGTACTGAATAAATAACTGAGCAGGGAGGCCAAAGTGAGGACAAAGGTTGTTGCCAAAGACATGCCTATTGCGGTTTCAGTGCGTGATGAAACCCCCATGAAGGGACATAGACCTAAGAACTGTACCAGAACAAAGTTGTTTACCAACACAGTCCCAACCAAAAGTAATAGATAATCAGTCATTTATAATATTTTATCTGCAGTTAATTGCTTCGCTATTAACTATTATCCTAGTTTCTTAAGGTTTTAACAACTGCTTGTTTGTAAGGTTATTTTAGTTGTTTATTAAATGAACGAATAAGCTGGAATTATCGAATGTTTATACCCTTACAGCAACTCTGGTTTTCCTAAATAAAAGCCTTGGCAACCATCGACGAATATCTCATCAAAGGTGTGCTTTTCCTCTTGAGTTTCAACACTCTCGGCAAGCACACGCACCCCCAATCGATGGGCTAGATCTATCATCAGGCGCAAGAAATACTGATTATTTTTATCAATGTGGATATCGCGGGTATAGCTACCATCAATTTTTATGTAGTCTGGGGATAATTCCCTGAAAAATTTAAATGAGGTAATACCGACACCAAAGTGTTCAACACAAATACGCGCGCCAACTCTGTGAACCATATCAATAAATTGTTTACTGGCTCTGATATTTTGCTCTAAACCATATTCACTAATTTCAAATGTTACACGCGTAGCAATATCGTGATCTCTTAATAACCGGCGCTCTAACCAAATGATAAAGTGCTCATCGTGGATTGAACGGGTGCTTACGTTTATGCCAAAAGCTTGTTCACTTAGGTTTTTAGCTTTTATCTCCGTTAGGGTTTTTTCAATGACTAAACGGTCAATCAGGATGATTTTATCAAGTTTTTCAGCCATCGCGATGAAGGTATCGGTTGGTAAAACATTCCCTTCAGAGCTGGTGAAACGTGATAACACCTCGTGATAAATACGATTATTTCGACTGCTTGGCTGAATAACCTGTGATAATAAGGAAACACTTTGATGCTCAATGACGTAGCTAATTTCGTTGTTCCAGTTTTGATTACCAAAACCCGCAGTTTCACTTTTCAGTAATTGTGGATCGGTTTGTACATACCAAGAGTTTTTATTACGGGTTTGTGCCAGGCTTATCGCTGAATCGGCCAATGCCAGCATTTCACCGAGAGGTTTTTGTAAATCGAGTTTTACGATCCCTGAGTAGGCAATGGAATCGTAATCGGCAAATTGTTGGTATTCATTAAATAACCCGGTTAACTCAGTACAAAACTTTTCTGCGGCTTTTACTGTGATATTTGGTAAAAATATCGCAAAGTCGGAGCCATTCAAACGGTACACTTGTGCCAAGGCAATATGCTGAATTTGTTTTTTTAAGATATTAGCGACCTGGCGAATGTATCTGTCACCTTCTTGGTAACTATGCACTTGATTGATAGTCATCAACTCTGAACAGCGGGTAATAATTAACACGCCAAAGGCAGATTGTTTATTTTTTTGGAGGAAGTCCTCGAAAAAATCAACAAAACTACTGCGATTTTCCAATTCGGTTAGGTGATCAATAAACGCCGTTTGTTGTAATTGTTGTAATTCTTCACAATTGAGCTGTTTATTACTGACAAAAGTTTGTAATTGCGACAGCACGCTGTTCATTTCCGCATATTCTTTTGGCAGCTTCAATGTGTTTTTCGGGCCGGTAGACTCAAGCGCTGTTTTAATTTCTATGGCAATTAATTTGGAAATATATCTTTTTGCTTTATGGCTGGCTCTGTTGATGATCGAGTTAGTAATAAACGAGCCAAAAATCAACACTAACAAAGCAACCGTGATGACAAATGAAGTGATGGTGTAATACACGTCATACAGTTGATCGTTGTTTACCCTATATTTAATAAAGATCGCTAGCGCATTGTTTTTGACCGTGCCCAATGGCACTTCATTAGCGAAAAGCGTTAACGGGTTAAATGTTGCGTTTTCATTTTTATAGCTATAAATCACTTCATCATTGAAATTGCTGATCAATAGTTCATCGTATTCAAAGGCTAACTTTAATTGTCTTGAAAAGCCTTTAAGATCGTCGCCTTTATAATGTTCGGTAATTTTTTTAAGAGATACCTGATGATCGCTTTGCTCCTCAATAATAAAATTATTTAAGCTATAAAAACTAAAACTGAAATAACAAATACATAAGATGATGGTGAGAGCAATATTTTTGAAAAATATGCGCGATAATGTCGACATGGCTACAGAGACCCTTGACTCTAAATTTATTGTTGTTATTTATATAATTTTCAATCACTTGAAATTAAATTATAGAAACCTATTTTTATCATCTTACCTTAGGTAAATATACGATAAAATGCAATGTTTAATGAGATGGAGCGGCAAAATAACACTCACTTTTTTCATCTGTTTTAACTCGCCCTAACTTTTGTTGCTCGCATATTAAAACGTTATTAAATATAATGTCTTACCAGAACAAATACACTTGTATCGCGAAATTCATTTAATTGAACGAAAACAGAATAATTAGACCTATGAATAATAACCAACAACCGCTAAACAAACCCAATGGTACCGGGATAAAACGCCTGTTTAAGGCTACCTACTGTTCGTTACTAGGCTTTAAAGCTGCGTGGCAACATGAAGCCGCATTTCGTCAGGAATCCATTTTAGTGCTGGTGTTATTGCCATTTTCGTTTGCCATCGCGACTTCGATAAACCATTGGTTAATACTGTTGTTCAGTTTATTGTTTTTATTGTTTGCTGAGCTGGTTAATTCTGCTTTAGAAGCGTTAGCCGATAAAATAACCTTGCAACACGATGAATTAATTGGCCGGGCAAAGGATATTGGCTCGGCTCTGGTGTTTATTGCCTTGATGTTTTTAAAGTTAATTTGGATAATCGCCGCATTGCAATATTTTCAAATTATCTGATTATCTAATTATCTAATATTGTGTAAACTAAACGAACTTTCTTACCGTTAACGATTCAAACTGTAAATGACCCTATTAATTGTTTATTTATCTATCGCCATTGGCGTGTCTTTTATATGTTCAGTGCTTGAAGCTGTACTCTTGTCGATAACCCCCAGTTTCATTGTTCGCATCTCTAAAAACAAAAGTAAAGGTGGGAAAACGTTAGCAGCAGTGAAAACCAACTTGGATCAGTCGCTTTCCAGTATCCTGATTTTAAATACTTTCGCTCATACCATGGGGGCTGCCGGAGTAGGTGCTCAGGCGATTCGGGTGTTTGGCGAAAAGTGGGAAACTTTAATTGCTGTTTTGCTGACCTTGGCCATTTTATATTTATCCGAAATCATCCCGAAAACACTTGGTGCCACGTTTTGGCGACAATTGGCAATTCCCTCTGCCTATGTTATCTCTTTTTTGGTTAAAATAGTGTATCCGCTGGTATGGTTGTCAACTCGGGTGACTAAGTTGTTTGCTAGCAAGACAAGCCATGAAACCAGCCGGGAAGAAGTGTTAGCCGTTGCTTCGTTAAGTTATAAAGATGGCGCAATCGCCAGTCAGGAAAATCAGCTGGTTGAAAATATTTTAAAGTTACGCGATGCCGATAGCGAAGATATTCTCACGCCACGCAGTGTTGTTCATGCTTTGGATGAGAATATGACCGTCAGTGTTGCCTTGGCAACAGAACAAACCGCAAACTTTACTCGCATCCCAATTTATCGCAACAGCATAGATACGATCACTGGCGTGATCATCAAAGGTCAGTTATATGAAAGCGAACGTAATGGCAATGGCGCTGTGTTATTAAAAGATATTGCCAGCCCATTGTACCGAATATCGGAAAGTTTTCCGGTGTTAAATTTACTGGATCTGTTTATTAAACGCCATGAACATATCTTTTTGGTCGAAGATCATTTTGGCCAAACGGCTGGTATCGTAACGCTTGAAGATGCGATTGAGACTATTTTAGGTCAGGAAATTGTGGATGAAAGTGACAAAGTCGCGGATATGCAAAAATTGGCTAAGGCGAATTACCGACAACGCTTAAGGGAAAAATCTGCTAAGGAGTCTAATGAAAACTCCGACTAAAATGCGCAAAAAGTTACATTTAATTCCGGGAACCATGTGCAACGAGAAATTATGGGCAGAACTGATACCATATTTTCATCGTTCAATTGAGCTGGTTTACTTGGATATACCACGAGGAAAGAATTTTGATGAATTGGCTGAGTACTATAGCGGTATACTTGGCAGTGATAAAGTAAACCTCATTGGCTTCTCACTTGGCGGTTATATTGCGACCTATTTTTCGATGATGTATCCACAACGGATAGAGAAATTATTTGTGATAGCTAATAGTCCGACTCGCTTGCCTGAGGAAGAATTGAATCAACGAAATGATATTTTAAAGTTCGTTAAAACATATGGTTACAAAGGAATTAGCAGAAATATGGTAGTTAACTTGTTAGATATAACGAATCAAATTGAGCGCTTTATAGAGATAGTCTTGAATATGGATAGAGCGCTCGGCGAAGACGAATTTATTAGTCAATATCAATACACCTCAGCAAGAGAGGATCTTTCTCAAACGATAAGCCAGTTTCCATTTCATACTCATTTTTATTATAGCGATAACGATCGACTGGTGAGTTCACAATGGTTTAATGAGCTTAAGGGTTCAAGCCCAAAGTTGTCGATCATTAGTACACCAGGCTCAGGTCATATGTTGCCATTGGAAAAACCAGAAGAGTTGGCAGATCACATAAATTCATGGCTAGAGCTATAACAAGGGTTACTTGCTAGTTAGCCATTAGAGCATTTGCAAAATATTTGATGAATTAAATTCACATTTTTAGTTTAGCTTGTAATATTAAGAGTGAGTTGATAACTCCCGGTATTATCCAGCAAAAAGAGAGCATGAATACCTTGGCGGAAAAAAAATTACAGCATTTCTATATTGCCGAAGATCAATCCATTTATTTGCTTAGCCACAAAGATGCCGCCAAGTTAAAACATTGGATTGATTTATGTAAAAGCCAATTAAATCAACTGGGTTATCAAAATGTTGAATTACTCGGTAAAGGCGCCTATGGTTTTGTGTTTTGTGGTGAAAATGATGTTGGCAGACAGCAAGTGTTTAAATTTTCACGCGCTAACTTGCCGCAACATGTACAAGACCGCTTAAGCGATGAAGCCGAAATGCAAGCGATGCTGGCGCATCATCACATTCCAAAACTAATCGAATATTTAAAAATAAAACGTCAGTCTATTTTGCACATGAGCCGGGCACCGGGGCATGATTTGGATGTTATCTCGCACCAACAAGGGCCTTTAGCGGTTGAACAAGTATTATCGATCACCATCCAGTTAATTGAGTTGTTACAGTTCATCCGCGATCCAAAAAATAACTGCAAAAACAAACCCATAGTCCATGGCGACATTAAGCCTTCCAATATCGTTTTCGATGAAACTAATGGCCAGATACAGCTGATTGACTGGGGCTCTTCAGTGTGGGCGCAGACCGATAAAGATGGTCACAATACCGCCAATAATGTGATGGATTTAATGAGTGGTGATTTACAACATACCAATTCGCGCATGGGAGATATTTATTTTATCGGTGAAGAGCAGTTAAATGGTGGCATGTCATCCCCTCGTTTTGATGAGCAAGGCATGGCAGCAACCATATATGCGCTGGCTTCTGGTCAGTCGTGCCGTTATGGTTATAAGGTGATCACTGCGTCTTCACTGGGCTTGCCACAAATGTTGGCAAAAGCTTTGGATGCTATGCTTGGCGAAGATCAACGATTGCGAAAAAAAGCGGGTGATTATCTGTTTAACAATTTATCTTTGCTTAAAAACCTGGTGTTAGCCGAAAAGCCAACACGAGCAATAGTTGATGCCTTGATCCCGGTGTGGCAACGCAGCAGTGACGATGAAATTGATACCGTAGGATATGGTTCACGTAAATCCTTTTTACGCGAACAGGCTGACAAAGAAAGCTTGATTGATATAGATGATGTGCAACTGGAAAAGTACTACAAAAACTTCCTGATTGGTATGGGCGACTCGGAAAAGGCCTTTATCGCCGCGGTCAGTCGATTAGCAAAATTCCCAGTCGTTGGTGGTTTGGTGATCCGTTGGGAAAAAGACGGGGTTTATGTCGATTCTAATCTAACCTTGTTCGATCCATTATTAGAATACTCATTTAAATCAGCGGTGAATAATATGGTTATCCTGGCTCGCGGGATTTTTCGGGTTGGTATGTTTAAATCTTGCTTTTTTAACGCCCGTAATACTCTGCATATCGAGCGAAAAAATAAGGATCGACCATTTATCGCACATCAAGGACAAAAACTGAGCTTTGAGGTAAGTAAACTTGCCGAAGTCGATAATGCCACACAATTGCATTCTTACTTTGAAGATGGTGTCGACCCGGATGAATACTTACATTTACCGGAAGAAATTATGGCAGTATTGGCGAAGATGAATTTGATTCATCATACCGGCTGTATCATCTTCGAATTGCTGGAAACCCATTGTAAAATTCACAGTTATTTAATGTTGCTCAATCACGATAAACAGGCCGAATTTGAGCAATGTTTAACCGACATTTTGGCATTACTGCCGACGATTAAAGGTATTGGCATTTCAGGTTTTATGAAACTACCTTATAAAGACACCCGTTTTTTTGAGCATAGCAATCAAGCAACGGACAAATTTTACCCGAAAAATCCAAAGCTGCTGCACCAGCACTGCACAGCCCTAAACTTAATTGCTCACAACAAAGGCATAACTAATGGAAAATAATAATATTGGCGATATGGCCTGGTTAGATTTAACCGTGAAAGATGCGGAGACGGTTAAAGATTTTTATCAAGATGTAGTTGGCTGGCAAGTAGAAGCTTGTAGCATGGGCAGTTACGATGATTACTCGATGAATCGAGTCAGTGATGGCACGCCACAAGCCGGCGTTTGCCACGCCAGCGGAGTGAATGCCGATTTACCACCGGTGTGGATGCCGTACTTTTTAGTGGCCGACATTGATAAATCAATAGCCTTGGTGTTGGCTAAAGGCGGAGAGTTACTGACCGAAGTAAAGTCGATGGGCGGTAGTGATAAATATGTGGTGATTAAAGACCCCGCTGGTGCCATTTGTGCCCTGTATTATAAAAAGTAACTGATATCAGGTTGATTAAAATTAATACTTATATCAATCGGTATAAATATATATTTATGTAGACTGGTATATAAGAATTAACAAGGAAAGCTGTAACGTGACAAAGGCGTTAGCTGTATATGCAGGACCATCTGCATTAGCGCAAATAAAAGAACAGGGCATTAGCCAAGAGCAAATAAAGATGATGGTAGGCGCCAGTGGTGGGCCTAAATGGTTTGTCTTAGCCGGTTTAGACCGTTATTTTTGTGGCGAATTTTTTAAATCGCGAACTTCCACGCTTTATACCTTAGGATCATCTGCGGGTGCCTGGCGGTTCGCTTGTTATGCACAACAAAACCCACTTGCGGCCATCAATCGGCTGATCCATGCTTATTCGCATTTATCTTATGTGTTGAACGCGGATAAAGACCAAGTCACCCGTGCCAGCGAACAAATGTTGAATGATGTTTTAGCTGCCCAGGGCGCGGCCGAAATCGCCACTAACCCGTTAATTAAATCGAATATCATCGTTGCCAAATCAACAGGGTTAACGCGGTTTGAACACACAGGATTGCAATTACCTGGCTTAATTGCTTCTGCTGTCGGTAATCGATTGCAGCGTAAAAAACTGGGTAACTATTATCAGCGGATCATTTTTACTAGTGAGCAGAGTTATATTCCATTTGATTATGATGATGGTATTCGCTCAAAAGTGGTATCTTTAACTAAGCAAAATGTCGAGCAGGCATTGCAGGCAACCGGGTCTATTCCGTTAATTATTAACGGGGTTCAAGATATCAAGGGGGCGGGTAAGGGCATGTATCGTGATGGCGGCATTATTGATTATCATTTTGATCAGCGCTTTTTACCTGAACGTGGTGCTAGCCAACAACACCAGGAGATCAAAGATACTCAGCAAGACGGCTTAGTATTGTATCCACATTTTTATAATGAATTTAAACCGGGCTGGTTTGATAAATACATAAAACACCGTTTTGCCAATAAGCAACATTTTGACAACACCTTGGTTTTAACGCCAACAGCGGAGTTTGTCAACAAACTGCCGTATGGCAAAATTCCTGACAGAAAAGACTTTAGCCAATTAACCGAGGCCGAGCGGATAAAATATTGGCAAACCGTTATTGCTGAGAGTGAACGTTTGGCAGAAGAGTTTGACAGGCTTGTTGGCAAAAATAATGTTGAGCAATTCATCCAACCGATATGATACCAAGTTGATTAAATATCTGCTCATTTTTAATGGTTAAAACGAATAACTACTGCTTTATAAAATTGATAAGTAAGAATAACTATTTACTAAATTTTATGCATTGTATTTATCCGTTTCTCCTCATGAAAAAGTAGATCACATAGTCAATCAAATTGGTATAATCATGCCGTTCCCCGTTCCCCGTTCCCCGAAGCTTTAGTTAATAGTTCTCTTCTCTGACACTAAGCCCATTAGCCAAAAATAAACTGTTATACACTTTGGTGGCAAATTCGTCGGTCATTCCGGATAGATAATCGGCGATAACTCGCTGTGGGTTTTGGCTGTTCTCGCAGGCGAGCAGCCAACGTTGACAGGTTGATTCGGGTAACAAGCGTTGTGGATCACTGGCGAAGGCTTCAAACAACTCCATGATAATTTGCTGACCTTTATATTCCATCCGTTGAATGTCGGTTTTTTTGATCACAAATTTAAAGACATAGTCTTTAAACACTTGCAATGCTTGCGCTTGGGTTGCAGGTAAAGCGGCATTAAAGCGTAATAACGGCTCGGCAAAATCGCAATCCCTGGTTTCATTCAAATCGATAAGTTCAATGGCGGTAATTAAATAGTTCACCAGCGCGCCGATGGCATCTTTTTGTAAATGATGCTGATGAGAAAACAACTTACTGGCAAGGCTTTTAATAAGCTCATTTAACCAATTATCGTTAAGTTGTGTTAATGGCTTGACCACATACTCGATGAAGCTGTCTTTATTCACTACGCCAGTGACTATCGCATCTTCCATGTCATGAATGCCATAAGCGATGTCATCGGCAAGCTCCATAATGGAGCAATCAAAAGATTTAAATTTGGTTCGATGATGTTTATCGGTATTGATACTTATTTTTTGAAATTGTTTTTTGTCATTCGTTGATAATGGCGCGAGTACCCATTCGAGTAATTCGATATCGTCGGCATATAAGCCTTTGGGCGGGTGCCAGTCACTGGCTTTTAATTGGCGAAAGTTTACTGGTGCGGCAGGTACTTGCGGACAGGCTAAACGGTCGATTATTTGTGGGTATTTCATTAAGCCGATTAAGGTTCTGCGGCTGAGGTTCATGCCAAAATGTTCGGTATAAGGTTCAAGTTTGGTGACAATACGAAAGGTTTGGCCATTGCCTTCAAAACCGCCAAAACTGTGCATCATGAAATTTAATGCGACCTCACCTCCATGGCCAAAGGGTGGGTGGCCAATATCATGAGCCAGACATATGGCTTCAATCAATGAATCTTCACGTGGCAATAATTTCTGGCATTGGTCGCCAAATTTAGAACGCAATTGTGCGGTAATGCCAGAGCCAATTTGGGCGGCTTCCAGCGAGTGGGTTAAGCGGGTACGATAAAAGTCACTTTGGCCAACGCCCATTACCTGGGTTTTTGCTTGCAGCCGTCGAAATGCGGCAGAATGTAATATGCGGGCACGATCACGTTGAAAGGGGGTGCGATGATCTTGCTGTCTGGAAGAGCTGTTCGGTAATCGTCTTTGCAACCAGTTCTCGTTCATGCGGTGATCCTTGTCGCCGGGCCGTATTGGCCTTTATTATTATGAATAACCTGAACTTGGACTAATGAGTAGTGCTGCTGTCCTAAACTCAGGTTAATACCACTATATCAAGCACATGCGGAATATCAAGGCTTCAAATATGGTTGTTATTCTCTATCCGCTTGATGTTCCGCCAAAATCACTTGCTCGAGTAACAATACCCCGGGGCCGGCATTTTTTCGGTCTGGGATAACTAAAGTAACTGGCACTTCAAATGAGGTAGAGCCTTCTAACTTTATGGCGACTAAAGAGCCGTCGTTTAGCTCTTGTTCGATTAAATGTTTTGGTATCCAGCAAAAGCCGATGCCTTGCTTTAATATGGTAATGGCTTCATAAAAGCTGGAAACGGTCCAGCGTTTTTCGGCCTTAAGCCAGCCCTTATCGGGTTTTTCCATACCGGTATCACCGATCACCAGTTGTAAATGATCGGCTAATTCTTCGGCGTTTATACTGCTGGTTTGCAGTATTTGATGAGAGCTTAAACATACCGGTAGCATGGTGGTGGTGCAAAGGTAATTGCCGTGCACGCCTTCTGGAAAGTGTGGACTGAGTACCAGATCTGCGGTTTTGTTTTTAATCGCTTCGGTGGAGCCGGAAATGACTTCGTCGGTTATTTTTAGACGACTGCCGTGGCTTTTCGGCCAATAGTCTTTTAACGCATTTAATAACCTATGCTTAGGGTACAACACTTCACAGGCGATGGTAATTTCTGCTTCCCAGCCGCCGATTAAGGTATCGGCAAATTCTTCTAACGATTGCATGTCTTGCAGAATTTTTTTCGAGCGGCGTAGCATCGCACCGCCGGCTGTGGTGAGTTGAGTTTTTCGGCCATCCACCTCTAACAGCGCAATGCCAAGTTGCGACTGTAATTTTGCCACGGCGTGATTCAGCGAGGACTGACTTTTATTCAGCACTTCACTGGCCTTGGCATAACTGCCATGCTCAACTACGGCATGCAATATCCGCCATTGCTCTATGGTGGTTTTGGCGCGAAAGACTTTATCCATAGTGATCTCTAATATTAATTTTCTATTTTATCTGCTCAATCCGATTCTCAGCTCTAGGCGTTAGCGATGACGATAGCTCTTAGTGGTGCCGGGTAGCCTTCGATGGTTTTGTTGGCATCATTGGGATCAAGAAAGTCTTGTAACGACTCGGTATCCATCCATGGTGTTTGACGTTGTTCTTCAAATGCGGTTTGATCTGTGCTTACCACACGGACGTTTTTGAAACCCAGTCGTTCCATCCAGTGTACTAATGCGGCACCACTGGGTAAAAACCAAACGTTGCGCATTTTTGCATAGCGATCACCCGGCACTAATACGGTATGTTCGTCGCCTTCAATGATTAACGTTTCCAGCACTAATTCTCCACCGGGCTTTAATTGTGCTTTTAATTGCTGCAAAAAATCGATGGGCGATTTTCTGTGGTACAACACGCCCATGGCAAATACCGTATCAAAAGCTTTTAACTCAGGTAAATGCTCAACCCCTAACGGCAACAGATTGACGTTGTCGTCTTTGATAAAGTGTTGCATCGCTAAAAATTGCATCAAAAATAATTGCGTTGGGTCGATACCGACAACAAACTTGGCGCCGTCGCCACGCATGCGCCATAAATGGTAGCCACTGCCACAGCCAATATCTAACACATAGCGGTTTTTTAAGTCACTAATGTGTGGGGCCAGTCGGTCCCACTTAAAATCGCTACGCCATTCGGTATCTATATGAATACCATGTACGTGGTAGGGGCCTTTACGCCAGGGTTTGAAGTTTTTTAATAAATTGGTGATGCGTTTTTGCTCGCCCTGATTGATGTCGTCACTGCTACCAATGGTGACACTATTGCTGATATCAATCGTGCTTGCTTGCGTTTGCGGCAGCGCATCCAGGGTTTTTAACCATTTTGAAAATTCACCGTGTAAGTCATGCTTTTGCCAGTCGGCCAGTTGTTGCGGTAAACAGGTAAGCCAGTGCGCCAGGTTGTTGCCGGCAATTTGTTGGTAAAATCGATTAAATAAGTTCATGGGTAAATTCTTGTCGTTATTATTTGATGGCAATCAGTGAGAAAAAGTTAAAACATTGAAACCAGGGGGTGGCATGGTGAAAACCGGCGTTATCTAACCGCTGCAAATGGGTGGCTAGCGTATCTGGTAGCATCACGTTTTCGATGGCGGCGCGCTTTTGCGCAATTTCCAAGTCACTATAACCATTGGCTCGTTTAAAATTGTGGTGCAAATCGTTGAGTAAGTCCTTGCACACCGGATCTTGGTCGTAAATTTTTTCCGATAAAATCAATACGCCGCCCGGTAACAGTGCGTCGGCAATTTTCGCCATTAGCGTTTGCCGCTGTTCACTCGGGATAAATTGTAAAGTGAAGTTTAATATTATCATCGAGGCATTTTGCATGTCTATCTTGAGAATATCGCCTTGTTTGAGGGTACAAGGGGTATTGGCTTTAAACGCATTGACGTGAATTTGGCAGCGTTCCACCATCTCTTTCGAGTTGTCGATGGCGATAATTTGGCAATTCTGCGCGCTGATGTTTTGACGCATCGCCAAACTTGCGGCGCCTAATGAACAGCCCAAGTCGTAAATGTTACTATTGTCTTGCGCATACTTTTGGCTGAGCTGGCCAATGGTTTCGATGATGGTATTGTAGCCCGGCACCGAGCGTTTGATCATGTCTGGAAACACTTCAACCACTTGCGCGTCAAAACGAAAATCAGCCACTTTCGTCTGTGGTTTGGAATAAATAAGATCTGTATCTTGTTGACTCATTTAACCTGCTTATTTAATTAGCTATTTCAACTGAATAGAATGGTCGATAGTAGTCGTTATTTTATCTTAAAAAAGGCTGATAGAGAAATAATCTCACCGATCTATTTCACAATTGAGTCAGAATGCTCAAAAAAAACTGTAAAGGCATGGAAAAATCGTCAATCGCTATGCTTTGCAGGTGACATTAATGACATTTGCTTTATAATACCGCTTTTAAATTTAGGCATCTTAAACCGTAACCGAGCGGTTGCTAGCTAGATCGGATGCACAGCAATATTATTTTCAGGATATTAGACATGCGCAGTTTATTTTGTGGTGAGGTGAATGAGTCTCACGTAGAACAAGAAGTAACTCTTTGTGGTTGGGTTAATCGTCGTCGTGACTTAGGCGCGGTGATTTTTGTGGATTTGCGTGATCGTGAAGGCATCGTTCAGGTTGTATTTGACCCCGATTTGGCACAAGTGTTAGCCACAGCAAATACTTTACGAAATGAATTTTGTGTTCAAATTATAGGTAAAGTTCGTGCTCGTCCTGAATCACAAATCAATAAAGGCATGGCTACCGGTGCTATCGAAGTATTGGGCTTAGAGTTAAATATTATCTCGAAAGCTGCACCGCTGCCGTTAACGCTTGATGACCATCAAAAGAATTCTGAAGAACAACGCTTAAAGTACCGTTACTTAGATTTACGTCGTCCAGAGATGACTGAACGTTTGCGTTTTCGTGCAAAAGTGACATCACAAGTACGTGCGTCGCTTGAACAGCAAGGTTTCCTGGACATTGAAACGCCAATTTTAACCGCAGCAACGCCTGAAGGAGCTCGTGATTACTTGGTACCAAGTCGTACCCAAAAAGGTAACTTCTTTGCCTTGCCGCAGTCGCCGCAGTTGTTTAAACAATTACTGATGATGTCGGGTATGGAACGTTATTACCAAATTGTAAAATGTTTCCGTGATGAAGATTTACGTGCTGACCGTCAGCCGGAGTTTACTCAAATAGATATCGAAACATCATTCATGAGTGCTGTTCAGGTAATGGCTGTAACCGAAACCATGATCCGTGAGTTATTCCAATCACTATTAAATGTTGATTTGGGCGACTTCCCACGCATGCCATATTCGGAAGCGATGCAACGTTTTGGCTCAGACAAACCGGATTTACGTAACCCACTAGAAATTGTGGATGTTGCCGATATCTTAAAAGACGTCGAGTTTAAAGTATTCTCTGGCCCTGCCAATGATGAAAATGGCCGCGTTGCGGTGATTTGTGTACCAGGTGCAGCAAGCAAAGTATCTCGTAAAAACATCGACAATTACACCAAATTTGTCAACATTTATGGCGCCAAAGGTTTAGCCTGGTTAAAAGTGAACGATAAAGATGCCGGCATGGAAGGCTTACAATCGCCTATCTTGAAATTCTTACCAGAGAGTGCGGTAACAGAGTTATTAGTTCGTACTAATGCCCAAACTGGCGATTTAATCTTCTTTGGCGCAGATAAGAACACTGTAGTTACCGAAGCGTTAGGCGCGTTGCGCTTAAAACTGGGTGAAGACTTGGGCTTAACCGTTGAAGGCTGGAAGCCATTATGGGTTGTTGATTTCCCAATGTTCGAAGAAATCGATGGCAACATGCACGCTTTGCATCACCCGTTTACCGCGCCTAGCGATTTAACGGCGGAAGAGTTAGAAGCCAATCCAATTGGCGCACTGTCAAACGCCTACGATATGGTGCTTAACGGTTGTGAGCTAGGCGGTGGTTCAGTACGTATCCACAGCCCGGAAATGCAAGCGGCAGTATTTAGAATTTTAGGTATTAGCGATGAAGAAGCCGAAGAAAAATTTGGTTTCTTACTCGAAGCACTACGCTACGGCCCACCACCACATGCGGGTTTAGCGTTTGGTTTAGACCGCATCGTAATGTTAATGACTGGCGCGACTTCTATTCGTGACGTGATGGCATTCCCGAAAACTACAACGGCTGCTTGTCCATTAACTAACGCGCCAGGCCGTGCCAACCCGGCACAACTGGTAGAGTTGGGTGTACAAGCCATTCCACAAGAAGCGAAAGCAGACGATTCTGAATAGAATTTAGTGCTTTAAAAAAGCCTTGCTTGAGTGATTGAGTAAGGCTTTTGTTTTTTAGGGACGTGGAACTGGAAACGTGGAACTAGGAACTGGAAATGTGGCTCTCCCTCAGTAGTTACTTGCTTTTCATTTGCGCCGTTCTATGGCATCTTTTAGATAGTTTTAATTTAATAAATACATATTCATGAGCATCATTTTAGGAATCGACCCTGGCTCCCGGTTAACTGGTTACGGGGTAATAGAAAAACAGGGACGAAAGTTCAATTATCTCGGCAGTGGTTGCATTAAAACCTTATCGGCCGGCGATAATCATCCCGAACGATTACAAATCATCTTTGCTGGTGTTTCTGAGCTGATATTACAATTTAAACCCGATATGTTTGCCATTGAACAAGTCTTCATGGGCTTAAACCCTGGAGGCGCGTTAAAACTTGGGCAGGCGCGGGGGGCGGCCATTGTGGCAGCTACCAATAATGGCCTTGAAGTGGCAGAATACTCGGCCAGACAAATTAAACAAGCCGTGGTGGGCACCGGCGCTGCCGACAAGAAACAAGTACAGCATATGGTCACCTCATTTTTAAAACTACCGGCACCCCCACGAGCCGATGCCGCCGATGCTTTAGCCATCGCGATTTGCCATGGTCATAGTTATGACTCCTTAATAAAAATGGCCGGTCAGGCGAAAAAGACCGTGCGCGGACGACTTAGATAGAAAATAAGGTTTCTCTTTGCTATATATTTATCGAATGTTTGCAAGAAAACCCCGTGATCAAAGCGAAGTCGCGGGGATGAATTTCTTGACTACTGTACAAATACTTAGTAGTCTGATTGTGCGGCTGGGATAATCGTACGGTTTAAGCCCAAAGCGCAGCAGAAATTCCTAACTAAAATGAATGTCTGTACGATAACCAAGTTCAGTTTAGGTCGGGTTCTGCGAAAAAATATGAAACAATTTATGTTGTTTTTGAAGCCCTGTGATCGACATGTAGTGGCGTCGTTGGGCAGTTCACACCGTGGTATTATGTACTGTATTAAAGTGAATGATGAACACCAATTCTTAACACCAAAAACTATAACCAAGAATAATTGATAGGACATTACTGTGATAGGACGTTTACGCGGGTTATTAATCGAAAAGCAGGCGCCAGAAATTTTACTCGAATGTAACGGTGTAGGTTATGAAGTAACCCTACCAATGACCAGTTTCTACCATCTCCCTAAACTTGAACAAGAAGCGATTATTTATACCCATTTTGTGGTACGAGAAGATGCGCAATTGTTATATGGCTTCGCCAACCAAACCGAACGTAAACTGTTTCGTTTATTAATCAAGGTGAATGGGGTTGGGCCTAAATTGGCATTGGCCATTCTATCGAACATGTCGGCAGGGCAGTTTGTTCATTGTGTCGGCCTTGATGATGTTGCCACGATTGTAAAAATACCTGGCGTCGGCAAAAAGACCGCAGAGCGATTACTCATTGAAATGCGCGATAAACTCAAAAACTGGGGCCAGGAAGTTGCAACACCAGCAGCAGACAATTTCCCTATAGACAGCATTACCAGTGACAGTTCATTGCTAATGGCAGCAAGTAATAAAGATGATGCCATTACCGCTTTGGTATCACTGGGCTATAAACACAATCAGGCAGATAAAGCGGTTAAAGCGGTATTTGTTGAAGATATGAGCTCAGAAGAGTTAATTCGAGACGCATTAAAATCTATGCTGTAACCTAAAGCGAATGTGTGTTGCTAAAACTAACACCAATACCAAGAACAAATACCAAAAATAGATAACTGAATTTCTAACACCATAACTGCAACTGAATTTAAAACACTAAGTCGAATACTATGATTGAAGCCGATCGATTAATACAACCTACCGCAAGTCGTGAAGAAGAAACGATTGATAGAGCCATTCGCCCGAAAATGCTCAGTGACTATACCGGTCAAGAGCCGGTAAAAGAGCAGATGGAAATTTTCATTACGGCTGCTAAAAATCGAAATGAGCCTCTCGATCATCTGTTGATTTTTGGCCCGCCGGGTTTAGGGAAAACGACGTTAGCCAATATTGTCGCTAACGAAATGGGGGTGAACATTCGCACCACGTCTGGCCCGGTGTTAGAAAAAGCCGGAGACTTGGCGGCGCTGTTAACCAATTTAGAAGAAAATGATGTGTTATTTATTGATGAAATTCATCGCTTAAGCCCGGTAGTGGAAGAAATTCTGTATCCGGCGATGGAAGATTATCAGCTCGACATCATGATTGGCGAAGGGCCGGCGGCGCGCTCAATCAAACTGGATTTACCGCCGTTTACCTTGATCGGGGCAACGACTCGTGCCGGTTCATTAACTTCACCTCTGCGTGATCGTTTTGGCATAGTGCAACGCTTAGAGTTTTATAAAGTAGAAGATTTACAAGACATCATTAGCCGCTCCTCGCACTTTTTAAATGTTGATTTAACCGATGAAGGCGCCTTTGAAATAGCACGACGTTCGCGCGGTACACCACGAATAGCCAATCGTTTGTTGCGCCGGGTAAGAGATTATGCGGAAGTAAAAACTACCGGCCCAGTTGGCGAAGATACCGCCTGTAAAGCGTTAAATATGCTTGAGGTTGATGGTGAAGGCTTTGATCTAATGGACAGAAAATTATTGCTAGCCATTATTGATAAATTTGCTGGCGGCCCGGTAGGCTTAGATAACGTCGCCGCGGCTATTGGTGAAGAGCGCGAAACCATCGAAGATGTGATTGAACCATTTTTAATTCAACAAGGTTTTTTACAGCGCACTCCACGCGGCAGAATTGTTACCGATAATGCCTATCTGCACTTTGGCTTGGATAAGCCACAACAGTAAGCCATTTTTCAACTATTAAGCCAAAGATAGATCGTGTCACCACAAAGCGTTTAATGACTATAGTGCGCGACGAGCTGCCGTGTCACATAGTAGTGAAACATAATACTTATAAATTATATGGGGGCGCCGATTCATTATCTACCAAAATCATAGATAAGATTGAGGGTTCTTGCTAGTTAGCGAATAATTGCCGAAACCTGATCATGAGGTGACGATTATGAAAACTTTAGTCTTCGATTTAGTGAGTATTGGCGAGGCCGCAAGGCATTATGGCGGTATTTTCAGCCCGAATGTACGGCAAGCGTTCGCATCAAAATAAGAAGTTTAAAAAAGCCGCTTGATCACTGTATAAAACAACAGTACACTGTCAGGCATGAAGATTGCCTTCAAAACC
>MAAC01018178.1_pt1 | contig 41427 bp, 30 predicted proteins | sample 1115981 | NCBI WGS metagenome assembly MAAC01 (sample SAMN04961126, study PRJNA320927) | seawater metagenome | isolation source: sample BD02T64 sea water enriched with oil for 64 days | place: USA:Gulf of Mexico | collected 2013-07-27 | reverse complement strand
GCAGAGCTTGATGCCGAGATTGATATTGCACAGTGTTATGTTGATCGATGTGTAGAAATGGTTAATGGTGAAGGGCTTGATGCAGTTGATGCCGCTAGAGCAAAGTTATGGACTAGTGAACTAAACGGGCGAATGGTTGATGTGGGTCTTCAACTGCATGGTGGGGCTGGTTATATGGAAGAGTATCCAATTTGCCAGCTATATCAGGATGAGCGTGTACACCGGATATTAGCGGGTACATCAGAAATTATGAAGGAAATTATAGCAAGATCAATACTTGATTAATTCCGTTGATCTTAACTCTTTACCTTAACTTTCTACCTCAACAACAGGGTGCTATCCAACAGCCATCAACGCAATGGCATTATCTAGCATCCTGTTTGAAAACCCCCATTCATTGTCATACCAAGCAATCACCTTAACAAGGTTGTCGTTCACATGGGTTTGTGTGCAATCAAAGATTGCACTGGCAGGGTTATGGTTAAAATCAATAGAGACCAAAGGCTCCTGGTTAATTTGTAATATACTGCCCTTTGATCGTGCGGCCGCTTTCATCATGACTTCATTAATTTCACCGGCACTGGTTTTTCGAGCAACGGTGAAAGTGAAATCAATAACCGATACGTTAACTACGGGTACCCGCATCGCCATACCATCAAGTTTACCTGCTAGTTCTGGAAGCACTATACCTACAGCCGCTGCGGCACCCGTTTTTGTCGGAATCATTGATTGTGTTGCCGATCGGGCGCGTCGCAAATCTTTATGGTACACGTCAGTAAGCGCTTGATCATTGGTGATGGAGTGTATCGTTGTCATTAAACCCTGCTTAATCCCTATCGCATCGTGAATGGGTTTTGCTATTGGGGCCAGGCAGTTTGTTGTGCATGAGGCGTTTGATATTACTATATGCTTTTCAGTTAATAAGTCGTCATTAACGCCGTAGACAATCGTGGCATCTGCACCTTCCGATGGAGCGGAGACGATAACTTTGGTTGCTCCAGCTTCTACATGAGCCGCTGCATCATCGCGTTTAGTGAAAAGCCCAGTGCACTCAAACACTAGATCTACGTTCAGAGATTTCCACGGCAGAGCAGTGGGGTCTTTTTCTGACAGAATAGCGATCGGATCCCCGTCGATCGTCATTGTGCCTTTCTGGTAGCTCACTGAGCCAGGAAACTTTCCATGAACTGTGTCATAACGGAGGAGGTGGGCGTTTACGTCACCTTTACCTAAATCATTTATTGCGACCACCTCCAGCCTATCTCTGTATCCGTTTTCATAAAGCGCGCGTAAAGTATTTCTACCGATACGACCAAAACCATTGATGGCGATACGAATAGGCATAGATATGTCTCCGAAAGGTGGTGTGGCTGTCCTAAAGTGATTAATAAATAATAGCTAATAATTTATAAAAGCGGTTTATTTCAGCAAGATTGATATTGTCTAAGTGCTTTGAAGATGCAGGGAAATAGCTATAAATGTGGATCCAACCACTCTCAAAGTTGTTGTTTTGGTTGACGAAACCAAGGTTGAAGGTGGAAGTAACGTGTCTAAGGTTAATTATTGCTATAGACGCGATGTATACCGATGGACAAGTGAGTAGATGACACCTACTATCGGTCGCTTGCCCACGATATTAGGCACGACAATAGGCACGATATTCTACGGATTTTACGTATGTTTTTTACTGACAATCATAGCCAGTTTTTTAAGCCTCTCACGAGTAAGTACCGGGAAGTGCTCATTGAGTGTTTACGGCTGTTCTACCTGCGTTTATACAGTACCTTGGCTGACTATGGCCATGGTGTCGATCGCAACCAGCTGTTAGACACCTTTCAAGAGGCTATAACGCGTGCGCCAATATTGGATAGTGATGAGGAAGAGGAAGGCGTTAGTCGATTTCGTAATGAGCGTGAACTAGCTGTCTGGATTTTGAATACACTAATTGAGTATGGTTGGCTTGAGCGTCAAATGGATGAGGCGACGCTCAAAAGCACTTTCGGCTTTACACGACAGGGTCGAGTGTTTACTCAGCCATTTATTGATATTGACACTTCCCGCATAAGAACACGGCATAGAAACACTCGAAATACTCGGAATGCGCTTAAGGCCTTTCTTGATATGGGTGACATACACGACTTGTTAGATGCTTATGAATACTCTGAACGCATTATTAGTGATTTTACCGATGTTATTTCAGAACTGGATGAGCGAAAACGTGAGTTAGTGAAGGAAGTTGAAGCCCATGTAATGGTCGAAAAAGCCAGTGATGAGTTTTTTGACTTTATGGAAAAGCGTTTTCAGCCGGATATCGCGGTGCGACTGTCAGCAGATAGTGTGGAAAAACATCGAGAAGAAATTGCCAATACGATTACAAAAATACGACGTAAACGTAAACAGTTCAAAGCCGACGCCGAACGTAAATTACGTCAGATATTCCCTGATGGCATTGTTGCGGCAAATCAGTCTTATCTATACTTTGTTTTAGATACCATTGAAAGTCGATTGAAAAATGCTTGCGATATAATGCTCCCGTCGTTGAGAAAAGCGTTGCAAAGCTTTACTCAACGAGCGGATATAATTATTCGTCAGATGAGTTTTTTAAGTCAGCAGAGGAATGATGATTTGGTGTCGATGTGCCAAGCATTGACTACATTGCCAGAATCCGAACAGGCTGCATTAATGGATGTGACTGCAGGGCTTATGGAAACGGTCAGCGTTGGTTTTGTTGATCCTGCACACCTAAAGCTGTCGGAAGAGCGAGAGAAACGTATCGTGAAAACATCCGTCAATGAACCCGTTGTGTTGGATCGAGATGCGAGAAAACAACTCTATGTGCAACAGGTTGTTGATAAAGCGTTTTCAATCAATGACAAAGATACTCGTACCTATCTCGTTGATGCTATAGGCAATGGCAAGCGTGTCAGTACGCGTCATTTACCCGTCTTAACCGCAGATGATTTGTTAAGTGCCGTGCACGCCATAGAGGTGGGCAGTATTAATAACCTAAATACCGAATATCTGTTTCGTATAGAAGGACCTTTTGATGTGATTGACAATGGTTCAGATGGATATATCAAAAAATTGGATGAATATTATATTGAATTGGTTGAACGAGGGTAATTGCTAGTGTTGGCGTCCATTGATAAACAGTTAGAAAAAAATGGTATCAGTACCAATGAGCTGAGTGAGTTGTTAATACGTCTTATGGACTATGGCGTCTTGTGCCGTGACGAAAGCCAAAAAGAACAGCTGCTCTATGATCGTTATTTGCGACTAGAGAATTTGGTGAATGATTACCTTGGTATGCTTCGTATTCGCATTCAGCATGATACCCGGTTTCAGTTTGTTCGATTGTATCCGCCGGGAAGTGAAGTGCCTGGCATGGTTGATGAAAATGATCCACCGTTTAAATCCGGTATGCGTTCACGGTTGAATAAAACTGAAGTGGAACTTGTGTTGGTGTTGCGTAGTCAATATGAGAAATCGCTGCGAGAAGGGCAGGTCGATGAGAATGGGTGTGCGACTTTGTCGCTGGAAGCGTTAAATATAGCGTTGAAAAACCTTTTAAAGAAGACGCTCCCCAATAATATAACGCATCGTAAAGATCTGTTTCGCAGTTTGAAACAGTTACGTCTGATTCAGTATCGTAAAGAAGAGGATATTGAAAGTGGCGAGGCATGGATAAGGATTCGTCCAATGATCGTGAGTTACGTTAGTGATCAGGTTCTTGATGCATTGCAACCCTTAGTTAATGAGGGTCATGAGAGCGTAATGCCGAATGACGTGGAAACTGACGTTGAAGCTGAGTTTGAAGAATCTACTGTAAATAAAATCGAGAGCTAAGTAATTCATGTTTTTAAAGAAATTTATTTATGTCAATTGGGGCGGTATTCCCAATCAAGAATTTGAATACGGCCCGGTAAATTTGCTGTCTGGTGGGAATGGTTCCGGTAAAACAACCGCGGCTGATGCCTTGCAAACCATTATGACGGCTGCTCACGATACCTTGTTTTCTTATAATCCTGGGCAAGAAGAAACCAGTCAGCGAGGGCGCAGCGGTAAACAAATGCGAACCTTAGAATCCTATGTGCTTGGTTGTGATGATGGTAGCTATGCACGACCTTGGGTAACGGATGGTTATATTGCTGCGGTATTTCATCCTACAGAAGGTGAAAGCGCTGAACCGTTTACCGCTATTATTGCTAATCGCGCTTTTTTAGAAACCGTTGGTAGTCAACGACAAGCAAAGCTTGATAGTACATTGTTTATGATCGTTACCAATGAACAATTATCGATAGATCATTTTGTGAGAAGTTACGACGACGGAAAACATGTTGTCCCTATTACCGAAATATATTCGCTGCTAGGTCGGCAAGTTGGCAAGAAATCTGTAGAAAAATACGATACAAAAAAATCCTACTTGGCTCGTTTATACGCTGCGCTTAGAGGTATTAGTGGACGTGTTACTGACCGAGAAGCCATGAATGCGGCGAAAGCATTTTCGGGTTTTATGGCCTATAAGCCAAATAAAAAAGGTATACATTCGTTTGTTGCCAATGAAGTGTTAGAGAAAAAGGACCTTGGTGAAGCAATTCGATCAGTTTCTGGGTTGATGAAAAATGTTCACGCGATGGAAAATGACGCAAGAAAACTGAAAGAAAGCATCGATATTTTAAGTCATGCTCAGTTACAGGGCCAGATCTATGTTGAGCGTTGGATTGAGTGGCAAGAACACACCTATATTTATGCCAAAGCCTGCTATTTGGAAGAGCAAAGAAATTATCTGAATGAGAAACAGAAGCAGCAAACGTTAAGGAATGAGTTTGAAGAGGTTGAGCGGGAAATATCTGTAAATGACGGGCGGTTGCGAGATATTCAGCAGATTGTTGATGAGCTTAATGCTAAACGCCTAGGGGTTCCTGCGTTAAGAGATAAAGACCATTACGAGCAGTCGGTGACCGAGAATAATAAACGCCTACAACAACTGCAAGGGCCAGTATATGCTCAAGATGCCCAGCTAAGAGCTAATGCGCAAGCATCAGAAGCCATTCAGCAGCATCTTTCAAAACCAAATTTGGCACTTGATATACTAGGGCTAGCTCAGAAGCCTCTTAAAAAGAATCTTGCATCAGTATCGGGTGGGAAAAATCAAGCGTTGCCTGATATGACGACCCTATTTAATGAAGACTGGGTTGATGGCGCACAATCAGAAAAGTTGCTCGATGATGTGGTAAAGCTTCAGCAGCAGCATGTTCAACTGGTTAATGCGTTAAGTGGCAGGGAGGATCAAGAGGATGGCGTTAGTATTCGTGATGGTGTCGCTAATCTGCGGGAACGTCAAAATACACAAAAAGCACAATGTGAAAAGCAAGCAGAAAAAAAACAATTAGAAATTGCCTCGTTAGAAACCCAACAGGTTAGTTACCCGCCGTATGTAGTTGTTGCTCTACAAGCTATCCGTAAACAATGCCCAGAAGCAGATGCTCGCGTGTTATGTGACTATGTCGAGGTGATGGATGCTGAGTGGCAGTCAGCAATTGAAGGGTATATTGGAGGTGCACGATTTTCCATTATTGTGGAGCCTGCTTATGAAGCTCAAGCGATTGCTATTGTTCGTTCCTTAGGGGGACGAAATAATAAGGCTAGGGTTATTCAGGGCGAAAAGGCGCAAAAGGATTATCAGAAGTTACGTCAGAACCTTCCAAAGAATTCCATGATTCATGTGATGGAGTTCTCCCATAAAACGGCAGAATATTATCTATGTGCAAGTTACGGTACTGTCGAGCGAGTTGAGGATGCTGAAACGTTACGTTTTACTCGTCGTGGTGTAACCCGTGGCGGTATGGGGTCTGGTTCATACAGTATGTACCGTTGTGACGTACCGGATAGTGAGCTTGTATTTGGTCAAGGCGCAAGAGAGCGTGCGTTACTTGCAAAACGTAATGAACTTGATGATATTTGGCGTCAAGCGCAGCTGGCAAGTGATGCGGTAAACGAGACTCAGCTATTGTTAACAGCGATTGATCGTATTAAGTACGTGCAAATCGGTGATTTGGTGCAAACATCTGTTGAGTCTCAACGTTCTCTTAAGTCAGCTAAAGAGAAGTTGCAACAACTTGATCTAACAGAGTTTGATGACCTCGAATCGGAGCTAATAGAGGCGGAATCGAAACGTACAGAACTTAATACCCATCAAAAGAAAACGTTAAAACGCAGTGGTGGTTTGCAAAACAAGCTGGAAGCGGTAGAACGAAGCATTACGCTGGTCGCAGATCGTAAAGAAGAAACTTTGCAAACGGCTGATGATAAAGAGCAGACGTTACAACAAATATCCCCTGTATGGCCTGATTATCCTTTAGATGAACGGTTAGCTCACGCAGACCAAGCAGCTGAATCGGCAAATTGTGAACATCTCAAAAACCAACTCAATGAATACGAAAATGAGTTGCGTAAACTTATCGGTCAATTGGAAGTTGCAGTGCGAGAACACAATACGCGGTGTCAGCCCAATGATGGAATCATGTTTCAGCGGGATTATGAGAACGATATAACCCGTAAAATGTTTTCCCGTATATGTCAGTTACAAAAAGAATTGGATAATATTCATAATCGGCTTAAAAACAATATTTTGGTTGAAAAACATGACAAACTGATTGATCTAAAGATTGCGTTTAATACCGCATTTGTAACTAATTTATGCCACTCAATTTATCAAGCCATTAACGATGGCATTCGGGTGCTAGACGAGTTAAATGAAGAGCTACAGAACCATTGTTTTGGTGCTGATCAAGAAACTTATCGCTTTGGCAGTGAATGGGTGCCTGAGTTCAAAGAATATCAGGGCTTCTTTAAAGAGATTATTGATCAACCCCAGCTCGGTGATGGCGTTAGCCTTAATGAGATCGACTTGTCTCCTCGGAGCATCAAAGTTCGCGATAATATGATGAGTATGTTGTTGGACGACGATGAGCAGAAAGCAATGCGTGAATTAGAACGTATTTCAGATTACCGGAATTACCGTAAATACGAAATTTATAAAAAGCCAAAAGATAAAGCCGATATACCCCTTAGCCAATATGGAACAGGTAGTGGAGGGCAGTCAGAAACCCCTTTTTATATCATACGTTCTGCTGCGGTGACTTCAGCTTTTCGATTTAAAGAAGGTAACAGTCATTTGCGCATGGTGTTGGTGGATGAAGCATTCTCAAGAATGGATGAAACCCGTTCAAAAGAAGTGATTAATTATCTTACCAAGCAGTTAGGTTTGCAATTGGTGTTTATTATGCCTTCCAGTAAATCTGGGCCGTTTTTGGAGTTGGTCAATAACCAGTTTGTGTTTGCAAAATGTCCTTCCGAATCTGCAGAAGGAGAGTTGAAAACTCAGGTTCATGTTGACCGACAAGAGTTTAATCAAGATAAAGTTCAGGCACTTTGGGATAGCCATAAAACGACTATTCATCAACAGGCAGCGCTGGATTTTATGGAAGAATTTGTAGAGTAGTTTGTTTGAATCGTATTAATGTCAGCTAATATAAAAGTAGGGAATGTAAAATGAGCACTTTAGTGACGTATGAAAAAGATGAAAATGTAGCAATTATCACTCTTGATGATGGAAAGGCTAACGCTGTTTCACATCAAGTAATTGATGAGCTTAATGCTGCGTTGGATAAAGCAGAAGAAGAAAAAGCGACTGTTTTATTAACTGGTCGGGAAGGAAAGTTTTCTGCGGGATTTGATCTTTCGGTAATGAAGGACGGTGGTCCTGCAGCGGTTGGTAAGTTGGTTGGAGCTGGCGCTCGACTATCCCAGCGATTGTTGACATTTCCAGCACCTGTGATCATTGCTTGCAACGGGCATAGCTTGGCGATGGGAGCATTAATGTTACTGTCTGTAGACTATCGTATCGGCGTGTCAGGAAAATATAAGGTAGGTTTAAATGAGGTCGCAATAGGAATGACAATGCCATATTTTGGCGTTGAATTAGCGCGTGGTCGTTTAACACCTTCATATTTTGGCCGAAGTGTTAATAATGCTGAGATATTTTCTCCTGATGATGCTGTATCAGCGGGATTTTTGGATAAGGTTGTTCCAGAAGATCAATTGCTTTCAGCTGCATTGGCGGGTGCTAAAATGATGTCACAATTAGACCTTAAGGCTCATCATGGTACTAAATTGCGAGTGAGAGATCAGTTGTTAGTATTGGTTGATGAGGCGATCAAGAAGGAGTTCTAATTTCTTTTGACGTCAAGTTCATTGCTTTATCTACAGCGTCCATTGACGTAATGGATTGTGTAGATAAAGCAATGATGATGAACTCACGTTGTTATTAGGTTGATTAATGTTAAACGTCAGCGCAATCATCTTAGGTTTGCGTCGACAAGGATCTTTTTTTGTTCGTGTTAATAGCATAGAAAAATGATCGTTTTTATCTAAAATCATAAGATCAAAATGTTCCTGTTTTGTACAACCTGTACTACGTACCCAGATCTTCGCGATATTTTTTCCCAGCTTAATAGAATAGATAGGTTCGTTGTTCGGGTCGATAGTGATGTTGTTGGCTGTGCTGTTTAGGGTAAAGAAAAATAAACCCGCCATTAGGATTACGCTGAGGTTTGTTTTCATCGGATCACCATTATAGTTATAAACAGAATAAAGGAAGCGGCGTTGTATTCAGTGGAATAGGTTGAATGCAACACCGCTTGGTAACGTTATTGGTTACGTCGATTTTTTGCTCTTTTCATTCCAAGAAGTGAAGCTAGCGATAATAGGAATAACGGGGTTTGGCTACCACCACTGCCACCGCTACTGTTCGAGTTTTTGTTGTCGCTGGTTGAATTGCTAGGTGATTCAACACCTGGTTCTGCTGAACGGCTAAATGTCACGTTACGAACGGATGCTTTAGCGCCAGTGTTGTTGCCTGTTTTCTTATCATAAGTCCAAGATATTCGGTGTTTTCCTTCTGATATTTGGGTTGTTAGATGACTTGTACTGCGAGCATTTGATGTGATGGATTTGATGACAACACCATCAACGGAGTAGTTGAGAGTATTTCCATCTAAGTCACCTTCAAGTTCAAAATCAAATTCTAGTGTTCCTGGGCCTTCGACATCAGTAGCGATAGGGGTGCCGCCATTTTCTGCGATACTGTTACAACCTAGCTCAAAGCCAAATTCGTCATCAATGTTTGACCAAGGTTGCTCAGGTTCTTGATACCAATCCATATCATCAAAGTCATTTTCCTCAGTAATAAGGTCTAAAGTTAAACCTATCAACGCTGTTTGATAATCTTCGTTGTTGATGGTAACGGTTAAATACCCAAATTCAGTACCTTCATCCCTAGCGGTATAGTTGAGGGTTAGTTTGCATTCAGATTCTGGATCTAGCGTTGTGTTGCAAATGTTTTCTTTAATGCTGAAACTTGGGTTATTGATGTGTACATTTTCGATAGAAATCACTGCGTCAGTGTCGTTGATGATGTGCAACTCGTCGGTGACAGTTTCTCCATCAAAACTTAAGAAATCCATGAACTCCGGAATTCCGAATGGTTCATCAAATTCATTATCTAACTGGTCATCAAGGTCATCAAATTCATCTGGCAGGTTAGGATCGACTGGATTGACTGGATTGACTGGATTGACTGGATCGACTGGATTGACTGGATCGACTGGATTGACTGGATCGACTGGATCGACTGGATCGACTGGATCGACTGGATCAGTGCTCGATCCATTTTTTGTGGCTTCAATCCAAGTAAGATAGCTGGCAACATTGGTATAAACACCAAAGAATTTTGCTTGGGCACAACCAACACCAAAGCTAACCACACCGGCCTGGTACCAGAGGTTGTCTTTTTGAAATACCAGTGGGCCCCCGCTATCACCCTGACAGGAATCTTTTCCGCCATCCGCAAGCCCGGCACAAATCATATTGTCGGTAATGTCTATGCTTTCCGATTGATAGTTGGTTTTACATACCCCGTGATCTGCGAGAGGTACTTGCACTTCATGGAGGATGTTGGGGAAATCTTCTCCACTGGTAGAGCGGTTTCCCCAGCCCATTACACGTAATGAGTCACCTGTCTTAAAAGAAGACATCAGCTCTGGTGTTGCTAGTGCAACGGGTTTTTTTCGACTGGTGAGCTGAGTTTTAGGATGGCAATATCATTGTCATCGCCATAATCTTTATGAAAACTTATTTGGCTGATTGTGCGAGTAACCTCCTGTTGACTCTTAGTTGATAGGTCAAATTCACTTATGACGACTTGTAAGTTATCTGCTTTATCTTCGTTTACACAATGTGCAGCGGTAAGTATCCATTGATTGGAGATTAAGCTGGCACCGCAAAAATGCTGGCCATCTTTGCTTTGTAAAGAGACTATCCAGGGGTAAGTATCTGGAGTGGATTCTGCACCTCCAATAATTCGTACAGTGGGCATGCTGTATGCGGTAGTGGAAATGATCGCGGCCGTTGCAAGGGCTATGGGACGTAAGGTTAAATTTTGTTTTAGGCGTGAATTCAGGTTCATTATTATTCTCCTGGCTTACTTTATTTTGGAGGGAATATTTCCCTCTCACAGGATTTATAATATGGGGGAATATATCCCACATCAAGGTGTTTTGTATGAAATGTGAGCGAAGTCACGTGTGTTTTTGCAGGAATCTTGTAACACATTGATTTTAAGCCAGAAAATAAGTAATAAAAAAGGCGCGTCATCAGCGTGCCTTTTTTATTACTTGAGCCATCTAATCGATAAGCGGAGGAGGGGGTGGGGAATTTACAGTGTCTAGCTTGGTTTTGCGTACAAGCTTTTCATCCAAAAATAGCAATATTCCTGGAAATACAAACAAATCAAACAGCAGCGCGACAACTATTATAGGGGCCATGATAAGACCTACAACGGCATTCGACTGGAAGCTTGCTAGGGCCATGATAGAAAGCCCACCGCCAATCATAATTGTTGTGACGATTAGTGCTGTCGCGGTATTTTCAAGGGTGTATTCAATGGCAAGCTTAGGGGCAATGCCTTTACGCCGTTCTTGGATGTATTTCGATAACACATGTACGGTGTCATCAACGACTAACCCTAGGCTAACGGAGTAGGTAATTGCTACCGCTGTATCCATGTCTTTAATAAACATTCCCCATAGTCCATAAATAATACCTGCTGGTACCAAATTAGGGATCATGCTGATTGCACCATATTTAAATGACCCTAAGCCAATAATTAGGGCAATAGTGATGAGTACTACGGTTAGCGCCGATCCTTTTTGGGCATTAACCACCACATGCTCACCCTGATGAGCAAACATAATATCTTGACTAGTTCCCGTTGTATCGAATTCTGGGTAGTTGGCCAGTAACCATTGTTTAGCACGTTCTTCCACATCCATTAAGCCATTATTATCGAGGTGGGAGAGAGTAACCGTTATCTTGAGCGCTGATTTATCTTGGTTAATTACTTCGCTAAGTGATTGGCCGTAACCAAGAGACATTTCATACAGAAACAGATATTGCGCTGCTAATGGTTGGTTCTCTGGAATGCGATACCATGCATCATCCCCATTGTGCATGTTCTTATTGAGGCGTTTAATAAAATCTACATAGGAATAGACGTGAGTGACTTCGGGTTGTTGTTTATACCAATTAACAAATGCCTCTATTTTACGAAGGTATTCGGGTTGGTTGATGCCGTTCTCTATGCCCGACGAGAGTGAGTAGCTGATACTGTGGATTGCGGGCATATGTTCCATATACGTATCGGCTGCAATGGAAATTTCTGCATCCTTTGGGAATTTTGATAAGAAATCATCATTAAACTGATTCATCGCCAAGAAAGGAGTGGTTGTTGCAGTAATTATAAAGAAAACAATAAAAAGAGGTTTTTGATGGTTAATGGCTATGGAGGCTATCCATCGTGATAAGGCTTCCTGTTGTATCCCTGTTCCAGGGTTCTTTGGAGTAAACAAGAGCAGGCAGCTTGGGAATAACGTAAGCGATAAAACAAATGCCATGGATACGCCATAGATTGCGATATTTCCAAGGTCTGCAAACGCGTTTGAATCCATAAAGTTTAAACTGTAAAAACCCGTAGCCGTTGTTGTACTGGTAAGGAATACCGCTTTAGTGTTTTTTTGTAGGCTGATTTTTATAGCATCAAGAGGTGTCTTGTTTTTTTGCAACTCTTTTAGATACGTTGCTCCGATATGAACAGTGTCGGCTAAAGCCAGGATAATAATCAATAGCCCGGCCATCGCCGATACGGCGTTGAGATCGTACTGCATCCAGCCAGCAACCCCCATGCCGCAAATAACGGCAAGAACGATGACAATTTGACTCGATATTAATAGTGCTAAAGAGCGTAGAATTGCAAAATTGACAAGAATTGAAAATATTAGCATCAGAGGTAGTAATGTTGATGCGTCGGCAGCTGATGTTTCTTGTATCGCGTAATCTCGCATGATGCTTCCCGCTAAAATAACGGATAGATCGGAGTTCTCCTGAGCTTCTTTTTGCAAACGTTGAGCTGCATCTATAATTGCCGACCGGTCTGTTGGTGATATGTTCTCAAGTAATAGCTCAACGTCGACGATAGCCAAGCTTTTATCGCTGCTAATCAGACGGTTCACCAAGAGGTCTTCTGCTAACGCTTTTTGTTGAAGCTTATGTAGGTAGGAGGGCGGGACAAGACTTATTGAGCCGTTTTTTGTCTCCCAAAGCTCCTTATCTACCAGGTCATAAACGATAAACTCATCTGTTTTATCGATGTTTTTGACTTCTGTATAAGGATAATTAATAAGAGATTGTGTTCGTTGGGAAAAGGGAAGTGCCCAGGATTTATCTGTTAAGGTGATGAGTGTTTGAATATTATCTTGGGTGTAAATATTTTCGGTTCGAGAAGTTACAATAAACGTTATATTGTCTGTGCTGGCATATTCACTGTTGAGTTTGTCATAGGCTAATAGCTGGGGGTTGTCTGGTGAGAAGAAAACCCGATAGCTGCTGTCAAAACCCAATTTGGGTAGCCCAAGTAATAAGCCAAAACAAACAATGAGTGATAAAAAAGAAAACCATCGACGATGCGAGATTAATATCTCGGCAAGTGGTTTTTGGATAAGTTTTTTCATGATGCCTCCTAGCAAGTAAGATCCGTAAAGCCTTATGATGGGTGCTGTTAAGGCTTCACGGATCTTACTATTTTAAGGAGAGTTCTGCTATTACTTCACTTAGGTGTTGTGGGCTAGGCAACAATAACGCCAGCAATTAAGCAACGTTTGTTTCTTCTCCTTCTGTTCTTGCAACAATAACGGCGCAGCATGAGTCGCTAAATACGTTCACTGATGTTCTAAACATATCTAATATACGATCTGTTACGAGCAATAGACCAATGCCTTCAGCTGGTAATCCAATAGTTCCTAGTATGACAGCGATGGCGACAAGGCTGGCTGATGGAATGCCTGCGACACCGATAGACGTTAATAGCGCAACTAATACAATGGTAAATTGTACGGTTAAAGATAAGTCTAAACCGTAAGCTTGGGCAATAAACATTGCCGCGACACATTCGTAGAGCGCTGTACCATCCATGTTGATAGTTGCACCAAGGGGTAAAACAAAGCTGCTGGTTCGATTTGAAACCCCAGCATTCTTTTCGATACATTCTAAGGTTAGCGGTAATGTTGCTGATGAGGAGGCTGTCGAAAAAGCGGTGAGCATTGCTGGAGACATCGCTTTAATATGCTTAACCGGGGCGACTTTGCCAATTACTTTTAACAGAACAGGAAGGGTAACAAACGCATGGATAAATAATGCGGCAAGTACGGTGAAGAAAAACACCAGCATGGGAATCAATGCATCAAAACCGGTTTTTGCAACGGTCTTCGCGACAAGGCCAAACACCCCGATGGGGGCAAATTTCATCACGAACATTGTTATGCCCATCATGGTTTGAAATACGCCTTCCCATAGATTTCTGAGAGGTTCACTGTGTTTGGGGTCAAGTCGCATCATAAAGACTGCAAATAATATGGCAAAGAAAATCAAGCCTAACATTTGACCGTCTGCGGCAGCATAGACAATATTGGTTGGCACCATACGTAAAAATACTTGTGCTATATCACCGCCGCTTTTACCTTCAACCTTTTTAAGGGTTTCCTCAGTGTCAGCGCTGAGCCCTAATATTTCTGCTCCGGGTTTGCCGTCTATAATACCGGGTTCAACGATATTAACGACAGCTAACCCGACCAAAATAGCAACAAGGCTAGAAAGCATATAAAAACTCAGGGTTTTTGCTCCCAATCGTCCAAGCCCCTCAGAAGACCCCAGTCCAGCAATACCAGAAATGATGGAGGCCATGATGAGCGGTACAATGATCATTTTTAAACCATTGAGAAATAATGTACCGACGAAATCAAACATGGCATAAAAAGTTACGCCAAAGATACTGGCTTCTAGACCTGTTGCATAACCGGCAATGGCTGCGAGAAATATGGCCCCGAGAATTTGCCAATGAAGTTTGATCTTGGGCATTGTTGCTCCTTTAAAATAGGGTAGTATTCATTTATTGTATTGTATTGTTTTTGATTCTTTAAAAGGAAGTATACCGACTTCCTTTCACGTAACAACCTTTGCCAAGCCCTTGATATGAAATCCGAATTAAGAGAGACAATATGAGCTTACAGTTTGACTATCCGCTGCCCGTTCTAGGGTTTGTTGCATATTGTAGTAATACGGGTAAAACAACCTTGCTTAAGCAGGTTATATCATTACTTAAACAAAAAGGTGTGCGTGTAGGTATTGTTAAACACTGTCATCATGAAATTCAAATCGACAAGCCGGGTAAAGATAGTTATGAGCTGAGAAAGGCGGGAGCAGAGCAAGCGATACTTGCATCATCAAATGGTTGGGCGTTAATGGTGGAGCATGAAATGCCAATGTATCCAAAATTGGAGTATTTACTGGAAAGAATGGATACAGCAACGCTCGATGTAGTGTTATTAGAAGGTTTCAGGCAAGGGGCGGTTCCTAAGGTTGAGGTGTATAGGAAGGCGTTGAATACGCCGTTATTGTGTGAATCTGTTGACAGTCCTGAGCTTGCAAGTTCAATTGTGGCACTCGTGACTGATGATAAGGGTTTGATTGAAAGTGAAGTGAAAGGTGACGTGAAGGTCGGCCCAGATGAAATGTCGGTGTTGCCGCTCAATAAGCCAGAGGACGTTGTAGCGTTTATAGAAAGCTGGATCCAGCGATACTGTTTGTTTCACGAAGGGAAGTAAGGAAGGTAGTGACGTAACATTGTTGGGCTTTACTCTGCGGTTGTTATTGGAAGTGAGAAATAAAATCGACTGCCAAGGTTTTCAAGTCGTTCATAACCAATTGTGCCACCGTGAGATTCAATAATACATTTGCAAATAGCTAGCCCTAATCCTGTGCTGCTTTCACCACCTGTTGGTCTAGTGCTTAGCTGGCTAAATGCTTCGAATAATAAGGCTTGTTCACTCTCATTTACGCCAGGCCCCTGATCGCAAACACTAATGATAACGTTGTCTTTTTTTGTTTCGGTTTTAACGGTGACGGTAGAGCCTTGTGGGGAGAATTTGAGAGCATTGGATATGAAGTTGTCAACAACTTGTGCGACACGTTTGTGATCGATAGGTAAGATGTTGTTGTCTTTGAAATCGCTGATGATACCTATGTCTTTTTCCATTGAGTGTGGTTTAACCATATCGATGCGCTCACTAAGGATTCGCTCAATAGGGTTAAGCTCTTTCTCCATCACAATTTCTTTACTCTCTAAGCGGGAGATTTCCAAAATGTCAGTAAGAAGCTCTAATAATCCACCACAGCTGTGTTCGATCATTTTGAGGTATTCTTCCATACGTTCAGGGGCTGGATTGCTGGAGAGTGCACGTTTTACAATGCGGTCGATAATTCCGAGGGGGTTGCGGATGTCATGGGCAGCCATTCCCATTAAAAAATTCTTTTGATTGTTTAGGGCTTTTAAGTGAGCAAAGTGATCCAGAGTTTCTGCATTTTTGTTAATTCGACAGGTGAATTCCTCTTGAATAAAAGGTTTTACGATAAAGTCATCTGCACCATGTTTAATAAACTGAGCGGAGATAGAGCTACCTCCCTGTGAAGAAACGCCTATGATAGCCATGCTCTCTTTTGTGCGGGTTTGGCGTATGGTTTTGGTTAGTTCAAAACCGTCCATACCTTCCATATGGCAATCCGTTATGGTGATAGAAACATCTGGGTTATCTTCTAATGCTCCTAGTGCGGCTAAGCCACTTTCAGCTTCAATTACTTGATAGCATTGCGTGAGCAACAATCGTCTCATTTGGCGGCGAGCGGTCATTGAATCATCAACAACTAATACTTTGACGTTACGATTACACTCAAAGCGGTGAATGGCATCAACGACATAATCGATATTGTACTGTCCGGTTTTAAGAACGTAATCTGAAACACCCTTACTAAATATATCTTCCCGAAGACCTTCGCTGAGTTGCCCTGTGAATACGATGCTGGGGATTTTATATTCTGAGGTCAATTCTACTGCTTCACCATTGGGTGCATCGGGGAGGTTAAGGTCAACAATGGTGGCAAAATAGTGATCCGCGCCTTCTTCTAATAGGGCTTTTGCGTCGGCTAGAGTAGGCGCGATAACGCTTTCGTATTGATGTCGTTTTTTTAAGGTGCTTGCTACGAGTGATGCAAAGGATTTGGAATCTTCAATTAGAAGTACTTTTTTCGACATTGTGGCATTCCTAGAGTACAAGCTTATCAATTGATAATTTAGTATAGACCTTGCTAGAGTAAATAATAACTTTTCATCTGTGGGGCAGAGTGATATGGTTTTTTGAGTTTCGATAGCTGATTTTGATACCTAACTATGACACCTAGTTTTGAGGCCCCATGATAATAAAAATAACAAAAGATCGGTTTACCCCCGTAGAATGGCAGTCCCTACTGTATGCTCCCCTTATTATCTTTAATATTGTTGCGGGAGCTGATGGTCGAATTGACCAAAAAGAAATATCAGCTTTTAAAAAATTATTGGTGGAGGGGTTGTTATCGGACATCGAACTGATGAAGTTGATCACCAATGAATTACTGCAGGATCTTGAAAACCTTACCAGCGAAGTTTTTTCTGGGAACATGGATCCTAATCAGTGTATGGAATCTATACGTAATGCCGTCGATGTGGAGTTAACGGAAGATGAGGCGCTGGCGTTTAAATTGGCGCTGCTATCCATTGGGAAAAAGATAGCAAAAGCATCCGGCGGTTTCTTAGGGTTGGGGAATCGTATCTGTTTGTCAGAGAAGCAAGCGATGGTGACATTAGCCGCCGCCCTTCATGTTATTAATATTCCAGAAGGCGACGGTTAGTGCGTTGATTAGGCAGCGTAAGTCTTGTCTAAATAATCCAGAATCTGCTTGGATTCAAATAGCTCTAATTCTGTATTAGGATCAACTAAGAATGGTACTTGAACATTTCCGTGCTGCTTAAAAAAATCATCGCGCTTTGAATTTGGCAAAGGCTTGTATTCTTTTAAGGTCATGCGGAAGTTGGCGGGCCCCATGTCGGCTCGTTGTTGTTTGCCTAGGTTGATTAGCGTATAAGGGATACCAAATTCACACAGGCGCTCCCTAACGAGGCGAGTATAGGGGCTTGATTCGAAGCTGTATAGGGTCAATGGTTTAGCGGCCGGTTTTGCTAAGTGGTACTGCGTACCTGAACCGTTGCGAAGTGTGGTGGCAATTCGTGACGCAATGGCGTTTCGGATACCCGAGGATAGTTTAGTGGGAACACGTGAGCCTCGATATTCTTTGAACAAGTAGCTGACAATGCAGTCTTGGCCACTCATTCTTTTGTCAGTATTTGGATCGAGTAGAAATGGAACTAGCGGAGCTCCTGAGGCCTTCTTTAATTTAGCAATTGCCTCTTTGTTGCCTTCAGGGCAAGGGATAATGTTTACATCCAAATTTAGCTCTGTAAGCGCTTCTCTGACAAAGCGGCAGTCCGGGCATCCTTCTCTGTCATATAATGTCAGTAACTTTTCAGGCTCTGGTGTTTTGCGTTTTGTCGATGTGCCTCTCCAAGAGCGTACGGTGGATGCGAGTACAGAGGTTAAAACGTCTACTGAATGGCCCATTGGAACTTCCTTTGGTAACTGTCTTTGATTGTCATAAAGCGGTGCTATTCTATCAATAGTCTTATCAATAGTCTTATCAAATGTCAGCGTTCCATAAGTACTTGTTATTTAGGGATACTTTTTAGTGTTATAAGGCGTAACGCTATGAAATATTTACAAAAACCACACAAATAGTAAACTTGGTTGATTTGTGTTCTGTTACCGGCTGGGGTAGAATTCGCGCCCGCTATATTGGGTCTCCCACCGTTTGATTAATTAACCAAAGAGAAACACGATGTTTGAGTTTCGGCTACAAAAAGTCTCTAGTTACAAAAATGATCTGCTTTCCGGCCTTACTGTTGCCTTAGCGCTGGTGCCAGAAGCTGTCGCGTTTGCATTCGTTGCGGGAGTGGATCCTCTTGTTGGTTTGTATGCCGCTTTTATGGTTGGATTGATTACGGCCTGTATCGGTGGTCGTCCTGGTATGATTTCTGGTGCAACGGGTGCGTTAGCGGTTGTTATGGTAAGCCTAGTTGCTGATCACGGGGTTGAATATTTGTTCGCAACCGTTGTGCTGATGGGTATATTGCAAATCACAGCAGGTGTTTTAAAGCTTGGAAAGTTTATTCGAATCGTCCCTCACCCTGTCATGTTGGGTTTTGTGAACGGTTTGGCAATTGTCATCTTTTTAGCCCAGCTAAGTCAGTTTGGTGAAAATGGTCAACCAGGCTGGTTAGCGGGAACCGGTATGGAAGGTAGTGTTATTGATATCGCATGGCTAGAAGGCATGTCTTTGTGGATTATGTTGGGGCTGGTGGGCCTTACTATGGCAATAATTCGATTTTTGCCAATGATTACGACAGCAGTGCCTTCAGCGCTGGTCGCTATTGTAGTGGTTACCTTGATTGTTATTGGATTTGATGTGGATACACGAGTGGTTGGTGATGTAGCGCCCATTGCTGGTGGCTTCCCCAGTTTCCATATACCTTTTGTCCCCTTTAATTTTGAAACGCTTTCCATAATTTTTCCATATGCTGCAATACTGGCTGCAATTGGCTTGATTGAATCACTTCTTACATTACGATTGGTCGATGAACTTACTGAAACCCGCGGTCGTGGTAACAAAGAATGTATCGGGCAAGGTGTTGCTAACACCGTAACCGGAATGTTTGGAGGAATGGGTGGTTGTGCAATGATCGGTCAGAGTATGATCAATGTGAATTCCGGGGGGCGTGGACGTTTATCGGGTATTACGGCTGCCGTTAGTTTGTTGCTATTTATCCTTGTGGGCTCTTCATTAATAGAGGCGATTCCGCTAGCGGCGTTAGTCGGAGTTATGTTTATTGTTGTTATAGGAACTTTTGAATGGAGTAGTTTTCGTATTCTTAAAAAGATTCCAAAGCATGATGCGTTTGTGATTATTTTAGTTTCAGCAGTAACGGTTGCGTCTGATCTTGCGATTGCGGTAGTTGTGGGTGTGATTGTTTCGGCATTGGTATTTGCTTGGGAGCATGCAAAGCATGTTGAAGTAAAAAAGAGCGAAGACCCTTGTGGTTCAACGGTTTACCGTATATCCGGACCATTGTTTTTTGGTTCAACCATCGACTTTTCAGAGCAGTTTACTCCAGCAGACGATAATGATGATGTGATTATCGATTTTGCAGGTTCTCGTGTATATGATCATTCTGGATTAGAAGCTATTGATTCGTTGGCCGTACGTTATGTCAAGGCAGGCAAGACTCTTCACCTTCGTCACTTGAGTGCTGAATGTCGATTGTTGCTTAGCCAGGCTGGAGATATGGTAGAGGTGAATGTTATGGAAGATCCGAAATACTCGGTGGCGGATAACGCACTTGCTTAATATTTTATGATGCTATAACTCAGGAAAATAAACGATAAAGCCCCGCAACTTGTTATTGATAATGTTGTGGGGCTTTATCGTTTATTTATACCCTTTTGTCATCATTGACCGTTAAATACCACCAATAAAAGAATAGTGAGTATTACGATAGTCATTGCCCATCGGCTTTGTTGGCAACGTTTACAGGGTCTTTTTGTAGAGTGCATCATTTTTTGGTTCACGGCATGATAAATTGAGTTGGCAATGGACAGATTGCGGTATGATCAAATTGAAATTGTAGTACACAGCAGCACAACAAAGGAGGGGGCATTATGTCTAAAGCCAGAGAGAAACACGCGGAACGCCTAGAAGCGTTGTCGTTACTAGGTAAAGACCTAACGAGACGCTCACGATCACATTGTGAGTTATGTGACGCTCATGGGATAAAGCTAGCTCCCTATGAACTAAAGCCCGTACAAGATACTCCGGATCTTGAACGCACTATTTTTGCTTGTGAGGTCTGTGCCGGTCAATTAAATAAACCTAAGACATTTTCGCCTGACCATTGGCGTTGTTTAAATACATCGGTGTGGAGTGAGGTTCCCCCTGTTCAGATTGTTGCAGTGCGTGTGCTGAAGCACTTAGCTGAAAATGTAGAATGGGCTGCTGATTTGTATGATCAATTGTACATTGCCCCTGAAATTGCCGAGCAAATAGAGTTAGGGGAAATGTAGTCCCCCAAATGTTAGCCCCCAAAATGCTAGTCGTTATAGATTTCTGGAGGCTCGAACTCTCCGTGAATGGATTCAATAATCGATGCAAACTGTAATGTTGTTTTATCCTGGTAACTGTTACCAATTATTTGGATGTTAAAGGGCATTCCCTCTCTGTCTTTTCCGACAGGGGCAGAAGTGGCAGGAAGCCCAAATACGGTAGCTAATGCTATCCATGGCATGTGGTCGGTATAATGTCTCTCTTGTCCTCTGGATATAACCTTTCTTAGAGCCATGATGGGGGAGTGATCATGAGGGATCGCTGTAAAAGGCACCACTGGTGTAAGAACAACATCATATTCTGAATAGAGTTGGGTAAATTTGGCTTTTAGCCGCTCCCTGCGTTCGTTTTTCTTTAGCCAGCCGAAATGTGATTGACCCGCCCCTCTAACAAAATGTTCAAAGTGCGGAGGGAAGTTAATAAATTTGGCCAGTTTTCCAAGTAAGCTTGCAGAGTGGGAGATGATTTGTTGTTGCAGGTCTTTTTGTGTCAGACCCATAACGCCACCCAGCAGGTTCAAATACAGCTCATATACCTCGGTAAAATTAAGCTCCTCGGGACTTTGTTCAACTACGGTGACACCCTTTTCTCTGAGTTCATTAAACAAGGCCTTGTAGCGTGTGGCGAGATCCGGCTCTATTGGGCAGAGAGGGTCATCTATCCAGGCTAGCACTTTGAAAGATCTTGGTGATTTTTTAGAAGCCTTTGGTAGACGTATTTGCAAAGCAGACTGTTCGTGTTGACCGTCTCTGACAAGAACATCAAGCATTAACTGTAAGTCTTTTACTGATCTTGCCATCGGACCAGCAACAGCGAGATCAGGGGATGATAGTGTTCCGGGTAGGCCGGGAATATGCCCTTTAAAAGGGATAATGCCGTAGGTGGTTTTGTGACCATAAATACCGCAATAATGACTAGGTGTTCTAATAGAGCCCGCAATATCGGAGCCTAATTCAATAGGCGTGAGCCCAGCAGCAAGCGCTGCTGCGGCTCCTCCAGAGGAGCCGCCAGGGGTTTTACTGTGATCCCAGGGATTGTTTGTCACACCGTGCAATTCGTTAAAGCTTTGTAGGTCTCCGGCATACAATGGCAGGTTGGTTTTGCCAATAATAATGGCGCCAGCATCAACTAAGCGTTGCACAGCGACTGCATTTTGAGATGCAAAGTGATCTTTTAGCCGTTTAGAACCCGACGTGGTGGGCATTCCTACCACTTCAAAAGAGTCTTTTATTGTCATCGGTACTCCGTGTAGAGGGCCGATAAGTTCACCTTTTTTTGCCAAAGCATCTGCTATTTTTGCTTTTTTAAGGGCACTCTCAAAGTCAGTAGAGATAACCGCATTTAGCTTAGGGTTATGTCGTTGAATGCGCTCAATAAAATGTTGAGTTAATTGAACACTAGAGGTTTTTTTATCTTTGATTTGTTTGGCAAGCTCAAACGCTGACGTAAAGGACGGTTTTTGCATAAGATGGTTTCGAACGTTATTGGCTGATGTCAGCAATTTAATGAATTTTTATAAGAAAACTGACTATTTCGTTGTTTTGGCTATACTTTTATTTAATTGAGTGTACCTAATATCATGATTAACAAACAGTGGCTAACAGAATAAGCTAACACGAAGGGTTGATGCATTGGCTGAAGTGACGTTTCGATTATCGGAAGAGCAAGGAAATGTGGAGATATGTATCCATGATTTTGCCCCTCCGCTTTTAAAGGAACCTGATGTTAAGCGGTTGTTTAGCATGTCAGAGTTTCGAGAGTGCCATTTTTACCCTGACAATGTACCGAATGTTCTTGCGATAATGCCAGAAAAGCTGGATCTGGAGAACGCCCCTGACACGTTTGATGAACCGATGTGTTTTGTCATCGCTCAGATGCGTGATGCGGTGTTAGATATTGAGATGGATGAGTCCTGCATGGAAGTTTCTGCCCATTGCACGACACAAGAGGGCGGTGAGGGCATATCGTTAGAAAGTATCGTTAAGCAGCTAAAAAGTATTGGCGTGGTAAAAGGCATTGATAAAGATGCGATACGCGCGTTTCATGACCGCGCAAATAAAGAGCGCCCGGGTGTTAGTTTTGCTGAGGTCATCGCTAAAGGGGAACCGACAGGAGGTGGTACAGAGTCATCGTTTGAGTATCTGGTGGTACCTTTGCAGGATCGAGTGTTAACACCTCAGAAACGTGAAGATGGTACGCTTGATATGCATGAGCTTGGTGATATTGATAGCGTGGAAAAAGATGACCTTTTAATTCGACGTATACCTGCGCAAGCGGGATCGAATGGGTTTACGGTTCGTGGAGAATCGCTTGTTTCTATCGCACCGGATAATGTCCCGTTTAATGTGGGTGACGGTACCACTACCAGCCCAGATGATGCCAATTTACTGATAGCAACCCGCAAAGGAATACCGTTAAAATCAAAAAATGGTATGTCGGTTAGTGAGATGCTTGTGCTTAAAAATGTCGATCTAACCACAGGGAATGTGGAATATGATGGTTCGATTATGGTGAGCGGAAGTGTAAAGGGGGGGATGTTAGTCAAAGCTACAAAAGACGTTATAATTAACGGTTTTGTTGAGTCAGGCTTGGTTGAAGCGGGTGGCAACATTGTTGTACAACAAGGTGTTATAGGGCGTGAAATTGATGAAGATAGTGACTTAGACAAGGATCATTTTACTTCTAGGCTTATTGCAAAAAATGATATATCCGCTCGTTATGCTCAATCAGCATACATGGAGGCCGGACGAGATATTGCTGTTGTTTCACAACTGCTGCATTGTCATGTGATTGCTGATCATGGCGTGTATGTTGGTGACAAAGGCCAAAAGAAAAGTAAATTGGTAGGCGGCATTTTAAAAGTCGGTAAAGAAGTTTCATCTGGTGAAATTGGTTCACCTTCAAACGCCCCGATGGAATTGGATTTTTCTCATCGCCTCTTAGCAATAGCAGCGGAATTGAAAGAGGTAAGAAAAGAAAATGTTGTTAAAAAGGAATTAATTCTGGGCTTGAGGGAGGCACTGGAAGAGTTAAAGGCACAGAAACCGTCCCCGGAGCTTATACGACACTGTAAAAAAATCGTAAACACAATTTCAATTGTTAAAGAAGACCTCGTCAGCATTAATCTCAATGAACAATCGCTAAATATGACGTTAAATAAATTACGAGATGGTATTAGGGTTACAGTGTACGGCCGTTTATATCCAGGTGTCGAATTTACAGTCTGCGAAAAAAGTCATAGCGTTATAGAAGAACGAGGAAACAGCGTAGTTCGTTTTAACGATGCAAATATGGTATTTGAATAACGATGTCTTGGTAATAAGTAGCTAGGTAATAAGTGTTTAGGTAATTAATATAAAGGATTGGTATGGACCCTCGTAATGTTAAGACCATTGAAGATGCCAAAAAAATAGTACTGCAGCGAGAGTTAAAGCACGTAAAAGTGGGTGTTTTTGATCTTGATGGTGTTATGCGAGGAAAATACATGTCGAGAGACAAGTTTTTTTCTTCGCTAGATAAAGGCTTTGGTTTTTGCGATGTGGTTTTGGGTTGGGATGTCAAAGACCAGCTTTATGATAATACTTCATTCACCGGGTGGCATACTGGTTATCCGGATGCCCCTGTTCGTATCGTCCCAGGGAGCTGTCGGCCGCTTCCCCATGAAAATAATGGTTTGTTTTTTTTAGGTGAATTTACTGGTGAGGCGGAAACCTTATGCCCAAGAGCCTTGTTAAGGCGTGTATTGGATCAGGCAAAAGGGATGGGGTTTGATGTTTTTTCAGGCTTTGAATATGAGTTTTTTGTGTTTAATGAAACGCCACATTCCGTTCGGGAAAAAGGGTATAAGAATCTCATCCCGCTTGCACCAGGAAATTTTGGTTACTCGGTTATTCGAAACAGTGTTGATGCAGATATCTATCAGGGTTTGTTGGATTTAGCGGAAGTAATGGACTTTCCCATTGAAGGCTTACATGAGGAAACTGGGCCCGGTGTGTTGGAGGCTGCGATAGCGGTTGACGGTGGTTTAGCATCTGCGGACAAGGCATCATTGTTTAAAACATTTACGAAGATAGAAATGCAACGCCAAGGAAAAATGGCCACATTTATGGCGAAGTGTTCTGAAGAATATCCCGGTCAAAGTGGGCATATCCATATCTCGTTGCGCGATGCATCAGGGAAAGGTGTTTTCTTTGACGAGAGTAAAAAAGACCATTGTAGCGATACCATGATGCATTTTTTAGGGGGGGTTCAGGCGCAATTACCTCAAGTTTTAGCGATGGTTGCTCCTACCATTAACTCATATCGACGGCTGATTCCTGGTTTTTGGGCGCCTACAGAAGCGAGTGTTGGAGTTGACAATAGAACATGTGCTATCAGAGTTGTTCCTGGGAGTGAGGCTTCTCATCGGATGGAGTTTCGTATTGGGGCGGCGGATGCAAATCCATATTTAGTATTGTCAGCGGTTATTGCAAGTGGGCTGTGGGGAATTGAGAATAAGGTTCACCCAGAAGAATTTGTGGAAGGGAATGCTTATGATAAAACATTCCCGGATGCCCTAAAGCTCCCTGCGACTTTATGGGATGCAGCGCAGAGGCTAAAGTCATGTAGCATGGCCAGAGAACGCTTTGGTGATGCGTTTGTCGAACACTTTGCCGCGACAAGGGAGTGGGAAGAAAGAGAATACCGAAAACATATCTCACAGTGGGAGATGGATAGGTACTTTGAGATTATTTAGGGGATTTTCCTTTAGCACAAGAGCTTAGGCGTTATGGCAGAGATACAGCTAATTAGTCCTGTTGACGGTACTGTTTATTGCGAGCGAATGTATGCGGACGATAAAGAAATAGATCAAATACTTGTAGCTGCCAAGTCCACGCAGCCCCAATGGAAAGCGGCAACACTTGATGAGCGTATTGCCTACTGCAAAAAGGCATTGATGTATTTTTCAGATCATAAAGCCGATATAGCAAAAGAAATCACCTGGCAGATGGGGCGTCCGATACGCTACGTCGAGGGTGAAGTAGTGGGGCTAATAGAGCGAGCTGAAGTGATGTTAGCGTTAGCTCCGGATCAATTAGCTCCCCGTAGCATTAGTGGGGCATCGGATTTTGAGCGTTATATTCAACGTGACCCTTTGGGTACAGTGTTCGTTATAGCACCGTGGAATTATCCTTACCTCACAGCGGTGAATACGATCATACCGGCGCTTGTGGCGGGGAATACGGTTGTTCTAAAACACTCAGTCCAAACCTTGTTATGTGCTGAACGGTTTCAAAAAGCATTTGATTTTGCTGGCCTACCACAAGGGGTATTTCAGTATTTGCATGTTGATCATTCAAGTGCCAGTGAGATTGTTGCTGATGAACGAATTGATTTTGTCGCGTTCACAGGGTCTGTTGAAGCCGGGCGTTCTGTAGAGCAATCAGCCGCAGGGTTATTTAAGGGGGTAGGGTTGGAGCTGGGAGGAAAAGATCCTGCCTATGTTCTTAGTGATGCAAATATCCCATTTTCAGTAGAGGGTATTGTTGATGGTGCATTCTTTAACTCTGGTCAGTCTTGCTGTGGAATAGAGCGCGTTTACGTTCATGAACATCACTTTGATGAATTTGTGCAGCGGGCGGTTGCTTTGGTGTCGGAGTATCAGCTGGGGTTGCCGCAAGATCCTTCAACAACATTGGGGCCAATGGTAAATGCGAAAGCTGCAGATTGGGTTAGACAGCAGGTTGCCCAGGCAGAGTCGATGGGGGCAAAAAGTTGCGTCAATGTAAATGAATTTCCCTCACATCAGGGAAATGGAGCATATTTGGCCCCTCAAATCTTGGTGGATGTTGATCATTCTATGTCATTAATGAAAGAAGAGAGCTTTGGCCCTGTTCTCGGTATTATGTCCGTCAAAAGCGATGATGAAGCGTTATTTTTGATGAACGACAGTGATTTTGGGTTAACTGCATCACTTTGGACTGCCAATCTTGACGTCGCGAGAACGTTGGGGAATGTTATTCAAACTGGGACGGTGTTTATGAACCGGTGTGATTATCTTGATCCATATTTGCCGTGGGTAGGTGTTAAACAATCTGGCCGTGGCTGTACCCTTTCGCATATTGGGTATGAGCAGTTAACCCGTCCAAAGTCTTTTCATTTGAGATTGCTATGAGCACTAATTATGAGCGGTAATAATGTCGATAGGCTATCCGGATCTTGGAATTACCCAACATCCATTATTTTTGGTGTTGATACGATTTCAAAAGTCCCTGGCTTATGTCGAGACCAAGGGTTTGATAATCCTTTATTGGTGTGTGACCAGGGGATTGTTGGCTTGCCTTTTGTTACATCATTGGTTGCCTCATTTGCTGCTGCGTCAATTTCTTTATCCGTATTTTCAGATGTAAAGGCAAACCCTACAGGGGAAAATATCGATGAGGGAGTGAAGGTATTCAAGGCGGGTAATCATGATGCGGTTATCGCTCTTGGTGGTGGTAGTGCGCTAGATGCGGGCAAAGCAATTGCGTTGATGAGTGGGCAGAATAGACCGTTGTGGGATTTCGAAGATGAGGGAGATAATTGGTTACGAGTTATTGTTGAAGGAGTGGCACCCATTATTGCGTTGCCTACAACGTCAGGTACTGGGTCAGAGGTAGGGCGGGCTTCAGTTATTGTTGATGAGCGGCGACAAAAGAAAGTTATTATTTTTCATCCAAAAATGCTTCCAGAAACCGTTGTGTGTGATCCTGCGTTAACGCTTGGGCTTCCGCCAGCGATTACAGCAGCAACGGGCGTGGATGCCTTTGTTCATTGTTTTGAAGCGTATTGTGCACCAGGCTTTCATCCGATGGCAGATGGGATTGCATTGGAAGGGATGCGGCTTATCAAGGATAATTTGTTGGTGGCTTATATGGATGGAAATAATAATGTTGCAAGAGCAAATATGATGGCGGCTTCCACTATGGGGGCAACTGCATTTCAAAAGGGCCTAGGCGCAGTCCATGCGTTAGCGCATCCTTTGGGAGCTATTTTTGATAAACACCATGGATTGTTAAACGCAATTATATTGCCATATGTTATTCAGAAAAATATGACGGAAATATCACCAAAGCTCGAGAACATTGCTCGCTATTTACAATTAGATGATTGCAGTGCAGGGAGTTTTGTCGAATGGCTGTTGTCATGGAGAGAAGCGCTGGGCATTCCTAATAATTTGAAGGATATTGGGATTGTTGCAGATAACGCAAAGGATATTGGTCAATTTGCTTTTGCGGATCCTTCTGCTGCAGGGAATCCCATTCCATTGACTGCTGAGGATTATTCAGACGTTTTTCGACTGGCGGTGGGTTAGTGTATGCATATATCAAACTGCGTCAGGCAGGGCTTCGAAACGAAAAGAAGTATAGTTAACTACGTATAGCTAACTAAGTTTATCTAGTTCGCCCAATAAATTGGTAAAGCTAGATTCTATAAGGTCTTTGGTTTCATCGGTTTCAATAACTTGTTGAACAAATTGATCAAGTGATTCCATGAGCGTTTCTTCCTGCTCTTCGCTTAATCCTAGTGTGTTTAAAACACTTTCAGTATGTTCTCTATATTCTTGTATCTTTGACCAGATATTTTTCTCATAGATATTAAAGGTGTCGCGAATGTTGTGCATGCTGCTACGAGCATTTCCAATAATAGCATTGAGTCCTGATTCACGCTGTATTTCAAGCTGAGTAACCAGATCTATGGTAATCACTCTGGCTCCAGTTGCACTGATCATCATGGCAAGATTATCTTTTATGCGACCATGCTTGGGGTCATCTTTGTCGGGTGTGTTTTTAATAAGAAGGGATATGCGTTTGTCATTTATTATTAGTTTGTGTGCGCCTTCAATAATTTTCCCTTTTTCAACGCTTTTTGAGAGTAAGCTTGCTTCAAATGAGTCATTCTCGCAGCCAACATTAAAAACCTTATTAATTCCTCTTATTTGTACCGTAGCATTTACACCGAATAATTGAACGGTTTGCGCTAAGCTAAACCCCAAGTCGCTGTAACTGTTGCAGCTGGTGATTTCTTCCATATAACGCAAAATGATACCCATTTCACTATTACTTTCCATTGCAGCAAATGCCGCAGAACGAGCGGAATCGGCATTTGCTGCAAGCTTAGCTCGTTCTGTGGCTTTTTTTACATGGCTTTCAATCTTGTAGTAGAGCTCTATAGGGTTATAAGGCTTTGGTATAAAGTCATCTGCGCCCTGTTCATATGCCAGAATACTGTCATCAATGCTAATGAGATCCGATAGAAAGATAACATGGCTTTTGGGATCAAGGTTTTTCGCTGTTGCAACAACGGATAATGTGTCCAGTTTTTTCATGGCGGGATTCAATAGGATGACGCCTGGAATTGATTGGTTGACGGCATCAATTGCCTTCTCGGAGACGTTGCAAACGGTTACATCAAAATCTTCAGATAACATGCCTTCAACAATTTGTACATCATCACCTTCGACATCAATTATCAGAACGCTGTTTATACCATTACTCATTGTTCGATAGCCTTATTTCTACATGTACGTTTATTACTAAAATATAGTTGTTGATAGCTTTATTACTTAGTTTGATTATAGTTACTTATATTGATTCCGTGGCTGGCTGTCGGGGCTAGAGATGCAATAAGGCCACATTTGTGTAGGATCAGCGTATGTTTATGGCTTTAGGGGCTATACTTACATGCTGTATGCTGGACAATTTGTAAAAAAATCAATGGTATATAGGCTGAAAAAGTGGGTGAATGTTGATATTATCCACTCCTTTAATTTACAGGTATGCCGAGCGCGATAGGCTCAATTAGTGGCTAATTAGGTGTCATGGGACAGTTAAGGACAGTTTTCAAAAGGATGTGTTATGCGATGGTGCTTGTAGCGCTACCTTTGACTGTGCGTTCAGCTGTTGCTGAAATCGACGCTCCTGATAAATTAAAAGCGGCTTATATCTTAAGTTTTGCCAAGCTTATCAGCTGGCCTCAAGACGTTTTACCTTCCAAAAATGCTAACTTAGTTTTTTGTGCCGCAGCAACAGAATCGTTAACTAATGAGCTTCGAAATCACTCTGGCAAGACAATCCAGGGGCATAGAGTGCAAATTGTAGCGCTAGGGAAACATGGGGATTCCCTGGGTTGCCATATTGTTTATATCGACCCTCAGCATTCATTTCGTTGGTTTGAGCGTGTTGAGCGCATCAAGGGCCAGCTTTGGGTTGGAGAAGAAGAAGGGTTTATCAATAAGGGAGGGGTGATCAATTTCTATATCGATGGTGAAAAGTTGCGTTTTGAAATTAGTGTGGAGCATGCAAAGGATTCAAGTTTGGATATTAGCTCCCGTTTGTTGAACTTGGCTAAGATTGTTGGTGATATAGAAGAGGGAGGTAAGCAATGAAAGAGTTGTTTAATCGTTTATCTGTTTCCAAAAAACTGATTGTTATTAATGTTGTTGTTGTGGTTAGCGCATTGCTGTCGGCAACTGGGGTTTTTGTATCTATTGAGAGAACAGCTGTTAGAGAGCGTATTATTAATGAGTTGGTTTCGCATACGGAAGTGATTGCGTACAACGTCGCAGCATCCGTGGCGTTTGACGATGCGGTAACGGCATCAGAGATATTGGCATCTCTTCAATCTATACCTCAAATTCAAGAATCTCTGATCTTTAATGGCGACGGGGATATTTTTGCGGAATATGTAGCGGCAAATGCAGAGGTGTTTAACGGTGGGTATAGTGAAATAAAGAGTGGTCGTTTGCAATGGCCAGGAAGTCATGCGCCTACAGTGGTTTTTTCGAATGAGGGTATTTTTGTCCATAGCCAAATCGAACTCGATGATGAAGTGATTGGATCGATTTACATTCGTTCTAGCTTGGCGCAATTTGATGCTTTTAAGTCAAGGGCCATACTGATTGTTGCTGTGGTTTTGTGTGTGACATTTATCATTTCCTTGTTAGTGTTATCCCGAATGTTACGCCTTGTTTCTGACCCTATTACCCATTTAAAAAAGGCGGTTTCAACGGTTCGTAAAGATAAAAATTATGCAGTGAGAGTGCATAAATTTGCCGATGATGAGTTGGGTCACTTGACTGAGGCCTTTAACGGTATGTTAGAAGAGCTTGGTGAGCGAGATGCAGAACTCAATAGGCACTATTTGGAGTTGGAAGCTGAAGTTGAAGATCGGACGAGTGAGCTGCAAGCCGCCAATATTAGTCTTGAAGAAACTGTTAAAGCGTTGAAGCAAGCTAATCGAGCTATTCGGATATCGGAAGAAAACAAAAAGGTTGCAGAGGAAAGTGCCAATGCCAAGGCGCAGTTTCTTGCTACGATGAGCCATGAGTTAAGAACCCCTATGAACGGTGTGTTGGGAATGTTGTCATTATTATCTGAGACAGGGCTGACAAACGATCAGGAGCATTATGTTGGTGTTGCTTATGAGTCCGGAAACCTGTTGCTAGAGTTGTTAAATAACGTACTGGATTTGTCAAAAATTGAACAAGGCAAAATGGTGCTTGAACATATACCTTTTGATATATCTGATGCTATTGAAGATGTGTTTGCTATTGTCGGAGAGTCGGCGTATTCCAAAGGGGTAGAGCTAGCATACGTTTTTGATGATCGTCTTCCTACCATGGTATTGGGAGACCCTACACGTTTTAAGCAGTTGGTGTTTAATATTGTGGGTAACGCGATTAAGTTTACATCGAAGGGTTATGTGAAATTAAGCTATTCCGTGACTGAAGAGAGTAATGATGTTGTTCGTATTCGTTTTGAGGTTGAGGATACAGGAGTAGGTATTCGTGAAGAAGTTAGGGAGAAAATATTTGAAACGTTTTCCCAGGCCGATTCATCAACAACTAGGAAGTTTGGTGGTACGGGGTTAGGTTTGACGTTATGTCGACAGCTTACGCACTTAATGGATGGTGGTATCGGGGTTGAAAGTGAAGAAGGTAAAGGCAGTACATTTTGGTTTGACGTGTCTTTTGCACCAGAAAGTCCGTCTTTGCGCGATCAAACACTCAATGGCGCTCAACAAAAACCAATGTCCTTGCTGGTTGTGGATAGAAACGACACCAGCGCAGCGGCATTAAGAGCCTACTTTGATCATTATCATGTGACGCTTGATGTTGTTTCGGATGGTGAGGAGCTTTACTCTACTTTGGAGCGCAAGGTTTCATCAGGGGGGGGCTATGACGGGTTGATTATCAACCTGGCAGTAGGGTTTGACGAGGCTAGCCGAGTTGTCGTGTCGGAAGATGTCCAATGTTGTATTAAGCCTAGTCAAATCCTTTTGACAGGGTCGCTAAATGATCGAAATAGGGCTAAAGAAGATAAAGTGTTACTGAATTACCAGTTTTTGGTAAAGCCTCTGCGTCGACGGTATGTTCGAGAGTGTGTGCTGATGCTGCAGGGGTTAAATGAAGAGCTGAACAATGTGGAGCCCATTGTTGTCAGGACTGCTGCGGGTGTTAAGGAGATCTTGGTGGTAGAAGATAACCGTATAAACCAGCAGGTTGCACAAGGGCGGCTCGAGAGTATGGGGTTTTCTGTATCTCTCGCCGGAAATGGTGAGGAGGCATTGATATTGTTGGAACAGAAAGAGTTCGATTTGGTGTTTATGGATTGCCAAATGCCGGTACTTGACGGCTTTCAAGCAACAAGGCGTTTCAGAAAAAAGGAAGTCGCTGGAGGTGGTCGAACACCCGTTATCGCCATGACTGCACATGTAATGTCAGGTGATCGAGAAGCTTGTATGAGAGCAGGTATGGATGATTATATTGCCAAACCTTTCAAAACGGGAGAGATAGTAAAGATAATGGAACGATGGATAGGGGATTAAAGGTGGGATATAACTATCGTGAAGAATGCTGTTTTTTATTGGAAATAAAATGAAAGCCATAAAAGATCCTGTATCGTTACTTGACGACATTAACAATGATGATTTGCAACAAGATTTGCCTCCGGTTGATGAGTGGCATCCCGAGCATTGTGGTGATAGTGAGATTTGCATACGTCGAGATGGAACCTGGACACATCAGGGGGATGTATTTAAGCGAGAAAAATTGGTTAAGATGTTTTCCAAAATCATTCGCTTAGATGAGGATGAAAAATACTATTTAGTGACACCTGTAGAAAAAATGTTACTTTCTGTAGAGGATGTTCCTTTTCTAGTGGTTGGTTTTGATATTGTTATTCATGAAGATTCCCAGAAAATTATTTTTGAAACCTCTTTGGGGGATCAGGTTGTCGTGGATGCCGAGCACCCGGTTACTGTACTAACCATCAATGATGAACCTGCACCGTATGTTGTGGTAAGAAAAAACTTAAAAGCTCGCATAGCGAGAAGTGTATTTTATCAATTGATCGATGTGGCTGTGTCAGAACAACGGGGTGCAGAAAATGTATTGTTTCTTGAAAGTAGCGGGGAACGTTTTGAATTAGGGCGCTTTTAGGAAAGTAAACTTGCGTAATTAATTAGCAATAAAAAAGGGCTCCAATAGGAGCCCTTTTTTATTGCTAATTAATTACGCTAAACATACTTACATGTTTGGATAATTAGGTCCGCCAGTTCCTTCAGGAACAACCCAGGTGATATTCTGGGCTGGGTCTTTAATGTCGCAGGTTTTACAGTGAACACAGTTTTGACTGTTTATTTGAAATGCCTTTTCGCCAGCCTCATTCTCTGTAATCTCATAAACGCCAGCAGGGCAATAGCGCTGCGCGGGTTCATCAAACATAGGTAGGTTGTCGCGAAGCGGTAAGTCAGCATCTTTTAGTTTTAGATGGCAAGGTTGATCTTCTTCATGGTTAGTATTCGATAGGAATACGGAGGACAGACGATCAAAGGTGATTTTGTTATCAGGCTTTGGATAGTCGATCTTTTTACAAGAAGATGCAGGTTTCATTTCTGCATGATCAAACTTGGTATCATGGAATGTTTTAGGGAATTTTCCGCCCAAAATATTCTGTTCAACCCAAAGGAACCCTGCACCGATAATAGTACCGAAAGTGTGCATTGCACCAGAGAAGTTACGGCTAGAAAACAGTTCCTTGTACAACCAAGAGTTTTGGAAGTTCGTGGTGTATGACGTAAGCTCTCCGCCGGTTTCACCACCCTTAAGCGCCTCTGCAATGGTCTCAGCTGCAATCATACCGCTTTTCATTGCAGTATGGCTTCCTTTGATCTTTATTGAGTTAAGCGTTCCTGCGTCACAACCAATTAACAGTCCGCCAGGGAATGTCATTTTTGGTAATGAATTCAAGCCACCTTTTGCAATGGCTCGAGCGCCGTAAGAAACACGCTTACCACCTTCAAGATACTGAGTGATGCTTGGGTGAGTTTTGAAGCGTTGGAATTCTTCAAATGGGCTAACGTGAGGATTGCTGTAATTTAGGTCAGTGATAACACCTACAACAACCTGGTTGCCTTCGATATGATACAAGAAAGCACCGCCGGTTGAGCCGCTTTCGCTCAATGGCCAACCCAATCCGTGAATTACACGACCTGGGCTGCTTTTTTCTGGATCAATATCCCAAAGCTCTTTGATACCGAGTCCATAATGCTGTGGGTCGCTATCTTTATCCAAATTGTATTTTTCGATAATTTCTTTACCAAGGCTGCCGCGACAACCTTCAGCAAATAACGTGTATTTGGCGTGAAGCTCGATACCTTGTTGGTAACTGCCTTTCTGTTCGCCGCTCTCGCTAACGCCCATATCGCCAGTAGCAACGCCTTTTACACTGCCATCTTCATGATAAATAACTTCTGATGCAGCAAAGCCTGGGTAGATTTCAACACCAAGTTCTTCAGCTTGCTCACCCATCCAACGACATACATTACCAAGGCTAACAATATAGTTGCCTTCGTTGTGTGTTGGTTTTGGTATGAACATGTTTGGAAGGCGCACAGCGCTCTTTTGGCTAGTGTAAAAGTAAAACTGATCTTCAGTTACTTTTGTGTTTAGTGGTGCGCCTTTTTCTTTCCAATCAGGAAAAAGCTCTTCTAAGGCGTTAGGCTCTAATACCGCACCAGAGAGAATGTGTGCTCCGACTTCTGAGCCTTTCTCAACCACACATACGGTGATTTCCTGTCCTGACTCTGCTGATAGTTGGCGTAATTTGCATGCTGCTGCTAGTCCTGACGGACCCGCGCCCACGATGACTACGTCATATTCCATCGATTCACGTTCCATAGCATGTCTCCTCTAGCACATATGGATGGGTAAAACCCCAGTATAGGGCAAGTTTGGCATTTAACTTAAAAGGTCAATAATAGCGACAATTTCTCAACCAAACTGTGGCTATAGCGACGACCAAATACCGCGCTAATGATTCAAACGGCCGTATTATATGTAAGATTGTGAATAAAAACCAATTGTTTGATTATTAAAGACATTGTGACCTGTCAGCTGTACTGATAGGTCACAATAAATAACCAAGGATGTTATTAGTTTTTAGCGATGTTGGCAGATGTTGGCGACAAAAAGGGGATTTGAATGGATCCAGAAAGTTTTGCGCTATTGAACCATTCTCCGCTGCTGAAACGGTATTGATTGCTGTACCCGTATACCAATAAACCGGTGATATCACCTTTTTCAAGCCTTGTGCTGATTCCCATTAGGTCGGTATCGTGATGGCCAACACCCTTTATAGGTGTTATTTGTTGGTTGATAAGCTCTATTTGGCGGTTGGACGCTCGTTTAACGCCAATACCTGCAAAGATTAACGGAGACTCTCCTTCTGGAGCAGATAGTTTCAATTGTATTCTCGGTATGCCTGTAAGCCCTTGGTCTTGCTTTGATACATATAGCGGGATGAACGCAGGGCGTAAGGATGTTTCACTTTTAATATGGTCGTTAATATCAGGGTTTTCCATGCGAGGTGTAACTAAGCCAGTAAGCCACTCAAGGGGCATTAATGCCGACTCAAAAAAACCAGTGAAATTGGAATTAATTGACACGTTCTCAAAATCAAATGAAGGGCCGCCAAAGGGCACTTTCTCTACGGTGATCCCGTGGTCGTAACCTTGAGATAAACAAATTTTGGGGATGTAATCTGCTTTGCCTTTGATACCTTTTAGCTTCTCATCAAACCAATCAATAGAAAGTTGAATCATATTGTATTCATTTTCATCGCAATGAATGTTGGTTTCAATATTGTAGCCAGGAAACCCGTTTGACCATTGCGTAAAGGGGAGGAGGTGACCGTCTTGAGTTCCTATTAGTCGAACATCTTTACCAGCGCGCAGTATGCAGTCTCTATTTAGAATGGCTTCATTAATCGGGAATAATACATCTCTAAACCCTTGTATTAATAGGACGTCAGCTTGAGGCAATATGTCGTTGTTGCAGTTGTATTCAGTAGAGTGTGACCCCAGATATTCAAATATCTCATTGCCAATTTTACCCTCTCTGGCCTGCCAATAGGCTTCGTTAAGTAAGGGCTCCATTCTTCCTGGGTTTAGGGTGTTTCCTGCAAGAATTAATGTTGTTAACCAACCGCTCTTTGGCACATAACTAGGTGCAAGGCTGTTTAGAAAACTATGCCATGTGGTCACCGGAACAAGAGCGTTGATGCGACTATCTTGCGCTGAGCCCATAAGCTGTGAACCACCGCCATAGCTCTCTCCAATCATACCTACGGTAGGGTCGTTTGGGCCATCCATGGATATGCGATGTAAGTTGTGAGTAGCCCAGTCGATGATGGTGCTTACATCCTTTACCTCGTGATCTGGTGACATAACACGGATAACATCTTCGCTACCACCATGACCACGCTCGTCATAACTAATAACCCAGTAGCCTTGTTTCCAAGCCTCTTTTGCTGTCTGGCCTGAATATATGCCCAGACCATAGATACTGATTGGGCCGGACATTCTAAATACACTGAAACCGTGACCATGAATAATAAGGGGGGCTGTTTCCCCTGCTTTTAATGCTGGTTGGAAAACGGTGGCTCTTAGCAGTTTGCCGTCATGTGTGGTGATATTAACGTCGTAGTAATCCTCTTCAATATCCACGGGGCCATTTAGATAGCTTGGGCCGGTGGTAGGGGTGGTGGCGCACCCTGAAAGGAAGGTGACGAGCAGTAGAAGAAGAAGGCTTGATTGTTTAACGTTTGATCGTGGAGCGAGGTTTGTCATGGCGAGCCTTATTATAGTTTTATTATTGCCTGTCCGTAGCATTCGGTATGCCTGAAGCTGTACCGACGTCCGAGTCTGCCAGAATGGATTTGGCAAGTCTATAAATGTTCGTTATAGAAGTGTAACGTGGGAAAATATGTTCGTGACTGCTTAGACACGAAAATAATACACTTTTGCTATTGAATTTATAGGATTATAGAAAATATAATGGATGCCTGAGAAATTGGTCTATCCAACTCGGAATGGATAAAATGCAGTGCAAAATAGCACTGTAAGCCTAAAAAAATAACTCTAATTAAAGGCATGGTATATGGATTTCAAATCGCTAAGGTTTTGTTTGCGCTCGGTTTTTTCATTCGCACTGGTTTTTATGTTAGTTGGTGCAGAGGTTTCTTTTGGCCAGATGGCCCAGAACCTAATGCTTGGAAATGCAAAAGCCTTGTCTTTAGGTAATGCGGTTACTGCGGACCCTCCCGGTATTGACTCTATTCATTTTAACCCTGCGGGGCTTGTAAAATTAAAGGGTAGGCAGAGGCAGCTAAAGTTTATTCTTGCTAGTGCGGATATTCGTGGTGAGTTTAGTACTAACCAAAAGTACCGTGATCTCGTTGAAAGGGCTGGAATGACTGGGGAGGATTCTGCGGCGGATCAAGAAAGCGAAATCGAGAGTTTCGCCATTTATCTTCCTGGATCAGGTATAACAAAAATCCCCTTTGCAGCAGCACCGTTAGGTGGAATATCGATCAATCCGCCAGGGTCAAAAATGACGTTTGCGACATCGGTGTATGCACCGATGATTCTTGGTTTGACTCGCGGTGATGATGATCCAGGGCGTTTCGCCGGTAAATCGTTAGCTTTTACGCGATTAACATTCTTCTCTCCTTCAATCGGTTACCAGGTGTCGGATACGATAGCTGTTGGTGCTTCTCTCGGTTTTTCATACACAGGCTTTGGTTTGGATTTGGATTACCGGGCATCTAACATTGTAGTTGGTGGTGCTTCAGGGGTTCTTGGTTTGCTATGTAATGACCCGACACAAGAAGAATTAAAAAGTTTTGCGGCCTTGTTGGTAGATTTGTGCCAAGGCACTGTTAGTCCATTCGAGCCCATATTTAATCTTCAAGTTGACGTGGAGAAAGCGGTTTCATTTACCTATAACTTTGGTGTGCTTTGGGACGTAACGCCTTGGTTAACCTGGGGTTTGGCTTATCAAAGTGAGGCTAATGATACGTTAGAGGGGGATATTGCAATAACTTTTGATACTGAGCTTGTCAATTTATACAACGGCATTAGAGGCCCAGAAGGTGAAGAATCTCCTTTGGCACCGTTAGTAGACGCGTTAACGCTACCAAGGAATGGTGTTATTGAGTCGAAGGGGCGGGTTAATCTTATAACACCGCAACATCTAAGTACGGGGATTAGTTTAATGTTAACCCCGAGATTGAAAGTTAACGTAGATGTTAAGTGGACAGAGACTTCAAAATGGGAAAGTTTTCGCTTTGAGTTTGATAAAAATATCAATGTTCTAGGCCTGCTAGGTGCGATTGGTGTTAGCGGCGTGGAAACAAACGCCCTCGATATACCTCGAGGTTATGAAGATACAATTAACTGGGGGTATGGTGTCGAGTATTTATATTCAGATAATCTTAGGTTGCGTGCGGGATATGAGCCAAGAAAAGCGGGTATCCCTGATGACAAGCTGGATTTTGTTTTACCTTTAGGTGATATGGATCTCTATTCTGTTGGGTTTAGCTATAACATAGATAGCGAATCAACGTTTGATATGGCATTTGGTTACACGAAAAGTGAGCAGGATATACCAGCCGGAAGCAGTACCAACGGTAATGATACTAGAACGGACAACTTTGTCTACAACCCCTATGCCGGACTTGACGTGAAGACGGTTTTGGAAGTCTTCATGGTTGAAATGAGTTATCAATCCCATTTCTAAAACCCACTTTGTTTTTCCCCGCAATCCCCTATAATGTTCGGCTAGCCCAAGGTGAAGGCCTTGGGTATTTGTTTAATTGACCGAATATGGACGCATTGCCTCTATGAGCACATCTGAAAAAGCCACACCAAGCCATTTTATCCGTCAGATCATTCAGAAAGATCTTGCAGAGGACAAAAATAACGGTCAGGTGGCTACTCGTTTCCCACCAGAGCCCAACGGTTATCTTCATATCGGCCACGCCAAGTCTATTTGCCTTAATTTTGGTTTAGCGAATGAGTTTGATGGCACCTGTAACTTACGTTTTGATGACACAAATCCAGAAAAAGAAAGCGAAGAATATATCCGAGCGATCAAGGCTGACGTTGAGTGGTTAGGGTTTGAATGGAATGGTGATATTCGATATGCCTCTAGTTACTTTGGCAAGTTATACGAATACGCTGTTCAGCTCATAAAGCAAGGCCAGGCTTATGTTGAAAGCTTGTCAGCAGATGAGATTCGAGAGTATCGAGGAACGTTAACGGAGCCAGGCAAGAACAGTCCTTACCGCGACCGTTCAGTGGATGAGAATCTTGACCTGTTTCAGCGTATGAAATCTGGAGAGTTCGATGAGGGCACGCTGGTGTTGCGTGCAAAAATTGATATGTCTTCTGGCAATATCAATATGCGTGACCCTGTTATTTATCGTATTCGTAAAGTTGAGCATCATCAGACGGGTAATGAATGGTGTATTTACCCAATGTATGATTTTACGCATTGTGTTTCAGACGCTATTGAAGGTATTACGCATTCAGTTTGCACCTTGGAGTTTGAAGCCCATCGCCCGCTTTATGATTGGGTGTTGGATTCGCTTGGTACCCCAAGCCATCCTCAGCAGATAGAGTTTGCGCGTTTAAACTTAAATTATACTATTACCAGTAAACGGAAATTAAAGCAGTTAGTCGATGAGGGCGCTGTTTCAGGCTGGGATGATCCGCGGATGCCTACTGTTGCTGGCTTGCGTCGACGAGGTTATACCCCTGGTTCGATTCGTAACTTCTGTGAAATGATTGGTGTTACAAAAAGCGATGGCGTGGTGGATATGGGGATGCTTGAGTTTAGCATTCGTGATGACCTAGATAAGAATGCCCCCAGAGCAATGTGTGTATTAAAGCCCCTTAAAGTCGTTATAGAAAACATGGAAGAGGGCGCCAAAGAAACGCTGAGTATGTCGGCACATCCTAAAGATGAGTCTATGGGAAAAAGAGAGATTCATTTTACACGAGAAATTTACATTGACCGCGCTGATTTTGCGGAAGTGCCTCCACCTAAATATAAGCGTTTGATTGAGGGTGGTGAAGTACGCTTGCGTGGGTGTTATGTTATCAAATGTCACGAGATTATTAAGGACGCTGAAGGTAATATTGTTGAGCTGCGTTGTACTCGTGATGTAGACACCTTGGGTAAAAAACCTGAAGGGCGAAAAGTGAAAGGTGTTGTTCATTGGGTTTCCGCAGAGACTTGTGTCGATGTTGAGGTAAGGATGTATGATCGTCTATTTACGGTTGAAAACCCTGATTCTAAGAACGAGGAAGGGACACTCCTAGAACTCGTAAACCCTGATTCACTTGAGGTTTACCATGGTTGTAAGGCTGAGTCGGGGCTAGTTAATGCGGCTGCAGGCAAACCATATCAGTTTGAGAGGGAAGGGTACTTTGTTCTCGACTCAGAGGCTGGTCAGTCCGGTAACCTTGTGTTTAACCGAACGGTGACATTACGAGATAGCTGGGCAAAAATTGCTTCTAAATAAATCCATGAAGAAATAAACGTTAAATCTAGGTTTTTTTTGGGGAGGGGGCTAATAAAGCCCCCTTTCTACTTTTTTCATGACCTTATACGAACCTTTTAGTGTTTCTTTGTATAGCGTGCCATCCGGCAGTTCTATTTGTAAAGACTTCCCCTTTTTAAGCCCGTTCCACTGCCTGCGGTCAACGTCAATGCTGATGTAATGTTGATATTGGTTCACTTTTCCGGTGCTGCGGCGCTCAATTTTGTCGATGGTGATGTAGGCCGGGATAAATGAGTAATGCGGGTTGATTCGATGTTTTTTGAGTTTCTCGGCGTGTTCGGGGGTGAGTGGGATTATGAAGTGCCCCCAAATTCCGTCTTTAGGTTTGATTATTTGCAGTGTTACGCTTTTGCTGGGGGAGATGGCAACCGCTTTGCCGTCCATAACCCCTTGTTTCCAGCCACCCGCAGCGTGGGCGGAAATGGTTAGAAGGACGTTGATCAGTAAGGTACCAATTAATAAGGCGGCAGGCTTAACGGTTATTATATTTTTCATAAGTTGTTTTTATTCTGCTCTTTATCGTTTAACTAGCCGTTAAGTTAGGGTAGTTGAGGGGGTAGTGCAATTAAATTTTCAAAACAATGCGCTATGGTCTTGAATTTGTGTGAGATTTCGTGAATAATCACGCACCTTACTTGAGAAGAGTAAGCGTTATGGTGGCCCTATTGGTCCCCTCGCAATGATAGCTTGTGAACTCCGCCAGGCCCGGAAGGGAGCAACGGTAACTCGTGACTCATGTGCCGGGGTG